>ERZ795057.604-NODE-604-length-36213-cov-9.808977_pt1 | contig 36213 bp, 37 predicted proteins | sample MGYA00375141_ERZ795057 | MGnify/ENA primary metagenome ERZ795057 (study PRJEB30186, sample SAMN05720163) | activated sludge metagenome | isolation source: Anaerobic digester | place: Hong Kong | collected 2015-01-26 ...
TGGGTTGGCGCAAGTGGCTGACTTTGCGCAAGAGGCTGTGGTTGACTTGGCACTTGGCCCTGTTTTGCATCAGCAGCCAAATCAACTGGTGGCAACTGGGAAACATGGTCACCATAAACCGGTTGAATATTTAAATCTTGAGTAATTTGATTGATGGTTCTTTGTAAATCAGGATCAACTTGAACATCACCATTTTCGACTTGGTTCTGTTGTGACTTGTCAGGTTCAGCCACAGACCGAACCTGACCCACTTCATCTGACTGATTATTTTGGGCAGTTAACATAATCGCTTATACCTTTTATAATGCCATAAAATGCCAAACTTTTACATAAGCGAAATTTTGTTTTTGACTAAATTTGCTGAACAAAAGCCAACAAATAATCTTAAATTCGCTGAAATCAAAGATTTGGTTGTGGATTATCTGCAGAAAAAATATCCTCGAGAACTAGTCTCCAACAATAATGTTTTTTGGTATAACAGCGACCTGCAAAGTTTTAAAATTGCCTTAGCCAGAGAAATTATTCAAGAGGCACAATACAGTAATTGGGACCAAGAGCGAATTCGCATTTTAGTTTTACTCAATTTTGAAACTGCCAGTGTAGCAGCGCAAAATGCTTTGCTCAAATTGATTGAGGAACCACCAGCCAACACCTTGATTGTGTTACCAGTGATTAATTCTCATCGTTTATTAGCCACCATTAGTTCACGCTGTTCCCTCTGCCAAATTAATCAAGAAAATGTAGAAACTGACAAAAAAACCAAAACTAATGATTTTACTTGGCCAAGTAATCTAGCTGAGGTTTTTAATACTATCGATAGATATAAAGATCGGGACAGCGCCAAAAATTTTGTCAGAAACTTACTTGAGCAAAAACAGCTAGGATATAAAGAAAAAAAAGCCCTAGCTCAAGCCTATTTCGATTTAGAAAGCAATCTCAATGTTCGTTTAGCGCTGGAACACTGTTTTTTTAGTTTTTTCCAATAATTGATAGTAATGAGTACTACCAGATAGTTTAGCCTGGAGTTTTTTAAAATCGAGCGTCTCAAACGCCCAAAATCGGCTTTTTTTCAAGCTCCGTGAGCTTTTTTGGTCTTTCTTTTATATAATAAATATGCTACAAATGTAGTTCTTATGGCAAGTCAGAGTGATATTAATAACTATCAAGCAGAGCAAATTAAGATCTTAGAAGGCCTGGAACCGGTGCGAAAACGGCCAGGCATGTATATCGGTTCTACCGATGCTAATGGTCTGCATCATCTAGTTAAAGAAATTTTGGACAACGCAGTTGATGAAGCGATTGCTGGCTTTGGTGATACTATCCAATTATTCCGCGACCCAATTAGTGATTTGCATCGGGAATTATTCTTGAAACACCAAGCTAATAAAAAACTCAAGGCTGAAGAAAAAGAATTAGCTGATCAAGTCATTACCGTCGTTGATAGCGGCCGGGGCATTCCGGTCGAAAAGCATGCTTCAGGTGTGTCTGCCATGGAAGTCGTGATGACTAAACTCCATGCTGGAGGCAAATTTGAAAGTAAAGCTTACAAAGTATCCGGTGGTTTGCACGGTATTGGTTCTAGTGCTGTCAACGCCTTGTCTTGTCTAATGCAAGTGGCTGTTAAACGTAATAATAAATATTACTATCAATATCATTCGCGAGGAATTCCGGCGGCGCCAGTAACAGAAATCAGCGAAACAGAATTAATTGCCAAATTTCCTCAACAAAGCCAGGATTTTGTCAACTATGAAAGTGGCACCATAGTGCAATTCATTGCCGATCCACTGATATTTAAACAAATTAGCTATAACCCAAAAACTATCATTGATATTGTTAAAGATCGTGCTTATCTGATGGCCGGTATTTACTTCCAACTTTTCGATCGCGTTACCAACATTGAACAGCATTTTTATTTTGAGGGGGGAATCCGGTCCTTGGTCGAGCACATTAATATGTCCAAAAAATCTCTACACCGAGTTTTTTATCTCAATGACCAATGGACCGATGAAGAAACGAAAAAAGAAATTGGGATTGAGATTGCCCTGCAATACAATGACTCTTACAAAGAACGGGTGGAGAGTTATGTCAATGTGATTAACACTCCAGATGGTGGTACTCATGTTCAGGGATTTCGCTTAGCTTTGGGACGGGTCATTCGTGACTATGCAGAAAAGAATGGCATGATTAAGGAAAAAGAGAACTTCGTCGCTGATGATTTAAGAGAAGGCCTGACGGCGGTGGTTTTTGTCAAAATGCCTTCCAATGATCTACAATTTGAATCTCAAACTAAGGCTAAATTAAATAACGCTGAAGCGCAAACTGCGGTTTATCGTGTCTTTAAAAAACATTTTGCTACTTATTTAGAAGAACATCCAAAAGTTGCTAGAACCATTGTAGAAAAGGTGTTAATTTCTGCTCGCGCTCGCCTAGCGGCTCGCGCCGCCAAAGACGCCGTCATCCGCAAAGGATTACTAGAAGGCCTGTCGCTGCCAGGCAAACTAGCCGACTGCCAATCTAATAAACCAGAAGAAAGCGAAATTTATATCGTTGAGGGCGATAGTGCGGGTGGGAGTGCCAAACAGGGTCGTGACCGCCATTTTCAGGCTATTTTCCCTTTGCGCGGTAAAATTTTAAACACTGAGCGGGCTCGCCTTGATCGGATCGTGGCTAGTGATGAACTCAAAAATTTAGTGATTGCGCTTGGTTGTGGGATTGGCGATAGTTTTGATGAGACAAAATTACGTTATCATCGCATTATTTTAATGAATGATGCTGATGTTGATGGTGAACATATTACTACTCTGGGACTGACTTTTTTCTTTCGCCATTTACCAGAGGTCATCGAAAAGGGTTATCTGTACGTGGCAATGCCACCTCTTTTTAAAATTACTTTTAACAAAGAGGAGTTTTATGCTTACAGTGAAGAAGAGCGTGAGATGCAGATTAAGAAAATTTTGGCAACAAACCCTAATGCCAAAATTGGCATCCAGCGCTACAAAGGTTTGGGGGAAATGAACCCCGAGCAACTCTGGAGCACTACCATGAATCCAGCGAGTCGCGTGCTGAAAAAAATTGATATTGAAGATGCTAATAAAGCTGACACTACATTTGATGTGTTAATGGGGAGCGAAGTGGCCCCTCGTAAAAAATTTATTCAAAGCCGAGCCAAAATGGCAGAGCTTGATGTATAAAGGAAATTTATGAAAACTTACGTCATCGGTCATCTTAAACCAGATACAGATTCAGTGGTAGCAGCCCTGGCGTTGGCTGAGTTCTATCGACACACTCCCTCTTTCAACCGGCCCAATGCTGAGGCGGTGATTGCTGAACCAATTAATAATGAGACAGCTTTTTTACTCAACAAGTTTGCTGTCGCTAGTCCCAAAATCATTACCGCCAAAGATATTCAGCCAGAAGATCAAATTGTTTTGGTTGATCACAATGAAGCCTATCAACGACTTGTAGGGATTAACGACGAACAAATTGTGGAAATTATTGACCACCATAAACCCAACTTAACATTGAATCAACCGCTTTTTATGACTTTTAAGAGCTGGGGATCATCCTCAACCGTGGTCTATTATTTGTTGAAAGAAAATGACTTTACTCCAGATAAAAAACTCGCCAGTCTGTTGCTGTCGGCTATTTTGTCTGACACCGTTGGTTTTAAATCGAGCACTTGCACTGATCAAGATATTAAAACTGCCCAAAAATTAGCCAAGTTGGCGGGCATTGATGATTTAGAAGCCTTAACTTTAGAAATTTTTAAAGCTAAATCTGATCTGAATCAGTTAAGTTGTCAGCAAATGGTCAAAAATGATTATAAAATTTTTGACTTTGCCGGGAAAAAAGTAATGATTGATCAGCTTGAGACAGTTGAACAAGAACAATTAATTACTGAAAAAAAAGAGTGTTTGCTCGAAGCGATGCAAGAGGTAAAAGAAGAGCTTGGAGTAGCCCTGATTTTTGTGGTAATTTCCGACATTCTCCAGGTCAATAGTAAAATTCTCGTGCTAGGTGACCACGAACAAGCCATTGCCGAATCAGCTTTTGCGACCAAAGTCACCGATCACGTCATTGACATTGGCGCTAAATTATCCAGAAAGAAAGATATTGCTCCAGCCATTGAACGAGCTATAACAAAATAATAATTAAGATATCAAAAGATTAAGTAACATGTCAGAAGAAACCAAGCCAAGCAACACAGAAGAAACCAAAGCCAATATCAGTAACGATGATCCCAGTGCCAAATTTGGCACTACTGAAGAGAGTAAATACGGCACCCTCAAACACACCGATATTGTTGATGAAATGGAAAAATCCTATTTGGATTATGCTATGAGCGTCATTGTTTCCCGCGCTTTACCCGATGTGAGAGATGGTTTAAAACCGGTGCATCGCCGAATTTTGTATTCCATGTATAAATCTGGTATCCATCACAATGGTCCCTACAAAAAATCGGCCAGAATTGTCGGTGACGTGTTAGGTAAATATCATCCCCACGGTGACAGTGCTGTTTATATGGCTCTGGTCCGTTTAGCTCAAGACTTTAACATGCGTTATCCTTTAGTTGATGGTCAAGGTAACTTTGGCTCAATTGATGGGGATAGCCCAGCAGCCATGCGTTACACGGAAGCCAGAAGTGCCAAAATTACTCAAGAATTGTTAGCCGATATCAATAAAGATACGGTTGATTTTGTTGATAACTTTGACGGCTCGCTCAAAGAACCGCTGGTGCTACCAACCCGCCTGCCAAATTTCTTGCTGATGGGCTCGGAAGGAATCGCCGTTGGTATGGCTACCAAAATTCCCCCACATAATTTAACTGAAAGTTGCAATGCGGTAGCAGGTATGGTCAAAAAAGGCAAAGCGATCAGCGATATTCAGATTAATGTGGATGAAAAAAAACTGAACTCAAACTCGGAGTGCATCAATACTTTACTGGACAGCGACCCTCGTCAGTTAGCGGGACACTTTGAAAGTGAGATTACCCACGATGAACTAATGACTTTTATTAAGGGACCAGATTTTCCAACTGCTGGCATTATTTATAATCAAAAAGCCATTAGCGAAGCCTATCGCACTGGTAAGGGGCGAATTATTGTCCGCGGTAAAGCAAGTATTGAAGAAAACAAACGGGGGCAGATGGAAATAGTGATTACTGAGTTGCCTTATCAAGTTAATAAGGCTCGATTACTGATGAAAATTGCTGATCTGATCCGGGATAAAAAAATTAGCGGTATCAAAAATTTGCGTGATGATTCAGATCGTGCTGGGATGCAGATCACCGTGGAATTGAAAAAAGATGCGCGACCAAAAGTAATCTTGAATAAACTTTTCAAAATGACTGAATTGCAAAGCAGTTTTTCGCTAAACATGGTCGCACTTAATAGTGATGGCACCCCTCAGCTGATGACTTTATCTCAAGTGTTAAAAGAATATGTCATTCATCGTCAATTAGTCATCACTCGTCGCTCTCAAGCTGAACTGAGAGAAGCCCGTGACCGAGCCCATATTTTGGAAGGTCTATTAATTGCCTTAGCTAATTTAGACGAGGTGATTGCCACCATTAGAAATAGCAGTGATAGTGAGGCTGCTCATCAAACTTTAATGAAAAAGTTTGGACTGAGTGATCCACAAGCTACTGCCATTTTGGAAATGCAACTGAAACGCTTAGCCGCCCTTGAGCGACAAAAAATTGAAGATGAGTACAAAGCCATTCAAGAAACCATTGTTAATTTAATTCACTTACTTAGTGATCCCAATAAAATTTTAGCAGTCTTGCTCAAAGAAAATCAAGAAATGATTGATCTCTATGGTGATGAGCGCTTAACTAAAGTAGTGAAAAGTCGAGTGGGTGAGTTTAATGAAGAAGATTTAATTGCTGATGAAAACACCGTGATTACCCTCACTGAAAGCGGTTATATCAAACGACTGAGCCCAGACGCTTTTCGCTCTCAATCTCGAGGTGGTAAAGGGGCCAAAGGCCTCAATATGAAAGCTGAAGACGTACTGATGTCGATCGTGACCTGTACCACCCACGATCAGTTGTTCTTGTTCACCAATCAAGGTCGAGTTTTTAATATGAAAGCTTTTGAAATTCCAGAAGCAAGCCGGATAGCCAAGGGCACCGCCATTGTCAATCTGCTCAATCTAAAAGCTGACGAAAAAGTCTTATCGATCGTAATAGTTGATGAAGAAAGAGATCGTGACAAATATATTACTTTGGCCACCAAAAAAGGGTTAGTCAAAAAAACTGCCGTCAAGCTATATGACAACATTCGTCAAAGTGGCATTGTGGCCATCACCCTCAACGAAGGCGACGAACTAGTTTGGGGTAAAGTCACAACTGGCAAAGACAATATTATGCTGATTACTCATGACGGGAAATCAATTCGCTTCAGTGAAACTGAGGTCAAAAGTTCACAACGTGACACCAAAGGAGTTAAAGGCATCACTCTCAAGCCAGGCGATTACGTGATCGGAGTGGAAGTGTTTCGTGACGACTCAAACGTCTTTAAGGAAAATAGTCTAATGATCATTACTGAAAATGGCATGGGTAAGCGCACTTTATTGGAGCACTATCCACTGCAAAAAAGATCAGGATTAGGGGTCAAGGTTTCAGAAATTACTAAACGGACTGGCAAAGTCGCTGCTGCTAAACTGATCTCCGATCGGCACGATGAAATTGTGATTAGCACTAAGTCTGGTAAAGCCATCAAAATGCCTATTAGTAAGAAATCAATTCCGACTTTAACCAGACCAACTCAAGGAGTCATTCTCATGAAACTTGAGGATCACGATCAGATCGCTGCCGTCGCCCTCACCGTAGAAGAAAATGACAAAACTTAGGATTCATCTCATCCGCCATGGTGAAAAGAAACTGTTTTTACCAGATCCGGCATTGACTGAATTAGGTGTCAGTCAGGCTGAAAAATTAGCCCAAAGGCTAAACAAGGAGCAACAGGAGCAACAGAGGCAACAAGCTCAGCACCAGTCAGCTGTCAAAACCCAACGCTTGATTTTAACTAGTCCTAAAAAACGCACCCGCCAAACTGCTGCAATCCTAGCCCAAGAGCTGGGACTAAAAGTACAAGTTGATGATTTTTTAGATATTGATAATGTCTTACCCAACACGCCAGCCAATAAAAAGAAAATTATTGACCACTTTCAACAATACCTCAATCTAAGAGAAATTGACGACAAGGCCATCGAACTGTTAGAAATTCTGGCTGTCACTCACAGCCAGGAGATTAAAAATTTTTGGCGGATCTTGGGTGGACCAGAAAAAGCCATTGCCGATGTTTATGAGTGTGGGGTATGGAGCATTGAGGTGGAAGCTAATGAACTAGATGAAGATAATGGACTAGAATTTGAGTGGACCGAAGGGGACTTGAACCCCTGACCTCTTCTATGCCATAGAAGCGCTCTAGCCAACTGAGCTATCGGCCCGTTAAAAAACAGGAGAATTTTAGCATCATTCAAATAAAAAAACCAGATGAAGTGAAAGCATTATTGGGCAAAATACCAAGCCATATCATATTTATGAATTTCTTCCATCAATAATAGGTAATAAATGGATAAATTTTTTTCGTTTGATGAATATATTAATTGATATTTTTTGACCATATCTTTCAATCCAAATTCATTAAAACACCAATCTTCTCTTGGAAGCTCGTGCTTAACGTTTGCATCATCACAAATTAGATAAATATTATCGCTATGATCAAAAACGCTCGAATAAATAAAATAAGCATTTTCAAAAGGATCATTTTTCACTAGTCTTTTTTTAAGTGCTAATTCTAAATACATCCAATAGACAGCATTTTCATCGTTGTTACAATCATTCGCGCTAAAAATAAAAAAATCTTTGACATGCTTCTTATTAATTTCTAAATCTCTTGAAATAACATTTGCTACAAACTCGTGCTTATTAAAATCCTTTGCAATTAAATGATTTTTTAAAATTAGACCTGAGGAAGCAAGAAAAAATAACAAGAAAAAACACAAAATTGTACTCGATAATTTATCTTCTAAGGAAGAGATGACTGTAATAAAAAATATCAATAAAAAAGCGTATATTGGATAAAAATACCAAAATTCATAAGTAAGTTCATTCATTAAAGAAAACATTGGTAAAAAAAATAAAAGAGCAAAAAAAGAACTGATTGAATAAAAAATTTTTTTCCTTAAAAAAAAGAAAGCTAAAATTAACAAAGTAAGCATTAAATATAACAACTTGAAAAATAGATCATCACCCATAAAACTGCTAAAAAAGAACTTAATATTGGAGTAAAAGTGAGCAAAATAATTTTTATTATTTAAAAATAATTCTTCAAAAATGAACGTTAAGGATGGCTTTCTTGAGCTTGCATTAACATTCATAATTTGATTCAAAAATATAAATATAAAATTTAAAAATAAAATCAGATTGGGATAATTTATTTGGCTAAAAAATATTCTTTTTACTTTAGAATTTTTCTTTTTAGCTCTGTAAAATTTATACTGCATATAAACAGTAAAAATAATTACCCAAGGTAAAAGCATCAAATTAGCATAATGAATATGAGTTGCTATTGAATAAAGAAGAAGAGCAATTGTTAAATATTTAATTGACCTGTTCTTGTAAGCATAGAAAAAATAATAGATAAAAGATAATAAGAATGGTATAGTAAAATTAGGTTGAAAAGTATATGAACCTGATGAATAAAAGCTTGGAAAATAAATAAAAAACAAAATTGTTAATAATTGATTTTTCTTGTTTAAAAAAAATAATTTTGATAATAAATAAGAAAAAATTAATAAACTGCTAAAGAAAAATAATAAAAATAACAATCTCAAGAAAATTGGATTACCCAAAGAAAAGAAAACAAAAATAACTAAAAAATAATAATAAAAAACGCTATTTTTTAAATGATTTTCACCCCAGGAAGCATATGGTGCAATCCATTGGTAATCATGATCAAAAATAATGTTTCGTGCGACTAAAAAATCTCTTGAATCATCATTAAACCATCTTATTTCAAAAGAAAAATGAAGACGAATCAATAAATTTATAATAATCAATAAGATAATAAAAAAATTAAAAGTATTAAATTTATTCTTGATGTAATTAACAGATTCAATACTCACAGATAAAAATACCTTTATAACTAAATATTCTTACATATTATGAGAATAGTGTATACATTAATTAATCTTAAATAACTAGTTAAAATGAATATTTTGATGTTTATACTTATATTTAGATGTGTTTATTTATATATAAAAATTTTTTCTGTTTGTCTTTGATCTATTACTATATTTTAATATGTTAATTATTATATTTTGATTGATTACTTTTGAAACCTGTTATTAAAAATTTGGGCGACAAATAAAATTTAGATTGATTTAATTTGTTTAAATAGAACGGTGATGATCAGCGTCAATCAATGTTTTCAACTTAAATTTTCAATTACCCTGGTAATGTAAACATCTTCGCTCTCAACTTTGTAGGTAAAGTATTATGCTCGACAAAAATCAATTTTTTTCTAGAAAATAAATACAAACTTTAAATCATTTTTCATAAATTTTCTTGCTAAAACCTTATGGACAATTAGCAGACTGATCAAATGACTGCTAAAAAGGACTTTACAAGCTTTTTACCCTTGTATCAAGATAATTTTAGTCAATTTTTCGATTAAGCTGTTTTTTGCCTCAAATAATTTTTTTAAAGAAAAGGACGTTGTACTCGAGTAGGCGCCATTGGCTAATTTTGCTTTTTTACTATCACAGTTTGGAATGGCGCTTGTCGTAAACTTTTTTTAATTCAGATTTAGTAACGTGAGTATAGATTTGGGTTGTCGCAATATTTTTATGACCTAAAATTTCTTGTACATCACGTAGTCCCGCACCATTAATTAACAAGTCGGTGGCAAAACTATGACGGATACCGTGAGGCGAAAGTTTAACAGTCAGGTGCGCTTTTCTAGAATATTTATCTACTAAACGCTGGACACTGCGCGAACTTAATCGCATCTCCTCACCATCAAAGGCAGGATGAATTTTTTTACCTGACAGGCGAATAAAAACGGGTTGCCACATATCATTGCGGGTAGCTAGCCAGCGACTCAACCAATCGACGGCTCGCTCACTTAAAAAGACCACCCTGGGCCGCCGACCTTTGCCAATCACCCCAAATTCACGTCTTTTTAAATCAATTTGATCACGATTAAGCTTGACCAACTCACTAACACGCAAACCAGTAGAGAAGAGTACTTCCAAAATCGCTCGGTCGCGCAAACCGGTTTTACTGTTTAGCTCTGGCGCACTTAATAACCGTTCCATCTCTTCAATACCAACAAAATTCATGGGAGTTGATTCAGCCTTGGGTAAATCAATTTTTTCTGGGTGAAGCACCGCCAAATCATTTTTGACTAAATATTTGAACCAAGAGCGCAGAGCGATCACATGATAACTTTGGGTTCTTTTGGACAAGGTTCGACCCTGTTCATCGCTATAACGAGCCAAAAAGACGCGATAAGCGCGCAATAAGTCTTGGTCAAGCTGTGTCAAATCTGTTGCTCCTTGTTCCTTCAACCAGTTGTTGAACCGATTTAAATAGTGTTTGTAATTGCGAATAGTTAAACGACTTAAGTTTTTTTCTACCTCAAGTGACTCGAGAAAAGCTGACAGCGCCTGATCTGGATCAGTACTCAGGTGGCTAACAGCTTTGTTTAGTTTGGCTGATGCTTGAGTTTTAGCTGTTTGCGCTTTACTGAAATTTTCTTGAGCGTTCATATCCTCAATTTACAATAAAATTAGACTTTTGACCACCAGCGACTCTGATTTAAGCAAATAGGGTAGACTACCCTATTTTTGGCAAATTGTAGGGGACCCAGTAGAGTAATTTTCGAGGTAGTGGCGCTTCTTGCTCACTATAACCACTAAAAATGCCACCATTTTTCTCAATAATCTTTTTTGAACCGAGATTATTTTCATCACAGGTGAGTAAGGCCTGATCAGTATCCAAGCTGGGTTGTCCTTGGCGGATTTTCTCTAGCGCGAGGGCTAGTAATTGAGAGCCATAACCTTGACGACGCGCACTCGGCCTAATCACGTAACCAATATGACCACCAATTTTGCGCAAATTATCATTGAGCTGATGACGGATTGCCACCCGACCTAACCAGATCACTTGACCGTCACCGAGCTTTTTCATTAACCAGTAGATGGTTTGTGGCACTCGGCCAACCGGTAAATCAATACCAGCTTCTTGTTCTTGGATATCTTTTAAATAAGCTTGAAAAAATCTTTTTTTCGCCAATTTAGTTAAATCCAAACTTTTTTCTACGTAGTAGCGATCGTGTTGGGTTGCTTGCAATTCGGCTACAGCTTCAATGAACGCTTTTTGGTAAAGTAATTGTGGTTTTGCTAAAAAAACTGCATTTTCTGACATACTGGCTATTATAGCCTGATTTTCCATGATGGATTATTCGGAAAAAGAAAAAACAGCCGATTTTGGGCTTTTAACGAGCTTCTTGAGGGTTTTAGATTGATATATCAATTTAAAATATAATTAATTACCCTGAAAACCTCAGCCATGACATCTGGCGTATATCTGGTAAAAAAATAGCTTTAGGGGAGTTCTAGCCAAAAAAGCCAAAAAGCAGCAATTTGCCAGAAACCAGCAATTTGCCAGAAAGCAGCAATTTTTAACGTGGGGCAAGAAATGAGGGCAGACAGGAAAATAAAAGTAAATAAACCAATTAAAAAAGAAAATAGCGCTTAATTGGTAAATGAAGGTTAACTAGCTAAAAAGAGCGCTCTAGTGGCAAATGGTGTTCAGTGTCGCAAAAGTTATATTGTGCGACATAGCATCTCCATCTTCCTGTCGCAACCACTATCAAACTCTGCCGCAGAGTAGTAAAGAGTAAACTGTGGTTTTAGTTAAATTTAATTGGTGAATTACACTACACTCCCTAAACCCTCAGCTCATTATCCTGCCCAGATCTAATTTGCCACTAGCAACCCCTCCCTGAGTGTCTCCAAAAAGGCCTCTTCGGGTTTTTTCTTGATTTTATCAGTGCTGCTGCTCCCTAGGGCCGGACCACTAATTTGGCTTGGTTTCTCGAGAAAATTCAGAGCAGATTTTGCTGATTGTTTATTCTTGCACCAGGCTAAATTTATTTTTGCATCACAACTGTTGGCTGATTTAAATCGTCTATATCAAACTATATCATCCCAGGCTAGCAAGGTCCTATAACTAGTGAGTTTTCCACAATTTTCACGCCTCTACCCTTTGCTCCTGACTAACAGATTTTTTTGTTCGCCTATGCCCTATAGCCGGGCGCAATAGTACTTGCTTTAGCCCATCTTTGCCACATTTTTTATTTTACAAACGCATCTCCTCTTGAAATTTAGCTACAGACTACCCTAGTAATTTTCGGCGATTTTTTATGAAATTTTACTCAAAAAATCTATTATAGTTTGCTAAATTAAGCGAAATATGGACGCAATTTTTTTATATTGCAGCCACCACAAAACTCATCAAGCCCCAATTTTTTTTACCAGCTCTGCCCCACTCTAATTATCTATAAATATATTGATATATCAATATAAATTGTTTATTTACCAGGGAAAACAATCATAAAAGCTAAAATGATAAAAATACTAACTAACGTATATTCGGTAGCTGTATTTTTAAATAGTCTACCCTGCAACAAGTCTTGAAATAATGATAAGCCAACATAAACCAGAGACATAATAAATAAAGAAATATACCAAATCTCCATGGGTAAGAAGGAAAAAGCTATGGTAAATTCAACCAAAATCAACACAAATAGCAATGTGTAATTCAAGATTTGCTTACTGATCCGCGGTTCTAATTGGACTGACCACAGCGACATTAACACTAGCATAAAATGAGAAATGGCTACCAGCAAAGCATTAAGATAAAAAGGCAACCGTAGTGAAAAAATGGTATTAGTTAAAAGTAGTGAAATAATCATGGTAAAAAACAAGGCTATGGCGCGCGCAGCATATAAAAGCTGAATGGTTCTTCCCTTAGCAACAGAAAAAATATTAGCCGTTAAAAATAAAGCATACATGCCCACACCAAAAACAGCCAAAATGGCTAAACGAGATAATAAAACCTCTGGTAAAAGAAAATAAAACAGCGCTACTGAAGAAGCATATAGTACTGGTAACGGCAAAATCGTTAACCACTCGTAAATTTGTAAATCGTCGCTCAGCGCCCAAGCCGACATCAAATAACTAATGAGCGCAAATATGCCAATCGCTGCATAGCGCCAATCAATTGGAACGTATTGAGTCGCTAATAAACCTAAAGACAATAAGACTGAGACAATAATAAATTTTTCACGGCGGCGCATAGTGTTAATCTTCTTCTGGCAAGTCTGTTGCCACGAACACATCTTCTATATCTTCATGCTCTCTCAATAAATCTACTAACTCAAGCACTTGAGCTGTCTGCTGCTCATCTAATTTAATTTTAATTTTGGCAGTAAAACCGCCCTCTCGATCACGTTCAAACATATAAGCAGCGCTACCTGGACCCGCCAAAGACCCTCCATGCTTAGTTAGTAAAGTTCTTAATTCACTAGCGGTTCGGTTGTTATTATTCGTGAGGGCTACTATCATTAGCGCTACTCCACCCGGAGCAAAAGCTTCATAGACATTTTCCCGAACCTGATCAGCTCCAGTTTTACCCAAAGCCACATCAATCGCTCGCTGGATCTTATCTTTCGGCATATTAACCGATCTGGCTTTTTCTAAAACCACTCTTAAATTAGCATTAAGACTTGGATCACCAGACTTACCCTCTTTAACAGCAGCCCGGATCTGCCGAGAAAACTGACTAAAAATTTTGCCCTTGATTTGATCTTGGGCGTTTTTCTTATTCTTGATATTGTTCCATTTACTGTGTCCTGACATATTGCTATTATAGCAAAGCTTCCGCAACCCCAAGCATTTGCTTTTTGTGAGTTGACAATTCTTTTTGCGGGTTGTAGTATCCCCCAAAGAAAGGTCTATCAGCCATATGACAATGTCAAACAGCTCTCTGCTGCGAGCCAAAGCCATTCAGGCAGTTAAAGACTCTGATTGGGAAAACGCTGTCCTGATTAATCAAGAAATCCTCGAACGCTCTCCAAAAAATTTAGAGGCCATGAACCGGTTGGGTCTTGCCTATCTTAAATTGAAAAAAGAAAAAGAAGCGAAAAAAGTTTTTAATAATGTTCTTAAGCTTGACCGTTCAAATATTATTGCTAACAAGCACATGAAGAAGTTAAAGAACAAAGAAAAAACTCCAGACGTAATTTTTAACCATAATGCTGATTTCATTGAAGAACCAGGCAAAAGTAAAATTATTTCCCTGCACCGTTTAACTGGCTCTTCTCAATTAGCCAAGTTAAAGGTTGGCCAAGAATGTTACTTACAAATCAAAAATCGTTACATTAGTGTTACTGATGATCAGCAAAAACACATTGGCACGCTACCTGAAGATATTTCGTTTCGCTTGAGTAAATTAATTAGTGACGGCAACCAATATAGTTGTGTGATTTATAAAATTGATGATAACCAATGTTGTGTTCAACTCAAAGAAACTTATCGCTCAGCCAAAAATCAACAATTACAATCTTTTCCTAGCAAAAAAATTAATAATCAATTTAACCTAGATGAAGATATTATTTTGGAAACGGACATTCCTCTCGGTATCGTCAGCACTGATGAAGATGATGATGAAGACGATGACGGTCTAGAGACTGTCATGAAGAAAATCGAAAGTTCCGATTCTTAATTTGGCTAAATCTTCGGCTAAAAAAATCACTGCTCCCGCCCGATATTGTTGCGCTAATTCGTGATCGGCATTAATGACCTTGACCGGCATAAGTTGTTGAAAACGATTCAATAAGGCTTCGCAAGCCGTGATCTCTGGATCAATTAGTAAAGAAGTCTCTGCCAAAATATCTTGTCCGCTATCTCTTTTAATTACCGAAAAGCCATCTTTTTCTAAAAGTTGGGCAAAAGCACTAGCCAATCCAGTAACACTGCTACTATTAATGACCGCTACTGGACATTCAAATAACTTACCATAACTGGCCTCAGTATTTCTTGCCAAAAAACTACTCAATAAATTTTCCTTATCCTCCCGTGTTTTTGCCTCAGTGTCGTCAAACCATTCCCAACTGACCTGACTTTGCTCTAGATAGAAAAGCAAATTTTGCTCTTCTCTACTCCGCAATTCAGTCATTAAAAAATCGCTAAATTGAGCTTGGTTTTCTTTGGATAAGTTTTGTTGCGGATAAGCAATGACCTGATCAATAAAAGTGTTAAACAAGAGGCTATAAAATAAAATTTCTTCATTGGCATCCATTTCTCTAGCAAACTCTTCTCTAGGCCAATTGGCCACACTCAACTGACTAAAATCGAAAACCTTAATTTTTTGCTCTAGCGGGGCAAAAACTACCCAGGCTACTGGTAATTTGCTATCTACTACTAAAAGGTGTTGATTGCGACTGAGTTGATGGCGTTTGGCTAGCTGATTTTTCAATAAATAGTAAAACAGCAAGCCGAGTAAAAGTAATAAAAATAAGGAGAGAAAAAATAATGACAGTTTTTGCCAATTCACTACGGCAGACTTTTTTTTAGATCGCCGAACTTTCCGAGCTTTGACTTTTTTAGCCTTAAGCTTTTTTTGTTCTCGACGAGATGGGCAGTAATCACGCATAAAACAATTTTCAACTTATAGTTTAGCAATTTTTATTCTTGCTGACCATGACGGTGTTTAGCAATTTTTATTCTTGCTGACCATGACGGTGTTTAGCAATTTTTATTCTTGCTCACCAACCGCAAAACGCTCAAAACGACCCAAAACTATTTTTTCACCGATTTTTCCAGATAAAGCCTTGATGGTCAATTCTACATTTTGTTCACCTCGAATATAATCCTGAGCTAAAAAATCTGCTTTGCTTTGCGGATTCATGGCAGCCACTTGCATGGCTAAATTCTTTGCTAAATCACGAAATTCTTCGTTAGCAGCAACAAAATCAGTCTCGCAAAGTAATTCCAGCAAACTAGCAATTTGGCCTGTAGCATGAGTATAGCTGGCAATGTAACCAACAGCAGCTTCACGATCAGCGGTTTTTTCGGCTCGAGCTAGACCCTTTTCTTGAACATATTTTTTAGCTAACTCAAGATCACCTTGAGCTTCTTCTAAGGCTTTTTTACAGTCCATAATTCGGGCACCGGTGGCTTGACGCAACTGTTTTACTAAATTAGTATTTACTGCCATTTTTAACCTTTCCATGACTATTCACGTGCTGTTTTACCAGCATTGTAAGCAGTCTTTAAACAATTCACAATATATTTGATGCTTTTGCTAGAGTCATCGTTGGCAGGAATCACCAAATCAATTTTTCGAGGATCGGCGTTGCTATCAGCAATAGCAATTAATTCCACACCTTCACTTAAAGATTCCCGCACCACGATCTTTTCTTTCTCGGGGTCTACCACAAACACACAATCTGGTTTGCCCTTAAGACCTTGAAGTCCCACGAAAAATCGCTCCAGTCTAGTCTTTTCCTTATCTAACTGCAAACGTTCATATTTGGTGTATTTATCAAATTTTCCAGATTCAAGACCCTTTTCAATGTCATTCATTCTTTGAATAGATTTTTGCAATTGATCAAAGTTAGTTAGTAGACCGCCCATCCAGCGGGAAACAATATAAAAACAACCCATTTCACTAGCTGCTTCCTTAATAATCTCTCGAGACGAGCGTTTGGTACCAACCATTAACAAAGTTTTACCCTCTTTGGCTAATTCATAAAAACGCTGGCAAGCCAATTGCAACTGCTCAGCGGTTTTTGCTAAGTCAAAAATATGGACCCCACCCTCACTACCATAGATAAAAGGCGCCATTTTGGGATGCCAATCAGAAATTTTGTGACCAAAATGCACACCAGCCTCAAACATTTCTTGTAAATCTATCTCTGGTAAGGTCGTTTGCGCCTTAGTTTTTACTTCTTTCTTTTCAGTCTTGGCTACTGTCGATTCGGTCTTAGAAGTTGGTACTTTTATGGATTCAGCAGTCTTTTTTTCAGCAGTAGTTTTTTTAGCAGTAGCTTTTTTAGCAGTAACTTTCGCTACTTTTTTAGCCGTACTTTTTCGACTAGTTTTACTACTAGTTTTACTAACAGTCGCTTGCTTAGTGGTGGAGTTTGTTTTGCTCTCAGCCATATGTTCCTTGTTTATTTCAGATCACATCTGAAAAGGGTCTCGGTATCTAATCAGGAAAAGGAGTACCTCAACCAAAATTTATAATTAGGGTTTAAATTGTATCATAGTTCTTTTTTAAATCCAGTCATTAAAACCACACTAGATTATAGGACAGTTTTTAAAAACATTATGGGATATAGACTGGAGTGTTATTAACTACTGAATGCAACAATGCCAATAATAACGCCGGCGAGATGTAGTTAGTCGCAAAATCGGCTAACTGAGCGCCTTGTTCCTCAAGTTCTCGTGGCAAATGACTGGCGCTGGCATAAACCCAATAATTAATTTTTTAAACTACTACTCTTTTGGGGCGATTTTGGCTAAATAGGCTGTTAATTCCTTGATATATGTAGATGCCAAACAAGGATTGCCTTCGTATCGATAAAGAGCGATACATAGCTCTAATTCTCGTTGATAATTTTCCTGTCGTCGAGCTTGGTCTAATAATTGCCTGAGTTCTTCTTCAGGTAACTCATTTAAATTTTGTGATTGCTCTTTGCTCATGGCTATTCCTTTCTATTTTTCGATCTTGGCAAAGTATTGCATAATTTTTTCGTTAAAGTTTAATTTTTTTAATCTTGCGTTAATTTCAGACTCAGCCAGTCCTTGTTTGCGCCAATTATTCGACAATAATTGGCTCATTTCCCTGATCTCAAACGGAAAAATAATCCAGGCGTTAGTGCGACTCGCATAATAATCTGGAATAATTGCTGAACGCTCCTTAAAAAAAAGTGTGGCAGTCTTCACCAGAGCTGCCCCCTGCTCTAGTAAATAATCGCTAGCAAAAATCAATGATTCTCCGGTATCAGCTACGTCATCAAAAAGTAAAATCCTCTTACCTTTTACTTTGACTGGTAAATCTTGATAAACTTCTGGTTCTTTTAAGCGCTGATTGATCCCAGAATAAAAGCGAATGCCTAAACTAACCAAGTTAGACATAGCTAAATAATCAACCAAAGCACGACTCATTGGCCAAGCCCCTTTGGCCAGAGCAACCACCAAGTCAAACTTCTCTCCTGATCCAATTACCTGCTTCGCCAATTCAAAACTTAATTGATCTAAATCTTGCCAACTCGGAGTAATATATTGAGCTGGATCATTGTCAAAAACTATGTGATCAAATTGCATTTTTTAATTCTTTAATAAAAAAAGAGCGCTCAACTTTTCTTATTCTCTTGGTTTCCCTCTTGACTCAAAAGTCAAAATTCGTTGCTTGGGAATACGAAAAGCTTAACGCTCTTTCGCACTCTTTTTGCTTAATGTCGCTTATTCTAACAAAGACATTGCGGCTTGTAAATCAGTAGTTAAAGGAACTTCCACTAACTGTCTTTTTTGCCAAACTGGCCCAGTGGGCAGAAAAAAAGCGATGCTGGCAGCATGCAAAAAATGCCTAGGGCACCAGAGTCTATCTAGAGCTTGGCGCTTCTTACCTGAGTAAATTTTGTCAGCAAGCAAAGGATGTTGCATTGAGGCAAAATGAACCCGAATTTGGTGGGTGCGGCCAGTTTGAGGTTTGGCTCTTACCAGAGAAAAACCCGATTGATAAAGTTGTGGACCCTTCTTAAGAATTTTACTTTGTTGCTTCTCTGATAAAACTGGATTATTTTTTAAAATTTTATTGTTGAATGTTGTCCAATCAAACTCCCAATATCTCTGAATAACTTCATAGGCCGTTTCCGCTTTTTTCCCAGTGGCACTAATGGCAAAACGCAAACGATTGTTTCTAGCCCGAGCCAAAGGCGCGTTGATTTTACCAGTATCAAGCACAAAACGACCATGACAAAGCGCTAGATATTCTTTCGCTATTTGTTTTTGTTTAAATTGAGCTAAAAGATTAACTAGTGCACCAGGATTTTTTGCCAATAATAAAGCTCCAGAAGTTTCTTTATCTAAACGATGCACCATCCCTTGTCTATTAAGCCAGATTTCCTCTGGAGTACCAAATTGATCTGTAAAATCATGAGGAACTAACAATTGCCAGTGTTGGCGACTGTTGTTAATAAAACTTTCAGTAAAAAAATCTTGCCCAAGATACTCCACAAACCAGTCTTGAATGGTGTCTTCGTGATGAGTTTGCGCTCGATTAACCACTAACCCGGCCGGTTTATTGATCACTAATAGATTGTCGTTCTCAAAAATTATTTGGATCTGTTTGCTATACATTAATTATCAATCTTAAACTAAAATTTTATCTGAGGTCGCCTCCGCCGATTGGACTTAAATGAGACACCAGAACGATTAATCAGCAACGCTATCCCAGCTAAAACAACCACTAGATAAACCCAAGGATCAAGCACTCTGCCTGCAACTACCAGTCCTGGCAAAGAAACCACAGTCATAATCAAGTAAAAAAGACCTGTTGCAATTAAAAACACTGATAGTAAAAATCCCGATTGAGCAGTTTTTTTACCGCGTCTGTACCACTCAAAAGTACGATAGCGGTATTCAACCCGCATTAAATAATTAAATAAAACTAAATAAAATAAAAGGAAATAAAGTTGCACTGGATGACTTTTTTCAAATGTTCCTGGCATCACTACTCCCCAAGGCACTGTGGTTAACTGACCAGCATAGCTACCAGCTAAGAAAAATCCTAAATAAATAAACACCATTCCCAAACTAATAGCTGTTACCCAAAAATCTAACACCTCAAAAGGATCCCATTTATGCTTCTTAGCTAGAAAATACAAACACAAACCTGCAATCGCCAGAGCTATTAGAGGCACATTGCCGGGAAATTGCGCCACATTAACTATTTGCCACCAATTATCCGCAAAAAGTGACCAATTAAATAAAACGAAAGTTAATCGACCCATGACTACCCCAAACAATCCAGAGATCAAAAAAGTGTCAAACAATTCAACTGTTTCGTAATGCTCTTCTTTACCCTTGCGCCAAAAAACGAAGGCTGTAAAAAACAAAGCCACAACCGCCAACACCGTTAGCGATTGTAAACGAAAAGTACCGATACTAATCAAAGTTGGCCACATAAATGTGCCGAGAGAGGGAATCGAACCCTCATGAAGTTGCCTTCATAGGTTTTTGAGACCTACGCGTCTACCAATTCCGCCATCTCGGCGATGACTATTAGTTGAAGCTTGTATATTTTACCGTAAAAAGACTTGTTTTTGTAAGGAAATTGCGTCATGATAATAAACGCAACAAGGAACAATGGATAGTGTGAGACAGTTAATTCAACAAGCAACTGCCATCGACAGCGTGTGGTCGATTGTTTTGCGTGGCGTAATTTGGCTAATTATTTCTTTAATTATTATCATTAGTATGGACAACCCCGACGCTGATTTGGCTAGTAAAAAAATGCGGGCCAACCTGGGGTTCTTTATTATTTTCATGATGCTCTCAGCCGGATTAGTCTATCTGCTTTTTGGTTTTAAACAGGGGTAAATATTGCTCGCATCACACTAAACAAAATTTAGGCGATATTCTGTGATCGTCTCATTTCCATACCATAAAAACGCACTCGGTCACCTCTAAAGAACAAATCAAAATCACCAAGCTTACCATTACGATGTTTAGCAATTTTTAGGGTAACTGATTCTCGGTCATCTTCGTCCTTGCGATACAAGAAAATCACGACATCTGCATCCTGCTCAATTGATCCAGACTCACGTAAATCGGACAATTGTGGCGAGCGTTCGCCTCGTTGCTCAACTGCACGAGACAGTTGGGCTAAAGCTAAAACCGGAATCTTTAACTCGCGAGCAATATTTTTTAGACCTTGAGAAATTTCTCCCACTTCTTGTACCCGATTTTCTTGATTAGCACCATGAGCCAATTGCAAATAGTCGACGATTAACATATCAATATTTTGTTCCATCATTAGACGACGAGCTTTAGTGCGAATTTCAAAAATACTCAAACCGGGAGTATCATCAATAAATAATTTAGCTTCAGCTAAAATGCCCATGGCATCAGATAGCCGACCAAAGTCATCTTGATCTAAACGACCAGTTTTCAATTTCCAAGCATCAATATCTGCTTGAGCAGTTAGTAACCGATCAACTAATTCTTCCCGACTCATTTCCAAAGAAAAAAAGCCCACTTTCTTTTTGGCTACAACCGTCAAATATTGGGCAATATTGACTGCCATCGCTGTCTTACCAGTACCTGGGCGAGCAGCTAAAATAATCAGGTTAGACTTTTGAAAACCAGCTAATATATTATCTAAATCAGCAAAACCAGAGGGCATGCCTCTGAGTTCTCCTCCACTCTTTTGTAATTCATCTAAACGATCAAAACTTTCAACCAGGGTTTGTTTAACTGGTAAAAAATCTTTACGAGCGTGAGTTTGCGAAATTTCCATTACTGATTTTTCAGCACTATCTAAAATTTGATTAATTTCCTTAGATTCATCAAAAGCCAAATTAGCTATATCAGTTGATAGAGCAATTAATTCGCGTTTAACATATTTTTCTCTAACAACCTCGGCGTAATTTTCTACATTAGCGCTAGTGGATAATAAATTGGATAGACGACTGATGCCCGATACACCACCAGCTTGACTTAGTTTTTTATGTTTTTTGAGTTGATTTTTAAGGGTAATGACGTCAATTGGCTGACGATTGTCATATAAATCAAGCATCGCTTGATAAATAGCTCGATTGGCTGCGCTATAAAAAGCTTTAGGCACCAAAATTTCTGAAACCCTGAGAATGGCATCTTTATCAATTAAAATTGCTGCCAAGACTGATTCCTCAGCCTGTAAATCATGAGGTGGCACTTTTGGATCAATTTTTTTTGTAGCCATACTATGTACGAGATAAAACTACTAACTGCATTTCGTCGGGCAAGCGCTCTTTTTCAACATCTAACTTTTCTTGAGCTTCAACTGTAGTGCCATAAGCTTGAAAAAAATCTTCGATTTTTTTCAGTGGCGCATCCTTGGGATAAGCACTGTCAGCATAATGCATCGGTATCAAATAATTAGGATTAATCGCCTGAGCTACTTTGACCGCTTCTTCACCCATCAGTGAACTTGGACCACCAACTGGTAAAAACAAAACATCAATTGGTGCTAAATTTTTCAGTTGCTCATCTGATAATGGGTGGTCCAGATCACCCAAATGACAAACAGTAATACCATCAATTAAAATGGTAAAAATTAAATTGTTGCCGCGCTCTTTACCTCCAACTTTATCATGGAAAGTTTTGACACCAAAGACACTGATACCACCCACTTCATATTCTCCAGGGAAATCAATAATAAATGGTTTTTTGCGATTAGCTGAAGCTTTAATTTTTTCAACAGCATCGTGACCACGATGATGATGAGAAACGGTCACTAAGTCGGCGGTAAGCTGAGGCATACTAATACCATAAACTCCTTCGGCACTATAAGGATCAGTGACCAGTGTACCGTGTTTACCTTTTAACTTGAAACAAGAATGACCAAAATAGCTAATTTGCATAATCGCATATTACCGTTAAAGTTGACTTTTTACAAGATTTAACATAGGATGACTCTTCAATTATAATAGTCATATGCGAAAAGAAGTTCTTTTAGCAATCTTAATCGGGGCCAGTTTAGGTCTGTTAATCACTTTTGCTGTTTATCAAAGTCGTCGTAGCGTTAGTGAAGCGCAAAAAGATCAAGTCCAAGAAGTGCTGAATAATCATACTGATAATGAAGAGGTAGACACTAGTCAACTGGCCATTACTTCTCCAGAAGATAATTCGATCGTTGATAGTCAGCGTTTGATTGTCAGTGGCAATACGCAAGCAAATAACTTCATAGTTATTTTTGTAAATAATGAAGAAATCATTACCAATGCCGATGATTCTGGTAATTTTTCTAAAGAAGTTCGTCTCGATGAAGGAGCCAATGTTTTGGTTATCTATGCCATTAATCAAGACGGCTTAGTTTCCCAAAACACACGAACCGTAATTGTTGATGCTGATTTTTTGAATGAAGATTTTACCAATCCCACAACTGCTGAAGAAGCGATAGATGATAACCAAGCAACAGCTGAAGCTGATCAAGAAAAAGACACCGAAGAATAATATGTCAAAGTTGAAGATAAAAAGTTTAAATAAAAAAAGTTTCGCACAACAGAGTCAATATTATCTAATAATTGGCTTAATCATCATTGTTAGTTTTTTATTCATCAAGCCGCTGTTTAGCGCGCAAGCACAAGAAGATGCACAAACTGAGGCCAGTGAAGAGTCGACTATTTTAAATATTAAAAAAGTTATACAAGATAAACAAGTGGAACTAGGTCAAGGTGAGCAACGCACGGGACAGCTCAAACAGGCGTATTTAGCGCAAGTCAAACGAGTCAGCGCCGAAACTATCACTGTCCTAAATAGAAATGTTAATGTGGTCATTCCCCTAACAGAAGATTTAGAAATCATGCACAATGGAGAAAAGATAGAACTTGATCAAATTGCCGTCGATGATTGGATTATTGTTTATAGCATTATTGGAGCAGATGGAGTTCCCACAATTAAACGTTTGGTGCTGAGCGACAAAGATTTCACGCAAACTGAGCGACAAATTGTCCTGGGTACTATCACTGAGCTTTATTCAACTAATTTGCTTTTTGATTCGCGGACTGGAGCAAATAATTTAAATTATTTGCTTGACGTCGATACTCAATATTTTGATATTAACGGCGATGAGATTAATCAAAACGATCTCTACCCACAACTACAATGTCTGATTGTGGCAAAAATTAAAAATAATGGTCAATGGCGAGCTAGTAGCATTAAGGCTTTGGTTGATCTCAATGACTAGTGAACTAGTGAACCTGAGAGATAAATGGTGGACCTGAGGGAAGTCGAATCCCTGACCTCTGCAATGCGAATGCAGCGCTCTAGCCAACTGAGCTACAGGCCCGTTTTTTAAGTAATTTCAATTTAAGATTGAATTAATGCAAATTATAACAAATATTTGTTTGACTAATGCTGCCAAAAACCATATAATAGCCACCTGATGCAAAAAACAATTGCTCAACTATTAGTCGCTCATCATCACCCTGATTAAAGGGGATGTTTTGCTGACTAAAAATGAGTAATAGCATAATCAATCCCCTAATAATGGGGATTTTTTGTACAATAAAGGTACTTAAAGGATATATATGCAAAAGAATCAAGAATTACAAACACTCAAAGGCTTCCGAGATTTTTTACCGGCAGAAGCTTTGCTGAGAGAAAAAGTACGCTCAATTATTCAAAATAGTTTTAAGCGCTTTGCTTTTGTGCCTTTTGAAACTCCTACTCTAGAATATGCCAGCTTACTTTTAGGCAAATACGGTGAGGAAGCGGATAAATTACTTTACACCTTTACTGATCGTGGCGGACGCCAGCTGGGTCTGCGCTATGATCAAACTGTGCCTAGTGCCAGAGTTTTAGCTAATTACCAAAATCAGCTACCTAAGTATTTACGTCGTTACCAAATCCAAACTGTGTTTCGAGCGGACAAACCGCAACGAGGTCGCTATCGGGAGTTTGTGCAATGTGATGCTGATATTTTTGGCAGTCGCTCTACTCTAGCCGATGCCGAGATCTTAGCCCTCTTTTATAATATTTTTCAAGATTTAGGTTTAAGCAATATTCAGATTGAATATAATGACCGGCAATTATTAATTGATAATTTAGCAGAATTTGCCAACGATCAAGTTTCGGTTCTATCCATTGTCCAAAGTATAGATAAATTAGATAAATTTAAACCCGAAATCATTGAGCTGGAATTAGTCCAAAAGGGGTTAAAGGATCAAAAAATTGAACAGATTTTGAGCAAACTAAATAACATTGAAAAATCTGCAAAATTATTAGATATTGAACAAAAAACTTTGGATTTGGGGGTACCTCAATCCATGCTAAGATTTAACCCAAAACTGGCGAGAGGTTTAGATTATTATACTGGCCTAATTTTTGAAGCTAAAACTGCTGATTTTGCTACTAATAACAGTTTGGGCGGGGGCGGACGTTATGACAATCTAATTAAAGAATTGGCTGGATTAACAATGCCGGCAGTGGGTTTTGGGTTGGGTTTTGACCGAATTGTTGAATTGATTAAGGAAAAAAACTTAATCCAAACCAATGATGCTACTCAAGTGCTGGTAGCTTTTTTTGACCAAGACAAATACCAACAAACAGCGATTAAATTGATTAAAGAGTTACGAGCAGCCGGAATCAATAGTGAAATCTACCTGGAAAAAGATAAAATCAACAAGCAATTCAAGCTTGCTCAAGATAAAAACATTCCTTGGGTAGCAGTGATTGGCGAAGAAGAGTTTAATAAAGGTTTAATTAGCTTAAAAAATATGGCTACTGGGCAACAAGATCAACTCGAGATTAAGCAAGTCATCGATAAGATTCAAGCTTGAAATCATCTATTTCTGGCCAAAAAAAGTATGTTATAATTGCTGTTCGTTATGAAAAAAGGTATACATCCCGATTGGCATCATGACAGTGTGGTCACTTGCAGTTGTGGAAACAGTTTTATCACCGGCTCCACACACAAAACTCTAACAGTGGATATTTGTAGTGCTTGTCATCCTTTCTTCACCGGAGAAATGAAGTTCGTTGATCGTCAGGGACGAGTTGATAAATTTATCCAAAAGCGAACTACGGCTGAAGCCATTGCTAAAGCCAAAAAATCGGCTAAAAAAACAGTACAAAAAATTGTAGAACCAGTTAAATCTTATAAACAAATTCTTCAAGAACAACAAGAAGCACTCAAACAAGACAAAAAAGCTGGCGAAACTGATAATAAAGTTGCTAAACCAGCTACCGAAAAAGTTGCTCAGCCACTCGATAAACCAGCTAGTCAATCAGCCGATAAGCAAACTACAGCCAACAAAAATTAGCTTCTCCCCAGTCAAGTTTAATAAGCGCCACTCTAACTGAGGGCGATTTTAGGTATAATAAAACTACCAATATGACACTAAACACCAATCCATATGCTGCAGCTATTCAACGCTGTCAAGAACAATTAGCTAGTAATCAAAAACTACTCGAAGATCCTAATTTTGCTGATCCAAAGATGCAGGAGTTAGTGTTGGAAGAAATTAAGCAACTAGAAACCGAATTGAACAGTCTAAAAGAGGCAGCTGAGGAATTACTTAAAGAACAAAATAATCAAGAACATGACGATGCTGACCAAAATGTGCAACACTCCAGTGCGATTATTGAAATTCGGGCAGGCGCCGGCGGTGATGAGGCCAAGATCTGGGCTGGTGAATTAATGCGGATGTATCAGAAATTTTGCATTAATCATCAATTAAAGGTTGAACTAATTGATAACTTAGTGTTTAAAGTTAAAGGTAAAACTACATTACCAATTTTCCAATTAGTTAAAACCAATGATGAAGAAAATATTGCGCCAACAGAGACCGAAGAAGAATTAAGCGCCTTTGAGTTGCTACGTTATGAGGCAGGAGTTCATCGAGTACAGAGAGTTCCGATCACTGAAGCTCAGGGTCGTCTGCACACTTCTACTGCTTCTGTAGCGGTACTACCAGAAATTCACGCTAAAGCAATAGAAATTAGGGATGAAGATATTGAATTACAATTTATGCGAGCCAGTGGTGCCGGTGGTCAATCAGTAAATAAAACTAGTTCTGCAGTGCGCCTAACCCATATTCCCAGTGGGATTGTAGTAGTAGCTAGAAGTGAGCGCAAACAAGCACAGAACCGGCAAATTGCCATGGAACTATTACGGGCTAAATTATGGGCCATTGAAGAAGAAAAGAAACAAATGGCATTGGGTACCGCCAGAGAAAGTATTGGTCGAAGCATGCGAGCTGAGAAAATTAAAACTTATAATTTCCCGCAAAATCGAGTCACCGATCATCGCATCAAACAATCTTGGTATAACTTGAGTGAAATACTTGAGGGAAACTTAGATGAAACAATTGCGACATTCAGAGCTTATCTGAAAGAATGAAGTTGTTACAACTTTCAGAGCTTATTTGAAAGAATGAAGTTGTTACAACTTTCAGAGCTTATCGGAGAGAATAATTAAAACTCCTGGGCAGCCCGCTCTAAAACTTCGTCAACTGCAGTTTCGTAGTCTTGTTGAACTTCAATATCTACCTTAAGGCCACTATCGTTAATCCAATCACCCGATGGGGTTAACCAACGGCCAACAGTGACGTGTAAACCACCACCGTTACTTAACTCGCGTCGATCTTGGACAGTACCTTTACCAAAAGTTTGTTCACCAATTAGTTTAATACCAACATCATCACGCAAGGCACCAGCAACAATTTCGCTAGCACTTGCACTCCCTTTATTGACTAACAACACAGTCGGTACTTTTTCTAACCGCGCTTTTCCAGTGCTGGGATAATCTTGCTGACTAAATTTGCCTTTTTGCGACACCACTGTGCCTGTTCGAACAAAATCACTAGCGATATTAATAGCTGTATCAAAGTAACCACCGGGGTTATTGCGCAGATCAAAAATTAATCCGACAATTTCCTGATTATTCCACTTGTTTAAAATCGAAATGACAGCACTGTCCCATTCCGCCTGAGTGCGATCACCAAAACGACTTAATTTGAGATGAGCAAATGGTTTACCTGCAACTTCCACATATTCTAATACCACACTTTCTACGATAATTTCGTCTCGCACAATTTCCACTTCTCGACTGTCATTTTCTCCTGGCTGAAACAGTGTCAATGTCACTGGCGCTCCTTTTGGACCACGAATATTTTGTACGGCTTTATCTAGAGTCCAATTGCTTGTATCCTCATCAAGACCGGCAGCTTCATCTTTAACATGTAAAATCATGTCCCCAGCCTTCACTCCTGCTTTCTCTGCCGGGCTACCAGCTACGGGTGCAATAATTCCCACTATCCCATCAACATAACCAAGCTCAATGCCTACCCCATAAAAACTACCAGCTAAATCTTCACCAGTTTGTTCATTTTCTTCAGGAGGTAAATAAGCAGTATAAGGATCACCTAAACCCCAAACCATACCAGAAATGGCCCCATCCATCATCTTATTGTAATCAATCTTACTTGAATCATAATAGTCTCGTTCCACGATTTGCCACACCTCCCAAAAAACATCCATTGAGACTGGTGCTTGCACTTTTGAACTTCGCATGAGCTGAGTCAAGTCTTCGTTACGTTGATAGTTGGCGATTTGATCCAAAAAACCGAGCTTCACATTAAAAGGTAAATTACCCAACGCATAACGATAACCAATAACTACTCCCAACGTGATAAGTAACAAACTGGTCACAATACGTGCTAGTGGTTTAAACAATGATTTTTTTGATTTAGGCATAGTTGCTTCTTGAAAATTAGTTAAATTCTCGGAATTTTGCTCATTATTAATCGGCATCTGGCACATCATTGTAAAACGAAGCATAAAAAAAAGCTAGTTAAAAACTAGCTTCTTTTATTAAAAATCATTAATGTTATAAAGTCTGAGTAAACGGTAAAAGAGCTAAATGACGAGCTCTTTTGATTTCTCTGGCTAATTTTTTCTGCTCTTTGGCACTTAAACCAGTTTTGCTTCTAGGTAAAATTGAACCGAAAGGGGTAATAAACTTACGAAGCGCATCTGGATTTTTATAACTAAAGTGTTGTTTCATGAAAACTTTCATTTTTTAATAATACTAAAAAGGAATGTCATCACTGACATCTTCTACATCTTCAGCTTCACCTTCAGGAATTTCCTCTGATACCACTTCATCAGCTATTGCTTCATCAGCCACTTCCTTTTTGCTTTTTTGGCCTTTGGTTTTAACCTCTTTATCCTCTTCTTCCTCCTCATCAGCGCTAGCACTGTAGCCATTTCGGCTGCTTAACAGCATCATGTTATCAATAACAATTTCGGTGATACGTCGCTCTGCCCCATCTTCAGTTTTCCAATCACGGGTCTGAATTCTGCCTTCCACGTAGGTCTTGTCACCTTTGTGCAGTAATTGACCACAAATTTCGGCTAATTTACCCCAAGCGACGACATTGTGAAAATCAACTCTTTCTTGCTTTTCTCCACTATCAGAACTCGTCCAAGAACGATTGGTTGCTAAACCAAAAGAACAGACTGCCGTTCCATTGGGAGTAAATCTTAAATTTGGATCCCTAGTTAAATTGCCAATTAACATTACTTTGTTTAAAGATCTGACTGACATTTTTTCCTTTCTCTGTAACAGAGTTATTTCATAACATTATCATATTAATATCTTTTAAATGACAAAATCTGTTATGTTTTATTTTTTACTTTCTGCTTCTTTAATATCTTCTTTAGTTTCACTCTCTTTTTTTTCTACAGCCTCACCCGCTTCTTTTTGTACAATTAAGTGGCGCATAATCTGGCGATGTAAATCCAGTTCTTTATTTAATTTACGCACTTTTTCTGGAGCTAATTGCACAATTAGGTGAGTAAAAATTGCTTCTTGATGAGCTGTACCTAAATGACGAATTTTGTAAGCCAATAGTTTGCGCCCCCAATCCTGTTCTTCAACAACTTTGCCTTTGAGCTTGGTAACCAAATCGGTAATTTCTTTGCGAATTTTTGCTACTTCAGCGTCCAAAAGATCACCTGTTAACAGGTAAGTTACTTCATAATCTCTTTGGCTAGAATTTTTCACCAACTTCATCTGTTCCATTCTAGTTCGCGGAAAAAATTGCCGGATAACAATTTTTCCTTGGATAATTAATAAATTTTAGCGAACTCAGAGGGTATTCTAGTATAGAATGCTTGAAATTACAAGCAAAAATTAGCGCCCTACCATAAACTCCACTACATCCCCATCTTGCATCAGATAATCTCTACCCTCTTGACGAATTTTGCCAGCTTCTTTGGCTGATTGCCAACCACCGAGTTTGACAAAATCTTCAAAACTAATCACTCTAGCGCTAATAAACTTATCATAAAAATCACTATGAATTACGCCAGCTGCCTGCCGAGCGGTGGCCCCCTTTTCGATCGTCCACGCTTTGACTTCAATTTCACCAGCAGTCAAAAAACTTTGTAATTGAAGAATGTCATAGGCCACTTTAGCTAACCGCTCTAAACCACTTTCATCTAAACCCAAATCCTGAAGATAAGCCTGTTGATCTGTGGTATCCAAAACCGCTAACTGACTTTCAATTTGAGCAGAGATAATTACCACTTGCTCAATCGGTACGTCAAGTTGTTTAGCCCACTTGCCTTTTAAGTCATCTGCTTGGCTCAAATCTTTTTCATCAACATTAATCACAAAAATTTCTGGCTTAGCAGTTAACAAACACAATTCTTTGGCTACCAAGGCTTCATCTTTATTGAGTGCCGATTTGCCAGTTACTGCTTGATGATTGTTAAGATTGGCTTTACTCACTAAAATATTTCGTCCTTGTTCCAGAGTTTTTTTGAACTCTTCTATAATCGACCAGCGCCATTGTTCTGTTTTGGAAACTGTGCCTTTGGGCGCTACCTGTTTATTTAAAGTAGCTAAATCAGCCAACTGTAATTCGGTGCGGACAGTTGCTAAATCCTCAACGGGTGAAATACTTCCTTCCCGCACTACTTTAGCATTGGCAAAAGCTCGCAACACATGACAGATTGCCTGGGTTTCACGAATATTGGCCAAAAACTGATTGCCCAAACCCTCACCTTGTGCAGCACCCTTCACTAAACCAGCAATGTCCACAAATTCGACCAAAGCATGTTTAATTGGTGGTAAATTGGCTAATTTTTCACTTTGCTGGGTAATATTGGCTAACACTTCCAGACGCTCGTCTGGTACTTCAACTACACCAATATTCGGCTGAATGGTAGCAAAGGGATAGTCAGCAGCTAGCGCCACTTGTTTTTTTAAGAGCGCATTAAATAAAGTTGATTTACCAACATTGGGCAAACCAACAATACCGATAGATAATTGACTCATGGCAATTATTGTAACATTGAAAATTATTTAGGACGGCAACAATTATGTTAAATTTCTCCGATTAACAAATTGTTAAAAGTAAAATATTAATCCTATAACATTGAATTATTAGCTGTTGTATAGTAAAATATAGATGCAGTTGTTCTTACATCATTGCCGAACCGCGACTACAGCAGTTGCGGAAATTTAAACGGCAATGAATAGGGAGGTGACGCATGGAAAATAGAAAGTCTAGCGTCAATTTGATTTATGTGTTGGTTCTGATTGCGATAGCAGCGGCTTTAGCTGTTGCTCTCGCTCCCTCTGGCAGTGAGGCAGCCGAAGACTGTCTGAGGGGAAATCAGTCGGCTTGTGCTTACTTTCAAGCACAAGAGGAGGTAAATAGAATTCAGCAAGAACTTAATGCTGAAGAAGAGGTTCTGGCTACGGCCAGGGCCGATTATCAAAATTCAAAAAAATAAATGAACAACTGCAATTAGCCCCATCTGAAAGGATGGGGCTTTTGCCAATTATTTACTGAGAATATTAATCCTCAAGTGGCATAACTATCCAAGCAATAATGTAAGCCAATAATCCTGGAAATCCACCTGGAAGACAAGCTAAAGCAAAAATTAAACGCACCAAAACGGAATCAATGCCGAAATAATTAGCTAAACCGCCAGCCACGCCAGCAATTTTTCTGTCTGTCTTGGAGCGAGTTAAACGTTTAATAGTTTTTTTCTGAGTTGGCATTTTGCCTTTCATGTAATTTTCAATTTCTTTAGCTTTATTATAACTGATCAAGTAAAATATGCCTGATGACAAAATGGGTAATACATCAACATTCGCAACAACTACTAAAACAACTGCCGGTTTTTATGCCAGATGCTACTCTAGGTGTCGTGCGTAGTCTTAGCCCCAACGATCTTCAAGCCATCGGCTTAAATTGGTTGATGGTGAATACCTTTCATTTGCTGAAACAGCCAGGCGAAAAGACCTTAGAACAAGCCGGTGGCTTAAAAAATTTAATGAATTGGCCAGGCTTTTTGGCTTCTGATTCAGGAGGTTTTCAGCTATTTTCGCTAATTCAAAAAAATCCCAATTTAGGCAAAATTACCGATGAAGGTGTAATTTTGTACAGTGGACCAAAAAAACAAAAGAAAACGCTGTTTACTCCAGAGAAATCGATCCGTTTACAATTTGCTATTGGCAGTGACATTAAAATTGTTTTAGATGATTTTAGTCCACCAGATGCGGATGAGGCGCGCCTGGAAACAAGTGTGAAAAGAACCATTGCCTGGGCGAAACGCGCCAAAGCTGAATTTGACCAGCAACTCCAGGCGCGCCCAGCCCAACATCCCAATCCTCGCCCCTTACTCCTCGCCCCGATTCAAGGTCATAATAATAAGAAATGGCGCCGTTATTGTGCTGATGCATTGCTGGAAATCGGCTTTGATATTTATGGTTTTGGCGGTTGGCCACTTGATCACAATGGCCAATTTGATTATCAATTGGCTCAATTCAACGCGCAACTTACACCAGACGAATATCCCCGTTTTGCTCTCGGTGTGGGCAGTTTAGAAAACATTGTCCGCTTATATCTAATGGGTTACCAATTTTTTGACTGTGTGCTCCCAACTCGCGATGCCCGACACCAACGCCTTTATATTTTTCAAACTGATCCCCAAGCCCTAGATTTAGCTAACATCAAAAAACTAGCAACAAATCATCAATTAGACAAAATTTTTGATTATTTATACATTGGCCAGAGTAAATATCAAACAGCTTTTCAGCAAATTAGTGAACACTGTGATTGTCCAATTTGCCAAAATCAACAGATAAATAGGGCTTATTTGCATCATCTTTTTAAAATTAAAGATAGTAGCGCCTGGCGCTTAGCCACCCTCCACAATTTACGAACTTATCAACTGTTAATGGAAGCATTAAGTAGATAAAAGCAACTCAAATTCGCTCAACCAAACAGTTAGTAATTTCTTAAGCAATTTTGTCAACTTTGTTGTCAATCTGTTTTTGTAAACTTAGTTAGTGAATAAAAAAAGCCACCAACCAGATCAAAGCAAATCTCTTCTAACCTGTCGTCCGCGTGAAAAACTTTATTATTCTGGGAAAAACAGTTTAAATAACGCCGAACTACTGGCCATTATCTTAAATAGTGGCCACAAAAATTTACCAGTGCTGAATTTGGCCAAAAATATTTTAAAAAAGATTCCGCTCAACCAGTGGCACGAAATTTTTTTATTAAAAAATCACCAGCGAGAACAACAGTTATTTAAAGATTTGCAAGACATTTCTGGATTGGGTTTTGCCCAAGCGAGTAGAATTATCGCGGCCATTGAACTAGGTCGGCGCAGTATCGAACAAGCCAAGACTAGTCCGCTTCACTCTCCCCAACAAGTTTATCACTACTGCTCTGAGTTAAAAAACAAAAAACAAGAATACTGCTTAGCATTTTTTCTCAATGGTCAACAAGAATTATTGTTAAAAAAAATTATTACCATTGGTGGACTAAATTTTAATTATTTAGAAGGTCGAGAAATTTTTGAAATCGCCTTTCAACTGCAAGCCAGCAATCTAATTTTGGTGCATAACCATCCATCGGGAAATTTACAACCATCGCTGAATGACTTACAAGTAAGTAAAAAATTGGCCGAACTGGCTGAAGCGATGGGCATCAATTTAATTGATCATTTAATCGTTTCTAGTCAAGGATTTTTATCCATCAGAGAAAAGTGTGGCGACTTAAAAAAATTGGACTGCCAATTTTAAGATAGATAAACCTGCCTTGAAAATCTAAGATTACTTAATTTTTCTAATAGCTAACTGGCCATCTGCCAAGTCTAAAAGTTCATAGCCCTGTTCTTTTAACTCTGCCCGCAACCGATCAGCTTCAGTAAAATCCTGATCACGACGGGCTAGTTGGCGTTTTTTAATTAATTCTTGAATGGAATCTGGTAAATCAGACAATTGTAAGAGGTTTTCTTGCACACCCATTTTTTGAGCAAAATCTTGATCGATAATTGTTTTGGCTAAAGCTTTTTTGACTGCTTCTAGTAAAGATTCTTCTGTTAAACCAGCTAGGCCCAAACCTAAAACCTGATCAAATTCCATAACTAAGCGATATAAAACATCACTGTCTAAATCACTTTGCATTAATTCCCACAGCACTGTCAGGGCTTCATTAGTTTTTAAGTCATTTTCTATAGCGTCAAAAAAATCATGGTGTAGTTGCACTGCTCCAGGAAAATCACTCAATTCTAACTCACTGTTACGTTTACTATTGCGCAGATCTAAAACAAAACGAGCTAATCTTAAATAGGCTTTCTGGGCGGCGGCTAAACTATCCCAAGTAAAATTTTGTTCACTGCGATAATGACTCATCAAGAATAATAACCGCAACGCTCTTGGCGCAAAACCTCTTTCAATAACGTCATCTATTGTGTAAAAGTTGTTGAGTGACTTACTCATTTTTTGACCATCAATAAACAAATAATTGTGATGAACCCAATAACGACTAAAGGGCTTTTTACCAGTGACCGCTTCAGTCTGTGCAATTTCATTAGTATGGTGAATATTAATGTGATCAACACCGCCGGTGTGAATATCAATTTGTTCGCCTAGGTGTTCTAGGGCCATGGCACTACATTCAATGTGCCAACCAGGAAAACTACGCTCATGCCAGGGACTGGGCCAAACCATTTGCCGATTCTCGCCCGGTCTTTCAAATTTCCACAACGCAAAATCAGTGGGATGTTTGCGACCTATTACTTTATCTACTCGCTCCCCTTCACGTTGGGCCATTAATACTTGCTTGGCTAACTTAGGATCTGGATTAATTAACTTACCATAATCATCGATCTTACTAGTATCAAAATAAACGCCATCGCCCTCAATCACATAAGTCAAACCTTTTTTTTCTAGTGCCAAAACCATTTCTAACTGAGCTTGAATATGATCAGTGGCTCGGCAGCTTAAACTAGGCCGCAAAACACCAAGCAAATCCATACTGTAGAAAAAATAATCTTCAAAACGCCTCGCCAGTGCTTCAGCACCGGTATGATATTTCTTTGCCCCTTTTTCCAATTTGTCTTCACCAACATCATCATCACTAGTCAAATGACCAACATCAGTGATATTTTGCACATGTTTAACTTCATAACCAGCATGACGCAGTGTTCTGACTAAAATATCATCCAAGACATATTTACGCAAATGACCTAAGTGAGTGTAATCATATACTGTGGGACCACAAGCATAGAGTTTAACCGATTTATCTTCCAATGGGTGAAATTCTTCAATTGATTTTGAGGCGGTATTATAAAGTTTCATGCCTAGCTCATTCTAGCATTAAAGTTTATTCTACTCCACCAAGGGTAGTGCGCTGACGCTGGATCAGTGTTTGGGCTTTTTGCTTACTCCCCATTCCGCTAAAACCACGAAACCCAGTTTCCCTACCCTTGGGAACAACTAATTCTTGGGCCTCTTGTGCTTCTAATTCTTGTCTGGCTTTTTCTTTGTCTGCTTCTTCTTGGCGCTTTTTTGCTAAATTGGCTTCGTAAATACGTTTGGCCTCGGCCTGTTCCTCATTAGTTAATCCTTGCCAGCGAGCTGCCACTCGTTTTTGTTTAGCTTGTTCCTTTGGAGTTTTGGGCTGAATATTTAACAGTGTATTGATATCAAACATAGCTTGGAAACTATCTTTAAAATCTTTAACTGGTCTTTTCAGCAGTTCTTGACCTAAACCAGCTATGGCACGAGGCTGAGTCGCTATTTTCTCAGGGGTTTGAGCTAAAGCCGTTTTATTGGCGCCTTGAATAGCCGCCGCCTCTTGCACCGCCCGCCGTTGACCTAACACACTACTTTGTTGAGCAAGTTGCTCGTTATGACCACTGTCAGCGGCGGCGGCTTTATCTAAATGTTCTTCACTAATACTGCCACCAAAAGTTTGACGAAACCCACCACTAGTCGTTAGCTGGCTTTTAGCACCAATACCGAAACTTGGTCCACCTTCCATATTTGATTAATCTAATCTTTTTAACTGTTCAACTTCATGAATTAATTGTTGAGTAGCCTGTTCATTG
>ERZ795057.606-NODE-606-length-36134-cov-13.186397_pt1 | contig 36134 bp, 43 predicted proteins | sample MGYA00375141_ERZ795057 | MGnify/ENA primary metagenome ERZ795057 (study PRJEB30186, sample SAMN05720163) | activated sludge metagenome | isolation source: Anaerobic digester | place: Hong Kong | collected 2015-01-26 ...
GTATGGTCGCAGTTCTCGCACCGATCATTGTGGGATTCATCCTCGGGAAAGAGGCTCTGGGCGGAATGCTCGCAGGTTCGGTGCTCACCGGTGCAATGCTGGCACTGTTCATGGCCAATGCAGGCGGTGCATGGGACAATGCGAAGAAGTTCATCGAGGAAGGTCACTTTGGCGGCAAACACAGCGAGGCACATAATGCTTCGGTTATCGGCGACACGGTCGGCGATCCGTTCAAGGATACATCTGGTCCTTCCATGAACATCCTGATCAAGCTCATGAGCGTTATCGCACTGGTTATCGCACCTCTGCTTCTCTAATAACGATCAGAGACGGGAAGAAGGCGTTTCACGCGCCTTCTTCCCTCAATACACTCCCCACAATTCTCTCCGGCTGATTCTATCAAACATGAATTGATTTGATCCTTAACACCTCTTTTAAACACACTCAGGGATTCATTCCCTGTACAGTGGTTCAAGATGGAATATGAGAAATCAAGTCTCTTTTTCGTATCATTTTTTGATTCAAAGATACTGAATTCAGGATACCCCGCAGCTTGCTGGGGGTAGTTCATTGTGTTATAGAGAACATTATGATCGAGAAGATACCATTTCTGCATAGACAAAAGATGTACAACATTATTGTCGAGGATGATATTGCGCTTGTCGCCCTGCACCATATCCTTGATGTGCTCCTTGAGAATGATGCATTTATCCCCTACGATGGAGGCGATGCTGAATTGTATACCATTAGTTACGAAGAGATATGCTATACTGTCGGTGTAGATGGTTCTGATGTTATGATCGTCATCAAGTGATGGTTCGTCATGGTAGATATTCATCTCTGTCAGCCCGATAAGACCAAATCATGCGCTGCATGCTGCGGGATATACAATTATGTGGACAACACCCGTGATGCTCTGACAAGCCGTTTTGACTACAGGACCGGTCTTTTCTCCCGGGTACGGAACTCTGAGATCACGATAGATGAGTACCGGGACATCATACGTCATAGAGAAAATGCCAAAAGAATCTACAAAACCATTTATACATGCGAGTTTGTGGGGTTTCTGAATGAGAGCAGAACACGGGTCGGCTGTATGCTCCATCCCATGTCCAACGACAACAATGATCTGAGGGACATAAGCTTTTACGGCAGAGACATCTGTGAAGGGCACTTCTGTCCGAGTTATCAAAAACTTACCACGAACGAGGCAAAGACTGTGCTTGCAAGCCTGGACGACTGGTATCTCTACGGGAGTGTGATTACCGACATAGATTTTGTAAAGACCTTTTTCAGGATCGTACAGGATACGATGGGGGAAGAAGTATCCCCGGAAGTCGTCAGCACAAACGGCAATTTAATAGAGATGCTGCAAAAATATTATGCCCTTAAGGTGAGGTGGCCGTACAGGGATACCACCAGGCCGAGATTCGGAAAGTACTACTTTGTGGGCGAGGAGTATGATATCGACAGGATAGACTATGAAGGGCTCGACGCAGCGGTGTCGCGTTATGATCCGATATTCTTGAGCCTGTCATCGCGTTTCAAATCCGGGAAGGAACTGGATGCGGCAGAGAAATGGATGGATCTGCTGGTAGAAGGATTCTGTAATGAATACGCAAGAGCTGATAGACAAGATAATTGATCTGGCATTACTGGAAGACGGTCATGATGCCACCTCATCCGCCGTATTCCCCCATGATGAAGTACTGCGTGCGGTCTTTCTGGCGAAAGGCGAAGGGATAATTGCCGGTCTCGATGTAGCCAGGCAGGTGTTTGACCGGGTAAACCCGTCCATTGTATGCGAGCTTGCCATAAAAGACGGTGCCCCGGTCCATAAGGGGCAGACAATCGGATGGGTAACGGGCCCAGCTGTGGATGTACTCAGGGCAGAACGCATCGCACTGAACTTTATGCAGAGAATGTCCGGCATTGCAAGTGCGACCGCACAGTACGTACTAAGGGTCCGGGGAACAGCGGCCCGGATTCTCGATACGAGGAAAACCGCCCCCGGCCACCGGGTGTTGGACAAGTGGGCCGTGAGGATCGGTGGTGGTACGAACCACCGGATGGGTCTGTGGGATATGGCGCTCATCAAGGACAATCACATTGACCGCGTCGGTTCGATTACCGAAGCTGTTAAAATGGTGCGCACGTCAAGTTCGGATATTCCGATCGAGGTTGAGGCCAGGAATCTGGAGGATGTGAAGGAACTGATGGAGATCGGAGTAGACAGGATCATGCTCGACAACTTCTCCCTTGAAGACATGAGACGTGCGGTGCAGATGGTGAACAAATCGATCCCGCTGGAGGCATCAGGAGGCATTACCCTCGAGACGGTCCGCGATGTGGCCTTGACCGGGGTGGATTACATATCGGTGGGAGATATCACACATTCAGTGAAATCATTGGATATCTCTCTGCTTATAGAGGGAGCATCATGAAGGACAATCAATCACGGGATCTCATTAAAAGGATAAAGAAAGAATTCGGAGAACGGCTGGTCATCCTCGGGCATCACTACCAGAGCGACGATGTTCTGGAATATGCAGATTATGTCGGGGATTCTCTCGAACTGGCGAGAAAGGCGTCCACCATACAAACGGCCGATATCCTGGTTTTCTGCGGGGTATACTTCATGGCCGAGACCGCTGCTATCCTTGCCCCTGACAAGGCCGTGTATATCCCTGATGTGGGTGCCGGATGTCCGCTTGCCGATATGGCAAAGATCGAAGACGTAGAGCGTGCATGGGACAGCATTATGCAGTGCACCTCCTCGGTGACACCGGTGACGTACGTGAACTCCTCGGCTCAAATCAAGGCTTTCTGCGGAAGCCATGGCGGCACGGTATGTACCTCAGGTAATGCCCATAAGGTCTTTGACTGGGCATTTCAGCAATCGGACAAGGTGTTCTTCATGCCGGACAGGAATCTCGGAAGAAATACGGCCCGTAGTATGAATATACCTGATGATGAGATGGTGGAATGGGACCCTGACAGAGAAGACGGAGGACTTGACGAAGCCGCCATTGCAAACTCCCGGGTGATCCTCTGGAAGGGCTGGTGTCCGGTACACTGGCCGAATTTTTCGAAGGACGCGGTTGAGAAAATACGCAGGGAATTTCCCGGTGCGAAAATAATCGTGCATCCGGAGTCAGACCCTGCCACGGTCGAAGCAAGTGACGAATCCGGCTCCACTGCACAGATACTCGAGTACGTCAAAGCCCTCGAGCCGGGCGAGCGGGTTGTAATCGGTACAGAGTTCAACATGGTTTCCCGGGTAGCCCAGGATTATCAATCAGTTGTCGATGTCATGCCCCTGAGCAGGGAATTGTGTGAGGATATGGGCAAGATAACCCTCGATAAGCTGGCACAAACCCTGGCCGGTCTTGATGCGGATACATACCGTGTTAAGGTGGACGAGGACATTGCCCGCGATGCCTTTGTAGCCCTGGAAAACATGCTGAGGATCTGAAGATGACCGAAACAGTCAAAGAGACGGAATGCCTGATCATCGGGACCGGAATAGCCGGTGCCACGTGTGCGTATATTGCTGCAAAGGCCGGACTCAAAGTGTGTCTGCTTACAAAGAGGTCGGATCCCACATCCACCAACACAAACCGTGCCCAGGGGGGGATCGTCTACAGAGGCCGAGGAGACAGCCCTGAACTGCTCAAGCAGGATATCCTCAAGGCAGGGAGAAATATCAACTGCTTAGAAGCGGTTGATTTTCTCGCATTAAACGGTCCGAACATCGTCAAAGAGGTGCTCATTGACGACCTCAACGTGAATTTTACCCATCTCAAGGGGCCTGAGGATGAAAGCTTTGACCTCACCAAGGAAGGGGCACACACGATAAACCGTATCCTGTACTCCGCCGATCATACCGGCAAGACGATTGAACATGCATTGATCGATGTGTTGAGAAAGACTCAGAATGTGGAGATCATAACCGGTGCAACAGCCATCGACCTGATTACCCTGCAACATCATTCCACAGATATTCAGACCAGGTACCTGCTCAATGATCGATGCATCGGTGCGTATGTTTTCTCGCATGATACAAAAGAGGTGCACACGATCCTCGCCCAGTACACCGTGCTTGCCACCGGAGGGCTGGGGGACATCTTTATTCACTCCACGAACGAGAAAGGTACGGTGGGAGATGGCATTGTCATGGCACACAGGGCCGGTGCACGGGTGATGAACATGGAGTTTATGCAGTTTCATCCCACAACGCTCTTTGTCCCCGGCACAAGGAGATTCCTCATCTCTGAGGCGGTCCGCGGAGAGGGAGCACGGCTCAGGAACCTGAGAGGGGAGTATTTCATGGAGAAATACAATCCTGAGTTCAAAGACCTTGCCCCCAGAGATATTGTATCTGTTGCCATATGGGAGGAATTGATAGAAAACGCGGAAGACCATGTCCTTCTGGATATCGCCAACTTTGTTGAAGATGACATCCCCACACGGTTCCCCAGCATCTATGCCACGTGTATGAAAGCGGGAATCGACATAACGAAAGAGCCGGTACCGGTCGTCCCTGCCGCCCATTATTTCTGCGGAGGAGTACAGGTGAATACGAGGGGGATGACCACGGTAGACGGACTCTATGCCATAGGTGAAGTCACATGTACCGGGCTCCACGGGGCAAACAGGCTCGCCTCGACCTCGCTGCTCGAGGGTCTCACCTGGGGCTACTATGCAGCGAAGAATATAGCTGACAACATTAATTCAGGATATACCGTTGACGTGAAGACTTTAAAGTCTGCACGTGACTGGATACCCACAGGTACGGTGGAGAATGAGGACCCGGCGCTGATTGCACAGGACTGGATGTCCATCAAGAGTACCATGTGGAACTATGTGGGGATAGTCAGGACCAGACCTCGATTGAAGATCGCCATAGAAGACCTGCGTCATATGTACCTCAGGATCGAGGAGTTCTACAAGGAGACGCCGGTATCGAAAAACATCATCAGCCTCTTTCACGGTGCGCAGGCCGCGATTCTGGTGGCCGACGCTGCATGGAGAAACAAAAACTCGATAGGCTGTCATCTCATAAGAGACTCCAAGGGATCCAGCAAGTCACACCCTGCAATGATGCGCAACTACTTTCCCTAGGATAGGGTCTGAACTTACTGCGACATGGGTAGAGGTGTAGCTTCCGCGCATGCTTGACTGCAGTAAGGATTCGTGGTGTAGCCTATTGAGATAAGGCCGCAAGGTATACTGTTTCTTATGGTGTTCATGCCATATTATGGTTTGTGCACCAATTCAAAGAATGGGAAAGCCAACCTATCAGGCACCCAGGCATAGAGAATAAAACTCGTAAAAACATATAGATGTATTGCGACATGTTCATGGCACGCCATTCGCATACTATGGGTGCGAGAAAAGTTAACACCCATGAAAAAGGATATCAAAATAGAAAAGATGCCTGATAGATTGTGTGATGACTGTGGCAAATACATTGCAGTTGTCAGTTGTGACGGCTGCGGCAAGACGCTCTGCAAGAAATGCCGGTTTCTGGAGATATGTCCGGCAGATGCCGGAGAGATAACGGTCAAATATTTCTGCATACAATGCAAACAGGACTCACTGGTCAATCCCAATGCACGGCATGAAAAGGTCTTTGGCCTCGATAAGGTAACTGACATGGTAAACAATGGCAGGCAAAGGGATAACCGGTTCAAGATAAAACTGAAGATCTGATCATTTCTTAAGAGATACATCAGTTCTATGGTCTGTACACCCTAAAGGCATAATCTCTATAGGGTTTTATCACCATAAACCGTGCAGGTATGTACCTTAAGATACTATAAAAACAAAGGGTTATAATACAATAAGCTATGGCATACCTTTAGCAATAAGAAAGGCAAAAATACATGAAGGTTTTCAGTACGATAACAGCTCTTTTACAATATGGCTGAGATAGAGAATCTCACGTACTCTCGGTGGATGCAAAAACGGCCGGTATGTGTTGCGTCATGCTAAAGCCGAACAGTACTCGGATAAAAGTTCTTAACTGAAACCTCCTTTTGATGCCAGAAGATGGGACAAAAGAATTACTCCGCTAACCGTCCCCACACCTTGTCTTCTGGCATTTTTTTTGCCCTGTTGATGATTTGTATTGAAATAATGCTTGAATGCCGGGGAAACTCCTTGACAATCACGGCAAGTTTCATTATTAGCTCAAAGACCTTTGAAGATAAACGTGGAATAGAGGTGTAAAAATGTATGCTGTTATAAAAACTGGCGGTAAGCAGTACAAGGTTGAAGAAGGTGACACGATACAGATCGAAAAACTCGATGCTGAAAAGGGTGATACGGTAACATTTGACGATGTGCTCTTTATCGGCGGCGATGAATACAAACTCGGATCACCAAAGCTTGAAGGCGTCACAGTAAACGCAAGGATAGTGAGGCAGATGAGAGCGAAGAAGATCATCGTTTTCAAGATGAAGAGACGTAAGGGTTACAGGAAGAAGCAGGGCCACAGACAGAACCTTACGGAAGTCACTATCACCCAGATAGCTGCAGGTAAGGAGGCGTAACCCATGGCACATAAAAAATCCGGTGGTACTTCCAGGAACGGCAGAGATACGGCAGGAAAGCGTCTCGGCGTAAAACGATTTGACGGGCAGAAGGTAACAGCCGGCAGCATCATTGTTCGCCAGAGAGGAACCAAGATCCATCCCGGTGAGAACGTCGGCTGTGGAAGAGATTATACCCTGTTTGCCCTTTCAGATGGAGTCGTAAAGTTCGAAACCCTTTTCAACAACAAAAAGAGGGTGAATGTGATATCCAGTGCTGCTTAGCATATGGACTTCATTGATGAGTCTAAGGTTTACCTAAAAGCGGGCAACGGCGGCAACGGCTGTTGCTCGTTTCGAAGAGAGAAATACGTACCCAAAGGCGGTCCTGACGGAGGCGACGGAGGCAAGGGCGGAGATATCATCATCGAGGCCAGTCCCCATGTCCATACGCTCCTGGACCAGCGCTACCATCCCCACTATAAGTCCGAGAGAGGCCAGCACGGCCAAGGCAAGAACTGCACGGGAAAATCCGGACGGGATCTTACAATCACCGTCCCTGTCGGCACCCTGGTAAAGGATGCGCTGACCGGAGAGATCGTTGCCGATCTGGTGGAAGAGGGCCAAACCGTAATCGTTGCACGCGGCGGGATCGGCGGCAGGGGCAATGCCCGATTCGCCACATCCACCATGCAGGCCCCCAGGTACTGCGAGCCCGGCAGGCCGGGAGAAGAAAAGGATTACATCCTTGAACTGAAACTCCTTGCCGATGTAGGCCTGGTAGGCTTCCCCAATGCCGGGAAATCCACCCTGATATCCCGTGTGTCTTCTGCCCGGCCAAAGATCGCGGACTATCCTTTCACTACGCTCGTGCCAAACCTCGGCATGGTCAGATGGAAGGAGGCCGATTTTGTAATGGCCGATATCCCAGGCATCATCGAGGGAGCCCATACGGGTGTGGGCCTCGGGCTGCGGTTCTTGAGGCATATAGAGAGAACCAGGATCATCGTGTATGTCATCGATATGTCTGAAGAGACCATGAGAGACCCGAAAGAGGAATTCATGGTCCTCAGGCGAGAGCTCGGATCTTACTCACAACGCCTCCTGGATCTGAAGCAAATGGTGCTCCTCAATAAGTGCGATCTTCTCACGGCAAAGGAGCGGGCAAAAGAAGCTGTTGCCTTTATAATGGATGAAGGGTATCCTTGCTTTATGGCATCAGCGCTCACCGGAGAGGGGTTGAGCGATCTTTTGGATGAGATTATAAAGGACATATAACGTATATGAAGGGAAGTTCCAGATCATCTCTGAAATCGTGCAAACGTATTCTTGTCAAGATCGGATCACGAGTTCTGAATACCGGCAACGGCCTCAATAACCGGGTGATTGACAGGTTGTGTGACGATCTCTCACTGCTTCGCGACAAGGGTAAAGAATTCGCCCTGGTTTCATCCGGTGCCATCGCAGAGGGCAATGCAGTCATGAAGGTGCCCCGTTCATCCATGACCCTGTCAAAGAAACAGGCCCTTGCCGCCATCGGGCAGGGTAGCCTGATCAGGACCTATACCGATGCATTCAAGCGGTACGGGTACAAGGCCGGCCAGATCCTCATAACGCGCGAAGACCTGGATGACAGACGGCGTTACCTCAATATCCGAAATACCTTTACCGCGCTGTTCGAGTTCGGCGCCATCCCCATCATCAACGAGAATGATACGGTCTCTGTTGATGAGATCCAGTTTACCGACAACGATATGCTCTCAGCAATGATTATACCGCTTGTTGAAGCGCAGGCATTGATAATATTGACGGATACCCCGGGCGTATACCTAGATGATCCCCGCAAGAACCCTGATGCAGAGATGATTTCTGAATTAAAGGATATCAAATCCAAGGATATAAGCGACTTTGGCGGGGATGCCGGCGATATGGGAAGAGGGGGCATGAGATCGAAACTTCAGGCAGCCTACCATGCTTCACTGCTCGGGGTGCCGACCGTCATCACGTCCGCGTATATACCGCAGGTGATCAGCGAGGTGCTGAAAGGTGCCGAGATCGGTACGTTCGTCCATCCGAGGAAGAAAGGAAGGCTCACCCAGAAGGATCACTGGATCAGTTTTGTTACCCGGCCCAAAGGCAGGGTGATCGTTGATAACGGCGCGGCTTCGATGCTCATCAACAAGGGAAAGAGTCTCCTGCCCTGCGGGGTCGTGAGGGTGGAGGGGAACTTCCAGGCGGGAGACCCTGTAGAGATCAAGGAACACAAAGGCGAGGTGATCGCTGTCGGGCTGAGCAATTTCACGTCTGATGAGATCGGCAAGGTGAAAGGCGCAAATACCAAGGATGTCTGTGCCATCCTGTCGCATGAATGCGATGAAGAGGTTGTTCATCGAAACAATATGATCTTGAGAAAGGAGTTCGGGCAGTGAGCACGGATATGATCGTCGCTCTGGCACGCAATGCAAAACGTGCCTCGAGGACCCTCATGAATCTTTCTACAACCGACAAGGCAGGGGCGCTCGCAGGTATGGCCGCTGCTCTGCGGGACAACGTGCCGTATCTGCAGGGTGAGAACAAAAAGGACCTGGAGACCGCACATGAGAATAATCTGAGTTCTGCCATGATCGACCGGCTGACATTGAGCAGCAGTGTTATCGAGGGCATGGCACGGGCCCTGGAAGAGATCGCGGACCTCCCTGATCCGGTGGGCAAGATTTCCGACATGACAAGGAGGCCCAATGGGCTTATGGTGGGAAGGATGCGCATCCCCCTGGGGGTTGTAGGCATCATCTACGAGTCCCGGCCCAATGTGACGGCAGATGCAGCCGGCCTCTGCCTGAAATCGGGCAATGCCGTTATTCTTAGGGGCGGATCGGAGGCATTCAATTCCAACAAGGCGATTGCCGAGATCCTGCGTGGATCGCTGGAAGACAGGGGAATTGATCCGGACGTTATCGGATTCATGCCGGTCACAGACAGAAAAGCGGTCCTCGATCTGCTGAAACTCGAGGAATACATCGACCTCATTATCCCCCGCGGAGGGGAGGGTCTGATCCGGACCGTGGTCGAGAACTCGATGATCCCCGTGTTGAAGCACTACAAAGGGGTATGTCATATCTTTGTAGACAGGGATGCCGACCTTAAAAAGGCATATCCTATCTGCCTCAATGCAAAGGTGCAGCGGCCCGGGGTGTGCAATGCCATGGAGACACTTCTCGTGGATTCTCCTATAGCGGCGCAGTTCCTCCCGAAGATGATAGAACAGTTCAGGAAAAGTGGTGTGGAGATTCGGGGCTGTGACAGAACACGGGCCATTGTTCCCGATATAACAGAGGCAACCGAGGACGACTGGTATGAGGAGTTTCTGGACCTTATCCTCGCAGTCAAGGTCACCGATGACATGGACGATGCCATCGATCATATAGAAAAGTATGGCTCAGACCATACCGAGGCCATTATCACGGAGAATTATACCCGGGCCATGGAGTTCCTGCGACAGGTTGATTCGTCCACTGTGCTCGTGAATGCCTCTACCCGGTTTTCGGATGGCGGAGAGTTCGGATTGGGAGCTGAGGTGGGAATCTCTACATCCAAGATACATGCATACGGGCCCATGGGTATCGAGGATCTCACCATACAAAAGTTTATCTGCTTTGGAGACGGCCAGATCAGGCAATGAGGCTGGGAATATTCGGTGGAACTTTCAACCCCATACACCTGGGGCATCTGCGTGTCGCGGAAGAGGTAAGGACGAGCCTGGAACTTGAAAAGATCATATTTGTTCCCTCATATCTTCCTCCTCACAAAGACCTCGCAGACAATGTGATCGGTCACAAACGCCTCGAGATTGTCCGGATCGCCATAGCAGACAATCCCTGCTTCGAGCTCTCATCCTTCGAGGTGGACAGCGGGGGCAATTCGTACTCCATCAGGACCATCGAGCACATCCGCAAGACCTATAATACGACCCCTTATTTTATCCTGGGGCAGGATGCCTTTAATGATATCCTTTCGTGGTTTGAAAAGGACAGGCTCTTTGGTCTGACGCACTTTGCTGTGATGTCCAGACCCCACGCAGAAAGACCTCCATTGAACGAGACAATAGGGGCGCATGCCCTGGAATATCAAGAAACCGGAAAAGGTTTTATCAATCATGACGGATGCGAAATCGTGTTTGTCGATGTGACCCCTCTGGATATTTCTTCTTCCACAATCCGCACCCTGTGTAAGACGGGAAAGTCAATCCGATACCTTGTGCCGAAAGAGGTGGAAGACTATATCAGAGAAGAAAGGATATACGTATAGATGGAACCCTTGTGGAACAGGGCGGTACAGGCCCTTAAGGATAAGAAGGCGACCAATGTCGTAGTGCTGGATGTGAGAGGATCATGCTCGTTCTCCGATTATATTATCGTGTGTACCGGGATGTCGGACCGGCAGATAAAGGCCATGGCCGAGCATGTCATAGCGGAAATAGGGAAGCCGTTCGGGTCTGAAGGTATCGAGCAGGGACGCTGGGTCCTCCTGGACTATCTCGATGTGGTGATCCACATCTTCCAGGATGAACTCAGGCGCTACTATGACATGGAAGGCATGTGGCTCGATGCAAAAAGGATCGTGGGGTGAAACTGGTTTTCTGCTTTTCAGGGAAAACATTCAAGGGGCCTATAAAAGATCTCCTTGATGAGTATAAAAAGCGGATCTCACGATACGTTCCTGTCGAGATTATCGAGGCAAAGACACTGAAGCCTCAGACCAGAGATGGCGTGCACATTGTGCTGAGCCCGGACGGCAGCACAATGAACTCCGAGGGTTTTGCCGAGATTCTCGGGCAGACTCTCACGAGCGGGAAAAAGCACCTGTTCTTCTATACCGGAGGCCCCACCGGTTTTGACAGCCAACTCCTTGAGACAGCCGATCTCAAGCTCTCTCTTTCGGGAATGACCTTTAATCACCAGTTGATACGGGCAATGCTCTTTGAACAGGTCTACCGGGCGTTCACCATAATAAACAACGAGCCCTATCACAAATGACTGTGCTGCCCGGAGGCAAACAGAATTACCAGGTACGGCCGTATCACTATTTGCCTGAAAAAAGTCATCTTTACTTTTCAGGTTATTAGCCTGTAGGTGCCCTGAAAGAAATGCCCTTGGGGTGCTGTCAGGTCCATGATCATTGCTAAATCTATCTCCCAACGCACCATCTTTTCCTAACAGTCTAAACCCCTACAGCCTATAAACCTGAGTAGTTACCCGTGTGTTGCGTATTTTATCTCAGGGTACGGTTCTTCTCCGAAATCATGAAGCCATCCCGCACCCGCAGGGACTTTCAGGTTGAAGAATTTTCCGGTATTTTTCGGGTTGCGGGCCTGATGGAACTTGAAGTACATCTCGCGGCCGCTTTTTCCTATGATTTCAATCTTGCCCTTCTTATGGGACATGATGAACTTGAACCGTTTCGAGTGTCCGTTGAGCATCTTCTTTGACGCCTCAACGATATCATATGCCTTGTGAAGCGGAACCTGGAAATGATGCATTACCCGTTTGACCGGCCGGCACTGGAACACGTAGTACGGATTTATCCCGATACCCACCAGAGAATTCTGCAGCGAGGCAAGGCATTCCGGGTTATCGTTCACCCCTTTCAACAAAACCGTCTGGTTGTTCAGGATGACGCCTGCACGGATGAGGCGGTCGATGGCCTCGGTTGATTTGTCGGTTATCTCTCTTGGGTGGTTGAACTGCGTCACGATATAGATTCGTCTGTCTTTGCGAGAATGTTTTTCGAGGAGTTGCACCAGATTATCGTCTTCAATGATCCTGTCAGGCAGGGTAACCGGTATTCTCGACCCGAACCTGATGAAGGACAGGTGATCGATATCCGAGATCATCTCCAGGAATTTTGCAATGATGGTTGTCGGCAGCACCAGCGCGTCACCCCCTGAGATGAGGACATTATTGATCTCCCGGTGTTTTTTCACGTATTCTGCGGCCTCATCGAACCGATGCAGAAGTTCATGGTTCGAAAGGCCCACCATCCTCTTTCTGAAACAGTGCCTGCAGTACATAGCACAGCGGTTGGTGGACAGGACCAGCGCTGTCTGGGAATACTTGTGCTGGAGCCCGGGCATTTTCGTGTTTTCCTTCTCTCCGCTCGTGTCATACGATCCCATGAGGTTTAATTCGTCCAGAGAGGGGACAGCCATTGCCCGGATCGGGTCATCAGGGTCGTCCTTGTCGATGAGAGACATGTAGTATGACGGTATGCACACCGGATGTCTCTCCACAACACTCTTTAGTTTTCTCCTCTCCTTTGTTGAAAGAGTGAGATACGATGCTATGTCCTGAATAGTACGAACACTTTCTTCCAGTTGTCTTTCCCAAGTCATAGTAATCACCTCACATGTACAGTTCTCTTAGTATCTCATCGGACAAAATGCGGTTAAGCTGTAAATTAGCCGCGTTTATTGATGTTTAGGCTTCCAATGTATGCCTGCATGGTAAAGATGGTGCCCGGACTATCTGAAGAGAAAATAGGCACTCTTTGCCATGAGGTATTAAGATATATCACAAAAAGCTCACTCTTGCAAATGCTTCTAGAAAGAATGAATATAAATAAAGGGTTATGGCTGTATTCTTACGATCCCCACCCTTCACCGTCTGGCAGGGACCCAGGCCTTCTGAACTCAGAGCAGGACCTGGTAACCGGCGACGATATCAAGGAGTTCTTCGGTGATATTCATCTGGCGCTGACGGTGAAACTGGAGATAGATCTCTTCTAAGCGCTCGCTGATATTCTTTTCCGCGTTCTGCATGGCCGCGAGCCTGCTCGCATTCTCACTGGCAAGAGATTCGGCAAAGGCGCGGTACAGCGAGACAAAGAGATATTCCCGGATGAGCGATAGAAACAGGGCTTCCCATTCCATGGTGAACATGGGCAGCGTCTTTGATTCCCATTTTCGGTCCTGCAGGTTCTTGAGCCAGTCCTGATCGACAGGCAGAAGGTGGAGCATCGTGGGTTTGTAGTTTGATCCGGAAATGTACTGGTTATAGAACAGATATATATGGTTGATCTGCTGGTTGAAATGCCAGTCTTCAAGGATCATCACGATTTCCTGGACCATGGGGGTGATGCCCGCTATGGATCCGGGGTTGGGAAGACACTCGCAATGAGATTGACCGGCCTCTTCAATATAATCCCTGACCCGTTCTCCCACTATGAGCACGGTACGGTTTTCCATAGGAACACCCAGCGCCTCCATCTCATCCAGTGCATACGATGCCATCTGTGCGTTGAGCTGTCCGCACAGGCCCTGATCAGAACCGAAAATGATCGCCCCGATGTGGGTTCTCGGTACTGATCTGACCAGCAGCGTATCCTCCTGTTTTTTCTTCAGAACCACCTGAAGCCCCATCTCGACGGTTGCGTTATAATCTGCCAGGGACTCCACCGCCTTCTGATACTGGCGGATACTCACCGCAGCAAGGGCCTTCATGGTCTTCACCACAGACAGGAGGTCTTCGGTGCTCTTGATTGTTCTTTTCAGCGATTCAATAGTCTGCATATCCTGCTTCCACCTCAATTCCCAATGCCTTCCCGGCAATTCTCAGCATGGCGTTGTGGTCATCCATGGTGAGTTTGCCCCCTGATTCTATCCTGGCACACAACTCTGAGAGGTGAGTGGTGATATTGGCACGTATTTTCGATTCGGCTTCTGCGACCTGATCCAGGGGAGTGTCGTCGAGAACCCCGCTGATGACTGCAAGAAGGGCGGCTATCTGTTCCGATGCGGCCAGGGGCATATACTGAGGCTGCTTGAGGATTTCACGCACGCGCCATCCACGTTCGAGGCTCGCCCGGGTATGTTCGTCGAGTCTCGTCCCGAACCGTGAAAAGCTTTCCAGCTCTTCAAACTGTGAATAGGTTATGCGCAGGTCGCCTGCCACGGAGCGGTACGCCGGCAACTGGGCCTTGCCCCCGACCCGGGAGACCGATTTCCCTACATCGACAGGGGGCAGGATCCCTTTCTGGAACAGTCCGGGTGACAGGTAAATCTGTCCGTCGGTAATGGAGATCAGGTTTGTGGGGATATAGGATGATATGTCCTGTGCCTCGGTCTCGATGATGGGCAGGGCGGTCAGTGAACCGCCGCCGTATTCTTTTCGCAGGTGGGTGGAACGCTCGAGGAGACGTGAATGGATATAGAAGATATCACCGGGGTACGCCTCCCGCCCCGGGGGACGGCGCAGGAGCAGGGAGAGTTCGCGGTATGCCCTCGCATGCCGTGTCAGATCGTCGTACACAACGAGTACATCACGGCCGTTGGCCATAAAATACTCCCCAATAGAGGTCGCGGTATAGGGGGCGACAAACTGGAGCCCCGGTGGTTCTTCACCTGCCGCCACCACCACAACCGAATAATTCAGGGCATTATGCTCCCTCAGGGCTGCAATGGTTTTCGCCACATCAGAACTCTGCTTGCCGATGGCACAGTAGATACAGATAACGTCCTTGTCCCGCTGGTTTATTATGGTATCCATGGCTATGGCGGTCTTCCCGGTCTGGCGGTCCCCGAGGATGAGCTCCCGCTGTCCTCTTCCTATGGGGATGAGGGCGTCAATGGCCTTGAGCCCTGTCTGCAGGGGAACCGTGACAGGGTCGCGGTGCATGATCGGCGGTGCCTCCCGCTCAACAGGTAAGCGTTTTAAGGCCGGGATTTCACCGAGATTGTCCAGTGGACGGCCGATAGCATCCACGACGCGTCCCAGGAGCGCCTCCCCCACCGGGACATCGAGGATCCTTCCGGTGCGCTGCACCTCGGCACCTGCCGTTATATGCTCGCTTGCATCCAGCATGATTACCCCGATCTCAGTGGGATCCACATTGAAGACCATGCCCATGAGATCGCCGGGAAAGGAGACGAGCTCTTCAGACCTGACATTGGACAGGCCGCCGACCTGGGCAATACCTCTGCCCACAAAATGGACGATTCCGATCTCCTGTGCCTCGAGTTCCTGTTCATGCCGGCTCAGCACGGTATCCAGTTTCTCAAAGGTATCGTCAACACACGCATCCAATGTCTTTTCGTCTTTATCAGTGGGGTTCATCTGTTGACCTCTTTCATCGTTATTCCCTTTCTTTCCTTCAAGAGGAAAGACCGTTTATGGCTCCGGCATCACTGGTATCTCCTCCTTGAGAATACGCGAGAAACTTTTCTCCAGGGAGGAGATATAATCGTTAATGCTCCATGAGATTTTATGACCGTGTATTGTCATCTCAATGCCGGCCACTGCCCTGGGCGTGACCTCGTAGGCGATCTCAAGTTCCTCGGATATGTACGGCTTCAATGCCTCCTGTATGGCGGTCTGCTGGTCAGGAGAAAGTTCAAAGGCGCTCCGTATTGCGATCCCTGTCCCTGTCGTGATCCCGGATTGTTTGAGCACAGACAGCGTTTCCTCATCCGCCTGCGCGATGAGCCTGATGAAAACATTCACGATTTTGTCTTCGAGCTCTGCATCGGCCAGATCCAGGAGTATGCGTCGAATGGTGTCGTACACATAGGTGCCTGCCCGGGCGCTGAGATTTTCTAAAAAGGTCTTCTTTTCACTCTCGAGAGCCTCATACCACCTCATCTGGACCTGGTCGACTTCTTCCCTGGCCTTGCGGGTCAGCTCCTTGCGGGTATTTTCCGCCTCATCTCTGGCCTTGTTCAGCATCTCTTGCGCCATATCCGTCATGGACTGGTTCTTTTTCTCACTCTCGGCTGCAGCCTCTTGCGCCTCTTTCTGCAGCCTCCCTGCCTCCTCATAGCGGGAGACGATCTTGGCCTCCCTGTCATCCATGGCCTGTAAGATCCTCCCATAGAGAAAATGCTTCAGGAGAAAGACCAGGATAAGGAAGTTGACGATCTGCGCAAAGAAGACAAACCAGTCAATATGCATCCACTATCCCCCTTTTAATATCACATGGTCCCAGAATGGATTCGCAAAGATCAGAATCATGGAGATGACGAAGCAGTAGATGGCGATGGACTCGATCATGGCCAGAGAGACAAACAAGGTTCTCGTGATTGATCCTCTTTCATCCGGCTGCTGGGCAATGGCGCTCAAGGCCTGCTGTGTGGCCCTTCCTTCGCCCAATGCCGGCCCGATAGAACCGATTGCCATGGTCAGTCCGGCGGTTATGATTGAAGCAATTCCAATGAGGGTTACGCTGTCCATAAATCCTCCCCTTTCACTTGTATTTTTTCACAATCTATTCCTAAGCCCCTTTGTCTCCTTTGTCCTCATGGGCCTGTGCCGCTGACGCGATATACACCATGGCAAGGATTGCGAAGATATATGCCTGAACGAGCCCGATCAATAATCCCAGGGCGTGCATGATGATCGGGAAAAAGAGCGGGGTGACGGCAAGAAGGATGGCAATCACCTTGTCATGGCTCATCATGTTTCCAAAAAGTCTGACCGCCAGAGCCAGTGTACGCGTGGCTTCCCCCATCACGTGGAAGGGAAAGAAGATGAACGTCGGCTGAAAATATTCCTTAAAATACCCTTTGATGCCCTGTTTTGTTATCCCATATAGGGGGACGGCGATGAATACGCATATGGCCAGGGCGGCTGTCGTGGTCAGCGAAGACGTGGGAGCGACATATCCGGGCACGATGAGCAGGAGATTGGAAAGCCCCACAAAGAGGAAAAGGGTGCCGATAAAGGCAAGGTAATGCCCGGGGTTCTCCGGGCTTATCTCCTTGATCTGATTGCGGATGGTGGATACAACGACCTCTAAAAGGCCCTGCCAGCGCGAAGTGCGAACCTCTGATGAGATGTTGCGGGTAACCAGCCAGGAACCGATAATGAGGATACCCATGATGAACCAGGTATAAAGAAGGGTTGCCGTAATTTTGATAATGCCCCACTGCCAGAGGATAACCTGATCGGGGCTTATCTGATTGAGGCTTAAGATCTCCATATAAAAGTCCTCTTACGAAACCAGCCGTTCTTTTCCCAGTCGCCGGGTCAGGATCATACGCATTACAACGAACCCTACAAGGGCGGCAACAGCGCGCTGCCAATGTCCGTCCATAACGAGATAGAACCCTGCTAGCACCACGGATGTTCTGATGAGGTAGCTTTTCAACATCACGAACCCCGGACTCGGGATATCAGTGATCTTCTGCAGGGTCTTCCACAGGCTCAGGAAATAGAAGGCGCCGAGAGCCATGCCGGCAGAAAATGAAAGGATAAGGTAGAGGGTCTCTCCCATTCCTTCAGTCCTTTCTTCTTTTCGTGAATCCTTCTTGTTGGCGTTCTTCCCTCATTTCTGGATTCCCCCTTTACGTACCCAGTACCATGCATTCATGCACCCCACCATGAGACCGCCGATCAGGAGCATGAGGGTCCAGGAAAACTGGCTTGGCCATGATTTGTCTATCCAGATACCAACGGCAACGCCGATGAGTGTGGGGATGGCCACCGACCATCCCACCACGCCGAACATGCCGAGGCCGAACCAGACGGTATCTTCCTTCTCCTTCATGCCGCGGATCTTGAGAGATTCTCTCTTCTGCGCTTCTTTGCCGAATCTCTTGAGCGCTTCGCGCCGCCTGTTTTTGGGTGGTAGCCTGCATTCATTCATGCCTTTCTCAGCTCCATCAAACGCCGCACCAGGTCGGCCTCCAATCGTGCCGCTGCAGTGCGGGCCGCTTTCTCACGGTCGTCTATGACCTTGAATTTTTCCTCTATCACTTCTCTGAGCTGTCCGAGGTTGGGGATAGTGACCACGTTTCTGGTGGATACGGACACGTCCTGCCCCTTCTTTACCAGAATACCTTCATCCACCGCCATGAATACCTCCTGGCCTTTTTCGTCCTCAATACTTAAGAGCCCGGGTGCAAGGGCGGCAACAAAATCGATATGGCGGGGCAGGAGGCAGAACGATCCATTGTTCGCCTCAGCGATGACCTTTGAAACCTCCTGGTCAAGGTATATCTCCGATGGCAGAAGAATCTTAAATCTCATAGTTCATCCCAATCATACACATACATCAGATTATATGGGCCTCATCTATGGCTCCGATCATATACAGTTTTGACTCAGGATAATTTGCAAACTCATCGTTGAGGATTTTTTCGCAGCCGTCCAATGCGTCCTCGAGGCTGACCATCCTTCCAGAAAGGCCGGTGAACTGTTCGGTGGTGAAGAACGGCTGGGTGAAGAAGCGCTCCAGCCTGCGCGCCCGGTAGACAATGCGCTGATCGTCCCTGGAAAGTTCAGCAATACCGAGCATGGCGATGATATCCTTGAGGTCTTCATAGATGTTCAGGGTCCTTCGAATCTCCTGGGCGATACGGTAGTGTCTCTGTCCCGCAATCGCAGGCATGAGCATCTTTGACCCGGACTGGAGAAGATCCACTGCAGGATAGAGTCCTTCACTCGCTCTCTTGCGGGAGAGTACAATGGTTGCGGAAAGGTGTCCGAAGGTGTGCACGGCCGAAGGATCGGTGAAATCGTCCGCTGGTACGTACACGGCCTGGATGGAGGTGATGGCCCCTGTGGTGGTGTTGCAGATCCGCTCCTCGAGCTCGGCAAGTTCGGTGCCCATTGTCGGCTGGTATCCGAGGCGCGAGGGCAGCTGGCCCATGAGACCTGATACCTCGGAGCCGGCCTGGATAAAACGGAAGATGTTGTCCATGAGGAGCAGGACATCCTGCCTGGCATCATCCCGGAAGTATTCCGCCATGGTGAGCGCGGCATGCCCGACCCTGAATCGTGCCCCGGGAGACTCGTTCATCTGGCCGAAAACCATGACGGTGTTGTCAAGGACCCCGGCAGTGAGCATGTCGCGGTAGAGCTCTTCTCCCTCACGGCAGCGTTCACCTATCCCGCAGAAGATACTCACACCCTGGTGTCCCTTCACGGTATTGTTGATCATCTCCGTAATAAGAACGGTCTTTCCCACCCCTGCGCCGCCGAAGAGTCCTGCCTTGCCGCCTCGCTCCAGTGGCGCGAGAACGTCTATGGCCTTTATCCCGGTCTGGAAGATCTGTGATACCGTGGATTGCTGCGTCAGTGGTATCGGAGACTGGTGAATGGAGCGGAGTTCTCCGGTAACCTCTCCCTTTAAGTCGATGGGTTCGCCGAATACGTTGAAGACCCTCCCCATGAGCTCTTTTCCTACAGGGACCTGAAGGGGAAAACCGGTATCAAAGATCTGTGAACCTCGGGCAAGACCCTGCGTCGGTGTCAGTGCGATTCCCCGCACGGTCTTAGCGTCGAGATGGGTGTTCACCTCGATAACGATCTCTTTATTGTCCCCCCCTTTGAGGACATTGTAGATGGGAGGAAGCTGTTCAGGAAACTGTGCATCGATAACACTGCCTCGGACAGAAACTACGGTGCCCGTGTTTGTTTGACCGTTCATCTCGTCTACCCCCTACACCCCTTCGTGCAGCAATAAGCTCCCACGGCAGCAAAAATATAACTTATATTCTTAATAAAATAAGGTGAATAAGAACTGTGTCAAGCAATCCAGGCAGATTGATTCTCAAATCATTTACAAAATAAGAGGGAGACGGGAAGGCAGGAAATCAGTGATTCCCGTTTTTTCAGATGTCATCCCGGCACGGGGACTCCTTCCGCCGAGGCCTGTGAGTGCACAAAATCCTGTGGTGTCACAGGGAAGAGACGGCATGTGAAGTGATATGATAAGTATTGTGCTTTTCGGGCATAGTATTGTATATTGTGATAAGTAAGACCGGCTTGATTTGAATTGCTTACACTACAATACGAGACATGAGAGGGGAGAAGAGATGATCTATTCAAAACTGATACAACTCATCGAGAATAATGCCCAGGAACTGACAAAACGTCTGTGCAAAGACCTGCTCAGCAGGGAGGAGACAAAGAGCTACAGGAAACTCTCAGAGGATATCGTATGTGAACGGGTTTTCGATGTGTACTCCAAACTGGACAAATGGCTCAGCAAGGAAAAGCAGGCCAGTGGAGAAGTACAGAAATATTATACGGATCTGGGAAAAAAGAGATACAAAGAGGGCATACCCCTTCACGAGGTTGTGCTGGCATTGATGCTCATCAAGAGACATCTCTGGCTGTATGTCAGGGAAAAGCATTTCTTCGATTCCACATACGAATGCTACCAGGCCCTGGAGATGAACAACAAGGTTGTCCTGTTCTTTGACCGGGCTATCTATTTTACCACCATGGGGTATGAAGAGGAGTTGCTCAAGAAGTAGACACGGTGTCATACCAGGGATATTCTGCCTGGGATCATGAGCATGAATTCCGGTTTTATTGTTTTGCTAAGAGTTGTATGTCGAGGTGCGTTCTCTTACTATATTATTGAATGAGAGTTATATTGACAAAGAACATTATGGAGGTTTGCTCATGATTTCCGAGGCCATGATATCAATAATCAAAGACAATGCGGATGAACTGACAAAAAGGCTCTGTAAGGACCTGCTCAGCAGAGAGGAGACCAAGAATTATAGAAAACTGAATGAGGACCTTGTGTATGAGCGGGTATACGATGTGTACAGCAGGCTCGATTCATGGCTTGCCAAAGACAAGGCAAAAGGGGAGATCTTAAACCACTATACCAAGCTGGGCGAAAAACGGTTCAAAGAAGGTATCCCCCTGACCGAAGTGGTGATGGCACTCATGCTGATAAAGAGGCACTTGTGGCTCTACACGCTTGAGAAACATTTTTTTGATACCTCGTATGAATTTCAGCAGGCCCTCGAGTTCAACAACCGCGTGGTCCTGTTCTTTGACCGAGCTATTTATTTCACCACCATGGGATACGAGAAGGAACTGCGAAAAGCGGTGGAAAAATCAGGCGGGGGTTTTCTCTCCAGACTTATGGGCAAGGGCTAGATTTTTGTAGGGCTATTCCAGGTCAAACGCCACCTTGATCTTGAATACCCTGCGCGCCGGGAGATCAAGCACCCGCTCGCCCAATCTTTGCTCGATCTCCGAGATGATCCGCAGGCTCGACTCCTTGTCCGGCGTTATAAGGGTAAACCAGCAGTTCGGCTGTCCTGAACGGATATAATTGTGGGTGATTTCCGGATAGGAGTTCACGGTATCGGCGTAGTAGTCAAGCTTCTCTTCGGGGATCTGCATGGCGCAAAGCGTGGAATGCCAGCCGATTCGCCTGGGGTTGATGACTGCCCCGATCCTGCGTATGAGGCCTTGTGCGCGCATACTCCTGAGACGCTCGATCACTTCCTGTTCGGCAAGGCCCAGGGTCTCGGCGATTTTTCCGTATGGCCTCTCATCCACAGGCAGGGATTTGTTTACGAGCGTCAGGATCTTTTTGTCTATAGTGTCCATTGTCACCCTGTACTTGCACAGTCAGTGTTTTCAGGTATCGCACTGCCAATACCCGGAGTCTATTTAAACCAGCAGATGGGGTCTGCCCCCATGACAGCATCTTTTACCTCATAGGCCCGGGCTCTGCACCCACCGCAGACATCCTTGTATTCACAGGCCCCGCATTTTTCCTCGAGGCCTTCGATATCCCGCAGACAAACAAGGGCAGGGGAATTCGACCAGATCTCCTCAAAGGGCCTTTCCTTGATATTTCCGCACGGGATCTGCAGAAAACCGCACGGCTGCACATCACCGGTTGATGATACAAACCCGAACCCGTCTCCGGCAAGGCACCCCTTTGTGTGCACTGACTCGCCTTTTTCAGCAAGAAGCCGGTAGAACTGCGGGGCACATGTGGCCTTACACTCGATCTCGGCCAGCTTGTATACCTCATAGAAGGCATCGAGCATTTCCCGGTATTCCCTGATCTTGGCCGCTTCGAGAGATTCGCCTCTCCCTGTGGGAACGAGAAAGAAAACATGCCATGCAACCGCCCGGAGCGACTTGATGAATGCCGGGAAGGCATCCATCTGAGCAACATTCATGGCAGCCACCGTTGTATTGACCTGAACAGGAACACCACCTGCCACAAGGGTTTCTATACCTTTGACGGCCATCTCAAAGGCACCATCCATGCCTCTGAAGGTATCATGCACCTCTTTAGTTACGCCATCGAGGCTTATAGATACACGAACAATCCCGGAATCCTTTATCCTGCGGGCGATTTCAGGGGTAACCAGGGACCCGTTGACAGCCATGGTCATTCTCAGTCCCAGGGAGGTTCCGTAGCGTGCAAGATCGAAGACATCCTCGCGAAGCAGCGGCTCACCCCCGGAAAGGATGACCATTTTCGTGCCGAGTCTGCTCACTTCATCGAGCAGGGAATACCCCTGCTCAGTGGTGAGTTCGCCCGGCCGGACCTGGTTTGTGGCAGACGCCCTGCAGTGGAGACAGTTAAGATTGCATGCCTTGGTGAGCTCCCACGCGAGGATAAACGGTGCTTTCATTACAGTCTCTTGGCGATCTCAGGGGCAAAATAGGTGATGACCATATCAGCCCCGGCCCTTTTTATCGCTGTTATGCTCTCCATCATACAGGCCTTCTCCGAGATCCAGCCCTTTTCAGCCGTGGCCTTGATCATGGCATATTCCCCTGATACCTGATAGGCGCACAGGGGTTCATCGAACTCATCCGCAATGGTCCTGATCACATCGAGATAGGGCAGTGCGGGTTTGACCATGATGATATCCGCCCCTTCCTCCACATCGTGGCCGGCTTCTCTGATGGCCTCACGTACATTCGCCGGGTCCATCTGGTAGGCTTTCCTGTCGCCGAATGCCGGCGTGGAGCCCGCTGCCTCGCGGAACGGCCCGTAAAAGGACGAAGCATACTTCGCGGCATAGCTCAGGATGGGAAGGTCTTCATACCCGCTCTCGTCCAGGGCGTCGCGAATGATACCGACGCGGCCGTCCATCATGTCCGAAGGCGCAACAATGTCGGAACCTGCCTTTGCATGTGACAGGGCGACCTTCGCCAGGATCTCGAGGGTGTCGTCGTTCATCACCCGGTTTTTTTCGTCCAGGATCCCGCAGTGACCGTGATCAGTGTATTCGCACAGGCATACATCGGTGATGACCATAAGGTCCGGAACTGCATCCTTTATTGTCCTGATGGCCTGCTGGACAATGCCGTCCTTCTTATGCGCCTCAGTACCATACCGGTCTTTCCTGTCTGGTATTCCGAAGAGCAGGACAGCTGGTATGCCGAGGGAGGTGATGTCCTCTATGACTTTTTTAAGCGAATCAGGAGAATACCGATACTGTCCCGGCATGGCCTCGATGGGCTCGCAGATGGATTTTCCCTCTTTGATAAAAAGTGGGTAGATAAGATTGTCCACGCACACGTGGGTCTCCCGTACCATTCTTCTGATAGCGGGGTTCTGCCGCAACCGGCGAGGTCTGTGTTCAGGAAACATCCTCAACCTCCTTGGGATGATAGTGTTTTCTTCATTCCTACCATATATAACCTGAGGCCGTACAATGCAAGTTATGGGACAGTAAAGAGGATCGGCATGATTCCGGATTCATGGAGGCGGTCGATCACCAGCAGGATCATGAATATCAGGGGGAACCAGATAACGCTGATGAAGGCCCTGCGAAACAGACGGGCATCGATGGAATAGTAGGGCTCTTCATGGAAACCTGAGAATCTCGGGATGAACATCGGGGTCTTCCTGGTATATTCCTCAAAGGCCTCTCCATGAACCTCCCGCAGGTTTTCTTCTTCTGCCCTGATGACAAAGGGATAGTACAAGCCGAACATGACAATGATCAGGGCACATACCAGAACGTTCTTGGATGCAAGGCCCACCCCTACCGCACCGATCAGGCTGAAGAGGTAGAGCGGATTGCGAACCAGGGAGTAGGGGCCCTGGGTAATGAGGTCCCTTGTTTTGTGCCCGCTGATATAGGCGAGGGCCCAGAGCCGGCCGAAGGTGCAGATGAGGACAAGCAGGAATGCAACAAACTCTATGGTAAGGTTCACAATGACATTAGGCTTCCATGAATAATGTGAAAACAGGATAAGGAACAGGATTGCCGCTCCAAAAACCCGTGTGATCGCTATCCGGTATTCTTTTGTAATAAAGAGTATTTTATCCATCGTGTGGGCATAGTCTCTAAGATACCTTGTGCATTATGTCAATCGGTTTTAGAAAAACCGTCCTGGTTGCCGTGCATTACATATAGGGAAAACCTAGGCAGGTCGAGCCAGTCAGCTCCTGATCTGAGGCAGTCAAACCAGAGTGCTCGTGACCTAAGGCAGAAGGCAGAAGGAAAAACCTGAAAACCAATAGGCAAGACTTGGGGAACAGGATCCAAGGGAGAAGGCAGAGCAAGACTTGGGGCTCAAGAACCTAGTGCTGGTGTTCCTGGAAATACTAGGACCATACCGGGAAACGAGGAAGATATGTTGACCTGAGCGGGCTGATTATACTACATATACTGACAACTTATAGGAATAATTTGGAGTAGATATGGCTTTACACGTCGTTATCATGGCAGGAGGAAAGGGTGAGCGCCTGTGGCCTCTGTCCACCCACAATACCCCAAAGCAGCTGCTTTCATTCGGTCTGGAGAAAAGCCTGTTGCGTGCAACCGTAGACAGGACCGCAGGGTTGACCGACAAAGAACATGTCTATGTCGTAACCAACACCGCGATTGCAGACAAGGTGCATGAGCAGCTTCCCGATCTGCCCAGGGAAAATATCCTGGCCGAGCCGATCGGACGCAACACTGCACCCTGCATTGCGTATGCAGCGGCAATGATTTCTCTGAAAGATAATAACTCTGTCATGGCCGTATTCCCGTCCGACCATCTGGTGGGCGATCCCGAGGGGTTCACACGTGCACTAAGATTCGCTCTGGATGCACTGAAGACCTATCCGCATCTGCTCATAACGCTCGGGATGGTCCCGGATCATCCCGAAACCGGCTACGGGTACATTGCGCCGGGTGAGATACTTTTCAGCGATGAAGGGTTCAAACTGTACAAGGTTAACACCTTTCATGAAAAGCCGGGTAGAGAAAAGGCCCTTGAATACATGGAAGAAGGCTGCCTGTGGAATGCAGGCATGTTCTTGTGGCGGGTGGATACGATTCTGGAGGAATTCAGGCAGCATACGCCCGGGATGTATGATGATCTGATGGCACTGAGAGCGTCCATGAAACAGGGAAGGGATAAAATCGCTGCATTCTATGAGCGGGTCGAGTCTGTTTCCATTGATTATGCCGTGATGGAGAAAACCCGCAATGCAGCCACGATACCTGCAGAATTCGGCTGGAATGATATCGGGTCCTTCGATGCCATAGGAAAGGTCCTGCCGCCAGACGGTCATGCAAATGTAGTAAGCGGAGATGTGGTGCTGGAGGAATCGAGTGGCAACGTGGTCTTCTCGTCCGGCAAAAAGATCGTGGTCATGGATGCCAAAGACCTGGTGGTGATTGAAGGCGAGGATGCAATACTGGTGTGTCCGCGGGATGCGTCCCAAAGGATTAGTGCACTTGTCAAGAAGATGGTCAAATAGAACCCTGCCGGCATCTTGTGAGCACATATCCATAAAAAACCGGACAGCTCGATATGACATGAACTGTTTGGGTGTATGATCGAAGAATGATCATTAAATAATTTCAGTTTGAATCATCATTTACCGATCAGATATGATAATTTTACAGGCACGAAGATCATCTCAAAGGGACAGTTGAAGGGTTTGATATGAAAATAGAGATTCTCGGCTGCAGCGGAGCAGTTATGAGAGGGTTCAATACCGCGAGCATCCTGATCAACGGCAGTCTGCTCGTTGATGCCGGGTCTGCCTCTTCAGTCCTGGATGAAGAATCCATAGAAAAGATCCGCAATATACTTATTACCCACACGCACATCGATCATATTAAAGAACTCCCTTTTATCGTGGACACCCTGTATGCAAAGAAAGCCAGGGGGATCACGATCTGGGGAAGTGTGCCTACCATCGAAGCGCTCAAAACGCATATATTCAACGGTCTTATCTGGCCGGATATGAATGAATTAAAGATAGAAGAGGACTTTCTCTCCCTCCGCCCCATTCCGCAGGAAGGCTTCCTCACAGGGGGTCTCCGGGTACAGGCATTCCCGGTGGACCATATCGAAGGCTCGGTATGCTATGTGATCTCCGAAGGGGGAAAGCATGTCCTATTCAGCGGAGATACCGGCTTCGATACACATCTCTTTGATCTTGTGAAATCTCTCGGAGATGACCTGCTCGCCTTGTTTGTGGAAGTCTCGTTCCCCAATGAAATGGCCGACATTGCCGGGGTTTCGAGACATCTGACGCCGGAACTTGTTGCAAAAGGACTTGATGGCGTTGTATCATCTTCGACAAAGGTGATAGCATATCATATCAAGCCCAAGCATCTTGACGAAGTGGTGGCACAGTTGCCATCCGGCGTTGATTACATAAAGGGCGGGGAGGTTTTCGAACTTTGATCGAGGTCCTTGATGTAGCAAAGAAAGATGGGCGGTGGACCGAGTGCCCATCCTGTTCAGAGATCATAATAACCAAAAAACTCCAGGAAAATCTCATGGTCTGCCCGCACTGCGATTTTCATTTCAGACTCAATGCCAGGCAGCGGATAGATATCGTGTGCGATCAGGGCACATTCGTTCAGATGGATATGAACGATCCTCTCCTCGACGATCGTTCTCAAGTTGTTGATGAGGCAATCATAGGCGGTAGAGCCCAGATCAACGGACAGGATTGCATGTTCGGTGTTATGGACTTCTCTTTCAAGGGCGGTACCATGGGCGTGTATCTGGGGCAGTACATAATAGAACTCATGAAGAGGGCCCAGGACCAGGCTGTTCCATTCATTGTGTTCTGTGCGTCCGGCGGAGTACGGATACAGGAAGGTATCTGGGGGCTGTTTCAGATGTTGCGGACCGCACATGCGAGGAATCTGACACGGGATGTGCCCATGATAACCGTGTTTACCGATCCTACAACAGGCGGTGTGAGCGCAAGTTTCGCAGCCTTGGCCGATATCCTGCTTGCCGAACCCGGGTCACGCATCGGCTTTGCCGGGCCGCGGGTGATCGAATCCACCCTCAAGTGCACCCTGCCGCCGGACTTTCAGGATGCAAAAAATCTCTTCTCAAACGGGTTTCTTGACAACATAATCCATCGCCATGATCTCCGGGATACCCTGGGTTTCCTCCTGAGATGGTTCTAGGGGATATCGACCAGAACAAATGGTCCCTGGGCCTCGAACGGGTAAAGCAAGCTCTCGAACGCCTGGGCCATCCCGAGAAGGCATACCGGCACGTGCTCGTGGGCGGTACAAACGGCAAGGGCTCAACATGCATCTACCTGGAGCGTATCCTCCTTGCTTCAGGATACCGTGTGGGTACAACCATCTCTCCCCATCTGACATCGTTTACCGAACGGTTCCGGATCAATTCCTGTCAGGCCGATGAGGCGGAACTGGAGCAGATACGCACAGAGATACAGGGAGTCGTTCATGACATCGGGCTCACCTATTTTGAATGGTGCGTGGTCCTGGCAGCAGTGATGTTCGCCAGGCACGAGGTTGATATAGGCATATTCGAAATAGGCCTGGGAGGACGGTTCGACGCATCGAATGTCATGGACCCCGCTGTCTCGGTCATTACCGATATCTCCATCGACCATACCGATTATCTCGGCAGCAGCATCCGGGGAATAGCCGGGGAGAAGGCTGCCATTGCCCGCCGAGGCAGGCCGCTGATAACAACTGCCGTGGGCGAGGCCCTCGATGTTCTCAGGGAACATGCGCAGAATATCGGTGCGGATCTCTATGAGGTGAATCAGCCATACCCCGGGGAGGTCTCAATGAAAGGACCTGTGCAGCAGCTGAATGCAGCCCTGGCAATCCGGGCCGCCCGGGCACTGGGAGTGGATCTGAGCAGGGACCGGTTGAACACTGCGCTGAAAGAGGCGTTCCTGCCCGGAAGACTCGAAACCATAGGCGGCAAGGTCATACTGGATGTGGCGCATAACCCCTCATCTATGCTAGTTCTTGTTGCCTATCTTGAAACTATTGGATTTCATGGGGCAGGGGTGTTTGGTGTACTTGCAGACAAGGATTATATGACGATGATCCATTTGCTTGACAGGGTATGTTCACATATCTATATCGCACCGGTTAAAAGCGAGCGTTCCTGGGGTGAGAAGGAGATGTCGGCATGTATTGAACTCGGGAATATCACCCGATGCATGAGTATTACCGATGCATATCACCAGGCGTCACAGACAGGGGAGCGTATCGTTGTCACCGGATCGTTCTATACGGTAGGAGAGGTGAGGGGTTCTGTTCTATGCGTACTGCGGTAATTGTCATTCTCCTTCTATGCTCTTTATCGTGTCCCGTGTTTGCAATAACACTTGATGTAGAGGCGGACACCATCAAGAAGACGGGGCAGAGGATCGAGGCCTCGGGTAATGTTGTGATCATGGGCAAGGATATCACCCTGAGAGCCAACTATGTGGTCTACGACACCCTCAGCGAGGATCTGTGGGCATCGGGCAACTGTCATCTCAAAGAGGAAAAGGGCGAGATCGATGCGCAGACCATGTACTACAACGCCAGGAGAAAGGATGTCCAGCTGGAAGACGGGAGCGTATTCATCTACTCGGAGCCAATGATTATATCGGGGAAATCCATATCACGCTATGGAGAGGATTTCTATATCGGAGAGGATATCGAGTTCACCCCGTGCATGGGTGAGAAGCCTGACTGGTCAATGGCTGCATCGTCATTGGAGGTTCCCGTCGAGGGATACGGCAAGGCCAGACATGCACGGTTCATGATCCGGGATGTCCCCGTGTTCTATGTCCCGTACCTTCTCTACCCTGCAAAACTCAAAAGACAGTCGGGACTGCTTTTCCCCGAATTCAGCCAGTCATCCGACTATGGTTCCCGTTTCGCGATCCCGCTGTATCTCACGCTCGGCCGCTCGGCCGATATGACGCTCACCCCGATGTATCTGTCAAAGAGGGGGCTTCTCACGGCGGCCGAGTTCCGCTATCGTCTCGACTATGAACGGTCAGGTCTGATGTACGTTGAGAGTCTTTTCGACAAAGAAAGCGGTGAGCCGCTTGAGGGTGGGGTCCTCGAGAGAATCCCGGACCACCGGTGGTTCGTCAAGGCCAACCAGAGAGGAGGGCCTCTCACCTGGGATATCAACCTGGTAAGTCACGAGGATTATTTCCGTGACATCGGTTCTTTCTACGGCAGCGAGCAATACTGGAGGGAGACCTCCACCATTGAGGATGACAAGGAGCTTGAAGAACTGATATCACGCATGGAATGGCTCAGTTTCGGCAACGGCTTCAGCCTGAGTGTCTCGGGCCAGTGGAAGCAGGACCTGACCGTCAAGGGAGATGACAGGACCTTTCAGGAGCTTCCCAAGATCAAGGGCAGGATGAATCAGCGGGATATTCCGCATACCCCGCTTAAGGTCTCTTCACAGATCAGCGCTGTCAGGGTGTATTCAGAAGACTGGATCGAGGCCATAAAAGACAATGCACAAATCGAGGTCTCGTGGCCGCTGACCGTCTATCCGTACTTTACCCTCAGGCCGTATATCAGGGAGCGTTACCGTGACACCTATATAACCGACCGCAGGGACGTATACGAGGATGACAGCTACCTGGAGCACTGGCAGGAAAGGGGGGCATCTCTCACCACCACCCTGTACAGTTCGCGGTTTGCCGGGGGATGGTATCACCAGATGGCCCCCAGTGTTTCGTGGTTCTTTAAATCCCGCATCGGCGGAAATTATGATGCAGCAGATGCAACCGACATATACCCCTATATTCTTTCCGGCGACGACTGGGTCAAGACCTTTGATATGAAGCTTTCTCTCGATAATTATATCAGGGACAGATCCGGTAAATCGGTCCTCGATTTCAGCGTCAGCCGCATATACAGTTATCTTACCGAGGACTGGGACAACTTCCAGACCAGCGTTCGGCTGCAGCCTGTTTCCTGGTTCATGGCAAAGCACACGAATGAATTCGGGAGGGAGCCGTTCCGGCCGTATGCAACCTATGAGCATTCAAGCGAGGTAAGACTCAGTGACGACCGAGGCGATTCACTCTACTTCCAGGAGGAGTACAACAGGATCGACACCAAGTCTGCAGTGGCCGGTGCCAGGTTGTATCTTGGCAGGGGTATTTCTGTTCGTTTCGAGACAGAATACGATTATATGAAGCGCAGGTACGACAGCTCACGCCAGGGCATTAACTATACCTCCCAGTGCTGGAGCATCGATCTGTACCGTGATGTCGAACCCAGCGACATAGGTATCCCGCGGGAGACAACCATTTATCTCACGGTAAACTTCTTAGGCCTCGGTGATGTGTTCAATCTCAGTCAAAGCAGGGAAGGAGACTGAAGATGCCCGTCCCCACCAGAGCATGGTCATTCGATCTCATGCGGCGCAAGGCCATGCCCCTGCACATCTTCCGACACAGCATGATTGTCAGGCAGGTTGCGGTAGTCATTGCATATGCCCTGAGGCAACAGGGTTATGAGATGAATATGCTACTTGTGGACCGCGCGGCCATCCTTCACGATATCTGCAAGATGGATTCGATCAGAGACGGGGGAGACCATGCTTTTCTGGGTCAGCAGCTGCTTGCACAAAACGGGTACCCGGCGGTAGGCGATGTTGTGGGGCAGCATGTACGACTGAAATCAATGGAGCTCAATGAGGCCCTCGTCGTCAACTATGCGGATAAGAGGGTGATGCATGATACGATCGTGTCTTTATCAAAAAGATTCGTTGACCTGATGGAGCGATACGGAACCGATGAGACCAGGCAGGAGAGAATACTGTCTCACTACTACGATACACTCCGGGTTGAAGATACCATTGTCTCTTCGTCTGATATTGATCCGGCCTGGCTGGATAACTTAAACCTGATACCGAGAGATTACCCGCTCTATTGTGGAGATCGTTTCCTGAGAGAGCACCGCCCGGTTGAACAGCAGGGCGAGCACGTAAATCTTGAAGGGATAGAGCAGAACCAGTCTGTTCTGGTTGATGAAAGAGACCTTCTTGGGGGTTGATGGCGACAGATCGCCGAGGTTTTCCGATATATTGAGAAAGAACCTGGTGACATAGTCGACATCGATCTCACTGGATATGTTCCCGCTCTGGTAGAGAATCTCTTTTTCCGAGGTTATGGCCGCAATGCCGGTGCATTCGTTCAGCGAGGATATGTTCTTTATCACGATGCGGGTAGGTTCATCGATGATGGCGATGTCATCGTTGTCCACGTCGCCCTTTTCAAGGGCAAGGCTCATTTCATCGGCTTTTCGCATCCCTTCGATCAGGAGGTATTCCCAGTTTGTATTGATCGTTGTCTTGGGGGCCTTTACCCCGCCGACAAACCTGAAGCTCCCGCTCGACCATGCGAGGATGGTAAAGAGGGCTTCCTCTCCGTCGATCGCCCCGATCTGTGCATGGGTTATCTGCCCGTCTTCAAAGAAGATGCAGCCTTCTCTCTTGCCTTTGGTCACATACAGCGCCGTAGTGACCTGGGAGAGGCAGTTCATCTGAATAAGGTCCGGCAGCTGCAGTCCGCTGATGCTTCCGTTGAATCCCCTGGCGCTGTCTTCACGCAGGGCCTTCAGGATAAGCTCCCTCATCTGGTCTATCTCGAAGGGCTTCTCTATATAGAACAGAGAACCGCGGGCCTTTGCCTTTGCCTTGATCTCGGATGATCCGTAAGCGGTCATGATAATGACCTTGGTGGCGGGATTGATTTCCTTGATCTTCACCAGAACGTCCAGCCCGCTGATTCCGGGCAGACGTATATCGAGAACCACCAGGTCGAAGCTGTCCTCTTTTATAAGAGACAGGGCGGTCTCGCCATCGTTTGCTGTGGTTATCTCGTAGGCCTCACGGTCATGAGAGAGAGATTTTGCCAGAGACCAGGTTAGAGTCTCTTCATCATCTACTATTAAAACCTGCTTGGGCATTTTTATTTACCCCCGAGCCTTTCCAGAGCCATCATGAGCGATGTTCTCAGACGGAAGAATGATTCGGCAAGACTTATAGAAAGCTTCCCGCCGTATCTCGGGACATCGACATCGAAGTTTCCCATACTCAGCTGTTCAAATGCTGAAACCATTTTCCGAGTTGGTTTTGTGACTATGTTAGAAATGACAAGGGCTGCTATGAAGGAAAGTGCCAGGCCGATCGCGCCAAAGATCAGCAAGACAGTGGTTATTGACTGTATGTTCGTACCGAGTTGAGAATTCTGTTCTGCAAGAATAGCCTTTTCCCATGATTTAGGCTTGAACCCCACCAGGGAAGTGTTTTTTTCTGAGGGCATAATTGCAATCATATACGTCTCAGACGCTATCCGGGCGGACTTCTTGGCCTTGATGGCGTCGATAATCCCGGATGCCTGGTCCAGCAGTTCCGGTACCTTGTACATGGAATTTCCTGCATGAGCCTTATTTGTGGATGAGATGACAGTCAGGTTGTTGTTGTCAACGAGCATAATCTCGGCCCATGATTTGGGAAGCGGGTTGTCCTTAAGCGAGGCTTTATCGATATTTTTCAGAGACCAGGACAGAATCTCGGTGCTTTCTTCGTAGAGTTTGTCCTCCAGGAGCCCGAGGTTGATGCCCTTAATCGTCATGAGCTGGGTATATACCAGAAAAGATGAGCCGGAAAGGATCATGAGCATTACAATGAATGTGATGGTAAATATTTTAAGTCTCATCTCTTTACTGCCCTTCCGCATTCAACCAGTCTGTCATGGTGTCCAGGAATTTCAACGACATCTCCTCGTCCGGAATCTTGCTCGAAATGGTCTCTATCAATGCCGCCCTTTGACCGACATCATCGGACAGGAGGTCGAGGTCCATGTCCTGGGCAGTCTCCACGATGATGAATGGAGCAATAGGACCGATTGCCCGGGTAAGATCCTCTCTCAATGATCGTATGAACGATGTCTCGGGGAGATCTATCGCGGTGTGTGCCGCTTCCGTTTCCTCAAGCTCTGCATCACGGAGCAGTTCTTGTTTCATGAGGGTGTAGAACACCTTCATCGCATCGGAAACCCCCAGACCGATATGCTGCGCTATGTCTGCAATGGAGCGCTTGCCGTTGACATTGGCGAGGACCTTCCATTGAATGGATTTGAGCTGGATTTCCTTTTGCTTGATATCAGGGTCCAGTGAATATACGATTGAACTCGAAGGGATCAATGACGTGACCCTGTCCATTTGCCGCATACGGTTGGCCGCCTCGTTGAGGATGTCGTCCATGGAGATATCTATGGTCACGATATCCGGCGTTTCATCCACGAAGAACCGGTACTCGCCGGAGGTCCATACTGCGAGCTCGTATATAGCCTTTGTCCCATTAAGAGGGCCGCATTGTGCATGAATTATCTGGCCGTCCCTGAAGAAGATATTGCCGGTGACTGCCCCGTTATTCAGAAGCAGTTTACCCGACCGTTTGCCCAGAGAGAGTATCTTCATGATTTCCGGACAACGGGTGTTTTCAAGACCGCCGCTGATATCCTGGTTCATCTACCTTTTCTCCTTCACGAGATTTGCCAATACCAACTTGCCGGTCATGCGCAGCAGGGCGAGATTGACCCGGAGACTGGACATGACCATGAGCATGGTCATCCCGCTGATGAAGATGGTCAATACCATGTCTTCCAGGAAGATTTCAACTACATTGCCTGGTCTGTCCTTTACGGGCACAAGAGAGTCGTACAACGATTTGATGTTGTTCTTTGCCCCGGAAAATTTATGTCTCGAGGGAAGCTTTATCTGAATGTTCTTCTCTCGAGCAATTATGTATCCATGGACGCCTGAAACCTTGAGAAGATCTTTAATTGTCCCTTTCATATTTATTGCCCTATCGGCAGGTGACACTCGTTTCTTAACTTGTCACGGGCTGAAAAATCGGTTAGGTTATATTCACGTAAACCGATACGATGAACATCAAAGCAGGGAACAACTATGATCAACTATTTCACACAGCTTCTCTCCGAATTAATGGACAGGCTTCTGGGCAAATCACTCTTTGAAAAAAAGGCGATGACCATGGATCTGTCGGATGCGTTAACCGAGCATTACGTCCCGATATCAATTGCCGGAGAACCGTGCGACGACTTCAAGAGCTACTCGTCCATGGACGATTACAACAGAGATTTTCTCAGCATTTTTGAGATGTACAGAAGAGACATTATCCTCGACCACACCCACAAAGACGGGCATTTTCGGGTATAATCCATTCTTTTCTCAGGAAATTTTGAGACAATCACCAGCCACGAATCCAGGGTGCCTGCAGGAATTTTCACTGCAGTTCGCCAGGGCGGTGTACAGGTATGCCCACACACGTTCATTCCTGTAGACCGTATCAGGGTTCCTCTATCTGACCGAAATGTGCCCGTACCACGATAGATCAAGCTGCAGAATGATCATCTCGCAGCAGTTGGCACTTGTCTTGATGAACAATCTCTCATATAGGGTCTAATATACTTTTGTAAGCGGGGTCGGGAATGGAAGAGAAGATCAGACATGCCATTGATGAGAGTATTGCGGTTCATAATCGTCTTTATGATGTGATACCTCAGGTAAGGACTGCTGCAGAGATGATGACACAATGTATAGCCGCCGGAGGCAAGGTCATGTTTGCGGGCAACGGAGGCTCGGCAGCAGATGCCCAGCACTTGGCAGCAGAGCTGGTGAATAAATTTCTCAGGCAGCGCAGTCCTCTGCCGGGCCTTGCGCTGAGCACCGATACATCCGTCCTTACCGCCATCGGCAACGATTTTTCCTTTGACGAGGTGTTCTCCAAACAGATCCAGGCACTGGGCAGGAAGGGAGATGTGTTTGTCGGGATATCCACGAGCGGTAATTCGGCAAACATCATCAAAGCATTGTCTGTAGCACGCGGGATGGGTCTGTCAACAATAGCACTGACAGGGCAGGGCGGCAGGATGGGAGAGATGGCGGATTGCACCATAGCAGTACCGTCGGGCCTTACTCCCCGGGTACAGGAGGCCCATATCCTCATAGGACATATCCTGTGTGAGATCATCGAGGAAGCCCATGCTTAAGCATTTGACTTTCCCCGGTACAGGTACTATTAAAGGTATAAAACCGTCGGGGGCGTAATGGGTTCGACGGGGGTAGTTGAGGTTCAAGGAGCATGCCGAGGTCTGCTACCTCGTTAAACAGGCAGAGACACTATAAGTGCCGACGATTATAATTACGCATTAGCCGCTTAATAACCGGCTACGTCCTGCATACACCCGCCTACCGGTTTATGTGAGGGCGTCAAATGAAGGTAGGAAAACCCTGTAGCCAGACCCCTGGACTGCAGGGGAACTCAGAGGGGTTGGAACATGGGACGCCTGTCTGCGGGCAGAATATGTTCGAGACTTTAATTCACAGACTAAGCATGTAGCCGCCTTGTGCTGAATGCCTTCGGACGGGAGTTCGATTCTCCCCGCCTCCACCAGAGAATGTAAACCTGGCCGCGATAGCGGGCAGGTTTTCTGTTATGTAGACTGGAGAATCGAAGCGGAACGAGCGCAGCCTGCGGCTGAATAGCGGACAGGAGGTCCGCGTCAGCGAGTGTAGGGGGGCCTGCG
>ERZ795057.612-NODE-612-length-35796-cov-9.755659_pt1 | contig 35796 bp, 31 predicted proteins | sample MGYA00375141_ERZ795057 | MGnify/ENA primary metagenome ERZ795057 (study PRJEB30186, sample SAMN05720163) | activated sludge metagenome | isolation source: Anaerobic digester | place: Hong Kong | collected 2015-01-26 ...
GCATTTGATTTTGCAGTGATGTTTTTTATTATTTCAGGAAGTTTGTATTTTTTGTATTACTTATTGCAATTTAACAAACTAATTTATTTGTTATTTAGTTTAATAATTTATTTAATGAGTTGGTTGATCAGACATTACCTAATCAAAGAAAAAAATAATAATAGATTTAGTGAACTCGGAATGTTTTTTATTTCAATGGTATTTTTAGCTTACAGTCTTTACATTTTTAAAATTGATCAGCAAATTGTAAATTATCTTCCTGATAAATTACTTTTAAACTCAGGCGCAGCATTTATTTTTTTAATAATTATGAATTTATTGCCAAAAAGAAAATCAAAAAGTTCAAGTTTTTTGGTGATTTTAGTTTTTATCATACTTATTGTATTTAAAGATCTAATAAATTCGCTATTTTATGCCAATTCATGGTTAACCTCTTTAATTATTGGAACGCCTTATATTTATTTATTATCGATTTTGGTTGGAACCCACAAATCTCCAACTACTTCTAGGTCCAAGTAAACTCATGAATGGGGAGCCCCATATCATTCACTCCAACTAATTTTTACTTCTAAAGATAATTTTTCAGCTAGAAAATTAGCTTCATCTAATTGATTACCAAACATTAATATATAATAATCATATGTCAAAAAATCCTCTCATCATCACATAATTAATTTATGAATCAAGATATCCACCCATTTCAATCTCGTATTTCTTATCAAGATCAACTGCTACCCTTATTAGTTATTTGCACCTTTGGTATACTCACTTTATGACTATTTACACTTGTCCCATGCACCCAGAGATCAAACAAGATAAGCCTGGCAAATGCCCCAAGTGTGGTATGGACTTGGTTATTCAAGTGGACTCTAACGGTTCCCTGCAGGCAAGCGATATACATTCAGGACACGTTGAACATGATCATGCTAGCATGATGGCTAGTCCAGGGGCAGCAGCTGATTTTCTCAGACGCTTTTTTATTGTGACGGCTTTGCTAGTTCCTTTAGTCATTTTTTCCGAGCCAGCAGTAAAATTTTTGGGAGTAGCTGATTTTGCTTTGCGTCCATTGTTAGAATTTGCGATTGCCACCATTATTTTCTATTTTAGTTTAGTTTTTTTCCAGCACGCAAAAATGGAAATTCAAATGAAGCAGTACGGCATGATGACCCTGGTGTCTTTGGGAGTTGGAGCTGGGTATCTCTTCTCTGCTGTATCAACTTTTATTCCGGCCCTTAGCACTGAATTTTATCTGGAAATTTCCACTTTAATCTGGGTGCTTCTTTTTGGTCATTTTCTAGAAGCTAAATCTTCGACTAGAGCTGGTGATGCTCTGCAGGAAGTGGCGAAACTACTGCCAAAAGAGGCTCACCTAAAAACCAAAAATGGAATCAAAGAAGTTGAGTTAATTTCACTGAAAGAGGGTGATGTGGTTATTGTAAAGCCAGGAGAGAAAGTTCCAGCTGACGGAGAAATCATTAAAGGTAGTGGTAATTTTAATGAATCGCATATTACGGGTGAGTCTCAACCGGTTAATAAAATTGTGGGGTCAGCAGTGGTGGCCGGGGCTATTAATATTGATGGTTCGGTAGAAGTGAAACTTTTGCGGGTGGGTGAATCTTCTACCATTGGTCAAATCCAGGCACTGATTGCCTCAGCCAAACAAACCAAACCAGCCGTGCAAAAACTGGCCGATAGAACTGCTAAGTGGCTCACCTTCTCGGCTTTAGCGGTTTCCATTTTAACTTTGTTTATTTGGGTAGTAATTATTGGTGAACCGTTTATATTTGCCGTTACTCTAGCGATTACGGTTTTGGTCATTGCTTGTCCTCATGCCTTGGGATTAGCTATTCCCACAGTCTCCACTATCGCTACTCGTTTGGCAGTCAAAAATGGTATCTTTATCAAAGATATGGCTAAGATTGAAATCATCAAAGGCGCTGATTATGTGGTGTTTGATAAAACCGGCACTCTCACTAAGGGTGAGTTCGGGGTGACAGATATTAAAGTGTTAAAAGGAAATCGTCAAGATTTTTTATCGGTAACTGGTAGTATTGAGAGTCAGTCATCTCATGTGATCGGTATGGCTATTGTTTCTTATCTTAAAAATAAGAAAATCAGTTTTGTTGAAGCAACTAGGGTTAAAAACTGGGCTGGGATGGGCATGGAGGGAACGGTTAAGGGTAAAAAATACTTTGTTGGTAATCAGCGACTAATGAAGAAAAAGAACCTATTAACTGCCAGAGCAGTGGCAATCCTAGATCGGTTTGCGGCAGATGGCAAGACCCCAGTCTTGGTGGCAACTGAAAAAGAAATAATTGGTATTTTAGGATTGAGCGATAGTGTTAAAAAAGAGTCAAAACAAGCAGTGGACGAGCTTCATCAACTAGGTGTTAAGGTAGCTATGCTGACTGGTGATACCAAGACTGCCGCCACTCCGATTGCTAAACAACTGGGGATTGATACGGTTTTTGCTGAAGTGTTACCTGAAGACAAATACAAACATATCAAAGAATTGCAAAACAAAGGTAACATCGTTGTCATGGTAGGAGACGGCGTCAATGATGCCCCTGCTCTGACTCAAGCTAATGTTGGGGTTGCTATCGGTGCGGGCACAGATGTAGCAGTGGAAGCAGGGGATATCGTGCTGACCCAAAGTAACCCTCAACATATTATTCGGTTAATTGTGCTTTCTCGCAAAGTGTATCGCAAGATGGTGGAAAACTTGTTTTGGGCAGTGGGTTATAACGTCTTGGCAATTCCCGCCGCTGCTGGCTTATTTATTCCACTTGGATTTCAACTCACTCCAGCAGTCGGGGCGCTTTTAATGAGTATGTCTTCTGTGATCGTGGTCTTTAATGCCATGACGCTACGTCAAGCAAAACTAACGGTTTTAGCTTCTCAAATACCCGATTGAGGAAAAATAATACCGCAGTCACTGAGCCAGCCAGTAAATTATTATAGTGTCAACTCAAACTTCTGCTGTCACCCCAATTTATGATTTATTATATATTGTTGCTTTAACTTGATTGAAGAGTCAGTTTTTTTTATTAATCTCTCAGTAGCCCAGCATCAGCGTTGTTATTAGGTGGAGTAATTTTGTGATTAATTGCCTTTTTTTCTTGGGATTTTCTTCGTTAGCAATAGCTGACACTTCATCTCCAGTTAATTGGACATAATTTTCTACCCCAGCTGCTTCAACTACTCTTTGTTGGGCTTTTTTGTGTGGGTTGTTGCCTGATCCATTGGTTACTTCAACATGCACCCCTTGGCCACTTTCTTTATCAACTACATAAAAGTCTGGTAAAGTTTTTGTTTTTCTTTTTTTGCCCTGTTTGTCTTTTACTGCCTCAAGAGAAACAATGACGCGTGGATCTTCCGCTGTGAAACCAGATCCTGTAATTGCTTGTTTAAATAAGGCTTCGGAGTCTTTTTTTTTGGACGTAACCTGTGAATTATATCTCTATTGCTTGGTTTGTAAACCTAACTGCTATCAATAATGGGGTTAGGTTATGAGTGCTAGTAGTCTTGATTATTTGCTCTAATTATGATAACTTGTGCCACACATGAGACTAGAATCGCCGCGCTTTAACGGTGAAAACCATTCTCTGCCTATCAACATTACCGATCATCTGCGCCGTGAACAATTACGTCATCCTGAAGCAACAGGGGCTTTGACCTCAATTTTGGCTGATTTGTCTCGAGTAGCGAAGGAAATTTCCTATTTAGTTAATACGGCTGGCATCAGTGGAGCTTATGGCTCAACCGGCAAAATTAATGTTCAAGGTGAAACGGTGATTAAACTTGATGATCAGGCCAACGCGCAATTCAAAAATATTTTAAGCAAAAATTTTTTTGTTGCTGGATTTGCCTCTGAAGAAGAAGAAAGCTTTGTTCCTTTTGAACCTGATCCTCGAAGAAAATATTTTCTGTGGTTTGACCCTTTAGATGGTTCATCCAATTTTGATACTAATGTGTCGATTGGTTCAATTTTTTCGATTTATCACCGACTTACTGATTTGGACACGCCAGTTAATCAATCAGACTTTTTACAAACCGGTCGGGCCCAAGTTTGTTCAGGTTATTTTCTCTATGGTTCTAGCACGATGTTGGTGTATACCACTGGGCATGGTGTCTATGGTTTTACTTTAGATCCGAGTGTGGGTGAATTTGTTTTACCTCAAAACTATGCTGAAATTACTATGCCAGAATCAGCCAGTATTTATAGCATCAACGAGGCTTATCGACCCCAGTGGCCAGCTCAAGTAGTAGCCTTTATTGATTATTTGAAAACTAGGAGCGAGCAACCCTGTGGAGCACGCTATGTGGGTTCGCTAGTAGCTGATTTTCATCGCAATTTATTAAAAGGCGGGATTTTTCTATATCCCCAAGACGAAAAACATCCTCACGGTAAATTGAGATTGAATTGCGAACTCAATCCTTTAGCTTTTTTAGCTGAACAGGCTGGTGGTATGGCTACAGATGGTAAAACTAATATTTTGGATATTCAACCAACCAGTTTACACCAGCGATCTCCTGTTTTGATTGGTAGTAAAAATGAGGTTTTGGATTATTTACAGCGTTTTTCAAGTTAATTTGATTGTAAGACATCGTAAAAATAAAATGAGCTTATTGAAAAGACTGATCAGTATATAATGATATTATGTCAAAAAATCCTCTCATCAATGCTTCAGCTGCTTCATTCTATATTCTTATTGTTGTTACTATTATGAATTTGATGACGCAGCGGCTAAGTGACAAACCAGATACTTTTTTTGCTCCAGTCACGGTTTTGTTTCTGCTTACTTTATCTGTTGCAGTGATGGGTTTTTTGTTTTTTTATCAACCGTTGTTACTTGTGATAGAGGGAAAGAAAAAGGAAGCAATCACTCTATTTGTCAAAACTGTAGGAATTTTTGCTATCTTTACCACTATCGTTTTAATTTTACTTTTTTTAGGTCTGATTTAATTAAGTATTTCAACAAAATTTTTAATATAATGACTATGTCTTTATTAATTTTTTTTAAATTGAAATAAATATGAAAAAAATGAAACACTCGTTTAAATCAGGTTTGGGCTTTGGTTTAACTTCTGGAGTCATTACTACTCTGGGGTTAATGGTTGGTCTCTTTTCAGGAACTAACTCAAAATTAGCTGTCATCGGCGGTATTTTGACAATTGCTATTTCTGATTCCATGTCTGATGCTTTGGGCATTCATGTTTCTCAGGAATCTCAGAATAAAAATTCAGTTAGAGCTATCTGGGAGGCCACATTGGCTACTTTTCTGTCGAAACTAATTCTTACGTTGAGTTTTATTATTCCCGTTTTGACTCTTGAACTTTTTCAGGCAATCATTGTCAGTGTTATTTGGGGGCTTTCTATTTTATCTTTTTTTAGTTTTATCGTTGCCAAACAACAACAAGAGGATCCTTGGAAAGCGGTAGCAGAACACTTAACCATTGCTTCTGTGGTAGTTTTAGTTACTTATTTTGTTGGCGATTGGATTTCATTAACTTTTTAAGTCTGGGTATTATTTTGCACTTAATATGCATTTTTGTTTTTATCTCATCTTTAATTGTTTGAGGTGGTATCATAGAATACGATATGTTTGGAATAAAGCGTTTTATTAAAAAAAATATTTCTCCGCCAAATTTTTTATTTCCAGAAATTGATAAAGACAAATTTCCCAAAAATCCAGTTTCTTCTTTAAGTTTTAAAGCCAGAATTTTTTCTTTAGAAAAAGAATTAAAAAAACAAAAAAAATATGCTAATTTTGCCAATCTCATTACTTATCCGAATGAAGTTGTGGTGAATGTTTGGAAAAGATTACTTAGTTACAATCCTAATAATTTAGGTAATTGGTCGATCTCAGGTCAATCGGGTCAAGATTTTTTTGGCACAAGAATTTTTGAAAGGGAAGTTATTTCAAAAATGATAGGTCTTTATCATGGCAATAAACAAAATTTAGAAGGATATATAACCAGCGGGGGTACAGAGGCTAATATTTTTTCCGCTTGGATGGGAAGAAATTATTTAAAGGCACAAGGTCAAAAGAAAATTTGTCTAGTTAAAACAAGTTTAACCCATTATTCAATAGAAAAAGCTGCCGATCTTGTTGATGTCCCGACTTTTATAGCACCATTAAATAGAAAAAATTGGGGTATGGATGTAGCTGGTTTAGAAGAAATTATTATTAACTTACATAAAAAAGGATTTGATGGTTTTCTTTTACCATTAACATTGGGTTACACATTAACGGGCACTATGGATCCTTATGAAAAAATTTGTCAAGAAATAAAAAAAATAAAGCATAAATATAAAAATATTAATTTTTTTGTTTGGATAGATGCTGCGCTAAATGGTTTGATAGAGCCATTTTTAAATGACAAGTTTGCCCCTTTTTCTCATTCTGAAATTCAGATAATTTTAACCGATTTTCACAAATTTGGTTTCGTTCCTTATCCTGCTGGATTAGTTTTATATAGAAAAAATTTAAGAAAATTTATTGAAAAATCAGTTGACTACCTAAAAGAAAAAGATAATACTGTTTTAGGATCTAGAAGTGGTATTTCTGCAGTAGCTTGTTGGGCAGCAATACATAGTTTGGGGATTACAGGATACAAAAAAATTATTGATGAATGTTTAGCTCAAAAGACATTATTTTTAGATAAAATTAATAAATCTGCTGGTATCGAATTTATTAGCCACCCTCGAAGTATTAATGGTGGGATTATTTTGAAGTCACAGACAGATTTTAAACTTATTAATAATTTAAAGAGACTTGGTTACTATCCAGCAAAAATTGTTATCCCTTTTTTTGATGAAAAAAAGGAGAAAAAAATAATTTATAAATTTTTTTTCTTACCCAATCTTGACAAAAATAAATTAGAATATTTTTTTCAAAAATTTGCGGATTAGCTTTTATTTAAAATTATTTGACTTTTATTTTTAATAAACCTGCAGAAATTCACTATACTTTGTCGTGTAATGATTGGATAAAAGATTGTGCTTCATTTGCCAGATATTTTTTGGGAAGTGTCGGCTGAAACTGACGGTGTTGTCACCAAATTTATGGTTGAGCAAATCTACAGCCCGAATTATCTTTTGCTTTTTGTCAAAACTTGCTATGTAGTTATTTTGATATAAAGGTTGTTGTAAATTGTCTTGTGGATAAATATCTTGCATACATACCCCCGCTTTATAAAATGGGGTATTTTTTTTAAAGATTTTTTGCACTAGCGGAATGGCACGAGTAATAAAATCAGCGGGGTAGTTGGATGCGGTTTCCAAAGTAATTTCTTGGTTAGCACTGTAATATTTAATTTTGCCAAAATAACTGGTTCTAGCAAAGATACTCATCTTTTTGGCAACTGCTTGTTCTTCTCTCAATTTCTGACAAGCCCGCACAATGTGATTAACAATGGCCGCCTCTAATTCGTTGACGGAATAAACACGTTCAGCAAAAGAACGAGTGGCCGCAATCATTTTCTTCATCTTTGTTACTTTTTCTAAATCTAAACATTTAATTTGATTTAGTTCGGCGACGGTGCGCATCAATGTTACTGAACCAATTTTTTTAGCGGTTTGTTCATTTAGTTGAGCTAATTGATAAGCATTATTAATCCCAATTTTTTGTAACTTTTTTGTCAGTTGTCGTCCCACGCCCCACACTTCTCCTACTTCCAACCAATTAAGCACCGCATCAAAAATGATGTCGGGTTGTTCCAAAAGGGAGAAGATATTGCTTTGGGTTTTTTTCTTAGCATATTCACTCGCTGCTTTAGCCAAAGTTTTAGTTTTTGCCATACCAATACTAGTGGGTATACCAGTCCATTTTAATATTTTTGATCTAATTTCTTCAGCAAGCTCTATTGGGGGGTGGATAGCCGTATCAAACCCAATAAACACTTCATCGATGGAGTAGAACTCAACGTTATCGGTAAAAGTTTTAATGACTTCTAAAACGCGTTTTGACATATCGCCATATAACTCATAATTAGAAGAAAACACTTTGACATTGTATCGTTGAATTAAATCTTTTAACTCAAAGTACGGAGCGCCCATCGGAATGCCGATTTTTTTAGCTTCGTTGGAACGAGATACACAGCAACCATCATTGTTAGATAAAACAATTACCGGTTGATGATTTAAATTGGGGTTGAATACCCGTTCGCAGGAAACATAAAAGTTATTGCAGTCGATTAAGGCAATGATTTTAGACATTTGGATTATGAATAACAAAACTGACGACGCCCCAAATTTGGAAGTCACTATATTGGCTAACATCTATATCGTTAAATTTTTCGTTTTCCGGGTGCAAAATAATTTGGTCTAATTTCTTTAAAAATCTTTTTACGGTAAATTCTCCATCCACAAAAGCCACTACCACGTTACCGTTTTTAACTTTTTTAGCTCGATCAACTACTAACAAATCTCCAGAAAAAATTCCAGCATCACGCATTGAGTCTCCCTGAACTTTAACAAAAAAAGTAGCGGCTGGATGATTAATTAAAAACTTAGCAATATCAAAACTGCTGTCAGTATAATCATCTGCCGGAGAAGGAAAGCCAGCCTGAATCCAATTGAGTGCTAATTGCATCAAAGAATCTTAATACAAATAAAACCCAAAAAGCAAGCGGCAGTTTACTGCTTTGGTTTGATTTTTCTTTTTTCAATTTTGTTAAGAGTGTACAAGATTTGTTCGTGAAGATTAATATTTTTGATACGAGCAAACCGCAAAATGGTGACCAACAAATCTCCTAGTTCTTGTTTATAAGATTCGTCTGTTTGGGCGGCGATGTTCGTTTTTTTGCGTCCATGTTTGGCCAAATAAGCACGTGACATTTCACCTAGTTCTTCAAGCAAGCTCAAAATCATAATGGAGCCAAATTCTTTGGAATAGCGTTTGCCTTTATCAATTCTATCCAGAATTTTAAAATATGGCCCAAATGGGGTATCGTGATAATGTTGGTTTTTTTTGTTTGGTTTTTTCATCATATTTCTTTCCAAATTATTGGTTAAATTAATGGGACAAAAGCTACCAAGCCAAAATTTTCTTGTTTAAAGCTAGATTTTTCTTTAGTAATTTTTACCAGTTCTTGACCCCTTTGAGTAATCAAAGGTAGGATTATTTTACCACCCGTTTGAAGCTGATCTTTCCAAGCTTGAGGTATTTCTTTTGTGGCTGCTGCTGATTTAATTAAATCATAGGGAGCGTGTTTTTCAAGACCTTGTTGACCGTCACCATGAATTACTTCTACATTTGTGTAGCCCAATTTTTTAAGTTTTATTTTTGCTTCTGTGGCCAAGTCTTCAATAATTTCTATGGTGAATACTTGTTTAACTAACAAACTCAGGATGGCTGCTTGGTACCCAGAGCCTGTGCCAATATCTAATACTGTTTCAGTACCAGTTAACTGAGCTAATTGACACATTTTGGCCACGATATATGGTTGAGAAATACTTTGCTCTTGTTTAATCGGCAGAGGCTTATCAATATAAGCTCGATAACGCAATTGTGGATCAACAAATTTTTCTCGAGGAACTTGTCTAAAAGCTTCAAGCACTCGTTGATCAGTAATGTCCCTAGCTTGTAGTTGATTAACAAGCATTGCTTCTCTTTGTTTACTGAAGCTGGTTGGCATAAGATAACAATCAATTACATCTTATCACGAAGCAAAAAAAACTATTTGGGTGTTAAACGCGGGTAAATGAAGTTCTAGATTACCATTTTGGGCGTCTAAGTGCGAATAGCGATCGTTGTTTAAATCATAACAACTAAGTGTTTGATAACTTGCTTGTTGGGGAATTCTGAAGTGACTAGAGTTTCTGCCCATATTGATGCAAATTAGAGCTTTAATCGCTCGATCTTGGGATACTACTTCTAGTGTTATCAAATTATCTTCTTGATGTGCAAGTTGAGCCATTGACCATTGCCCCTCACGAAACAATTTTGATTGTTTAAGTTGTAGTAGATTTTGGTAATAATTTTTTAGTTGAAGATCTTTATTCTCTTGCGGGAAGCGACCAACTTGCATCGGTGGTTTGATGGTGCTGCCTTCTTCTTGACCCTGATTGATAAGAAGCATGGTGTGGGGCAAGAAGCTGATTAGTGCTGCTGCTGCTTGAGAAAATTCTCTTCCCATGGTTCTTACAGCTCGTTCTTCATCGTGATTTTCTAAATAGACCGTATCTTTGCACGTTTGTTGATCATTGGCGCAATATAACAAATAAGCAATGTGCTCTTTTAAGTTGTGACAATTTTCCCCTCGAGCCACTCTGAGTAAGTGCTTATAAAGTTCATCACGATAGATATAGTCAAAATTTTCAGCTAAAAGATTTTTTTCCCAATAAGCTTCGGCCATAAAATCAAAAGATTTTCCCAGGGCCATGGCTTTAGCTTTAGCTTGAGGAATGGCTTCGTGCCAGAAGGAATGTTTAGCAACATAATTGCGCTCTTCATTACTTAAAGCCCAAGCCCAAGTACGCAAAAAAGTAGAGGGATTAAGTAACATCGCCATATCACATCTCAGTCCGTCAACATGATCAACCAATGATAATAATTGTTCGGTCATGGCTTGATGAACTTCTGGACGACCATAGTTTAGTTGTAAAGTATCAGCCCATTCTGGGTAATTGGGATCTTTACCATGGGCTAAGTAATGAACTTGACCATGATCATTATTAATGGCTTGATAAAAATTAGGATGAGCTCGATATTGCCCCTCAGAACCTTGAATGAAATATTCTGGGTGCTCATTTGCCCAGGGATGGTCGACAGCTGTATGATTGGGGACAAAATCAATAAAAACTTTTTTATCTCTCTGATGAAGTTTTTCAACCATTCTGTCCCAAGTTGGCCAATCTTTTACTAACTGGGGATTGGGCAAATAATTGGCAACGGCAAAGGGACTGGCAACTACATCTTTTTCAGCATCAATATCTGGAAGAGCGTACGTGTATTGATTAGTATATTTTTTAGCATGATTGGCACTAAATTGACTGGGTGAATAAATGCCCATAAACCAAAAAATATCATAATTAATTAGTTTATCAGCCCAAGCTTCGTCAGGGATGGTATCGAGAGTGATTGGTTGTTGATACTGTTGACTTAATTCATTTAACCACAGTCTGGTGTTAATTAAATTAAGGCTAATCTGTTGTTCAGTTTTCGGGCTAGGCTGTAAATAATCTAGTAATCGTTGGTCCAAAACTTCAGGAGAAATTGCTTTTTCTGATGGTTGATCGTTTATCAGTTCTTTATTTATCATTAACAAATTTATTAAAACAATTTTAAAAACTTTTTCAATTTAGCATTCTTCTAGGTAGTTGTAAACCTTTGATGCCTTTTGATTTAATATCAAATAATTTTTTAAGTGATGATACAATAAAGACCTTATCAAATTAAAATTTTATTCAACGGAAGTCAAAACGATGTCAAAAGAATCTTCTAACAATTTCAATTATCCAGTAGGAGCAGAGTCTGCAATCGCTGGGGCAGAGTTTGCAATTTATAATAAAAGTGTTGACGTTTTTTTAAAAATGTTAACTGATTTAAAAAAACAAAATCCAAATATTGCCTTAGAAGATTTATTTGCTTTGTTATCAGAAGCTCTAAATGAAGCCAACGAGATTGTGTTGCTGAGAGAGCCAAAAAGCAATTAAAACTTGTTTACTTCCATTAATTCTTTCAGATTCTAATTAAAAAATAGCTTGTTTTTTATTCTTGGCTTTTGTTATACTAAAGTCATGACCAATATCAATCCTGTCCGCCCTCAAGATAATTTTAATAATCCAGTTGCACCATCTTCTGGCTATAATTCGCCAGCGGCTACTAATTTAAGTTCTCCACTACCTTCTAGTTCTCAATCACCCACTTTTACTGGTCAAACTCCAGAAGTTGCTGAACAAATTTCAAGTAACAAACACAAATCAGTTGGTGATGGGGCTAACAAGTTGTGGCTAATTTTGTTATTTTGTCTGGCAATAATTCTTGGTTTTTGGGCAGGTTATTTTACTCATCAGTATTTTTATCAAAGCAATCCGGTTCCAAACACGGTAATTAATCAAGTTAATCAACCGACTCCTGTTGAGCAAACTTTTGAACCGGTGTCTGAAGTAGCCACAGCGCCGGCACAAATTAATAAAGAATATATTATTTTTAGAGATCAAGAGGTTTACTTAAACGACGGCTTAGATTTTACGTCCCAGGAGCAATGTGTTGAAGATGAAATTGTTATTTTAACTGCTATTGAAGATGATTATTTAACTATACAAATGAATGAATGGACTTTGCAAGAAGATTCTGGCGAATATGTAGCCAGCCCCATTGATTTTCAAGTTAGCGATCAGGCATGTATTGCGGTAAGACCAATTTGTCCCAATGTTTCTATTAACCGTTGCTTTTCTCTAGAGCTAATTGACGGAGTTTATCACTTAGATTATGAGTTTATTGAAGAAGTTGCTGCCACTACTTCTTCAGCATTAGAAGCCGAGCTTTAAATTACTTTTTTTAAGTTTTGTCAAAAAATAGCTGATGTTGTTGTAACTAATCATGTCAAAAAAGAAATCTAACTTATTTGTTGCTATTATTTTTTCCTTAATTATTGGTTTGGGTGGAGGTTTGTTAATTAGTCGCTATCAAGATCAATTACCCTTGATTAGTAATTTATTTAATAAAGAATCAACTGAAGAAAAAAATGAAAATATTTATTTGGCATTTTTACAAGAGATTCGAACAATTATCTCTGAAAACTATTGGGATCGCATCAGCGAAGGTCAATTAATTAAATTACACGTTTTAGCTATCGAGAAATTAACTGGTACGAGTTTGGGAGACACGATAACAAGTTATGAAGATCTAGATCAGCAAATTCTTGACTTATTAAGCCTATATCCTGATGAAAAACTCAAACAGGATTTTACAGCACAATTAGCAGATTTGGTTTTAAGTAATTTAGAACCTTTTGGTCGAAGTCGTCTTTATTCTGAAGAACTGGAACAAGATTTAGTGGAACGAGTGAGAAATATCGATCCAGAGGCAGATTATTATCAAGCTTTGGGAGTGGAAAAAGATGCTTCTAGTGAAGAGATTCAAGCAGCCTTCAATAAGCAGCAAGAAGTCTTGGTCAATGATAGTAGTGAAGCGGCTCAAGCGAAACTGGCGCAAATTGAACAGGCTTATCAAACTTTGGCTGACGAAGCCAATAGAACTCGCTATGATATGGCGGGAGTTAACCCAACGATGGAATGGCGTTTACTAAGTCCTGAAGTATTTTATTTACACATTAAACAGTTCTCACCAACTACGATTCAAGAGCTCATAGAAGTAACGCAAAAAGTGGATGATCGTGGGGAAGAATTAGATTCATTGATTTTGGATTTAAGAGGTAATGTGGGTGGCGCAATTGATGGTTTACCCTATTTTTTAGGGCCATTTATTGGTCCTAATCAATATGCTTACCAATTTTTGCAACAGGGAGAAATTACTGATTACAAAACCCGCAGTGATTGGTTGCCATCTCTGCTTCGTTATAAAAAAATTGCAGTGCTGATAGATGACCAGGTTCAATCAACTGCTGAAGTAATGGCCAGTGTTCTGAAAAAATACAATGTGGGGGTACTAATTGGTACTAAGACTATGGGTTGGGGTACTGTAGAGCGGGTTTTCCCTATCGAAAAGCAAATTAGTAATAGTCAACAATACTCGGTGTTTTTGGTTCATCATTTAACGCTGAAAGAGGATGGAACAATTATCGAAGGAACTGGTGTAAGTCCAATGATTAACGTTAATGATGTGGGTTGGCAAAGGCAATTAACAAGATATTTTGGCGATTCGGCCATTGTACCTGCCATACTGGAACAGTTTGCTATAGTAAATTAGATTTATAACAATTTTGCTGAGCTTATCGTCCTTTTTAGCTTTTTTTACTTGTTTTTGTCTACAAAATTGCCTATACTGGTAATGTTAATAAACTACTAAATTGTATCGATAAAGACCTGCCGTCAATGCTAAGGATTTTTGATTTACTCCACCAGAAAAAAGGTAAATTCATTGCCCAAAAAGTCTATTTTTGTGAGTATAACAATTATGTTTATTTAATTGTTCAAGATAAAGATTCCGGAAAAATAATCAGATCAGCTAAAAGTGACAATGGTTTTCAATTTCGCAAAGTTAGGGTTAAAGAAGCTGTTGTCAAACAATATCCTCTACTTAAAGAGAAAAGAAGGGCTTTTATACAAAGGCGTTATGCGGAGCATTTGGCCCCCGCTGCTGAATTTATTGATAGATCTAAGATTGAAATGCAAAACGCATTTAGAACTCCTGAGGGAGTTTTGGTATTTTACCACTACCATAATTACCAATCGTATCAAGTTGGCGTGGCCGGTTTTACTCAAGGAGATGAGCCAAAATTGATTTGGCGTCATCAGCAACCGGTTTGGGAAATGCGTGATCAAATCGATAGTAAAAAAATTGAATTTATTGATCTAATTGAAATTAAAGGTCAGTTAATTGCTTACTGGTTGGTAGAAAATGAAGCAGTTTGGGCAACCGTCTATCCTAATTATCGGATTACTGAACAAATTGAAATAATTAAAGGATCTCAACTGAATCGGCCAAAAGCAAATCCTTTAATCGCTCCTAATGCTGCTCATGATTGGGAAGCTTTTTCCACCTTTAACCCTGGTGCTCTTTATGAATCGGGCAAAGTGCATTTGCTCTATCGAGCGCAAGGACATGATTATGTTTCCTCCATTGGTTACGCTAGTAGTAGTGATGGGTTACATATCGATGAGCAATTAAAAGATCCGGTTTTTATGCCTACGCAGCCCTTTGAAATTCCGACTAAGGTGGGGCAAGTTAATATGAAATTTATGTCAGCTGGTTATGGTGGTTGTGAAGATCCTCGCCTAACTCGCATTGATGATCGTATTTATATGACTTATGTGGCATTTAATGGTTATTCTGAACCACGTATTGCCCTTAGTTCAATTTCAGTGAAAAATTTTTTGGCACACAACTGGTTGTGGACACATCCAGTGCTAATTTCCAGGCCAGGGGTAGTGACTAAAAGTGCTTGTATTCTCCCTGAAAAAATTAATGGTAAATATGTCATTTTTCATCGTGTTTTCCCCGATATTTTAATTGATTATCGTGACGATTTGGATTTTGAGGACGGACAGTATTTGTCCTATCAAAAAAAGATTAGTCCTCGTTCAGCACTGTGGTGGGATAGTCGTAAAATTGGCGTTGGTGCTCCGCCACTAAAAACTCAAGATGGTTGGTTGCTTATTTATCAGTCAATTGATGATAAAGAAGGTCATCCTTATAAAGTTGGGGCCATGTTGCTTGATCTGAATGATCCCAGTGAAGTTTTACATCGATCACGACAGCCTATTCTCGAACCTCAAGAATGGTATGACAATGATGGTTTCAAGGCTGGAGTGGTTTATCCTTGCGGAGCGGTGATTATTGGTGAGACCCTCTTTGTTTATTATGGTGGGGCAGATTCTAGAGTATGCGTAGCGACGGCCAACTTAGCAGAATTTTTATATCAACTGAAAAATGAGGGTGATGCTAAAGTAGAACCAACGGTCATTGCCAAATTAGACCAAAAGAACTTGATAGATAAGTTTTTCCGCTATTAAAAAATAGTTAGCAATTTGTTTACAATAATTTATGAATACGAGAAAAATAGAAAGTTATTATGAGCCAAGCTGAGCCAGCTTTACAAGTCACAAGACTACCAGCAAACCCTCTTTTATCTCCTAAATCTAGTGATGAATGGCAAGCTCGAGCTACTTTTAATCCCAGCGTTATTAAAGAAACTGAGGATCGTTACCACCTGCTTTATCGAGCTATATCTGGGGAAAAAGATTGGGCAGGCCAGCGGTTGAGTTTGTCAACTATCGGTTATGCCGAAAGTAGTGATGGTCTTAATTTTAACAATACCAGACAATTAATTGTCCCTGAATATGATTGGGAAAAATTTGGTTGTGAGGATCCAAGGGTTACTTTTATCGAAGGTCAATATTATATTTTTTATACTGCCCTTGCTGATTACCCTCACACAGCTAAAGGGATTCGAGTTGCCGTAGCCATTAGCGATGATTTGCGGACGATCAAAGAAAAACATTTAGTGACCCATTTTAATGCAAAAGCGATGGCGTTATTCCCCAAGAAAATTGCTGATCAATATGTGGCTGTTTTAACACCAAACACCGATTTGCCTCCAGCAGTCATTGCTATTGCTAAATTTGATGAGTTAGCAGACATGTGGTCAGCTGGTTTTTGGGAAAAGTGGTATCAAGATCTCAAGCAACATACTATTCCCATTGAAAGAATTGATACTGATCAAATTGAGGTTGGTGGAGTCCCAATCCAAACCGCCGATGGTTGGTTATTACCTTATGCCCATATTCAAAATTATCCGACGGAGGATAAGAGAATATTCGGCATTGAAGCAGTGTTGTTGGACTTAAATAATCCACAAGAAATTGTGGCCAGAACCAAGGGCCCGTTAATAACTCCAGAGGCAAAATACGAACGTGATGGGATGGTGCCCAATGTCATCTTCCCTTCATCAGCCTTAATTGATGGAGATAAATTACGCTTGTATTATGGAGCGGCTGATACCCATTGTGCTGCAGCAGAAATAGTTCTACCTGATTTAATTGCAGAAATGAAGGCTAATCCTTTTAAAGCCACCTATCATCTAGTTAAGTGTCACTGCAATCCCATTTTAATGCCACGCAGTGAAAACTTTTGGGAAGCTAATTCAGTTTTTAATCCAGCGGCTGTGTATGTAAATGACAAATTTTATGTAGTTTATCGAGCTCAGTCACCAGATAACACATCAACCCTAGGTTTAGCAGAAAGCGATGACGGCTTTTGTTTTAGGCGTTATCACGAACCGATTTATGTGCCACGCAAAGAATTTGAGCAAAAAAAAGAACCAGGACGGCTGTCTGGTTGCGAAGATCCACGTATCACTAGACTAGGTGATGAATTTTTGATGTTTTATACTGCTTATGATGGTGTTAATCCCCCGAGAGTTGCTTTAAGCTCAATTGCAGTCAAAGATTTTGTTAACCACAATTGGCAATGGTCGGAACCAAAGGTGATTTCTGCGCCAGAAACTGATAATAAAAATAGTTGTTTATTGCCAGAAAAAGTGAGGGGACGCTATGTCATTTTACATCGTATGGCTGGTAAGGAAATTGCCATTGATTATCTTGATGATTTAAGTGATTTACAAAATGAGGGAGCTTGGTTAGAAAAAGAACAATCAATTGGTCCACGAAAGGGACATTGGGACAGTCTAAAGATTGGTATTGCTGGTCCACCACTGTTGGTTGATCAGGGTTGGTTGTTGCTTTATCACGGTGTGTCTGAAATTGATTTTCATTACCGAGTCGGCTTTATGCTTTTGGATCGGGATGATCCTGGCAATGTGTTATATCGATCGCCCTATCCAATACTTCGACCCACCGAAGAATTCGAAAGAATTGGTGATGTAAACAACGTCGTTTTTCCATGCGGAGCAGTGATTGTGAATGGCACTCTCTTTGTTTATTATGGTGGAGCTGACAAAGTAGTCTGTGTCGCGACAGCGCAATTGAAAGAATTATTGGCGCAAATTAGGTGATTTTTAAACTTTATTTTTGTTAATCGAATTTTGTCTTAGTTTATATAACTCACCAACTACCAATACTAAGCTTGACAGCGCGATCGCTTCAATTACTTCTCTTCTGTCTAATGGAACAAAGCTAAAAATATTGACTAAGAATTCATTGGTCAAAGCTAAATATAATATGATTAGTGATCCCAACACCGCTGCCAACAAATATTTATTAGAAAAAAAGCCAATACTAAATAGTGAACGATCAAATGAGCGCATGTTAAAAATGTTGATAAGCTGAGTCAAACAGATGACCAAAAAAGTGCCGGTTCTGGCTTTTTCAATTCCTTGTGGTAGTAAATCAACAAACATCCACAGCGAGCTAATCACCATACATAACACAATTGGTGCCAAAAATCCTAACATTTCTTTGGATAAAATATTCTCATCTTTTGCTCTGGGTTTTTGATTTAAGACATCACCATGTCCAGGTTCAAAGGCAAGAGGCATATCTACTAAACCGTCAGTAACCAAATTAACCCACAAAATTTGTGAGGCAATAAGAGGTAGTGGTAATCCGAAGGCAATGGAAATAATAATAACTAAATATTCAGCTAAATTAGTCGTAATTAGGAAAGCGCTAGCTTGTCTGGTATTGGTAAAAACCACCCGACCTTCTTCAACTGCATCAATTAGAGAGGCAAAATTATCGTCGGCCAAAACAATGTCGCTAGCTTCTCTAGCTACATCGGTGCCGATTTGTCCCATCGCAATCCCAATATTGGCTTTTTTGAGCGCTAAAACATCATTGACGCCATCACCAGTCATAGCTACTGTGTGACCAAGTTTCTGCAATCTTTCCAAAATTCGCAATTTCATTTTGGGTGTGAGTCGGGCAAAGACTGATACTTGTTCAATCGCTTGATCAAATTCTTGAAGATTTAATTCTTTCAAATCACTTCCAGTCATCACTAAGGAATATTCCCCACTTTTCTCCTTTTCATCAATAATCCCGACCTGTTTAGCGATAGCTAAAGCTGTTTCTTTGTGATCACCGGTTTTCATAATCACTCTAATCCCAGCTTTTTGAGCTTTCCGAATTGCTTCCTTCACTCCCTTACGAGGTGGATCAATCATTCCCACAAAACCAACAAAGATTAAATTATTTATTTCGTCGATTGAAAGACTTGATTCTTTAACACTGCTTTGTTTATAGGCATGGGCGATCACTCTCATTGCTTGAGTCGAAAACTCTTTTACTTTTTCTAAAACGAGTTCCTTATCTTGCTCATTAAAGTTTTTAATTTCTTTATTAACTAGTTGCTTATTGCAGAGCTGAATAATTGATTCTGGAGCGCCACTAACATAAATTTCTTGATTATCATTTTCTTCGATTAATGTAGCTTTTAATCTACTTTCCTGGTTGAAAGGTAATTGATTAATGATTTTTGTTTTTTTCAGTTGATCAAGTAATTTGGCTTTATAAACCAGTACTGTTGAGGCGCCATCAGTTGGATCACCACTAATCTGATAATTAACTTTTTCCTTAGTGCCTTTATTAATTAAACGGGCTCTGCTATTTAAGCCAGCAATGCTGATTAGTTTTTTTAGAGCAAAATTTTTTAAAGGATCAATGACTTTGTTTTGATTGAAAAATTTTCCCTTAGGATTCCAGCCAGAACCAGAAACAACAATATTTTGTCCATTTAAACAAATTTCTTTAATAGTCATACTATTTTGCGTCAAGGTGCCAGTTTTATCAGTGGCGATGACATCGGTGACACTCAAAGTTTCAGTAGCGGGTAGAGAGCGGATAATGGCATTTTTATTAGCCATCTTTCTAGCTCCATAGGCTAGTACGATTACTAATACCACTGGCAATCCTTCAGGAATTCCAGAAACTAAAGAAGCCACCACAAAGGTAAAAGTATCAGCAAAACTCATTTCTTTAGAAAAGTAGCTAATGACAAAAATAAATAGAGCTCCAAAAAGGGCAATGATAGACATCTGTTTAGTTAAATGATCAGTTTTAATATCAAAGTGAGATTTTTCTTCCTTGATTTCTCCAAGAGTTTTAGCGATTTGGCCAATGGCTGTTCGATCACCTATCTCAGTAACTACAAATTTGGCAAAACCACTTACTACAAAAGTGCTCATCCATACATAATTTTTACGATCAGCCAGGGGTGTTTTGTTTTTGATTGCCTCAGTATTTTTTTCTACAGCAAATGGCTCGCCAGTTAAAGAGGATTCAATAACCTGCAAGTTATAACTTTCAATCAGTCGACCATCAGCTGGCACCCGATCTCCTTCTTCTAATAAAACAATATCGCCAGGCACCAAATTTTTGGCCGGGATTTCAATTAATTGACCATCCCGATAAACCTTACTCGTTGCCACCACAATTTCTTTGAGTGACTCAATTGCTTTATTGGCTCTATATTCTTGGACAAAACCAATTATTGCATCAGACAAGATCGCAAAAATAATGACGTAGGTATCAAGCTTATTGCCTAAAAAGTAAGTAATAATGGCTGAAATCGCTAGGATCAAGACTAGTAAATTATTAAATTGGTTCCAGAGAATTTTTAGAACTAAATGCTTGGGTCTGTCATCAGCGATTTCGTTGCTACCGAATTGTTGTTGTCTTTTGCTAACTTCGTTTTTACTTAAGCCTTTTTCTCGATCGCTACCCAATTTATTTAAAACATCTTGATAATCAATATTGTAATAGGAAATTTTGGGCATATGACTACTCAGTGTAGCAAAATTGGTATTATGAAACAAGCTTTTCCTCTAGTTTTTGGCCTTGAGAGCTGATAAACTATCGCCATCAAGTAATGTTTAAAAAAATTTACGAATATACCAAGCCCTACCGTAAAACACTAATTTTAATTAGTGTTTTGATTATCGTGATGGCGTTACTCAATCAAGTTGAGCCATTTATTACTCGCGCTATTACCGATCGTTTAGTCAACAATCAAGATCGAGGGTTGTTTTCTTATATTGCTATTTTGCTTCTAGTCTTATTACTGGTTAAATTAATTCAATCAGTGCTGAATCGTTTGTCTTGGTACCTAACCAATATTTTTGTGATTAAATTTGAAGCCAGTTTAAAACAGTTGGGTTTTGATCATTTAATGAAATTATCACTCTCTTTTTATAATGAACAGGAAACTGGCAAGGTAATGAGCGAACTAGATCGGGGGGTAAATCGCTTGACTTCAATTGTCAATAATTCTGGCATGCATTTTATTCCTAGTGTTACCACCGCAATATTATCTTTTGCCATAGTTCTTTATTACGAATGGCGAATTGGCGTAATTACAGTTCTAGCGTTTGTTCCCTACGTGGCCATTAATCGCTGGCGTTTTGAAAAAAATAACAAATTAGAACGTCGCGAATATCACCTATATGATAAACAGTACGCCCATTTCTGGGAGGTATTAAGTTCGATGGAATTAATTAAATCATTTCGAGCAGAAGAATTTGAGAAACGCCAATTGAAAGATTTTTTCCAAAAAGTTATTAACCTCCGCCAAGAAATGGAAAAAAATACCAATCGTTCGGCCATTGGTGACATTATTTTAGAATCACTAAGTTGGGCGATGTATGCATATATTGTTTATATTACTTGGCAGGGGCAGATTACTATCGGTACTTTAATTTTATTAGTTGGCTTAATTCAAATGATTCGTCAACCCTTGTGGCAAATTAACTGGATTTTTTGGGAAGTCAAGCGAGCTCAAATTGGAGCTCGAGATTTTTTTAAAATTATGAACGTAAAACCAGAAGTCGTTGATCCAGTTAAGCCAGTAGCTATTAATAATTTGCAGGGAAAAATTGTTTTTGATAATGTGTCGTTTGCTTATTCCAAAAATATGTATCGGTATTTTGATAAAAATGATGAAGATGAAGACGAATTAAAAAGCCTAGTGAAAGAACAGTCACACCACAATCCCAAAAGATTAAAAGTTCTTGATCATGTATCTTTTACTATTGAACCTGGTCAAATGACCGCTTTTGTTGGTCCATCTGGGGCTGGTAAGAGTACTATCGCCAGTTTATTAATGCGTTTTTTTGATCCTGACGAGGGAACAATTTATTTAGACGGAATTGATATTAAAAAATTTCGTCAACAAGACTTGCGAGCACAAATGGGCTTAGTTAGTCAAAGTGCCTATCTGTTTGCTAGCTCAATTGAGGAAAATTTGCGCTATGCCAAACCTGATGCTACGGAAGAGGAAATGTGGCGAGCTTGTAGAATTGCTCGAGCTGATGAATTTATTGAAAAATTAGATAAAGGTTTAAAGACTACTATTGGTGAGCGAGGGGTAAAACTCTCTGGTGGACAGCGCCAACGCTTATCGCTAGCGAGAACTATTTTACGTGATCCAAAAATTATAATTTTGGATGAAGCGACTAGTTCGCTGGATTCAGAATCAGAAATGTATATTCAACAAGCTTTAACCGAGGTATTGAAGGGTCGTACCTCAATTATCATTGCTCACCGCCTATCCACAGTTCAGCGCTCAGACAAAATTATTGTGATTAAAAATCAACATTTATTAGAACAAGGCACCCACGAACAATTATTAGCAAAAGACGGTTTATATGCGAGCTTGTTTAAGATTCAGTCAGGTGATGTAGCGAAACTTAAGGAATGGGATTTGGTTAGATAATTTTTCAGCTACTGGTGGTGTTTATAAGAATGGTATATCTATCAATTGTTTCACGGATTAATATAAGAATTTTTGTTGATTTATTATTTTGCTAAATAATGATAAAGTTTTAGTCTATAAAGCTAATGATTAAATAATATAAATTAGGGAAAAATTATGAACAAAAAACTTAGTAGCTTAAATAAAATTATTATTTTGATCAGTGTGGCAATTTTTGCTTGGTTAGCAATTGATCTGTTTGTGCTCAATGGTCGACAATTAAATCAACCAAAAAATGATAATGCAGGTCAAGAAACCAGCGAAGTGCTAGCCGAAAGTGGAGAACCAGTAGATAATGATATTTTTTATTGGGGAGATGGATGTCCTCATTGCCAAGATGTAAAAGATTGGATGGCAGAAAACAATTTTGAAGAAAAAGTTAAGATTGTTAGTAAAGAGGTTTACAACAATCAAGCTAATTCTGAAGAATTAACAGCGCGAGCTGAAAGTTGTGGTTTAGATACTCAACGCATTGGTGTCCCTTTTCTTTACACCACAGATGGCAATTGTTTAATAGGTACCCCTAACATTATTGAATATTTTTCAGCAAAAATTGCTGAATAATTGCCAATTAGATTAGCTTAATTTTTTTGTTAGATTAACTTAATTTTTTGAGGATTTTGTAGTATATTACGATCAGGTTAATGAAAGGACTTTATGCCTCGTCAAGATTTTTTTAAAATTTTGCAAAAAGAAGTGGCTAGAATTGATGCCGCTAGCGTGACTAAGAGGAAAGAGCATTTAATTGCTGGTTTTACCCAAGAAGCTTCACCCAAAGCCATAATCGATGGTAAACCTTATCGGATTTTTAATTCCAATGATTATTTAGGTTTGCGCCACCATCGAAAATTAAAAAAAGCCGAACACCAAATGACCGAACTTTGTGGTACTGGTCCTGGTGCAGTGCGTTTTATTTCTGGATCCTTTCAAGTGCATCGTGATTTAGAAAAAGCGCTAGCCAATTTTCATGGGCGAGATGATGCAATGGTTTTTTCTAGCGCCTTTGCTACTAATTTGGCAGTTCTATTTAGTTTAATCAAAGGTCAAAGCAAGGATTCTGTGTTGCAAAGTGAAGCCTTGGTTATTTCCGATGAACTCAATCATCGCAGCATTATTGATGGTATTCGTGTAGCCAATTTACCTAGTAATCAGAAAGCGATTTTTAAACACTTGGATTCTCAATCATTGGAAGAAATTTTGCAGAAAAATGTGAAGAAATTTAAGCGTGTTTTAGTAGTTACCGATGGGGCCTTTTCAATGTTAGGTGAATATCAAGATTTGAAAAAATTACGCCGTGTCATTAATCACTATGACAAACTCTATCCCGAGGGGGTTTTGTTGGTGGTTGACGATTGTCACGGTGTAGCTGCTTTTGGTAAAACTGGTCGAGGAACAGAAGAAGTTTCTGGTGCTAAAGCCGATGTTCTCATCGGTACTTTGGGAAAAGGTTTAGGTGCAGATGGTGGTTATGTGGTAGCTAAACAAGTTGTCATTGATTATCTTCGAGAATCTGCTGCTACATATATTTATTCGAATCCTATTTCTCCAGGAACAGCTGCTGCAGCATTGGCAGCAGTCCAATTACTTGACTCTTCAACCGGAGCCAAATTGTTGGAGAAGTTAGCTGATAATTTAGTTTTTATTAAAAAAGAATTATCAGCTTTGGGTTTCCAGTTTGCGGCTGAATCAATTCATCCAATTCAAGCTATTTTAATTGGTGATACAGCTAAAACCAAAGCCTTGACTGAAAAAATGTTTGAGCGTGGTTTTATTGTCACCAACATCAATTATCCAGTAGTGCCTAAAGGTAAAGACGAAATTCGTGTCCAAATTAGTGCCAGTCACAATAAAACTGATCTAAAAGCCTTTTTGCAAAACATTAAAGAAGTTGGTGAAGAATTGGCAATAATTTAGTGATAGTTTAATTAGGTTACAATAAAAAATAATTTTTTTAGTTGATAGGCTAACTTTATTTGGTGGTTGCCAGTTCTAATAAACGATAACCCCGCATTAAAAGTTGCTGAATTTTGTTGCGTAAAATGATACTATGGTTTCTGACTAATTCTTGATTGTTAAGTTCTCCCGTGAAATAAATTGGTGCACCATAGGTGATTAAATAAGCCCCTCGTCGGTACCAATAAAATTGGTTTTCTTGATTTTTAATTTTAATAGTGAATTTTTTAATTTTTTGTGGATCAACACAAATGCCAATCGGAATAATGGGTGCGCCAGTAGCTAAAGCCATTCTTACCGCCCCAGTTTTTAACTTTTCTACCTGTTGACTATTTTTACTAACCATTCCTTCAGGAAAAATTAAAATTGAGCGATTTTTTGTAAGTAAAGTGATGGCTTGATTGAGGGCAATTAAACCTGAATTTCGGCCAACAGCTACATGACCAGCCCAAGCGATTAATTTGTTCAGGCCAAAAATTTTAAACACATCTTCGGTCAAGAGAGCATGAACCGGTTCTTTGATACTGCTCATGATATAAAGAGGATCAAGGGTGCTCGGGTGATTAACCGCAAAAATTTTTGCTCCCAAGGGAAATTGTTTTTTTGATTTAATTTGTTTTTTTAAATCAATTTTGGTGTAAAGACGAGCGATTGACCGTCCCACAAAATATAAAAAGTTTTCTAAATAATAGTGTTTTTTCATTTTTTTAAGCAGCTCATTAAGTCACATTTAGATTAGAAAAGCAAGCAATGAGCAAAAAGTCAGGTTTATCGCTCTTAATTATTTGAGTTAAGGGAATCTTGAATAAAATTTTGCAACTGGGTCCAGTTGTTAGGTCCAGCCTTAGGAATGAGAACAAAGCCATTAGAACTACTACTACTATTCAACACATTTTCCGTACTGAGATTGATATTTTTAATCGTAAAATCGTTGGCATTAAGTAATAATGGGGCCAAATATTCGAGTATTTCTAAATTTAAATCTGTAGTAACGTGCTGATCCACTTTTTTGAAAAAATCTGGAATATGACTGAGAGCTTCTAGCTCAAACAACTTTTTTCTAATTCCAGTGAGCACTTCGACTTGGCGCCGACTGCGATCGAAATCACTAGAACTATGTCGAGAACGGACATATTTTAGCGCCTCGGCTCCTTCCATTTTTTGTAAGCCAGCTGGAAAATAAATAGTTTCATAACGACAGGTAAATTGTTTTTCTAATTCAAAACCACTGAGAGTGGCAGTTAGTTGAGCAATTTCTTCATTACTATAACCACACGGGTCCAGTTGCTTGCCCTCAATTGGATACCATTGATCCTTAAAATCTTCGGCAATTTCTACTTCAATACTGCCTAATTCTTGACCAATTAAGCGTTGAAAGCCAACAAAGTCAACTGCAATGAAATATTTAATATTTAAATTGGTGATAGAAGATAAGAGATTTTTAGTAACTTGACCAGCATTAACAATTGGGTCTGAACCAGTCATCTGTGAACTAAAAACATTATTAATTTTTTGATAACGACCATTGCCCAAACTTAATTCCAAATCTCTAGGTATAGAAATAAAAGCTAGAGTGTTTTTTTCAAAGTCGAAATGAGCAATTTGAATGAGATCAGCCAGCATTCCACCTTGATGTCCCGCTCCTCCATAACCAATTAGGAGAACATTGAGTTCTTTTCGATCATTTTCTTCAATCTGACTAGTATCTGAATTTAACGGATGAGTAGCTTGTGCCTCAATTAAAATCTCATCTTGAGTTTGCTTTTGTTGTTGAAAATGCTGGTAAGCGACAGTGGCCGAAATGGAGATAATTAAAATTAATAAGCAGAGTAAAACATATAAAACAGTTTTTTGTTTTTTGGTAAATTTTCGTAATTTTTTAGTTAAAGTTTGTCTAACTTTTTTAAACATTGATTATTTAGTATAACTCAGGTGATATAATAAGACTATGTCTAATCAATCCTTTTTTGATCTTAAAAAGAATAATTTTCCCTACGATCAGTCCCGATTTCCTGGCCAAGCTAGTGATGAAAGAATACTCTATGTTACCAGAGAACACCCGCTTTTTTTGTTTCTGCGCCTCGCTTTTGTTTTGTTAGTGGGACTGAGCATTATATTAGCTGGTAGCATTTTAAATCGGACACTTAATGCAGTTATGACGAATCAACTCTTATCAGAATTAATTTTGGTGATATTAGTGATTTTTTTCATATTTATGGTTATTGGAGTTTGGTGGGTCTTTACCTTATGGAAGAAATCAGTAGCAATTGTGACTAATAAAAGGCTGATTAAATTTATTTATACGACACCTTTTAATCGTTATAACATGAGTTTACCTTTGGAGATGATTGTTGATACTAGTTTTCACAATCGAGGTTTTTTGAGCTCCTATCTCAAGCTTGGCAGTATTACGGCTCGTTCAAGTGCTAGTAGTTCGGGAGTAGCTACGGACGATCCTGCCCGAGTTAATAAAAAATATTTTTATATCGAAAATATTCAGTATGCTGAGGATTTACAACAATATTTAAACAAATTAATTAATACCTTGCATAAAGAACCCAAGGAACTTGCCAATTTCCGACCTTTTTTACCCAACTTAAAAGGCGAGGCAAGAGAAGAGTTCTTGAGAGCTAATTATTCCCAATACGCCAAGAAGACTAAATAATTATGGTCTAAGCTTGGCGACATATTAAGGGAGTGTTAAACTAGCAGCATGACTGATAATTTTGATCAAGTTTTAGCCAATTTTCACTATGATTTGCCCAAAAGCAAAATTGCTAATCAGCCTCTACCAGAAAGAGATCAATCTAAACTTTTAGTGTTTGATCGGCAAACTGGTCAGTTTAGCGATTATCAATTTTTTCAATTAGATCAACTTTTAACCAGCCAAGACGTTTTGGTAGTCAATGAAAGTAAAGTTTTTCCAGCCCGATTGTTAGGTAAAAAAAATACAGGTGGCAAAGTAGAACTACTGCTGTTAAAACAAATCAGCGGTGACAGTTGGCAAGCGATTAGCAAACCATCACTAAAATTGCACCAACGCTTATACTTTCCTCCACGGAATTATTTACCAGATGAAAATTTAGACCTAGAAGATTTACTGCAAGCTCAAGTAATGGCTCGCAGTGATTATTCTGCTCAAGTGGAAGTTAAATTTAATCATGCTGACGATAGCTTATGGCAAGCCATTGAAGCTTGTGGCTACACACCACTGCCGCCATATATTAAAAATAAGCAAAGTGAAGCATTGCGTCGCAAAGAATACCAAACTATTTATGCCAAAAAAGTTGGTTCAGCTGCTGCGCCAACAGCCGGCTTACATTTTACCGAAGAACTCTTAACAAAGCTAAAAAATAAAGGCGTCCAAATCGAAAAAATTGATTTAGCAGTTGGTTTGGGCACTTTTGCTAAATTGACAAGAAAAAATTGGGAAAACCAAGAACTTCACCAAGAATATTTTGTTATCGATGAGGCAGTGGCGAAGCGACTCACTGAAGCAAAGAGGGCTGGTAAACGCATTGTGGCAGTCGGCACAACTAGCGCACGAGCTTTAGAAACTGCTTTGATTAATTATCAGAAAAATGAAAATAAATCCGAAAAAAATAAAAAAAATTCTCTAATGTTAAAAAGTGGCAAACAAAGTAGCAAGCTGTTTATTCATCCACCTTTTAAATTCGCCATGGTTGATGCTTTAATTACCAATTTTCATTTGCCACAATCAAGTTTATTAATGATGGTATCGGCCTTTACTAGCCAGCCCAATTCCCCCTTTGTCTTTGAAAAATTTAGCCAGTCTCAAATTGGTCAAGCTTACCAACATGCTATCCAAAATGATTATCGGTTTTTTAGTTTTGGTGATGCGATGTTGATTGTTTAGGCTTTTCTTGCTAGGCTGATCGGAGATCATGCCAACCATCAAAAATCAAACCTTAACCTTGTCAGAGGATAAAAAACTTGTTTTAAAGCAGATTTTACACTGGTTTGAATTTAAAACTGACCAACAGCAATATCTAACGATCGGCGGTTATGCGGGCACTGGCAAAACTACTCTAATTGCGGTACTGCGTCGCCTACTTTATAAAAAATCTCCCAAATTAAAAGTAGCTTTTGCTGCCTTTACTGGTAAAGCAACTCAGGTTTTACAGAATTATTTAACAGAATTCGATTTGCTATATCAGCAAGATTCGATCAGCACCATCCATTCATTGATTTATAGCGTAGTGAAAAATGAGCAACAACAAATTGTTGCTTGGCGTAAGAAAGATCGTTTACAAACTGATTTAATTATTGTTGATGAGGCATCAATGATCGATCAGGAAATTTGGCAGGATTTGTTATCTTACCAAATACCCATTATCGCTGTGGGCGATCATGGTCAATTACCACCAATTCATGGTTATTTTAATTTAATGAAAGAGCCGCTTTTGCGATTAGAAACGATACATCGCCAAGAACTTAATAATCCTATTATTGAGGTATCAATTTTAGCGAGAACTAAAGGTTATATTCCGGTGGCTAAATATGGAAAAAAAGTGAGGAAATTATTGAAGAGAGATCCCGAAACTGCCGAACAAGTGGAAAATTATTTACAAATGGCAGACGAAGAAACACTAATTGTTTGTGGCTACAACAACACTCGATTGCGACTTAATCAATACCTTAGAACGCTAAAAGGTTTTGAATCGGAAGAACCTCAAGCTGGAGATCGGGTGATCTGTTTACGTAACAATCAACAAAAGCAGATTTATAACGGTATGTTAGGGACATTAGAGCACATTCGGCGAATTGATAAAAATTTTTTTGAAGTTAGTGTTGATTTTGATGATCAAAATCAACTTTATGAAGGCCTAGTGGTGGCTAAACAATTTAACAGTCCTCAAACAATTAGTTTTAATGGTCAAGATAGATATTTACTCAAAAAAGCTGATTTGTTTGATTTTGCTTATGCGCTGACGGTCCATAAAGCTCAAGGTAGTCAAGCCAAACGAGTAATTGTTTTTGAAGAGCGCTTTAAACAAATGTCTGATGAGGATTGGCGACGCTGGCTTTATACAGCGGTGACGCGAGCCGAGGAAGAACTAATTATTATTGGTGATTAACTGGCTAAATTAAATTTGAAAGATCTCGATTTTATTAATCATTTAGTGTATATAATTAACGGAGATTTATGAGTGTGCGCATCAACAAACTACTAGCTGATTTAGGAATTAGTTCTCGCCGAGGAGCTGACTTATTAATTAGTGCAGGCAAGGTTAAAATCAACGGTCGCAAAGCAAAATTAGGAGAAAAAGTTGATTTAAACAAAGATAAGTTAGTGGTCAATGGGGAACTGATCAATCCAGCAATTTTGCAAAAACTTGAGGGCGGAGCAAATTATGAATATTGGCTATTAAATAAACCCCCAGCGGTAATTTCAGCGGTCAGTGATCCAGACCAGCGCCAAACAGTTACTCATTATTTAAAAAACAAAACACAGACTCGTTTATACCCGGTGGGTCGTTTAGATTATGAATCTGAAGGCTTATTGTTGATGACTAATGATGGTGAGTTGACTCATCGTTTAACTCATCCTCAATACGAAGTGGAAAAAGAGTATCTAGTTGATGCCACTGGAATTTTTTCTCAGTCAAAAATTGCTAGACTGGAAAAAGGAGTATTGTTAGCTGGTCGAAAAGCTAAGGCAGATCGAGTTGAATTATTAAAAAAAGATGGGCGTAATTTACAATTGAAGTTTATCCTTCACGAGGGTCGAAAACGTGAAGTGCGCCGACTCTGTGCTCGAGTTGGTTGGGAAGTAACTCGTCTAGTTAGAGTGCGTCTGGGCAACATCGAGTTGGCTAATTTAGAACCTGGGACGGTTCGGAAATTAACAGAAGCAGAAATTCGAGAATTAAAAGCTAGTGTCAAGTTAGTTTAACTAGCAGTTGCTAAATGAAAAGGAAGTAATGACTAACGACTTTAAGTATCTAATTTTTGATTTTGATGGCACTCTGGCTGATACGGCTGATATTCAAGTGAGAGCTTTTAATCAAATTCATGCCCGATTTGATTTACCAAAAATTGGCAAAAAAGAATTAATGAAACTTCACTCAACTAGCATGAAGGAAATTTGCAAAGAATATCAGATTGGTCCAATTAAATTATTAAAAATTACGGAGGCGCTCAATCAAGAAGTAAGCGCTTTAATTTCTCAGGCAAATTTCTATCCAGGAATCAAAAAAACTTTACTCAATTTAAAGAAAAATTTTACTTTAGGCATTTTGAGTTCGAATCAATTGAGCAATATTGAAAATTTTTTTATTAATCAAAATCTGCCTCTGTCCACTGTTTTTTCCTTTTGGCGATGTGAGAAAAACTTATTTGGTAAAGACAAAGCTCTCAAGTCTTTAATGCAAGAGCGCAAAATCGATCCAGCACAAGTCTTGTATTTTGGCGATCAAGTCAGAGATGTTGAAGCTTGTCAAAAGGCTGGGGTTTCGGTTGCCGCTGTCACTTGGGGTTTTGCCAGTGAAGAATTACTAACTAGTGCTAAACCAGATTTTTTAATCAATCAACCTAGCGAAATACTAGATTTATTAGTCAATTAACTATCAATTTCTGAGTGAAAAGAGTATAATTGTTCTTTTGCTTTTAGGAAATTCATGCAAATACGTAATGTCGCGATTATCGCCCATGTTGATCATGGCAAAACTACTCTAATTGATGGGATGCTCAAGCAGACCCATACTTTTCGTGAGAATCAAGCGGAAATGTCTCAAGAGACTATTCTTGATAGTAATGATTTAGAGCGAGAAAAGGGTATTACTATTTTAGCCAAAAATACTTCGATTAATTATCGCAGCTTGGCCGGTGAAGAAATTAAAATTAATATCATTGACACCCCAGGTCACGCTGATTTTGCTGGCGAAGTTGAGCGAGTCATTAGCATGGCTGATGGAGCGATTTTACTAGTTGATGCGGCTGAGGGTCCCCTGCCTCAAACCAAATTTGTTTTACAACAAGCGATTAAACGCAAACTACCCATCATCGTTTTAATCAATAAAATCGATCGTCAAGATAGTGAACCTGAAAGAGTTTTAAATCAAGTGGAAGAATTATTCCTCAGTTTAGCAGATGATAGTACTCAATTAGATTTTCCTGTTTTGTATTCGGTTGGTCGCATGGGTAAAATTTGGTCAAAATTACCTGAAGAAACTCAAGCAGAATCTTTAGCCAAAGAGCCAGGCAATTTGCAATTACTATTTGAGGAAATAGTCAAAAGTATTCCTGCTCCCCAAACTGATCCTTCTAAACTTTTTAAAATGCAAGTTTCTACACTAGATTTTGATTCGTACAAAGGAGTTTATGCTATTGGTAAAGTGACTCAGGGCATAGTTAAAGCAGGTCAGCGTTTAGTGATTTTACAAGAAGATCAAAAAGTTGGAGAAATGACCGTTACTCATCTAATGGAAAGCAATGGTTTAAATAGACAAGAAATCAAGCAGTCAAGACCTGGAGATATTATTGCTATTACTGGTGTAGATAAAATTGCTATCGGTCAAACTTTAGCAGCTCTAGGTGAAACCAAGGGTTTCCCCATGATCAAAATTACTGAGCCAACCCTGAAGATTCAAATTGCCGCCAATACTTCCCCTTTTGTTGGAAGAGAAAGTGAGTTTTGTACGGTTCGCCAATTGGCTGATCGTCTCAAGCGCGAACAAAAAACCAACTTAGGATTGCGCATTGAGCAAAAAGAGGGTGGGGTGTTTATTGTGGCTGGTCGAGGAGAATTGCATTTATCAGTTTTAATTGAAACTATGCGTCGTGAAGGTTATGAGATGGAAGTCAGTCGTCCTCAAGTAATTTTCAAAGAAATTGACGGTGTCAAGCAAGAACCAGTGGAAGAGCTAATTATTGAAATTGAGCAAGACTATTTAGGCATTATTACTGAAGAACTGGGAAAACGGCATGCACAATTGCAAAGTAGTTTTACTAATAGCAAGGGTATTTGTCGGATGGTTTACCAAATTACCAGTCGTAATCTTCTTGGTTTTCGCAGTGAAATTTTGACTAAAACTAAGGGCAATGGTTTATTTACCAGTTCCTTTTTACATTATGCTCCACTCCAAGAAAGTCGATTAAAGTTACGCAACGGGGCGCTGATTGCCACTGAAACTGGTACGGTCACTGCCTACGCTCTAGAAAGTGTTCAACAACGAGGTAAAACTTTTGTTGTTCCTGGTGAAGAGGTTTATGAAGGACAAATTGTTGGCTTGTGCAAACAAAAGGGGGATTTGGAAGTCAATGTTTGCAAAAATAAAAAACTGACTAATTTCCGCTCTAATGCAGAAGTAATGACGGTGCTTAATAGTCGAGTGGAACTTAGTTTAGAACAATGTTTAGACTTTATTGAAAATGATGAACTGTTAGAAGTCACTCCAAAAAATTTACGGTTACGCAAACGTTATTTAAACAAACTTGAACGTAATAAAAAAATGCAAGCGCTAAAAGACGCCAAAAATGAGTGATAGAATAGGCTTGTGTCTTTTAGTGAACCACTAGCCTCAATTTTGCGCCCCAAGAATCTAGATGAATTTATTGGCCAAGACCACTTAGTTGGTGAAGGCAAACCTTTAAGCGCGATGATTGCCTTAGGTGCCCCTTTTTCTTTAATTTTTTGGGGACCTCCTGGGGTGGGCAAAACCACTTTAGCAAAAATTATTGCTCGAGAAACTGGTCGGTCATTTATTGAACTATCTGCCGTCTCAGCCAGTAAAGCTGATATCAAAAAAGTTCTTGACCGAACCCAAGAACAAAAAACTTTGATGGAGTCATATCAAGCCCCAGTATTATTTTTAGATGAAATTCACCGCTTCAACAAAGCTCAACAAGATTTTTTATTGCCTAGTGTTGAAAATGGTCAGATTGTCTTGATTGGAGCGACTACAGAAAATCCCTCTTTTGAAGTAATTCCACCTCTCTTGTCTAGAATGCGAGTTTTTGTTCTTAATCCACTCAAGGATGAAGAATTGTTATTAATTATCAAGAAAGCCTTAAAGCTATTAAAAGTTAAAAAAATCGACAAAGCAAGTGAAGAATTTCTGCTTAATTATGCTGATGGTGACGCCCGCAAATTATTAACGATCATAGATAATGCCTACGCGCTCTATGGTAATCTCAAATTGAATTCATTAAAAAACGCTTTGCAATCCAAACAAATTCTTTATGATAAAAAAGGTGAGGAACACTACAACATCATTAGTGCTTTTATTAAGAGCTTGCGAGCCAGCGATGTGGATGCCGCACTCTATTATTTAGCCAGAATGGTTAAAGCTGGCGAGGATCCCAAGTTTATTGCTAGAAGAATGGTCATTTTTGCCAGTGAAGATGTGGGCATGGCGCAGCCAACGGCTTTAGTAGTAGCTAATGAAGTTTTTGAAGCAGTGATGAAAATTGGTTATCCAGAGGCACAAATTAGTTTAGCGCATGGGGCTACCTATTTAGCTTTAGCCAAAAAAGATCGCAGTGCTTATGATGCTTATTTTAGTGCCCTAGCTGATGTAGAAAAATTTGGTAATTTGAGTATTCCGCTTAAACTGCGTAATGCCCCAACCCAGTTGATGAAAGACTTAAAATATGGTGAAGGCTATACCAAATACAAGCCCGGAAAAAATGAACGAGAAGAGAGTTATTTGCCAGAAAAAATTAAAGGTAAAAAATATTATCATGGGCAAATTTCTCAACAAAAAGTGAGAAGTAAAAAATAAGTTAATATTGGTTGATAAAAAGAACATTTTTTACTCTTAAAACGATTTAATAACTGAAAGATCAATCCTTTTTATTAATTGTTTTTCTATATTTTCAATGCTATACTTGCTTTGTTACTTTACAAAATTAGTGAAAGGTTTTTATGTCTAATGCTCAAAATGCTTCATCAACCTGTCAGTGTCAAGGTTGTCAGTGCCAAGGTTGTCAGTGCCAAGGTTGTCAATGCGCAGATAATGCTTCTTCCAATACCAAGAACTCTTTTCCTTTAATTGGCGACAAATTTCCGGATTTAGAAGTACATAGTACGCACGGACGTTTATCTTTCCCCAAAATTTTGTTGGGTAAGTGGACAGTCTTGTTTAGTCATCCTGGCGATTTCACTCCAGTTTGTACTACCGAATTTGTTTCCTTTGCCAAATTCGCCCCAGAGTTTAAAAAAATTAATACTCAATTAATTGGTTTATCCATTGATCAAGTTTTTTCTCATATTAAATGGGTGGAATGGATTAAGGAAAATTTAGATGTTGAAATTCCTTTTCCCATCATCTCAGACAATACTGGTCGGGTGGGCAGGTTACTCGGTATGATTCATGAAAAGCAGGGAACAGACACAGTACGAGCGGTCTTTATTATTGATGATCGAGCCGTGATTCGTTTAATTCTTTACTATCCGCAAGAGGTGGGACGTAATATGTCAGAAATTTTACGAGCTGTCAAAGCCTTACAGTATGCGACAGCCAATAAAGTGGCAATGCCTGCTAACTGGCCAGAGAATGAATTGATTGGGAACCAGGTGATTATTCCACCAGCCAAAACTGAAGCTGAGGTTAAAGCCAGAGCTGGTCAAAAAGATTGTTATGATTGGTGGTTCTGTCACAAAAAAATGACCATCAAAAAAAAGTAAAAAGTTTAGGTAATGCCCAACGATTAGCCAAGCTCAAAGTTATTGATTGAATAACTCAAAGTTACTGATTGAATAAGATTTTTCATTTGTCCAATGACTTGAACTGGCTTATAATATCTACTTGAGCGCGCCCATAGCTCAGCTGGATAGAGCGTTTGTTTGCGGAACAAAAGGCCAGAGGTTCGAATCCCCTTGGGCGCACTTTAGACAAACTTATCTTGAAGATTTTTCACATTTGTTGAGTTTTTGTTGGTTTTTTTGCTTTATTAGTTTAAAATATCGATATTATGACAAATCATAACGTGGGAAAAGAGAAATCTTTAGATCAAGCGCAGCCATCAATTGAAGAAACGGCTTCTCTTAGGCAATTATTGGTTAAAAATGATATAGATTTCTCCTCTTTCCTCGGAGAGATTGTTCGGCTAGTTGAAGAGGAAGAAAAATTTTTAGATCAAGTGCATCCATCAATTAAAGAAAAGATTTCTATCAGGCACTCACTGGCTGAAAAAGGTATAGATCTCTCCTCTTTTCTTGCAGATCTTGCTGAAGTTGTTCGGCTAGTTGAAGAGAGAGAGAAATCTTTAGATCAAGTGCAACCACTAATTGATGAAAAGGGTCGTATTATGCGAATGCAAGCTGAAACTGGTAAAAACTTTTCCACTATTCTTGCAGATCTTGATCGGCGAATTAAAAATGCTCTTAGTGGCAAAAGCCAAGAGAATGAATAAGTTTTGTTAATAAAATTTTAAGCTAACTATAAAAACAGGAAGGGTCGCATAGTGGCTATTGCATCAGCCTCGAAAACTGACGCCCTTTGGGCATCGCGGGTTCGAGTCCCGCCCCTTCCGCCAA
>ERZ795057.613-NODE-613-length-35783-cov-9.939823_pt1 | contig 35783 bp, 24 predicted proteins | sample MGYA00375141_ERZ795057 | MGnify/ENA primary metagenome ERZ795057 (study PRJEB30186, sample SAMN05720163) | activated sludge metagenome | isolation source: Anaerobic digester | place: Hong Kong | collected 2015-01-26 ...
TCAGAGCATGTGCTGGGTGAATACCATCAGCTTAATCTTACCTCCATGCCCAGGATTACCGGAGTTTCGAGTGAGGAAGAGGTCTTTGTTCAGTTGCAGTCCAAGCATTTCGACCTGATCATTTTTATGGTAGGCGTCGAGAAAAAGCAACCCCTGCTGCTCGCAGAAAAAGTTAAGGAAGAGTTTCCCTATATCCCAATTTTCCTGTTGCTTAATAATAACAACGATCTTTCGTATTACACAGAGCAACCGCTGATGCGCTTTGTTGACCGCATTTTTGTATGGAACGGGGAATCCAAGGTGTTTTTCGCCATGATCAAACTGATTGAAGATAAGATCAATGTGGAGAATGATACCAAGGTGGGCCTGGTTAGGGTACTGCTGCTTGTGGAGGATTCTCCGCAGTATTACTCGCGCTATCTGCCCCTGCTTTACAGTATTGTGCTGGAACAGACCAGGCGTATTATAGAGGATGTGAGTACGGACGAATTGTATAAAGTATTGCGCATGCGTGCACGTCCCAAGCTATTGCTGGCATCCACCTACGAAGAAGCGCGTGAAGTCATTGACAGATACAAGGATTTTATGCTTTGTCTGATCACGGATGTGAAATATCCGAAAAATGGCCGGGCTTACGACATGGCCGGTTTTGACCTTGTTAAATATGCCCGGGGAGTGGTAAAGGAATTGCCTGTAATTATCCAGTCTCACAACATCGAAAATGCGAAGTTCGCTTATGAGTTAAAAACCACCTTTATCGATAAGAATTCTGAAACCCTGGTGCAGGATTTCAAAAGTTTCATTACCCATTATCTTGGTTTTGGAAATTTCATTTATCGGGATAAGGAAGGGACTCAAATCGCCATAGCGCGGTCGCTCCGGGAGTTTGAATCTTACCTCAGGATTATTCCTGAAGAATCGCTGATTTACCATGCGCGCAAGGACCATTTCTCGCTGTGGCTGATGGCCAGGGGCGAAATTCAGGTTGCCAAAATTATCAATCCTGCCAAAGTCAGCGATTTTGAGAGTCCGGCTCAACTGCGGGCATACCTTATCAGGGTAATTCAGCAGTTCCGGAATGAGCAGAATATGGGAAAAGTAATCCCTTTCGAAGAGTCAGCCCTGGTGGATGAAAGCAATGTGGTAAGTCTTAGTTCCGGTTCCTTAGGGGGGAAAGGCCGCGGACTGGCTTTTATCAATACATTGATTTATAATTACGATTTCGAACAACTGCTGCCAAATATTAATATACGTACGCCGAAAACCTCCATCATCGGCACGGATGAGTTTGAGTATTTTATTGATCGTAACAAATTGCACGACCAGGTGATGGATGGCCTGGATTATGAGCAGGTCAAGAAGATATTTGTGGAAGCTTCGCTGACTGAAACCCTCATCAAGCGCCTCCGTATCCTGCTGAAACATATCACCAATCCGATTGCCATCCGGTCGTCGGGTTTGTTTGAAGACTCACTGATGCAGCCGTTCGCGGGCATTTTTGAGACCTACCTGCTGCCCAATAACGATCCGGACTTTAATATCCGGCTGAAGCAGACCATGGATGCCATCAAGCTGGTATATGCCTCGGTATATTCGAAGGTTGCCAGGGGGTATATCGAAGCTATCCGTTACAAACTGGAGGAGGAAAAAATGGCTGTTGTCATTCAGGAAGTTGTCGGTAACCGGTTTGAGGATTGTTATTATCCGCATATCAGCGGGGTCGCGCAATCTTACAATTATTATCCCTTCGCCCATATGAAGCCCGAGGAGGGGTTTGCCGTGGCCGCGCTCGGGCTTGGAAAGCAGGTGGTGGAAGGGGAGAAGGCTTATCGCTTTTCGCCAATGTACCCCACTACCGAGATCAATACCCCGGCAGATCAATACAAGAATTCACAGATCGACTTTTATGCAGTTGATCTTGCAAAAAAAGAAATCAATCTGATGGAAGGGGATACTGCCGGATTGACAAAACTTGACCTGGATGATGCCGAACGGCACGGTACACTCAGGCACCTTGCATCGGTTTATGATGTGGATAATCACCGCATTGTACCCGGTCTGACGCAGCCTGGCCCGCGCATCATTAATTTTTCAAATATTCTGAAGTACAATTATATCCCTCTTGCCAAAACCATTGAAACGGTGCTCGATGTGGTAAAGGAAGCCATGGGGGCTCCGGTCGAAATTGAATTTGCCGTCGACCTGAACCGCGACAAGGAAATGAAAGCTTCTTTTTACCTGTTGCAGATCAAACCGCTGATCGGAAGCATGGAGGACTACAGTTTCGAACCTGATCAGATAGAACCATCCCGCTTGCTTATGGTTTCTGAGAAAGGTATGGGAAACGGGCTGATCGGCGACATTGCGGATGTGATTTATATCGACACAAATGTATTTGACAAGCGTAAGACGGTTGAAATGGCCGAGGAGGTGGAATCTCTCAATCAGGCCTTTCGCGAATCGGGCCGTAAATACCTGCTTATCGGTCCCGGTCGCTGGGGAACGCGCGATCGCTGGATAGGCATTCCCGTTAACTGGCCTCAGATATCTTCAGCAGGAGTGATTGTGGAAACCAGTCTGGAAGGCTATCCGCTGGATGCTTCATCCGGATCGCACTTCTTTCACAATGTCACCTCTATGAATGTCGGATACTTTTCTGTTCAGCAGGAATTGTCAGGCTCCTTTATCAAATGGGATATTCTGGACCGGCAGGAGTTGGTCAGCAGAACCACCCATTTCAGACACGTCAGGTTCAGGAAGCCCCTGCAGATAAAAATGGATGGCAAGAAACGCATTGCGGCAGTAATCTGGGATCAGGAATGAGGCCGCAGACACTTGACCGGGGTTCGATACACCCGCAACCTTATCAGGCCTGATTTTCCGGCGATTAATGATGTTTCCGGGGCCTGGGTTTATCATTCCTCTAGCCATGGCTGAGATATGTTCTGATGTATTTATATTTAAATGTCATATATTCAGTTGATTAACCTTATATTCGATTTGCGGATATCCCGGTTTTTGCATCCAGGGGCGGAAGGAGAATTTTTTTTTAAAACATGTTGTATAATTTGAAAAAAATTACGTCCTTTGCAGACCGAAATAAAAAACCTTCAGATAAAGTCAGTCATGTCAAGAATTTGTGAAATTACCGGTAAAGGAATGATGGTTGGAAACAAGGTTTCCCACTCCAATATAAAGACCAAACGCAGGTTTTATCCCAATCTGCAGGTGAAGAAGTTTTACATTCCCGAGGAGGATAGCTGGATCACCCTGAAGGTGTCTGCCGACGGCATCCGCCATATCAACAAAAAGGGGATAACAGCCTGTTTGAAAGAAGCGCGCGAAAAGGGTTTCCTTGCCCGCTAAATCCCGGGGTTATCTGAACGTATTACAGTTGTGCTGTTGTCTGACCGACAACAGCTTTTTTTTTATCCATAGCCAGGGGCGGAGGGCTCGCAGCGAATGCGGAATAGTAGTATATTTGCCGGTTACCATGAGAACTCTCCTGTCATTGATTTTTTGCTTTTTTATCATATCCGGCCTTATGGCCCAGGTTCAGGAATCCGACCTGGTTCAGTTCTCCGGAGTGGTAGTGGCCGGCGACAGCATCAGGGCGGTGCCTTTTGTCAACATCAGGATAAAAGGGTCCAACAGGGGAACGACCAGCGATCTTTACGGTTTTTTTTCTCTCGTAGCCCGCAAGGGTGATGTAATTCAGTTTTCGGCAGTTGGTTTTAAAAAGGGAAGTTATCGCATTCCTGATACCCTTTCTGCAAGCAGGTATTCGCTCGTGCAAATTATGACCAATGATACTATTTTACTAAAAGAAACCGTTATATATCCCTGGCCGACGCCCGAGCAGTTTAAGCAGGCCTTTGTCTGGAATAAAATTCCGGATGATGACCTGACCATTGCCCGGAAGAATCTGGATAAAATGGAAATGCGTGAACGTGCCCTTGCAATGCCAATGGATGGAAGCATGAACTACCGGAACTATATGGATAATCAGGTAAGTAAGCTTTACTATCGCGGTCAGGCTCAGCCGATTCCTCTCTTTAATCCCTTTGCCTGGGCCGAATTTATCAAGGCCTGGAAGCGGGGAGACTTTAAACGCAAAGAATGATATGCACTTACACTGTCATGCAATATAAGTTACTCAGAAGATATATGCGGTATTGTCTCGCATTTACTTTACTGCTGCTCAATTTATCGGCCATATCGCAGGAATATGCCGAGGTGCATGGGAAGATTACCGATGAAAGAAACCTGCCGCTCGCGCTTGTCAATGTCTACATTCAGGGGTTGCCGGGAGGCGCTGTTACCAGACCCGACGGAACATTCAGCCTGAAAATTCCTGCCAATCGCGAAATTACCCTCTTTATCTCTTCAATTGGTTACTCTACATTGACGTACAAGGTAAAGGCCGAAGCAGGTAAAAAGATTGAACTGAACCGTAAACTGAAAGAGTCAACCACTCAACTGCCTGATTTCGTCGTTGAAGACAGACAGATCAGGGCCACCAGCCTTAGTCCCATCGACCCGAAACTGGCCAATGCCATCCCCAGCACCGCGGGGGGGATTGAAGCACTGATCAAAACCATGCCCGGCGTTTCATCCAACAACGAACTGAGTTCTCAATATTCGGTAAGGGGAGGGAATTATGACGAAAATCTTGTGTATGTGAATGACGTGGAGATCTACAAACCTTTCCTGGTAAGGTCAGGGCAGCAGGAGGGCCTGAGTTTTCTGAATTCCGACCTGGTAGCTTCCATTCTTTTTTCAGCCGGAGGGTTTGAGAGCCGCTATGGCGACAAGATGTCCTCGGTGCTTGATATCCGTTATAAACGCCCTACCGAAACTTCAGGATCAGTGAGTGCCAGCTTGCTCGGGGCCTCCTTACACCTCGAAGGATCTTCAAAAGACCGCCGGTTTATGTATCTGATGGGTTTCAGGCAAAAGTCAAATGCTTATGTTCTGAAAGCGCTTGAAACGAAAGGCGATTACAAGCCGTCTTTTACTGATCTTCAGGGGATGCTGATATACGAGGTAAATCCGAAACTGGAGTTTTCATTGCTGGGTAACTACGCCCGGAATGCATATAACCTTGAGCCGTCCGACCGGACCACCAGTTTCGGCACCATCAACGAAGCACTTCAACTGCGCGTTTATTTCGACGGCAAAGAGGTCGACCGTTTTGTCAATTACATGGGTGCGTTTACCACAACCTACAGACCTGTGAAAGATGTCTCTCTGAGGCTCATTGTTTCTGCATTTCAAACCATAGAAAGCGAGACATTTGACATAATGGGCCAGTACTGGATCGGAGAACTTGAAACAGATCAGGGCAGCGAAACATTTGGCCAGGCGCTTGAAGCCAGGGGCGTTGGAACCTATCTGAATCATGCCAGAAACTATCTGAATGCCACCGTCAGCACCGCAGAGCACCGCGGTACCTGGCTGAAACCGCACTCAACCCTGTTGTGGGGACTGAAGGTGCAGCATGAGGCGGTAACCGACCGGCTGAATGAATGGATCATGAACGATTCGGCGGGATTTACCCTGCCATACAATGGAGGAATCCCGGGGATGACCGGAAATCAATCAGATATTGAACTTCAGGAAGCGCTCAGAACGACTATTAATCTTGAATCCAACCGTTTATCGGGTTTTGTTCAGCAATCCTGGGAAATTGACAATACCAAAGGTCAGTGGGGGTTTAATGCAGGTCTCCGTTTCAATTACTGGGACCTGAATAAGCAGTTGCTATTCAGTCCGAGAGGGGCTGTTTCATTCAGGCCCTATTGGGAAACCGATATCCTTTTCCGTTTTTCATCCGGACTCTATTACCAACCTCCGTTTTACAGGGAACTTCGCGATGTCAGGGGCAATATCAACCGCGACCTGAAGGCGCAGTCCTCTATACATCTGGTGGCGGCATCCGATCTTAATTTCAACGCCTGGGGAAGACCCTTCAAGTTTGTAGCCGAAGCTTACTATAAATTCCTTGATAACCTGGTGCCTTATGATGTGGACAATGTCAGGATCAGGTATTTTGCCGCCAACAGTGCAAAAGGATATGCCGCCGGTATAGATTTTAAAGTGAACGGTGAGTTCGTAAAAGGGGTGGAGTCGTGGGCCAGCCTTTCGCTGATGAGGACCCGCGAAGATATTGAAGGTGATTTTTATACCGATTACTTCAATGCAGCCGGCGAACTGATTATACCCGGATATACCAGCGATGCTACAGTGGCTGACAGCATTACCGCCGAGCGTGGTTTTATGCCCCGTCCTACCGACCAGCGCCTGAGTTTCGCACTCTTTTTCCAGGATTACCTTCCCCGCAACCCGACCTACAAGATGCACCTGAACCTGCTGTTCGGAACAGGATTGCCATACAGCCCCCCGGGCGTTCCGCGCGCCAGAAATGCCCAGCGCATGCCGTCTTTCCGAAGGGTGGATATCGGATTTTCGAAGCAGATCATCGGTGAATCCGGCCGCTTCGGCCCCAATGAAATCAGCCGGAAAGGGTTACTCAGGCATATCCGCAATATCTGGATCAGCGCGGAAGTGCTGAACCTGCTCCAGGTTAACAATACCATTTCCTATATCTGGGTAAAGGATGTTAACAACCGGCAATACGGAGTGCCCAATTATCTGACACCCAGACAGCTGAATGTAAAGCTTTCGGTTGAATTCTGAAACGGGCCCTGAAACTTTAAAATTGTATAATTCCTGTAGAATCTTCCCGCGATTACATGTCACCGGATTAAAGCACGGTGATTGAAATGTTGCCGGTTCAGCAGGCTGCGGGCGCGTTTTCGCTCCTGTAATTGCCTTGTTGATCAGCATCTTTATTCAGGATGGAGCCGGGCCGGGCTTCTCCGGATGAACAAAAGTCCGTCTGCTTCTGTTATTTATAATAAATCTAAATAATAAAATTTACCATTTAAATAATTCTGGAGGAACACGAATGAAATTTGAATTTCCGGCACTGCCGTATGCTTATGATGCACTTGAGCCCCATATTGACAGGATGACGATGGAGATCCATTACACCAAACACCACAGGGCTTATTTCGATAAATTTGTTGCTGCCGTTCAGGGTACTGAACTGGAAAACAAGAGCCTGGAAGAGATTTTTGCTTCCATCAGCAAAGCCCCGGTTGCCGTACGCAACAATGGTGGTGGCTTTTACAACCACAACCTTTTCTGGGAAATTCTGAGTCCGAAAGGCGGAGGACTGCCCGGTGGCAAACTTGCTGAGGCGATTAACAGGGATTTTGGTTCGTTTGACGCTTTTAAGACTAAGTTCAATGATGCTGCCGCCAACCGTTTTGGCAGCGGCTGGGCCTGGCTGAGCGTAAAAGCTGATAAAAGCCTTTGCGTTTGCTCTTCGCCCAATCAGGATAACCCCCTGATGGATGTACATGATTGCCCGGGTAAACCTATCATGGGACTTGATGTATGGGAACATGCCTACTATCTTAAGTATCAGAACCGGAGGCCTGACTACATCTCGGCATTCTGGAACCTGGTAAACTGGGAAAAGATAAGTGACAATTACGAAAAAGCGTTGTAAAGCAAGACTTTTTGATTCATAAATTGTTAATTAGGTGCCGGCAGAATTTTCTACCGGCACTGTTTTCATTAAAAAAATCTCATCTTATGAAAAAACTTATCAGGTATTCTGCCTTGATCATTTCGGCAATGCTTACCACTTCAGTAATTATGGCCCAGCAGCCTGACGCTGAAAAAGGAGAAGCAAAGCAGACTCAGCCAAAGACAAAACCGGCTGTAGTTCCATTGAGTACAACTGTTAAATCTGCTTCGGACATTTCAGGACAGCAATCCGGAAAAACTGGTCAGATAAAATCGGAATGGATGATTCCTTCTGCCAAACTCTCTTTCCCTGCTCTTCCTTACGAGTTTGATGCACTTGAACCTGTAATAGATAAAATGACGGTTGAAATTCACTACGACCGTCATCACCGCGCTTACTACAATAATTTCATCAAGGCGGTGGGTGGTACTGAAATGGAGACCATGAACATTTTCGAGATTTTCAACAAGATGTCGGAACTGCCTGTTTCGGTGCGTAACAACGGCGGAGGGTTCTTCAACCACGTGATGTACTGGAACAACCTTTCGCCCAAAGGGGGCGGAGAACCCGGCGGAGAGCTGGCCGAAGCTATTAATAAGTACTTCGGTAGTTTTGAAACCTTCAAGGCAAAATTTGATCAGGCAGCTAAAACAAGATTCGGTTCCGGTTGGGCCTGGCTTTCGGTTGATCCCGAAAAGGGGGAATTATTTATCAGCTCCACCGCCAACCAGGACAACCCGCTGATGAATACGGAATCCCTTAGAGGGTTCCCGATTCTTGGAATTGATGTCTGGGAGCATGCCTATTATCTGAAATATCAGAACAAAAGGGCCGATTATGTCGATTCTTTCTGGAAAATTGTAAACTGGCGGGATGTTGAAGCCCGTTACAAGCAGTTTCATGAAATGAAAGACAAACTGTTCAGGTAATTCCGCCGGAAGCGGACTCCGGTGAGCATTTTGTTTGCCCGCCAGCCGGTCTGCCTTTCCCGTTCAATTGCCTGAGGATTCTCAGGATATTTTTGCTCAATATTCATAGCCCCCCGATTGCGGGGCTATTTTTTATCCGTGAAGTTGAAACCGGGAGTAATCCGGCACAATTGCCATTTATCAGTTTTATAAATAATTAAGGCAGCCCTTCTGGACTGCCTTAAAGCAGGATTAACGTCCGTTAACAGGGTCAGAGTTTCCGTTTCACTTCCACTTCCTCATACCCTTCAATAATATCCCTGACTTTGATGTCGTTAAAGTTCTCGATGTTCAGTCCGCACTCATAGCCGGCGGATACCTCTTTCACATCATCCTTGAAGCGTTTGAGCGAGCCCAGGTTGCCCGTGTAAACCACGATTCCATCGCGTATGATCCTGATTCGGGTGTTCCGGTGGATTTTTCCGTCAAGTACCATACATCCGGCCACGGTACCCACTTTTGTGATTTTAAAGGTTTCCCTGACTTCGAGGTTACAGACAATTTTCTCCTCAATGTCGGGTGAGAGCATTCCTTCGATGGCTGCCTTTATTTCGTTGATGGCGGTGTAGATAATGGAATAAGTCCGGATGTCGATCTGCTCCTGCTCGGCCAGTTTGCGGGCGCCCAGCGACGGACGCACCTGGAAACCAATAATTACCGCATTAGAAGCGGAAGCAAGCAACACGTCGCTTTCGGTAATGGCCCCAACTGATTTATGGATGATATTGACCTGAACTTCCTGTGTTGAAAGTTTAAGCAATGAATCAGAGAGCGCTTCAACCGATCCGTCAACATCTCCTTTTACAATAATGTTGAGTTCCTTGAAGTCCCCTATGGCGATCCGGCGTCCGATTTCGTCGAGGGTAATGTGTTTTTGTGTACGTATACCCTGTTCGCGCTGCAGTTGCTGACGTTTTGCCACGATATTCTTGGCTTCCCTTTCGTCGGTCATTACCTTGAAAGTATCGCCGGCCTGCGGAGCGGCGTTGAGTCCTAACAGCAGCAGGGGTGTACTTGGCCCGGCCTCTTTGATAGGCAGGTTACGCTCGTTGTACATTGCTTTCACCCTTCCGATTGTAGTTCCTGCCATCACCAGGTCGCCCTGTTTCAGGGTGCCTGTTTGTACCAGGATTTTAGCTACATAACCCCTTCCTTTATCGAGAGAGGATTCAAGGATGGTACCGTTGGCCAGTCGTTTGGGATTGGCTTTCAGGTCGAGCATTTCAGCTTCGAGCAATACTTTTTCCAGCAACAGTTCAACATTCAGTCCTTTTTTGGCCGAAATCTCCTGGCTCTGGTATTTGCCGCCCCAGTCTTCAACCAGGATATTCCGTTTCGACAGTTCTTCCCTGATCTTTTCGGCATTCGCGTTGGGTTTGTCAATCTTGTTGATGGCAAATACAATGGGAACGCCTGCAGCCTGCGCGTGGTTGATGGCTTCAACGGTCTGTGGCATCACGGTGTCGTCAGCCGCAATTACAATGATTACAATATCAGTGATTTTTGCTCCCCTCGCACGCATAGCCGTAAACGCTTCGTGGCCCGGAGTGTCGAGGAAGGTGATCTTCTTACCACCTTCAAGTTTCACTTCGTAAGCTCCGATATGCTGGGTGATTCCTCCGGCTTCTCCGGCAATGACGTTGGTATGGCGGATGTAGTCGAGCAATGAAGTCTTTCCGTGGTCCACATGACCCATGACGGTGACAATGGGTGCCCGGGGCAGGAGATCTTCCGGAGCATCTTCTTCTTCGGCTTCAGCCAGGGCCTCTACATCTTCAACGCCCACAAATTTAACGGTATAGCCAAACTCATCTGCTACCACCACGATGGTTTCCGCATCGAGGCGCTGGTTGATAGAAACAAACAATCCAAGAGAAAGGCAGGTGGAAATAATCTGGGTTACCGGCACATTCATCAGATTGGCGAGTTCGTTGGCAGTTACGAATTCTGCCACTGTGATTGTTTTCAGATCCTCTTCACGTTTGATGGCTTCTTCCGCCATCATCTGGCTGGCAATGCTTCTTTTTTCGCGTCGATGTTTCGAAGTTTTGGATTTTCCTCCCGAACTGAGTCGCTGAAGGGTCTCTTTAATTTGTTTCTGGATATCTTCGGGCGAAAGTTCAGCTTTGGGAACATCGCGGCGTGTCCCCTTCTTATCGCGTGAGGGTTTGCCTTTGGGCGCTCCGCCGCCGTGGCCGGTCTGTGCTGATGCGCTCCCCGGTGTGCTTTCTGCTCCGGGTCCATCTTCTCCTGCCTTTTTGATGCGCTTTCTTTTTTTCTTTTTCGACTTCATCGAGTCGTCGGATGAAGAGGCAACCGGTTTTTTGGGTTCCGGCTTGCGTGGTTCCGGTAGTTTCATCGAGCCCAGGATGGTGGGCCCTTCAAGCTTTCTGACTTCCGTTTTCAGGAAGTTGGATTCCCGTTCCACAACAGGAGGCGTTTCAATAACTTCAGGTTTCTCTTCAACGGCAGGCGTTTCTGTAACCTCAGCGGCAGGCTGGGCTATGGGTTCTTCCGAAGGAACAGGGGTTTCAGCAGCAGGAGCTTCAGGTTGTTTTTCTTCCGCAGGCGGCTGAGCGGTCTCCGCATGTTTCCCTTTCTTTTTGGTGTCTTTTGACTTGCGCGAGGTGGATTTTTGCAGGGAGTCAAGATCCATTTTGCCCAGCACCCTGAGTTGTCCGGGCTGTTGGTCGTCCGGTTCTGCCGCAATTTCTGCAGGCGGAGTATCCTCTGTGGATTCCGGTTTATCCGATGCTTCAACAGGTTCTGCAGGAGGTGCAGGCGCTGATTCTTTTGTTATTTCTGCGGAAGCGGTTTCAGCAACATGCTTCTCTTCAGGTTTTTCAGTTTCCGATTCAACAGGCTGGGCAGGAACAACCGGTTCTGGTTCAGCTTTCGCTTCAGGAGCAGGCTCCGGAGCAGTTTCTTTTTTCGGTGATACAGGCTTTTCTTCCTTCTGGGGCTGCGGCTTGCCGGCTTTTTCAGGCTCCAGGGGCATGTTACGGATGAAAAGTTCTTCGCGGGTAACTTCAGGCTCAAATTCTTCTTCAACGGCATGCCGCTTGTCCGAAATGGAGATGGTCTTGTGCTGGGTGTACTCAAGTTCGATTTTCTTCGAGACTTCCTTGACCGTCTTCTCCGACTGATACTCCTTCACCAACAATGCGTAAGCCTCAGGCGTGAGTTTAGTGTTGGCATTATTGTCGATTTTGATTCCTTTTTTATGAAGGAACTCGACAATGGTATTCATGCCCACATTAAACTCCTGCGCTGCCTTACCAAGTCTTGTGCTCTTACTTACTTCTGACATATTGTGATTTGCTGTTATGCTCCGCTTCCTGCCGCGGATCTGCTGTAAAAATACGCTAATTATGTTATTCAAGTCCTGAGAGTTCCGTAATTTCCCGTGTTTTCCTGATTTTAAGCGATTTCAGGGCTTATTCAAACTCTGCCCTCAGTATCCTGATCACCTCCTTGATGGTTTCTTCCTCAAGATCGGTGCGGTTTACCAATTCCTCAACGCTGAGGTCTAGCACGCTGCGGGCAGTGTCACAACCGATGGCTTTCAGCTCATCAATGATCCACTGATCGATTTCATCAGAAAATTCCTGAAGGTCAACATCTTCATTGTCAATGTCGGAATCACGGTAGACGTCAATTTCATAACCGGTAAGCCTGCTGGCCAGTTTGATGTTATATCCGCCTTTGCCGATGGCAAGGGAAACCTGGTCGGGCTTCATGTAAACATCGGCACGCTTCTCGCCTTCGTTGATACTGATGGAGGAGATCTTGGCCGGGCTGAGGGCGCGGGTGATGTAAAGCGATGGATTGTTGGTAAAGTTGATTACATCGATATTCTCATTGCGCAATTCCCTTACAATCCCATGGATTCGCGATCCTTTCATCCCCACACAGGCGCCGACAGGGTCAATGCGGTCGTCGTAACTCTCCACGGCGATTTTGGCACGTTCGCCCGGAACCCTGACAATATTGCGTATGGTAATCAGCCCGTCATACACCTCGGGCACCTCCGATTCGAACAGTCGCTCCAGAAATGCCGGAGATGTGCGTGAAAGCACGATTACCGGGGTGTTGTTCCTCATGTCCACTTTCGAAACCACCGCGCGGATGGTGTCGCCCTTGCGGTAAAAGTCCGAAGGAATCTGTTCGGAACGGGGGAGCGTCAGTTCAATGTATTCATCGTCAAGCACCAGGATTTCCTTTTTCCATACCTGATACACCTCTCCGGTAATGATCTCGCCGATTTTCTCCTTGTATTTCTTGAAGATGTTGTCTTTCTCGTACTCCTGAATCTTCGACATCAGGTTCTGCCGGATGGTCAGGATTTCACGCCTGCCGAAATCCATCAGCCTGATCTCCTCCGAAACCTCTTCGCCTACTTCAAAGTCCGGTTCAATTTTGATGGCTTCAGAATAGGCGATCTGTTTGTTTTCATCTTCAATTTCCCCGTCTTCAACAATTTCACGGTTGCGCCATATCTCAAGGTCTCCCTTATCGATATTAACAATCACGTTAAAGTTCTCATCCGAGCCGTATTTTTTAATAAGCATATGCCTGAACACATCTTCAATGATGCGCATCATGGTTTCACGGTCGATGTTTTTGAACTCCTTGAATTCGGAGAAGGTTTCGACTAAATTGATATGTTCCATTTTCTTGAATTGTTCTTTAGAACAGGTGATTTACTTGATTATTTGAAAGAGATAATCTCCTTTGTTTGTTTTATTTCATTAAAGGGAATTTCCCTGGTTTCTTCTGTTTCAACTTTTTTAACCTTGGTTTTCCTGTAAACCGCGATCTTGTCCATATCGGCGGCGATGAGTTTGCCGGCAAAAACCGATCCGTCTGCAAGGGTCACCTCAACTTCACGCCCGATGTTTTTGATGTACTGTCTCAGCAACTTATAAGGCTGATCGATGCCTGCCGAAGAGACGGTGAGGTCATAATCCTCGGTTTCGCGGCTGAATGCTGATTCAATGTGGCGTGTAACAGCCACACAATCATCAATGGTGATATGGGTGTCGCTGTCGAGCAGCACCGTAATGCGGTTGCCGGCTTTCACCTTTATTTCAACCACGAATTTGTCGCTTTCACCCAGCGCTTTTTCAACCTCACGCTGTATCTCTGATTTATCTATCATACTCCGTTGTTGTAATAAAAGAGGGGACAATTCAGTCCCCTCAACTTCGTTTCACCATTGAGTACGCGCGGCTTACCACACGCGGGGTGATTGTTTTCCATCCGTTGTCCGACCAGGATTCGAACCTAGACCAAGAGAACCAAAATCTCTTGTGCTGCCTTTACACCATCGGACAGTTTCCCTTCGAAAAGGTGTGCAAAAATAGATATTTTTTTTCAAACGATAAAGAAATCACTTCAATATTTCATATTTAGAGGTGGCTAAAGGCCTGAAAATCTCCTGAACCGGACACTTCCGATGCTCCTCTCTGCTGATTAATATGCCGGAATTGCCCGGGAAATCCGGTTCCCGGCGGGTAACTTACATCTTCAATTCCGCAGGCGATACATCCTGAAGTACTTTAACATTATTTGTAAGCCTCACTACTTATACATTTACTCCAAAATCACTAACTTCGCCCCGCCGGAAATGGCAGGGGTCCGTCAGCGCTCAGGGTTGGGCAGAAAGCCTCTGTGAAGCGTTTTTCGCATTTTATCTGTGTATATTGCCTTGTTTTAACATATATCTATTACGGATGAACAGTTACAGGAAATTTAACAACCTCATCGGCTGGATCACTTTTGTGATTGCCCTTGTAGTGTACACCCTTACCCTTGAGCCAACCGCAAGCTGGTGGGATTGTGGTGAGTATATTGCTACCGCCTTTAAACTTCAGGTGGGTCATCCTCCCGGAGCACCGCTGTTTCAGATGGCTGGCCGCTTTTTCTCTTTATTCGCATTCGGCAATACCGAAAATGTGGCCCTGATGGTGAATTTTATGTCGGGGCTTGTCAGTGCATTCACCATTTTGTTTCTCTTCTGGACCATCACCCATCTTGCCCGTAAGGTGGTCGTCAAAGACGGTGAAATGAACCGGAGTCAGCTGGCCGTTATTATGGGCAGCGGACTCGTTGGTGCATTGGCTTATACATTCTCCGATTCATTCTGGTTTTCGGCAGTCGAAGGTGAGGTGTATGCCATGTCCTCTTTCTTCACTGCCGTGGTGTTCTGGGCTATTCTGAAATGGGAGAATAATGCCGATGAGAAACACAGCATACGCTGGATTGTGTTGATTGCCTACCTGGTGGGCCTTTCCATCGGGGTTCACCTGCTGAACCTGCTGGCCATACCGGCGATCGCGTTCGTCTATTATTTCAAGAAGTATAAGCCAACCACCAAAGGAATTTTACTTACAGGCGCTGTTTCCGTTTTCCTGCTTGCAGCCATTATGTACATTATTATTCCCTGGGTGGTTGACCTTTCAGCCAGATTTGAACTTTTGTTTGTTAATACTTTCGGATTGCCGTTCAATTCCGGAACACTCATCTATTTTATACTGATTTCGGCCGGGCTGTTCTTTGGGCTCAGATATACCCGTCGCAGGGGAAAACTGATTGCAAATACCGCGTTGCTTTCGCTTACCTTTATCCTGATCGGTTACTCTTCTTTCCTGATGCTGGTCATCCGTGCGAATACCAATACTCCGATCAACGAAAACAATCCGGACGATGCCATCAGCCTGCTGTCATATCTTAATCGTGAGCAATACGGAACATGGCCTATCTTCCACGGTCAGTATTACAGCGCTCCGCTCAATCCACAGGATCCATACAAGGATGGTTCACCGGTGTACATCCGGGACAAGAAATCGGGGAAATACGTGATCACCGACGCGCGAAAAAATTCAATTCCGAACTACGACCCTAATTTTACCACGATTTTTCCGCGAATGTATAGTTCGCAGGATAATCACGTGCGGGCTTATAAAAGCTGGGGAAAGGTACAGGGCATTCCCATTGCTGCCACCAACAACAGCGGGGAACCGGAGTCGATTATCAGGCCGACTTTTGGAGAAAATCTGCGGTTCTTTTTCCGTTATCAGCTTGGTCACATGTACTTCCGGTATTTTATGTGGAATTTTGCCGGCAGACAAAACGATGTTGAAGGGCATGGAGGAATCAGCAACGGCAACTGGATCAGCGGGATCAAATTCCTTGATGAAGCCAGGCTGGGTAAGCAGAGTGATCTTCCCCGGAGTATGCAGAGTCCTGCCCGCAACACCTATTATCTGCTGCCTCTGATCCTTGGCGTAGTGGGAATGCTTTATCATTTTAACCGCAATTACAAGGATGGTCTGGTAGTGGCCCTGCTGTTCTTTATGACTGGTATTGCCATTGTGCTCTACCTGAATCAGACACCTTTTCAACCGAGGGAGAGGGATTACGCGTATGCGGGCTCCTTTTATGCTTTCGCGATCTGGATCGGGCTTGGTGTACTCTCGCTCTATGAAGCGATCACCAAAAGGCTCAAAGCAAATCATTTGTTGGTGGCCGGCGGTATTACAGCAGTTTGCCTGGCCCTGGTACCCGGAATTATGGCAGCCGAAAACTGGGATGACCATGATCGTTCCGGTAAGTATCCGGCCCGCGATTTTGCCGCCAACTACCTGAATTCCTGCGCGCCCAACGCGGTGCTGATTACCAATGGCGATAATGACACCTTTCCGTTGTGGTATGCCCAGGAAGTGGAAGGCATTCGTACGGATATACGTGTTGTGAACTACATGCTTTCATCCGGTGATTGGTATGTACACCAGCTGGCACGTAAGATTTACGATTCAGAACCCCTGAGCTTTACGCTGACCCCTGAACAATATAATAAGGGGGTGAATGAGTTTCTCCCTTATTTCAGCCGCGGAGAAGTTACCGACCGTGTTGAGCTGAAAGATCTTATTAATTTTATAGCTGATGAATCCGCCCGCAGCAAGGTGACCTTGCAAAGCGGAGAGCGGATCAATTATTTCCCTACCAAAAAACTGAGACTAACAGTTGATTCGGCAAGGGCGGTAAGCAGTGGAATTGTCCCGACTTATATGGCCGACCGGGTTGTTCCGGTAATTGAGTGGGATGTAAAAAGCAACTACCTGTACAAGAACGATCTTATGCTTATGGACTTCCTGGCCACCAGCAACTGGGAACGGCCCCTGTATTTTGCCAGCCCGGGAAGTGTCAGCAAAGTCCTTGATATTGATAAGTACTGTCATCTTACCGGAATCGTATATAAATTTATTCCTGTGCTGGCTGAAGACTATGTTCCCGGTTTAGGCGGCATTGATGCCGATGCTTCCTATGATATCCTGATTAACAAATGCAAGTGGGGCAATCTTAATCAGCCGGGGGTTTATGTGGATCGTGAAAGCTACCGTAACTCCATGATGCCCAGGCAGAATTATATGCGCCTGGCCCAGGCGCTGCAGCGCAAAGGTAAGAGCACTGAAGCCGTGGCTGTGGCGGATCGTTGCCTGGCAGAATTCCCGAACAATAAGATCACCTTTGACTATTATATGTTGCCACTGGCCGAGGTTTACTATAAAGCCGGTGCCACTGAAAAGGCCAATGATTTTATGCGTGCCATCGCCGGCATCTATATCGAGAACCTGAACTATTACAATGCCGTTGAACCTGCTTTTGCATCGTATTATCAGGAAGACAGCATGCAGGCTTACGCTGTTATGTCACGCGTGTGGGAATGGGCCGAAGAATACGGACAACAGGATCTGCTGGAGGAATTCAAATCAAAGATGATGATTCCCGAAGATCTGAAGGATATTTTTAAATAATCCTTTGCATTTTATTGATAATCAAACGCCGGTTGCATGCACAGCCGGCGTTTGATTTTATATCGGATTCGGATGGTAATGTTTATTTACCGCTCAGGGCGCATTCAGGTTGCCTGTTTTCCCGGGTTTTGAAGCATGAATTGCAAAGGTGTTTAAGATCTTGCTCAGGTTTTCCGGGATTACAACGATATGCAGGATCGGGGGGATGTATTGTTCTTATCAACATCCGTTGCCGGCCGGAACCATTAATTGAAGTCTTATTTCTTTCTGCTGGTCCGCCATAGCAGCCCTGCGCCTGCAAGAATAAACGGAATGCTTAACCATTGACCCATATTCAGCGTCATGGTTTGTTCAAAGGCCACCTGAGGTTCCTTCACAAATTCAATCAGGAAACGGACGCCAAACAGTACGATGAGGAAAACCCCGAAAATAAAACCTTCTTTCAGTTTTTTGTAGTTGCTGATGTAATATTTCAACAGGACAAAAAACAGGATAAGGTATGAGAGCGCTTCGTAGATCTGTGTCGGGTGTCTGGGCTCGGTTTCTCCGTCGCGCAGGAAAACAAATCCCCAGGGCAGAGAGGTGTAGTGTCCGTATATTTCGCTGTTCATCAGGTTTCCCATCCTGATAAAGAAGCCTCCGAGCGCCACAACGATTACCAGCCTGTCGAGGGTCCAGAGGTAGGACTTGCCCGACTTGCGTTTGAAGATCCACAAGGCCAGCAATATTCCGATGGCAGCGCCGTGGCTGGCCAGTCCGCCTTCCCATATTTTCAGTATACTGATGGGGTCGCGGAGGTATGAGGCCGGCTCGTAGAATAATACATGCCCCAGCCGGGCACCAACCACGGTGCCAATGACTACATAGGTGGCCAGGCGGTCGAGCAGACCGACAGGCAACCCTTCCCGTTTAAACACCTGCTTTTCGAGGATCACATACCCAAGATAGAATGATAATGCGAAAAATAGGCCGTACCACCTGATATGCAGGCTTCCCAGGCTGAAAATGACCGGACTGACGTCCCAGCTTATCTGATTGAGTAACATAGATATGGATTAAAGTGCAAATGTAACGATTTAATTGGCAAAGGATGCTGCTTTGATTTACTGAGTTCGGTTCCGGTAACGGCCGGTCTCCGGTGCCTGTTTTATTTTTTCCAGCAGCGCCTTTACTGCTGATTCAAGTAGTTGGTTTTCCTGGTGAAACCGGAGGCCCTGTCGCCGGCCTGCCTCTTCAATGGCTGAACGCAGGTTTAGGTCTCCCTGTTTGCAGGCCAGGTAAATACCCGATTTATCAAGGATTTCAGCAAGGTACTCCTGTTCGGTCTGGCCGGGAGTAGGAATCAGGATGGCCTTGTTCCCCATCATCGCGATCTCCATAAGGGTTGAATAACCTGCCCTGCAAATCACCAGGGGGCCGCTGCGGAGCAGTTCACCAAGCATGGCTGAAGGCAGGTGATGCGCCACATCCAGATTCTTCCTGATGGGTCTGATCTCCGTATCACCCGGAAGTCCGCGGAGTAACAGACATTTTTTTTCGCCTGGGGGCAGCTGGTTAATCAGGATCTCCTCGAAAATGCTCCGTTGGGGTTCAGGCCCCGAAACGATAGCCACAATATCGTATGAATTTAAACCTTTATTATTATCGGCAGACTTATCGAACCGGCTCAGCAGTCCGATGTAGCTTGTGTTTTCAGGCAGGGCCTTCCCGTGTGATAGTTGCCCTGAGAGGTTGGGCGTTGTGGCCAGATCGGGCACCCAGCAAATGTGATAGCGACGGATGAAAAACCGGACAATGGCACGGAGTACTGGACTGAATACGCGTAAAGCTGCAGGAGGAAGAATGTTCACCTGATGGGTAATCAGCACACTGCAGGTGCGGTTATTCCACAAGCCGTAACGGTTGTCGGAGATCACACCATCAATGTCCAGGGTTGTAATCAGTTTTATGAGTTTCCGGTGTTCGCGGTATACGTTGAACAACAGGCGGGGTAAGTGCATCAGCAAATATATGCCGGCCGGGATTCTTTTACTATACTGAACCCGGTATCCGCGCAGGTTGACAAATTCAGCGCCGGGAAATTCGAGGCGGAGCAAATGTAGCTGAGGGCCGTCTGCAGCAATCACGGGTTCGGCTCCCGCTTTCATCAGGCTCCTGATTACCGGGATGCATCGGGTAGCGTGCCCCAGGCCCCAATCAAGCGGACAAACAAGAATGCGGGGTTTTTTCTGACTCATCTCCGGTTTTTATGCAAAGATAGTAAGCAGGATTCTAATTACAGGAATCCGGCCGTGTTTCAATGCAAAGAATTGACATGCAGTTTCGGGGTTCAGCTGGTGCTTTTCTCAGGTTCGTCAGCAGGACAATTGCCGGAAAACTTCATTGGGACGCTGTTGAAAAATTACCCCGGGCAGAAGTGTCGAAGTAATTTCAGGAATTTTTAAATTCGCTTTACTTATTCTGTTTCACCATTGTCCGGATAAGATAAAGAAAGAATTTGCCACAAATACACTAAGTATCACTAAATGAAAAAACAGGTTTTGTGCAACCCGGTGCCTTTGTGCCACTTCGGCAGGCTCAGTGCATCGCTTACTGGCTAAGTATTTAAAAGGAAGTTCTATGCTGTTATAATGTTCTGAACCCAATACCTGTAAAGCATTCCGGTCAAATTATAATAATGTCCCCGGACAACAATGATTCTGTTTATGGAAGCTGAAGTACTCCTTTATCAGATTGCACTCACCCTGATTCCGGGCATTGGCGATATCAATGCACGTAAATTGGTTTCATACTCCGGCAGTCCCGAAGCGGTTTTCAGGGAAAGCCGCCAGGCATTGCGGAAGATTCCGGGGATTGGAGAAACTACCGTTGATGTAATTTTCAGCAATCGCGGTGTATTGAAAAGGGCCGCAGAAGAGGTTGAATTTGTGATGAAATACAGCATCAGCACAAGCTTTTTTACTGAACGGGGTTATCCGGAGCGCCTGAAGCATTGCGCCGACAGTCCGGTGCTGGTATATTCGCTTGGAAATGCCGACCTGAATGCGCCCCGGATTGTGAGTGTGGTCGGGACCCGCCGCGCTACGGAGTACGGTCGCGAGATGTGCCGTAAACTGATTGCCGGACTGAAAGAACTGGAAATACTGGTGGTCAGCGGACTGGCCTACGGAATTGACACCTGCGCTCATAAATCAGCCCTGGATGAAGGATTGAAAACAGTTGGGGTACTTGCACACGGATTCGACAGGATTTATCCGGCACAAAACAGTATTCTGGCTCAACGTATGCAGGAAAACGGCGGGCTGATTACGGAGTTTTTAAGCGGCACCAACCCGGACCGCGAAAATTTTCCAAGACGCAACCGGGTGATTGCCGGATTGGCCGATGCCACCATTGTGATTGAAGCCGGAGGTAAGGGCGGCGCCCTGATTACCGCTGATATTGCAAACTCCTATAACCGGGATGTGTTTGCGGTTCCCGGCAGAAATGGTGACCCTATGTCGGAAGGTTGCAATAACCTGATCAAGACAAACCGCGCAGCCCTTTTGCAATCGGCCGCCGATGTCATGTATATTATGGGCTGGGACAAACCGGCGGGAAAACCTTTGGCTGCCCAACGCAAACTGTTTGTTCAGTTAAAGCCTGATGAAGAAGCAGTGGTTGCAATACTGCAGGAAAACAGGGAGTGCAGCCTTGACAGGATATGTATAAGCTCCGGAATGCAGACCAGCAAGGTGGCAGCTGCGCTGCTTAACCTCGAATTTGAAGGAATCGTGAAAAGTCTCCCGGGTAAGATATACCGTTTACTTTGAATCCGGTTTGATGTATTTGCTGCGGTGAATCAGGATGGCTGCAATCAGCAGAGTGCCTGCCGCAAAAGCGGCAAAGAACAGCACATCGTTGCTGAGCAGGGTAAACCGGTATACTCCGTGAAAAAAAGTGGCGGCCCCCAGTCCGGTCATGGAATCGATAAACCGGTTTTTGCGCATTTTCCCCATCCCGGTGAAAAATCCCAGAATAACGGCAAAAAGAGCGTTCATTGGCCCTGTCGTGATCAGGTAAAGCCAGTCGCCCTCGGTGTGATTGCCAAAAAAAGAATAATAAATTGCAAAAAGAGTGGTCAACCCCAGGGCTATAGCCATGGCGTAAACAATCCCATCCGCAGCGCCGCCGAAGATCTTCCTGCGCGTGATGTCATAATGCAGGGGCAGAAATTTGAAAAATTCATGGGCAAAGCCAATGAAAATAAAGGAATACATAATCATTCTGCGCAAACTCATGGCGCCGTCTATCCTGAGGTAATGTGCGGCCTGATCCAGCGCAATCAGCGGTAAAGCAATGATAAAGCCATATAATAATGCCATAAACAGCAATCTGAATTCCCCTTTGGGATACTTGTATTTCAGGTAAAAATACAGGCAGATAAACAATAATGGCGAAATCAGTAAAGTAGAATATCTTTCCATAATTTCAGAATTTGGTCAAACACAACGCGAGTTCAAAGGTGCTTACTGATTATGATGCTTTGGGAAAGCCAGACTGACGGAATCAGTAAAAATGAGGGTTAGAGGCAGGTAGCAGGTTCAGAACAATCCCGAATAGAGACAAATATATAAAGAAATTTAGCTTTCTGCAATGTTTATGCTTTATTTTGCAGTAAAATCTGCATTAACAGTTGAACCTTCAGGGCTTTCCTCTGACGGATCTATGAAACCCCGGGTCACAGGCTGGCCTTATATGAAAAGCGCTTGGTCCGGATTTCACCTGACTTAAAAAGCGGAGTGTTGATGATTTATTAAGGAAGGCCTTTTGAATTCATCAGCAGGAGAGGCGGCCTGCCAACCTGATCCGGGTGATTTTTTCATTCCGGGAAAAGGTTTGGGCAATCAGGTACGCATGGCCCCGGGGTGCAGGTTTCAAAATATAATTTTTATATCCATTGCCATGGATCTGCATGAAGGTATTGTGGTTCGTTCAACCGGGAGCTGGTGTACGGTTATGTCGCCTGATGGCAGTGTGACTGAATGCAAGCTGAAGGGGAATTTCAGGATCAGGGGGATTCGGTCTACCAATCCTCTGGCAGTCGGTGATAAGGTTCAGTTTATCGTTCAGCCGGATCAGCCGGTTGGATTAATAAAGAGTATCAGTGACCGGCAGAACTTCATTATCCGCAAAGCCACCCGCTTGTCGAAGCAATCGCACATTATCGCAGCGAATGTTGATCAGGCTGTAGTGATGGTAACCTTGTCAAAGCCAAGAACATCTACCGGTTTTATCGACCGTTTTCTGGTTACTGCCGAAGCGTACCATATCCCGGCCGCAATCCTTTTCAATAAATGTGACCTGATAACGGGCCGGGAAACGGGCCGTCTTGATGAACTGATCTCCCTCTACGCATCTTTGGGATACAAATGTATCCGCACTTCCGCCCTGACCGGAGAGGGGAAGGATGAAACAATTGCTCTCCTCAAAGATAAAGTCAGCCTGATCAGCGGACATTCCGGGGTGGGTAAAACAGCCCTGATCAATTCGATAGAACCGGGCCTGATGCGTAAGGTGGGTGAAATATCCGATTATCATAATAAAGGGAAACATACCACCACTTTTGCCGAAATGCTGCCCCTGAGCTTTGGCGGCTTTGTTATTGATACGCCCGGGATCAAGGAATTTGGTCTTGTGCATTTCGACAGGCAGGAAGTCGCCGAACGGTTCCCTGAAATGCGCAATCTGATGCACCAGTGTCAGTTCAACGATTGTACACATCTTCATGAACCGGGTTGTGCCGTAAAGAAAGCGCTTGCCGAAGGACGCATTCATCCGGACAGGTACAAAAATTATGTCAGCATCATCAATGATGAATATTTTGAAGAGAGTGAGTGGGATTAACTCCTGCTTAAGAAAGTGTAAATTGCATTCTGATTTATGAGAGTGGTTATTCAGCGTGTCCTCAGGGCCGAAGTGCGCAGCAACGGTTATGGATCCAACCGGATAGGCAAGGGGTTGCTTATTTTGTTGGGTATTGAGGATTCTGACAATGAAGCTGATATAGCATGGCTGGTCGGGAAAATTTCAAGATTAAGGATTTTCTCCGACGCTGATGGCGTGATGAATCTTTCAGTCATGGATGTCAATGGCGGTATTATGATTATCAGCCAGTTTACGTTGCATGCAAGCACCAGGAAAGGGAACCGGCCTTCCTATATTCGGGCAGCACGGCCCGAAACGGCCATCCCGCTGTATGAGATTTTTGTGGAGCAGGTAAAGCAAGCCACAGGGCTCGAAGTTCAGACAGGCTGGTTTGGTGCGATGATGCAGATCGAATTGATTAATGATGGACCGGTTACCATCATCATCGATTCAAAAGACAAAGAATAACAACCAATCCATCCTGGAAAAGAGCAGCTTAACCTACGGGTCAGAAACTCATGGTCATGCCGAAACTCGGCATGATGGGTAACTGGTAGACCTTATCTCCTGTGATACGGTTGACGTAAAAGATATTGTCGCGGTCGTATATGTTGGTAACACTCAAATTAAATTCCAGTATGCCTTTTTCTCCGATGCGGAACCTGCGCATAAGGCTGAAGTCGAGCCTGTGGTAATAAGGCAGGCGGGCTTTGTTGTAATCTGCGTAAATGATGCCAAGCTGACCGTTTGATGTCAGGTAATCGGTTCCGGCGCCCTGCTGGAACGGGAGTTGCTCGTAGAATCCCTGTGTCTGTGTAAAGGGGAAGCCTGAACCAAGGTTCCACCGGGCGTTGAATTCCCAGTCAAGTTCCTTCCCGAAACGGTAAGAACTCACCAGGTTAACGTTATGTCTTCTGTCGTAATGGGGAACATAGTTAATCATCCCGTCGAATCGGTTGACGTAAGCCAGCGAATATACAGCCCAGAAATAGATTTTTCGTGAATCATATTTGAAGGATACGTCAAAACCATTGGCATCCCCGTTTTCAATGATAAAGTCCTTGCGGAGATATTCCGGTTTGAAACTTGCGCTGGTGGGATCGTTGTAATCGCCGTTATCTTCAAAGACCTTGTTGCGGTTGATGTTGGTAAGCTGTGAGAAATCCTTGTAGTAGACCTCCACATTAACACTTATATTCGGCAGCGGGTCAATTTCTGCCCCCAGGATAATATGCCCAGCTTTCTGCAGTTTATGGGTAACCTTTTTTCCGTCGAAGGACTCCTGCAGGTTGTCAGGTCCGGAAAGGAAACCATAGAACAGGTTGACAACATCCCTGTCGGAATTGGCGCTGATCAGGTTTTGCGAGTACAGGCCGGCGGCCATTTTCATCCTGAAATTATCTGAAAAGTTATATTTCATGGCCAGCCTGGGTTCAGGCGAGAAATTCCCGAGGGATGCATAATACTGGATCCGGAAGCCTGGTTCGAAAAGCAGTTTACCCCGGGTCATCTTGTATTTGACAAATGCGGCAATTTCAGTTGTGTTTTCAGTCTGGGAAATCTGCCTTCCGACAGAATTGAAAAAGTCGAAAGCGGTCTTGAACCCGAGCATTTCCAAACCGTATTTAATCTCATCTTTACCGAGAAAATAAGTAAATCCCAGTCCCAGGTTAAAACCGTTGATCTCGCTTGACCGCGCCGGAAGCGATCCTTCTTCCATGGTAATGTTGTATGATGAATAAGCGAAATTACCTTCCATCAGTACCGGATTATTTCCGGGTATCACCACCCAGTTGGTTCCTCCGCCGGTTGCATTCCATTTATAGGTAGCCAGATCAGTATAGTCGACCTTATCGTTGAAATTAAAGCCGTAAAAATTCACCTTGGATCCGTTTGCGGCATTTATAGATACTTTTCCGTAAACATCAGTGTAGTTAAAAGGAAGTCCGGCGGTATCAATGTAGTTATAAAACAGATCTGAGGTCTGTTTCAGGTAAGAATTCTTGGCCGAGAGCAGGAAGGAAATGCTGCTTGGGCTATCGTCGGTCTGCTTTTTCAATGGCCCTTCGAGCATCAGCTTGGCACCGAAAGTGCTGGCGCCGGCTTTCCCTGCGAGGTGTTTTTTGTTACCGTCGCGCGTGGTAAGGTCCATCACCGATGAGATGCGGCCGCCATGCTGGGCATTGAAGCCCCCGGTGTAGATGTCAGCGTTTCGCAGAATATCGGTGTCGAATACCGAAAAAAGCCCGATGGAATGGAAGGGGTTGTAGATAATCATTCCGTCGAGCAATACTTTGTTTTGGATCGGAGAACCGCCGCGGATATACAACTGCCCGCCCTGGTCCCCGGTAAAAATAACGCCGGGCAGCACCTGGAGGTACTGGGCCAGGTCAGGTTGACCGCCAATGGTCGGAATACGGCTGATTTGTTTGGGTGTCAGCTTAATCACCGAGGTGCGGGTGTCGCTCCTGGCTTCTTCCCTGTCTGCGGTTATCTGCACCGCATCCAGGTTAAAAGCTGATTTGGTCAGAAACAGTTTTTTCGTCAGTACCGTATTGCCTTTTATCGTTACCTGTTCACGCAGGGTGTCATAGCCAAGATAAGTTACCATCAGGGTGTATTGCCCGTCGGGTATTTTTGAAATGGTAAAGTATCCGTTCACATCGGTGGATGAACCGTAAGAGGTTTTGTAAAAATAGACATTCGTGAAAATAACCGGCTCCCCGGTCTCCTGCTCATATACAAATCCGCGCACGGTTCCGTTCTGGGCGAAAATTCCTGATGTGCAGGCTAGCAGTAAGATGGCGGTGAGGAGATTAAATCTGATAAATTTTTGCATATTGACGTTAGTGAGATGAGTGAGTCGTTTCAGGCAGGAAGCCGGCTGTATGTTATTTCAGGTTATTCCGGGTTAAGGCCCTCAATTTTGAGAAACCGGACAAAATTAATCAAATTTTATTTTATTTTTCAATCTCATTTCAGGATAAGTACCCTTTCCGTTTGATCCGGAGCAGGTAAATAACAAACATTTTGCTTTCCGAACCAGCGGTAACGGTTTCGGGCAATGTAGCGGTATATGACATCGCTCCACCTGCGGGGAATTATCCTGAAAACAGCGAAAACTTTCCAGCCCCCGCCCAGGGTGATGAGGATTTCAATAACTGCCTGTGAGGCTGAAAATACTGCTCCATTCCTGATAAAAACAATACTTTCCCCTCTCAGGGCTTCTGCAGGTGAAGCTGCAGGCGGCAGGACGGCCGGCGGGCCCGGATCGGCAATGAAAAATAACCTCCGCATGCTGTCGGCCCGAAGTAAAAAGTTCGCTGTTCTGCTGCACAGGATGCAGAATCCATCGAAAATGACCAGGCTCTTCCCGGGAGGTATTTTATTGTTGGAAACGCTTTTGTTCATTGATATAACTTCAAAAGTATATGAATTATACGAACGTATGTTCATATAGTGTGGCACGGAAACGCTTTTTGCCCCGTATTCTCAAACAATTCAGGGATCGGTTTGTTGATTCTGCGGGATTTTGAAAGTTTTCACTACTTCGTTATCTTTGCCATCATTGAAAACATTTCACCAATAAACATAAATACCTAATTAAATACGAATAATGGACGAAAATAAAGTAACCATAGCCGGCGGCAAGCTGAGGGTGCCCGACAGACCAGTAATTCCTTTTATTGAAGGGGATGGCACCGGGCCGGATATCTGGTCTGCAGCGGTGCGGGTTATGGATGCAGCGGTAGCAAAAGCATACGCAGGAAAGAGAAAAATTGAATGGCTTGAAGTCCTGGCGGGAGAAAAGGCGTATAATCTTACCGGTAACTGGTTGCCCGAAGAAACACTTGATGCATTCAGAAATTATAAAGTAGGGATAAAAGGGCCGCTCACCACCCCTGTTGGCGGAGGAATCCGCTCGCTGAACGTGGCATTGCGTCAGCAACTCGATCTGTATGTTTGTCTGAGGCCGGTCAGGTGGTTCTCCGGTGTTCCCAGCCCGGTGAAGGATCCTTCAAAAGTTGATATGCATATTTTCAGGGAAAACACCGAGGATATCTATGCCGGAATAGAATTTATGAGTGGTACGCCGGAGGCGCGTAAGATGCGTGATTTCCTCCAGCAGGAAATGGGCGTAAATAAAATCCGGTTTCCTGAGACCAGCTCTTTCGGGATTAAGCCGGTGTCGAAGGAAGGGACAGAGCGCCTGGTGAGAGCAGCCCTTGAATATACCATCAGCCGCGGACTGCCTTCATTAACCCTTGTTCACAAAGGGAATATCATGAAGTTTACCGAAGGCGCCTTCAAGCAATGGGGATATGATCTTGCCCGAAGGGAGTTCGGACAATATACCTTTACCTGGGCGGAGTACGATGAAATTGCAGCAGCATCCGGTAAGGAAGCCGCAGATAAAGCCCAGCAGGATGCCGTATCGGCAGGAAGGATCATTGTAAAGGATGTGATTGCGGATGCTTTCCTGCAGCAGATTCTGTTGCGCCCGGCTGAATACTCGGTTATTGCCACCCTGAACCTGAACGGCGACTATATTTCCGATGCCCTGGCTGCCATTGTTGGCGGTATCGGCATTGCGCCCGGAGCGAACATCAATTATGTGACCGGACACGCGATCTTTGAGGCAACCCATGGCACCGCTCCGAAATATGCCGGGCAGGATATGGTGAATCCCGGATCAGTGATTCTCTCGGGTGCCATGATGCTGGAATATTTGGGCTGGGTTGAAGCAGCCGGAATGATATATGACGGCATTGAAAAAACAATACTCCAGGGCAGGGTGACCTATGATTTTCACCGCCTGATGCAGAATGCCACCAAACTAAAGACTTCTGAGTTCGGCACAGCCATAGCAGAGGCAATCCACAATTCGTAAGCAGGAAAAACAATCAACAAATTATTCAAATCATTATGGCAAAGAGACTGAAAGATACACTGTACGAAAAGATCATGGATTGGCGTCCACGTACAGAACGATTGATGAAAGAATACGGCAATGTAGTGGTCGATAAGGTTACCATTGGTCAGATCCTCGGTGGAATGCGGGGAATCAAGTCACTGGTTTCAGATATTTCTTACCTCGACCCGCAGGAAGGAATCCGTTACAGAGGATATACCCTTCCGGAGGTTTTTGAGAAACTTCCGAAAGCCAGAGGAGGGGAAATGCCGATGGTAGAAGGCCTCTTTTACCTGCTGCTTACCGGTGACATGCCCACTGAAGAGCAGGCAGCCGAAGTGGCGGATGAATTCAACAAGCGGAGGATACTCCCCCGATTCATCTACGAGTTGATTGACGCTATGCCATGCTGCAGCCACCCGATGACCATTTTCTCCACAGCCATCCTTACCCTGCACCGCGAATCATTTTTCACCAAAAAATACCATGCCGGCATCAATAAACTTGACTACTGGGATCCTACCTATGAGGATTCGCTCAACCTGCTTGCCAAGTTGCCGGAGATTGCCACATATACTTATGCGAAGCTCTATCGCGATGGGAAAAGAATTCAATCCAATCCCAACCTCGACTTCGGTGGGAATTTTGCCCACATGATGGGTATCGGAAAGCCTTATGACGATGTTTCCAGGATGCACTTTATCGTGCATGCCGATCATGAAGCCGGCAACGTGAGCGCGCATACCGGTCATCTGGTTGCCAGTTCATTATCGGATGTTTATCTTTCGATTTCTGCAATGGTTAACGGACTGGCGGGTCCACTGCATGGTCTTGCCAACCAGGAAGTGCTCCGCTGGCTGCAGGACCTGATGGATAAAATGAACGGCGCGGTTCCTACCGAAGACGAACTGAAACAGTTTGTATGGAATACCCTGAACTCAGGTCAGGTAATACCGGGTTTCGGCCATGCCGTGCTGCGAAAAACCGACCCCCGCTACATGCTCCAGCGTGAGTTCAGTCTGAAAAACATGCCTGAAGATCCGCTTTTTAAAGTGGTGGATATGCTTTACAATGTAGTGCCGCCCATCCTGCTCGAACAGGGTAAGGCCAAGAACCCATGGCCCAATGTGGATGCGCAGTCAGGGGTTATCCAATGGCATTACGGCATCAAGGAGTATGACTTTTACACCGTGTTGTTCGGAATAGGGCGGGCGATCGGTATATGCGCCAATATCATCTGGGACCGTGCCCTGGGTTATCCGCTCGAGAGGCCCAAATCGCTGACTACCGCTATTCTTGAAGATATTGCAGCAGGCAGGAATGTGGAGATAGAAGATTAGAAAAACCCGGATTCCCCGGAGCGGCGGGGAATATTTCATCAGCCTGCACATAACCTGACTTTATTCAGGCAGCGTCATGTACAGGTTTTATTCTTTATCAATCAGCTTTGAAAAATTAATGATCATTCAGAAGGAAATTATACTGCCTGCTTTCCCCCGCGGTTTTCACCTGATTACCGGACTGGTGATGGCCCAGATGCCACCGCTGCCTGAGGCCGGTTTGCTGCATTTGTTTATCAGGCATACATCGGCGGGAATCTGCATCAACGAAAATGCGGATCCAACAGTATTGATCGATTTCGAAACAGTTTTCAACAGAATGGTTCCGGAAGGTCAACCTTACTATCGCCATACTATCGAAGGAAGTGATGATATGCCTGCACATATCAAGTCTGTGCTGGCCGGGGCGGAAGTGACCATTCCCGTGACCAGCGGAAAGTTAAGTCTGGGAACATGGCAGGGAATTTATCTGTGCGAATTCAGGAACCATGGCGGGCAGCGCAGACTGACGGCTACACTGATCAGCTGATTATTTAAGATTTTCGTAATACCATTTAATTGCCAGTTGCAGGCCTTCTGAGAGGCTGTACTTCGGGTTATACCCCAGCAATTTCCTTGCCTTGTCAATGCATGCCATTGAGTGTTGCACGTCACCAGCCCTCGGTGGTCCGTAAACCGGCCTGATCTCCCCGGCCGGAACTCCCAACCCTTGCAGCAACATGGTTAACTGGCTGTAAAGTTCATTCAGGGTGGTACTTTCGCCGTAAGCTACGTTATATACTGTATTAAGGGCGGCGGGATTGTCGGTGAAAAGTGCCAGCAGATTGACCTGCACTACATTGCCGATATAAGTAAAATCGCGCGACTGACTTCCGTCTCCGTTGATTACCGGCGATTCGCCCTTTATCAGTTGTTTGATAAATTTAGGGATCACTGCAGCGTAAGCCCCGTCAGGGTCCTGGCGTTTTCCGAAAACATTGAAATACCTTAGCCCGATGACCTGCATATTGTAAAGATCAGCAAAGACTCCGGCATAAAGTTCATTCACGTATTTGGTGATTGCATAAGGGGAGAGTGGTTTGCCGATAACATCTTCCCTTTTCGGAAGTGCGGGATGATCGCCATAAGTAGAGGAACTTGCCGCGTATACAAATCGTTTGACACCTGCATCACGCGCGGCGACCAGCATATTGACAAAACCGCCGATATTCACTTCATTTGAAGTCGCAGGGTCCTTGATGGATCTTGGAACGGATCCCAGAGCGGCCTGGTGAAGCACATAATCAACCCCTTCGCAGGCCTTACGGCAATCATCCGAATTGCGGATATCCCCGGTAATCAGCGAAAAATTCGGATGGCTGAGAAAGTCCCGGATATTCTCCTGCTTCCCGGTGCTGAAATTGTCGAAGCAAACAACCCGGCTCCCTTCTCCGAGCAACGCCTCAACCAGGTTGGAGCCGATAAAGCCGGCCCCACCGGTTACCAGTATTTTTGATGATCCCAATTGCTGCATGGCCGGCTTACATTTTTAAGGGAGACTACTCTTCTCGTCCCCTTGTGAAGAATGACAAAGGTCGGAGAATTTTGTCAAAAACAAAGTATTGTATCAGCACAAAGTCTTCATCATCATTGATCAGGGCATACATGCGGTCGCGGTCGAAGGTGACCGTTGATCCGTCAAATACATCAATTTCAGGCTCGGGGAGCATCCTCGGGTATGTTTTAACATTCTGTTTGGATCCGTCCTTCGCAACCAGCGTGATCACGTGCATGGGAACCGGACTGGTGATGGAATCCCTGCGTTCCGTTTCCATGTCATTGAACAAAGCCTCGTACCGGATATTCCGGAAAGCATTTACAAAAGACATCAGCTGAAGCGTATCGTAAGCTGCAAGTGTTTTATTGTCGCTTAAGCGGACCAGTTCAAGTCTTGTATTCTCACGGTTTATGACTTTATAGGATTCTTCAGGATGGCTGGGGAATTCAACCAGGATATGGTCTATCTCAGGGAGTTTTTTATTGAATACGGTATGTTCCCTCCAGTCGTTTTCAAGCGTGGAGTATCGGGTGGCTACATACCCGCGCAAACCGGGCATGTAAATAACCACCGGCGCGTCGGCGCCTTCGAGCAGGGCGTAGGTCCCGTTGTTGTCCATGGTTGCATCTCCGACATAGTATGTCTTTGTCAGTTTCTCAACGGGAAACCACTTGTATTTCCCCAGTTTGATGCGGTGGGTATTCTGGTAAATTTCAACTTTTACCGACCTGGCCGAAAGCAGGGTCAGGATGTTGTTATGGGCTGCACGGGCTACCGGCTCCCTAACGGCGATGTTCGACAGGGTAAGCAGAAATGTATTGATATTTTCGGGATGAGCAGCGTACCGCTCATTTAATTGCCAGGTGCCGTCGGCTTGCCGGGTGAGCAGAATGGAGCGGTCAGATTTATCTGACAAAAATACTTTGGTAATTGCAGCCGTGTCAGCTACTGCAAAATCGCGTATCCCTTCATGCAGGGTTGATTTTGACCGGTTCATGATCAGGTATCCGGCCAGCAGGGCCAGTATCAGCGTGATGATCAGTGTGAGCCTGTTTTTTCGCATTTCAGAGTAGATCAATAAGTTTTTGTTTTTTGTGATTCAGTTCCGGTCTGCCGGAAATTGAATATTGGCCTTTGTCAAATTATCTGGCGTAGCGGTGCTTCCTGATCATGAACTGGATGAGTCCGAACAGGATTACCAGCAGCACCGGACCGGCAGTATTGATAAGCTGCCACATCAGCAGGTCTTTTCTTGCGCGGGTTACATCGAGCGACCTGAGCCTGAGCTCGCGGGAGCGTACCGCCATCAGTCCGGTATCGTCGCAAAGATAATTCACTGCATTCAGCATCAGCTCCCTGTTCCCGAAGGTCTGACCTGTAAACCGGTCGTAGCCCAGTGGGTAAGGGTTGAAGGTGCCCGCGCTGAACTGAACCTGGTTTTTAATCAGGTCTCCGTCGGCCATCACAATCATTCTGTTCTCAGGACTCCTGCCGGTAAAACCGATTTCCGGAGCCTGCGCAATTTCAGCGGGAATCCGGTTGTTGTAAAGAGATTCAAATTCTCCTTCGAGCAGCACCGCCACAGCCTGAGGAGGTTGGTTGTAATCGGCCGGATCGGGTTCAAGGCGCAGGATGTCAAGGCTGATCATGACGGGCGTATTTGCCACACGGGTGTACTGTGACGTTTTTAAAAGCACTGTTTTGCTGATTGCCGGATTTCCAACGGTATCGATACTGCTGATAAACTCCGTCCGTACCGCATTCAGGTTGCTGACCACCGGGTGTGAAGAGGTGGAGGTAAGCACCGGAAAATAATACCAGGGAAAGAAACTGAATTGCGGCTGATTCCCGATCTGCCCGGTATACAGCGGAATCGGCAGCGCATTCAGGTCCATCAGCAGGTTACTGTTGAGCCTGACCCCATAACGAAAGAGCATATCATTCAGGTTAATATCCTGCGTGATTCCCATGGTTCGGTCAGCAGATTGAATGCTGTCCATGCTGGCAAAAACCGGATCTATCAGCCACAGGACTTTACCGCCTTTCATGATATACTGGTCGATGATAAATTTGTCTTTCTCGCTGAAAACGGAATCGGGTTTGGCGATGACAATTGCCTTGTATTTATTTAAAACCGTAAACGTTCCGTCTTCATTTTCTTTTCTTTCGGTAAGTGCGTTCACCCTGCCGTTGATGTTTACACTTTCAACAACATAGTAATCAGACAGCGCCCGGGAGATATCGGCGATCTCGGGTCCTTTGAGTTCGCCATGGCCTTGTGTAAAGGCGATTTTTGGTTTTCCCGTATTGCTCAGTTTCCTGATGGCATTAGAGATATTGTATTCCAGCGCCTGTATCGAATTATTAATAATTACATCCGGAGGGGCGCCTATTTGTTCTGATATAAGGTTCAGGGGAATTTCGCGGCCTTTGTGCGAAACAATGGCCCCCGGGAATATTCTTTGTTGCTGCTGCCCCTCCTTTTTTCTGACGTTGATGTCGGTTGGCTGAAGTCCTTGCTGGATCAGCCTTTCGAAAACCTCATTCCTGGTTTTGGTATCCGGGGCTTCGGAAGGGTTGATAAATTCGTATTGAATATTGTCATTAAACGCCCTGAATTCATCCAGCATCTCGCGGGTGGAGCGGCTAAGCATTTTAAAGCCGGCCGGGAACTCACCCTCAAGAAAAACTTTAAAGTAAAAGATGTCGTCGGTTTCCCTGAGCAGCTTTTTGGTGGAAGGGGAGAGGGAATATCTTTTTTCAGTAGTCAGATCAAAACGGGTGAAAACATAGGAACCGATGATGTTGAGCAACACAATAATCAAAAGCCCCAGCATAAGCTGAAGAATGTTGTTACGGCGGATATCTTTGTTTGTTTGTCTGGCTGAACTCATTTTCTTAACTCCGGTATTAGAATTCTATTGACTCCGGCTATTCGGCTGTGGTCTTTGATTTTTCCTGCTTCTCCCATTTTCTGCTTTCGAGGGAGGTTTTCGTCAGCAGTATAAATATGCCGATAAGACTCAGGAAATAGATTACATCACGGGTATCGATCACACCCCGGCTCATGGAAGCGTAGTGCGCTTCAATTCCCAGCGACATAATGAACAGGCCGGCTTTCCCGAAAAGGGAGAGAGAGGCTACAAACCCGAATCCAATGTAGGCAAAGCCGCTGATAATCAGGGCAAGCATAAATGCAACAATCTGGTTGTCGGTAATGGACGAGACAAAAATACCGATGGCAACAAATGCCGAAGCCAGGAACAACAGGCCGATATAGGAGCCCCACATTCCGCCCAGATCCATATTTCCTTTGGGCAGCCCAAGAAGATAAACTGAAACGGCATAGATCAGTGTAGGCAACAGGGAGAAAATCACCAGCGATACTCCTGCCAGGTATTTCGACATAATTATCTGCATATCTGTCAGCGGTTTGGTTAGCAGCATCTCAATGGTGCCCCCTCTCTTTTCATCGGCAAACGAACGCATGGTGATGGCCGGTATCAGGAAGAGGAATACAAAGGGGGAAATCATGAAGAGATTATCCAGGCTTGCATAACCGTAATCAACAATGTTGAATCCCATCGGAAAAACCCATAGAAACAAACCGTTAATCAGCAGAAATACCACAATGGCTATATAACCGATCAGTGAGTTGAGAAAAGCGAAAAACTCTTTCTTGTAAAGTGTAAACATATTTTGTCTGAGGTATCCCGTTAAGAGGGGGCTAAATTACTCAAAATTGCCGTTTTGGGGGATTGTTTTTGGAATTTTTGGCAAATCATCATCCTGCACCCTGTTCCATTGGCCGCATACGCACGATTGCAGGATCCGGACCTTCATTCAAGCGGACAGATTATGATACAATCAGGCAGAGTGCAGGGAAGGAGGTTTTAAGGTCAGCGGGCAAATTCAATCAATACCACATCATCATTTCTTAATCCGAGCAGGCTGGAGGCGTTTCCTTTATTAATCGCTATTTCAAGGTATCCCGTAGTGCTGAAGAGCAAGGCTATTTCACCTTCGGGAACATCGCTGTACGCGTTTCTCACGATATTCACCGGATGGGTTTTGCCCTTGATGTTGAGAGAGAATTTTCGCCTCATCCCTGTCTCCAGAAATTCCTTCTCTGTGATATTCAGGAAAACGTTTTCGTAATTATCAATGTAGATGACCCGGCCGCTGATGATATTTCCATTGATCTGAGGCTGCATTGAAATCAATGCCTTAAGCTCGTTCCTGACATCTCCCAGTTCTTCAACCGGTTTACCGTTAGCCAGATGTACCGCTGCTTTTACAAATCTGTCGCGGGTTGAAAAGATAAAATGACCTGAGTCCTGGGGAATGGTAAGTTCAACAATTTTTTCCGGTAGCCCGTCAAACATCAGTGTGAAGATGCCGTTGTCCGCACCGATAAAAAAATGATTATTGTATTCCAGGGCAATATGTGGCGTGATTTCAGATTCTTCTGTATTTACACCTACAATATGAACTGTGCCGGCCGGGAAATGAGGATAGGTGTTTCGCAGGATAAATGATGCCTGTTTAACGCTGAAAGGCGGAATCTGGTGGGTTATATCCACTATCCGGGCATCAGGGAGCTTGCTGAGTATGGCGCCTTTTACCACACCGGCATAATGGTCCCTGGGGCCCCAGTCGGTAGTAAGTGTAATGATTTTTACCTGTGCCATATTTATTTC
>ERZ795057.614-NODE-614-length-35773-cov-44.201999_pt1 | contig 35773 bp, 38 predicted proteins | sample MGYA00375141_ERZ795057 | MGnify/ENA primary metagenome ERZ795057 (study PRJEB30186, sample SAMN05720163) | activated sludge metagenome | isolation source: Anaerobic digester | place: Hong Kong | collected 2015-01-26 ...
CGTCTTTCCACTCCTGAGGGAATGCATGCCACGGAATCCGTGGCTGTTGTAAGGTAGCCGTTACTGTTCTGGAAGAGGGGCGGCTTCGGCCGCCCTTTTCAGTTCAGGCTTTCCCTGAACCGGTGCAGGAATCTTGATACCGGCAGCCCCATCACATTGAAGTAGCAGCCTTCGACCTTCTCAACCAGAACGCAGCCCAGACCCTGTATGCCGTAGGCCCCGGCCTTGTCCATGGGCTCCCCTGAATCAACGTAGGCTGATATCTCTTCCGGGGAAAGGTTCCTGAACTTCACCCTTGTGGCTTCCGCCAGCGAGAAGAACAGCCCCCTGGAATGCCAGGCGAGGGCAACTCCACCGTACACCGTGTGCCACTCCCCCGAGAGGTTCCCGATCATGCGAAGCGCTTCTGACCTGCCGGAAGGCTTCCCGAGGAGCACGCCGTCCTTGAACACCATTGTGTCGGCCCCCAGCACGGGCCTGTCGGAGTACAGGGAAGCAACGTCCCTTGCCTTCGCCTCGGCCCAGTGGATGACGATGTGCTCAGGTCTCCCCTCGATGGGAAATTCCTCAATCGAGGAAGGATGAACCGTGTGGGGAACACCGGCCATGGAAAGAATCTCCGTTCGTCTGGGAGATCTGCTGGCCAGTACTAGCTCTTTCTCCACCGGGTACCAGTAGTTCACATTTCCCTTTCAGACGGGGAATCCACCATGACGGTCACAGGACCCTGATTCACCAGGGAGACCTCCATCATGGCACCGAACACCCCCTCAGCCACCCTGAACCCCGCTTCCCGCACTTTCTGTATGAATAGCCGGTAGAGGATATTAGCGGTCTCAGGGTCGGCGGCCTTAATGAAACTGGGTCTCTTCCCCTTACGGGTGTCCGCGTGGAGGGTAAACTGACTGACCACCAGCATCTCCCCGCCTGTATCCGTCAGAGAGAGGTTCATGTTGCCGGCTGCGTCCGGGAAGATCCTTAGACCGGTTAGCTTGTTCACCATCCAGTCAAGGTCCGCCGGTGTGTCCTCGCCTCTGAAACCCGCCAGGACGAGGAGTCCTTCGCCGATCCTTCCGGTTGTCTTCCCGCCGGCTTTCACTTCAGCGCTGGATACCCTCTGGACAAGGGCCTTCAACTCTTCGATTCCTTGAGGGCCGATGGAATGCCCGGGAACAGAGCCACCGCGGTTCCAGCCAGTGAGCCGAGCCCCAGGGCAAGCCCCAGCATCTGGGCTATCCTCCCCCGGGAGGCATGATCGGCCCTCCCACGCCTTCGGGCAGCCACCCTGATCAGGCAGCCGGCAGCCAGCACGGCTACTCCCGCCCACCGGAAGGCCATGTAGCCGGAGAAGGCGGTCAAACGGAGCAGGAAAGCATCCAGCACGCTTACCAGAAGAACGGCGTAGAGGGTTATTCGTGAAGCGTCGGCGGTGGCTGAACTTTCCGCCACTGACCAGATCAGATAAATGACAACGGTGGCCAGAGTAGCCTGAAAATCCGGGGTGTCCCAGGGGAGCAGCGACAGATCGATTATCCCGGCCATGTTGAGAAGTACGATCACAGCGACAGGGATAATAATCCTGGCGGCAGGACTGTTCATTCCATCCCCCTGATGAGGGCGATGTTGAGCAGCTCGGTGCTGCCATCGATACTGATCAGTGCTATGTACTGCCCTGAAGCAACCGGGTCGCCCTGGCGGTTCTCGGCATTCCAGTAAAAAGCCTCCCCCTGAACCGGCGCTCTGTAGCATCCCACAGGCAGCTGGGAACGATGTTCGCTGAATACCTCTTCCCCGGCCACGGTGAATATGGTGAGGGACACATCTGCGGGGCCTTCCACGATGTCGAAACCTATGTAGAACTCGCCGCTGGAGGGGTTGGGATAGACCGAGGGCGGAAGGGATGAACCGATGGGGTCAACATAGAGGTCGATATCCGTTCCGGACTCTCCCAGTACTCCCTGAACGGGAATCCCGGCACCCCAGCCGGAAACAGATGCGGTGAAGCTTCCAAGGCTCCCGGGCTCGATCGCGAAACAGCCCTGCTGGTTCGTCACCGCGGTGATCGGCTCACCACCCTGTACGGAAACTGTTACTGTAAGACCTTCCAGGGGATCCCCGTTGTCGCTCCTCCTTACAGTACCAATCACTGAACGGTGCATTGCGGCGGCCATTCCGCTCACAAGACCGTATCCGTAGCTGTTGTCGGGATTATCGGTTCTGTCCGCAGTGGCCCTGAGTGCCTCGTATATGCGCATCATCGGCCATTCGGGGTGGGCCGATGCTATGCATGCCGCTGTGGCGGCGATTATCGGCGATGCGAAGCTGGTTCCGTTAGCGGTGGAGTACCCCGTTCCTCCCCAGGAGGCGGTAACGGCGTTCTCACCCCTGGCGCAGCCGTCGGGCTTTATCCTGCCGTCGGCTGTGGGACCCCTGCTGGAGAAAGCGGCAATGGCGCCGGAACCGTCAACGGCTCCCGCGGCGAATACCGAATCGCCGTCGGCGGGGGCTGAAAGGGTGGTGGGTTCAGGGCCGTTGTTACCGGCGGAGTTGTAAACAAGAAGCCCCCTGGAAGCGGCAAGGTCGGCGGCTATGGTTGTTACCGCGGTGTTGCCGTCGAGGTCCGAAGGCTCGTACCAGTCGGTGTATCCCAGGGAGCTGTTCACAAGGTCGGCCCCCTGGAGTTCCAGCCATTCCAGACCGGCCACCCAGAAGTCCTCCTCCTGCTGGTACTCGTCGCCGGTATCCTCTGTCTTGGCCAGAACGAAGGAGGCGTCGTAAGCCCCTCCCACATAGAGACCCGGGTCATATCCTCCCATCACGGAGAGAACCTTCGTCCCGTGGGAGGGCTGTGCCTGCGGGTCTCCCTCCTGCCACGCCGTAACGCTGTCCTGATTGATGAAGTCGTACTGAGCCAGAACGGAAACCGGCTGGAGGCAGGGATGGCCCAGGTCGAAACCGGTGTCGAGAATGCCCACGATGACACCGCCTCCGGTCCAGCCGCGCTGGTGCATCTGGAGCGTCTCCGTCTGTTCCAGCTGGGAACGGGAAAGACCGTAGGAATCCGGCTCCGGGACCTCACCCACCGGCTGGAAGGTGGAAACGCCCACCGGCCTCACATCGCTCACATAGGACTGTTGAAGAAGGTATTCCACCTGCTCATCGGTGAGGCGTATGCTCACGGCATTGAGAAAACGGGAACCGACCCTGACGGAAGCCTGGGAAACGGTCTCCACCTGTTCCACATACGGCGCCCAGGGGTCGAGATCGAAAACATCCGCCTCCAGTACACCCGCCGAGGCTCTTCTGTCGGCGGAGGGCGATTCCGTTATCCTCGCGGATGCTTCCGCAAGGCGTGAATCCACGTTCTCACCCCTGTCGGCGAAGAAGACCCAGTAAAGGCCCCCTTCAGGGGCGGTGCCCTGAAGCAGGGCCAGCATTATTGTTAAAAGAAACATCAGATCTCAGACAGATCCTGCCATTGCCATATCTGGTATTCTCCATCCGCATTGGGTTTGCAGAGGAAAATGGCTTGGCCCTGGGCTCTGAAACCATCGGGCTGGCCCTGGGCATTGATGTAATAGACCTGAAGGTCGAAGGATCTCACCAGCTGCAGGGTCTCACCGGAAGGGTCTCCATACCAGACCGATTCGGTGTTGCCGGTAAGGTTCAGTTCGATGGTCTCAGCATCCGGGCTGTTGAACATGTTGGTGGTGAACTGCTCCTCGATGTCCCTTCCCCAGGATTCGTCTACGATGCCGTCTCCGTCGTAGTCGTCCCAGTCCACCTCCAGGAGGATGAACTCGAACTCCTCGTGGAGACAGTTCATGTACGCATCTATGTTCTGGGTCTGGTAAGCGAGCTGGAAGTTGTGAAGTACTTTCCAGGCGCTGTCGGCCGGCGTGTAGTAGCCTGACTCACCGCCTGTGCCTCCTGATTCAGGGCTGAAAAGGCATGCCGTTCCACCAAGTATTATCGCTGTAACCGCAAGAGCTGTAGTTCTCTTTCCCATGCTTCCCTCCAAAGAAGTACTGCAAAATCATATCATTCGTCCACAGGAATATACCCGATCCGCCTCGAAATCGTTCCCCCTGACTATACCTCCGACAGGTCGGTCCACTGCCATATGCGGTACTCCCCGTTTTCATCGGGCCTGCACAGGAAGATCGCTTCCCCTGAAGCTCTGTGTCCCACCTGCACTCCGTCCTCCACGAAGTAGACCTTCAGCTCGAAGGATCTCACCAGCTGCCTGGTGGCACCTGTAGGGTCGCCGTAGTATTCCGTGTTCGATGTTCCGTTGAGCATAAGCTCTATGACCTGGGCTTCAGGGCTGTTGAACATGCCCGTCGTGAACTCCTCCTCTTTGTCCCTTCCCCAGGACTGGTCGATGATGCCGTCACCGTTGTAGTCGGCCCAGTCCACCTCCAGAAGGATGAACTCGAAGTCATCGTGAAGGCAGTGGAGGTATTCATCTGTGTTCCTTGTTTCATAGGAAAGCACGAAGTTCTCCATGAGGATCTCAGGGGTATCAGCGGTCTGGAAAAGGGTCGGATTGTCATCATTCACCGGAGGAGGAGCAAAGATGCAACCTACGGAAAGCTGCGCCCCGGTGACGAAGATGAATAGTGAACATGTCCTTATGGTTTTCAGCCTGCATTTCATCGTGCACCGGGCTTGATGCATGAATACCTCCTCTTCCCTCCGCTTTCCAGTATCCATGATCCAACCGAGTTGTTCCAGTTGTAATGAAACAACCTGCCTGTTCAGCGTGTATCACATATGCAGACTTCCCTCCACCGGAAGGTATTTCACGAAACTGGAGGGCCCAGTTTCGAGATGCCCTGCTGAGGGCGCATAAATCCAGTTGACCTAAGCCTTTTGCCATGGAATAATAGGGTGTTGAGGGGTACACGGGGCCTGCGAAGGAAAAGGGGTTATTCTGTTCGCTTTCTTGCTTGCTCTGGCTGCGCTCACCGGTGTTTCCACTGTGGACGAGGCCATTCAGCTCTATGAGATGGGAGATATTCCAGGGGCAATAGTAGCCCTGGAAGAGATGATCTCATCAGGGTCCCTCACCTTCGACGAGGCCCTCAGGGCCTGGGACAGGCTGGGCAGCTCATACTTCGCCATGGGAAACGACCAGGCCGCAAGGAACGCCTACGGAGAGCTCCTGCGCCTGGATGTGTTCTACGACCTGAGCCCCAGGGCGAATCCGCGTCTGCAGGCCTTGCTGGACGATGTGCGGAACAACACCATGGCCTCCGCCATGGTGCGCAGCGAACCAGCGGGGGCCTTCGTTACCCTCGACGGCCAGCTCATGGGCGTTACCCCCATCATGCTCGACGGCCTCATGGGCGGCGAGGAATACCAGGTAGACGTATACCAGGTCGGTTATGAAACCGAGTACTACACCCTGGCGGCCCAGCCGGGCTTCAGCCACATGCTTCAGTTCGACCTTGACATACTTCCCGACCAGGCTTCGGTGGCGGTGGCAGCCGCAGGCGGAACCGGAACCGTGACCGATACTTCCCAGGAGAACGGAACAGGGGGGCAGACAGGCGCCACCGGCAGTCTCCTGCCGGATGAAATGGTTGCCTCTCCCCTTGAGCAGAACGGTGGAGGAGGCTCTTCACAGCAGGTCGGCGCTGGAACCCAGCAGACAGCTTCCTCTGCGTCCTCCCAGCCTGAAAGCACCGAAGCCCTCCTTGCCATGCTCTCAGGCGGCGGAGGCATAGACATGACCGCCCTGAGTTCCTCAGGAGGCTTCATAAACGGTGACTCGTCGGAGAACATAGGCCTCGCCGGGGCTTCAGGCGGGCATTCCGGCATAGTCTCCTCAGGGGTTGCCGCCCAGGCCGAGGCACTTGGCAGGGAGGTAATGGTCTTCAGCGACATCTCCACCCAGACCGCCCCCGAGGTTACAGGAACGGGAAGCTACTCTTCCAGGACCGCCGAGGAGATAGCCGAACTCGTGGCCCAGAAGCGCAGTCAGGTAATGTACGTCTACAACAAGCACCTCAGGACCGACCCGCTGCTCATGGGCAGGGTCGATGTAGCCATGATCATCCACCCCAGCGGCAGGGTCTCCGACGTGGAGATCGTTTCTTCAAACATGTACAACCAGGCGTTCGAGCTTGAGCTGATAAGAACGGTGGAACAGTGGCGCTTCGGAAGCGTCGACGAGAACGAGGGGCCCCTCCCCATTCAGCTGCCCTTCAGCTTCAGTCCCTGATCCGCCGCCATCCCCCGAAAGGACGATATGAGCGAGAATAAGGTCATGGCCATTCTGCAGGAATGCAGCGCCCTCCTGAAAGGGCACTTCAGGTACACTTCCGGCAGACACGGAGATATGTATTTCGAGAAGATCAGGGTCGCTGCCAGACCGGACCTTGTGAATGAACTTGGCAGGATGACCGCCGAGCAGATGAAGGACGTGTATGACGGTATTGATGTGGTATGCGCACCGGCCTTCGGAGCCATAGTGTTCGGTTTCGCCGCAGCAGCCGCCATGGGCAAGCCCTTCGCTTTCCTGCAGAGGGACGCGGCTGGTACAATGGGCATCCGCCCTGGCTTCACCGATGTGGTGGAGGGGAAAAAGGTGCTTCTCGTGGAGGATGTGGTCACCACTGGCGGCAGCGTGAGGGAATCCCTCGAGGTGCTGGATTCCATGGGTGCGGAAACGGTGATGGCGGGGCTTCTGGTGGACAGGACCGGAGGCACCCTTGAACTCCCGGTTCCCTACAGGGCGCTCCTCACCGTGAAGGCCGAGAGCTGGGCCCCTGAGGACTGTCCGCTCTGCAGAAGGGGTATCGAACTCGTAAAACCTGGATCGTCCGGCAAGAAGGTCTAGTTCCCGGCGGGATCCTGGTTGAAGAAAGCGCTGAGCTGCCGGTAGACCTCCGGCGCCCTTTCCTTCATTTTTTCAGGCTTCTCGAAGAAGTACTCCACGGCGCAGGCAAAGAACTCGGCGGGGTTCGTTCCCGCATAGTCCCTGAGGATCGATCTGTGGGCATGAACCTTCTCGAACTCGCTCTGCATGGTCTCCACCCAGGGCCTGTAGCAGCCCAGGGAGAGTTCGTCGGGGATGCCGTCGGGCCTCCTGCCGTCCAGCACGTGGGCGAACTCATGGTATCCAACATTGAAACCGTCGTTCTTGTGCTCGAAGCTCCTGAGAAGGTGGGGAAGGGAAAGTATCACTCCTCCCTGGGAATGGACCAGCCCCGCAGCTGACATGCCTCCGTTCGACCTGGTGGAATAGGAGCCGTCGGCGGAGAAACCCGAGGGGTAGATCAGGATCTCTCCGAAGTTGTGGTACTCCCAGCCCGGGCGGCCGAAGGTGAGCCTCACCGCCGTTGCCGCAACAAGGGCCCTTACCTGGTCGGTGATCTCCACACCGTCTATTCCGGTTATCGCATGTTCCGCAAGGAAGATGGCAATCTGTTCCTCGTAGCTCCTTTTCCTCTCTCCCCGAAGACCGCTGTAAAAGGAGACCTTATCCTTGAGAACGTTCCTTATCCCTTCGGGAAGACCGGTCCTGGCTATTCTTTCCCGTCTGATGTAACGGCTGAGGAAGAAAAGGAAGTAGACCGCGCCTGCTCCCCATATGATCCCCAGGAAGAGGCCCACGGCCCTTCCCCTGGTTATGAACGGAAGGCTGAGAAGCAGACAGGACGCCGCGGTAAGCAGCGCCCTGTTGCGAATCCTGTCTGTGGGGAAAACCTCCACTAGACCTCGGACATGAAGTGGCGCTCCACCATGATCCGCTTCAGCTCACGGGTGAAGATCTCCCTGTCGCGGAGCTCGCTGGCAAGCTCTTCCTTTGCCTGCTCCAGCTCGGCCCTCTCCAGCCTGAAGGCCTTAAAGGCCTTGCTGTAGGCTTCGCGGGCCTTCTTCAGCTCTTCAGGATCGTCCTTCTTTTCTTCCTCGGTGCTCTGAAGGAGTTCCCTGGCCCTCTCGAAGGCCTTCCTGGCCTCGGCTGCCTCTCTGGTCTCCTCCTCGACTTCCTTGCGGAACTCCGCTATCTCCTCTTCGCTGAAGTCCATCTCGCCCTTGATACGGCCTTCGAGTTCGTCGAGGACCGGGGCAAGGAACTGCTTCAGCTCGTGAACATAGCTGGCGTAGCGGTCCACTGTGGTCCTGAGCTTCTTCTCCTTGCGTATGTTCTTGATCTCGCCCAGCTTCTCCTGCCATGCGTGAAGCTGGCTGAGGCTGGCGGCCAGATCCTTCCTGAGCTCGTTCTTGAAATGGATGTCGGCCTTGAGCTTTCTCTCCTGCGTGTTGTGCTGATTCACGGATAACTCCTTGTTTCTATGATTATTGTGTTTTTTACGGTTCCTGGATGCAGGGCGGTTTATGCTACCAAAAGGCTCTTCTGTCAAGAGTTTGAAAATCTCAGCCTGGCTTCCAGGGCGGCGTAGCTCTCCTTCATCCCCTCACCCGGGCTGAAGCCAAGCACCTTCGCCGCGCGGAACACTTCTTCCTCGTTCCCGGCCTCTATCTCCACGAAGGTTCCGTAATCCAGCGTGTCCAGACAGATGAAGGCTGCCCCGAGCTTCCATACCTCACGCTGCTTCCAGTACTCGTAGACCGGTCGGCAGCCCGCCGCTGCGAAGAGCTTCACCGTATCCGCGAAGGACCTCTCAACCTTCAGCTCGTGCTCGGTCCGTTTCTTCACCGAACCTCCCATAAGTGGCTCCTTCACGGTCACCGTTACCTCGCCCCGGTACTCCCTTACCCTGAGGAGCATGCCGGAACTGCGCACTTCCCCTGTTTCGTTGTCCAGAACGGCGTTCTTCTCATGTGACTCCGGTGAAATCAGTTCAGCCCCGGCTTTACTCAGCGCTTCCTTTACTTCGGCGAACCCTTCCACCTGGAACTTCAGCTCAGCTTCAACGGGCATGGGGACCTTTCCTGTGCGGGGATTTGACCTTGAGGGTATATTACTATAAATTACCGCCCTGCGGAGGACTAGTCTAATTGGTAAGGCAGCGGATTTGAAATCCGCCGGGCTAATCACCCTTCGGGGTTCGAGTCCCCGGTCCTCCGCCAGGCCTTTCACAGGAGCAGCATGACCGATTCCATGTTCATGGGCGACAAGAAGCTCATAGTCACAGGGGACAGGATACTGGTAAGCCCCCCCTCCACAGGGGAGAGGACCGACTCCGGGCTGTACGTTCCCGACTCCGCCGTTGACCGGAAGAAAATACTGGGAGGCTGGGTTGAGGCAGTGGGCCCGGGTTACCCTATACCCTCCCCCGGAGACGGCTCAGAGGAACCCTGGAAACCGGCCGAATCCCCTGAGATCAGGCACTACCCGCTTCAGGTGGAAAAAGGGGACTTCGTTCTCTACGTTAAGAACTCCGCCTGGGAGATCAGGCTTGACTCCGCCAAGTATTTCGTTGTGCCCTTCTCTGCGGTGCTCATCATCCTGAGAACCCCGCTGGACGTGGATCAGACCTCTGAGTAACCCTATCTGAACATCGCCGCCAGAAGGCTGGAGTCGCTCACCCGCCAGTCACCGTCCTCCCAGTTCATCCTGAAGGAGATGGTCGAGCCGTTGAAGTAGTGGATCACCACCGTTGCCTCCCTCCCCTCCATGGAGGCCGTCTCCCTCTCGATGTATTCCTCAGGCTGAAGGGTTATGGTCTCCATTATCAGACCCATGATCTCCTGATTGGAGAGGTCTTCGAGGTCCTCCAGCGATACCGCGGTTCCATACCTGCTTCGGAGCAGGTCCTCCGCCAGGACGGGGTCTGCCGTGGCTATTGACCTTGCCTGTTCGATGAAGCCGTCCAGGGTCTGGTAAAGGTCGCTGGAGAGTATGGTCTCCAGGGCCCTTCCGTTGCCATACTCTATGGCATCCATCAGGTCGTATGCGGTATCGATGGGGTCGCAGACAGCCGTCGCGGCCATGAGAAGCACAGGGAAAACCCACTTGAGAGCCATTTGCATCCTCCTGCGGTTCAATCGTTTGCAGAGTTACTTGACAAACTTGCGGACGGCCCGGCCCTGGGCGATCCATGTCCTGCCGTTCCGGCGGACCTCAAGGTAAACAGGGGGCTTCACATCCGGGAAGAAGACCAGACCGCCGGTGTGTACCTCGGGCTCCCTGCCCCTAATGAGTACCTCGCCCTCCCCTGGAAGTTTCATGTGGAGTCCCTCCGGAGTGAGGGAGGTGCGGAATCCCGAAGCATCACCGGATATGGCGTTGCTTATGAAGCAGTTGCCCTGTCTGAGGGCTTCAGTGAACTGCTCAGGTGCGGTGAGGGGTTCGTCAAGGAGAATGTGGGTGCGTACCCTCTGGAAAAGCATTCCGTAGTTGAACACATCCCTGCCCAGTATCCTGTGGCCGTGGGCGTCGGCTCCCCCCACCAGGCATCCCCCGGTATCCATCCACATGTCCACGGATTCGGCGCATGGAGAGATGACCCTGGCGTCGGGATGGTTCAGCGCGGAGAGGATGTTCAGGGGGCTTACCCTCCTCTTCCACATGCTCATCCAGTTCCAGACCTCTATCCCCGCCACCGGATGGCCGGTCCCGAAACCCCAGGGATACTCCCCGAGACCTGGAACGAATGGCCGCTTCTCCCTGGGATGGGCGATCACGGCAATACCGCCCATGGCGTTCACCTCTTCCAGCTGACTGAGTATGTGACCGCCGTGGTTCAACCTGTCCACCCCGTACACGAGCAGGTGGCTCTTCAGGTCTGTGTGCTGAAGCTCGGCGCCAACGATGGACAGAAGGCCGTCGGTTCGCTTCCCGTGCCAGCCCTCGTCCATAAGCGCGAGATGCCTGTGGTCGTTGAAGGCCAGGTAGTCCAGCCCGGCTTCCAGTGCGGCTTCCACTATCTCCCCGGGTTCGCCGCGGCCATCGGACCTTGTGGTGTGAACGTGAATGACCCCCGTGGCGCAGTATCTGGGAAAGGCCACGGGGGTCGTCCGGATCACTTCTGCTCTAACCCCTGCGCTTCTTTATCTCTTTGATCAGCGCCGGCACGACTTCGAAGAGATCGCCGACGAAGCCTTCGGTGCAGAACTGGAAGATGTTGGCGTCGGGGTCCTTGTTAACGGCGTATATGGCGTCTGAGGACTGCATCCCCACACGGTGCTGCACCGCTCCGGAGATCCCAACCGCAAGGTAGGTCTTTGGCTGAACGGTCTTGCCGGTCTGCCCAACCTGCCTGGGGTACTCGATCCAGCCGGCGTCGACAGCGGCCCTGCTGGCGCCGACGGTACCGCCCAGGAGATGCGCCAGTTCATGGAGCATGGGGTAGTTGGAGGGGTCCTTCATTCCCCTGCCACCGGAGATAACTATCTCCGCCTCGGTTATATCGACTTCGTCGCCCTCGGTGGGGATGAACTCCAGCACCCTGGACCTGGACTCCACCATCTCAGGGGTGATCGGAAGGTCTAGCACCTCGCCTGTCCTGGACTCGTCGGGGGTCATGGGCTTCATCACACCGGGACGAACCGTGGACATCTGGGGCCGGGTCCTGTCGCAGACGATGGTGGCCATGATGTTGCCGCCGAATGCGGGGCGGGTCTGCATGAGCATCCCGCTGTCGGGGTCCATGTGAAGCTCGGTGCAGTCCGCCGTGAGACCGGTGTCCAGGCTCTTGGATACCCTGGGCATAACGTCCCTGCCGGTGGTGGTGGCTGCGGCAAGCACTATCTCAGGCTTCTCGCTGTTTATCACCTTTGTGAGAATGCTGTTCCAGGGCTCGGTGCTGAAATGCTCCAGTGAGGGATGAACCGCCTTTATCACCCTGTCCGCCCCTGCGTGTATCAGCTTCCCGGGCGTATCTCCGGGATCATCGGTTATGATCAGGGCGGTTACGGTCTTCTTCCCGCCTGAGAGCTTCCGGGCCTCGCCCAGCAGCTCCAGGGCGCTTCTGTCAGCGTGGCCGTCGCGCATCTCGCAGAGGACCAGTATGCCGCTGTACTCCGCCAGCTTCTCCGGGTCTCCGCCGAATGAGTGGTGAACCACCAGGGCGCTGAAGGGGCACGAGTCGACACATATGCTGCAGAGCGTGCAGTCCTCCGAGACCACCGCTTTCCTCTTCTCGTTCACCGAAAGGGCGTTCACCGGGCAGGTCTTTACGCAGATGCCGCATCCTGTGCAGCTGTCCTTGATCTCCAGGAATCCGCCCATGTCAGCCCTCCTTCCCTTCTCCCAGGAGAAGGTCCGCCAGCCTCCTGGCAAGCTCCTCAGGGGTTCCAGTATGTATCTCTCCGCCCTTTCTGGCCTCCGGTGTGGCTGTGACCACCACCTTGGTGGGAGAGCCCTCGAGGCCTGTCTCAGCCTCGGTGAGGCCCAGGTCTTCCAGGCCCCAGACAGGTATCTCCGCCTTACGGGACTTCATCTTGCCCCTGAGGCTGGGCACCCTGGGCACATTAGCGTCCTTCAGTATGGTGAGCACCGCGGGAAGCTCGGTCTGAACCACCTGGGTTCCGGTCTCCACGTATCTCTCCACTGTGATCGTCTTCTCCTCCAGGCTCCTGACCTTTCCCACGAAGGTTATCTGGGGCCAGTCAAGTGAAGCGGCCACGCTGGGGCCTGTCTGGGCGGTATCACCGTCGATGGCCTGCTTCCCGAAGAAGACCGCGTCCACGTCTCCCATCCTGGCCACCGCGGCGGCAAGGGTGTGGCTGGTGGCCCAGGTATCCGCTCCGGCGAATGCCCTGTGACTGACCAGAACGGCATCGTCGGCGCCCATGGAGATGGCTTCCCTGAGCACATCCTCGGCCTGCGGGGGGCCCATGGTGATCACCGTTACCGTACCGCCCAGTTCGTCCCTCCACCTGAGGGCTTCCTCAAGGGCGTAGGTGTCGAAGGGATTCATGATGGAGGGAACACCGTCGCGGATCAGCGTTCCCCTCACAGGATCTATCCGAACCTCGGCGGTGTCCGGAACCTGTTTTACTGCAACGACGAACTTCATTGGCTCCTACTTTCTGTGGGCTTCCTTTATCATGACGTGGGCAATGACGCTGCGCTGTATCTGGTTGGTGCCCTCGTATATCTGTGTTATCTTGGCGTCGCGCATCATCTTCTCCACCGGGTACTCCCTCATGTAGCCGTATCCGCCCAGTATCTGAACGGCGTCGGTGGTAACGCTCATGGCCACATCGCTGGCGAAAACCTTTGCCATGGCGGACTCCTTCTCGAACTTCTTCGAGCCGTTGTCTATCATCTTCGCCACGGAATAGGTGAGGGCCCTGGCGGCCTCTATCTTCGTTCCCATGTCGGCAAGCATGAACTGCAGGCCCTGGAAGGAATCGATCCTCTGGCCGAACTGCTTCCTCTGTGAGGCGTACTTCAGGGCTTCGTCCAGGGCTCCCTGGGCTATTCCCACAGCCTGGGCGGCAACACCGGGCCTGGAGTTGTCAAGGGTGCGCATGGCAACCATGAAACCCATCCCCTCCCTGGAGATGAGGTTTTCCGCGGGGATGCGGCAGTCCTCGAAAATGAGCTCCCTTGTGGCGGAGGCCCTGATGCCCATCTTGTCTTCCTTCTTGCCGTAGCTGAATCCCGGGGTTCCCTCCTCCACGATGAAGGCGCTGGCGCCCCTGGCGCCCCTGTCGGGATCGGTGAGGGCTATCACTGTGTATATCTGGGCCTCTCCGCCGTTGGTGATCCACTGCTTGGTTCCGTTGAGAACGTAGTGGTCGCCGTCCCTGATCGCCCTGGTCTTGATGCCGCCGGCGTCGCTTCCCGCTTCCGGCTCGGTGAGGGCAAAGGCGCAGAGCTTCTCCCCTGAGGCGAGCTGGGGAAGGTATTTCTGCTTCTGCTCCTCTGAACCCATGAGGATGATGGGCATGGCGCCCAGGGCGTTTGCGGCGTAGGAAACCGCCACTCCGCCGCAGTAGCGGCTCAGTTCTTCAGTGGCCACCACCAGGGAAAGGCTTCCCATGCCGGTTCCCCCGTACTCCTCCGGAATGTAGATGGTGAACAGGTCGCTCTGGGCGATGACCTTCATTATCTCCCCGGGGAACCTGTTCTCCTCGTCGAGCTCTGCCCGGACGGGAAGTATGTGCTTCTCGCCTATCTCGGTGCATATCTCCTTTATCGCCAGAATGTCCTCATTGAGCATGTAGTCCATATCAGTCCTCACCTTCAAGGGCCTTAAGGGCCTGTTCAGCCGCGGCCATCTTTTTTTTTTCAAGCAGAAGACGGCATACGATATAAGACCGTGTGACTGGAGTTCAGACGTGTGCTCTTCCGATCTGGGAGGGCCCAAGAACCTCCTCTGTGACATACTCGGGCCTGGGCATCCCCCTGCCCTGACAGTACTCCTGAAGACGACTCTTCGGGTCTCCGCAGCTGCTGCAGCCTTCCAGCGCAAGCAGTGTCCGCTCCACGAAGTCTCCGGCGGCCTGGAACCCGCGGTCCAGAAAGAGGGCTCCCACCACCGCCTCGTAGGCGTCGGCCGCCATGGAATCCGGTATATCGGGCTCCGCAAAGTCCCTGCCTGTAATGATCATCCCCCTCAGTCCCAGCCTGTCGGCGCATCTTGCCAGGGTACTCCCCCTGACCAGATCGATCTTCAGCCTCGTGAGGTCGCCTTCGGAGGCATCCGGATACCTTCTGAGAAGATTCTGCCTCACGGAAAGCTCCACCACGGCGTCGCCCAGGAACTCCAGTCTCTGGCCGTTCACGGCTCCGCTGGCTGAGGAATGCGTAAGGGCCTGACGGAGCAGGGCGGAGCGGCGGAAATGCCGCTCCAGCTCCTTGAATTCCTGTGCCTCAGCTGTCACCCTTGTAGCGGGCAAGGGCAATGGTCACGTTATGACCGCCGAAGCCCAGGGAGTTGCTCAGGGCGTTCTGAATTGCGGCCTTCCTGGCGGTACCGGGCACATAGTCGAGATCGCATCCCTCGTCCGACTCCTCCAGGGTGGCGGTTGGGGGAACGATACCCTCTTTGAGGGCCATTGCGGTGAGCATTATCTCCATGCTTCCCGTGGCTCCCAGCATGTGGCCGTGGACCGACTTCGTGCTGGAGACCATTACCTTGTCGGCATGGGCCCCCAGGGCGGTCCGTATCGCCTGAGTCTCGTTTATGTCATTAAGCTGCGTGGAGGTGCCGTGGGCGTTCACGTAGTCCACCTGCTCGGGTTTGATGCCGGCATCCTTCATGGCCATGATCATGGACCTGGCGCAGCCCTCGCCCCCCGGGGCCGGGGCGGTTATGTGGTGGGCGTCGCAGGACATCCCCACACCGGTTATCTCGGCGATTATGTCGGCGCCCCTGGCCTTCGCGTGCTCCAGTTCCTCCAGGACCAGTATCGCGGCGCCTTCGGCTATCACGAAACCGGATCGGTCTTTGTCGAAGGGCCTTGAAGACTTCTCGGGCTCATCATTGAACGTGGTGCAGAGGGCCTTCATGGAACAGAAGCCCCCTACGCTCATCACAGTGAGGGGTGCTTCGCTGCCCCCGGCCACCATGGCGTCGGCCCTGCCCAGACGGATGGCGTCCACGGCGCTGGCTATGGCGTGGGTGCTTGAAGCGCAGGCGGTAACCGTGGCGAAATTGGGGCCCTTCGCGTTGATGTCGATGGCCACCTGCCCCGCCGCCATGTTGCTTATCATCATGGGAACGAAGAGGGAGCTGATTCGGCGGGGGCCACGCTCCATTGAGATGGTGTGCTGCTCTTCGTAGGTCTGCAGACCGCCCACTCCGCTGCCTATTATCACGCCGATCCTCTCGGGATCCATGTTATGCCCGGTGAGCCCGGCGTTCTTCCAGGCGTCCCTGGCCGCAACGATGGCGAACTGGGTGTACCTGTCGTTCCTTCTTACTTCCTTGGCGCCGAGGTGCTCCTCGGCGTCGAAATCCTTCACCTCACCGGCTACCTGGCTTGTGAACGGTTCCGGGTCGATAACGGATAATCTTCCGATACCGCTCTTGCCATCTACGGCGTTCCGCCAGGCTTCGGAGGGGGTGTTCCCTATTGGGCTCAGCACTCCGAAACCCGTTATCACTACTCGTTTTTCAGACACGGAATTCCTCCCGATGCTCAATCCGGCAAAACGCCGTTCCCGGAGGAACCGGCGTTCTACCGGCCAATACAATCACTCAAATATGACTAGGCTTCGATTCCCTTTGAGTTCAGGAATTCCACCACCGCGCCAACTGTCTGGAGGTTGTTGCCCTCTTCGTCGGAGATCTTCAGGTTGAACTCGTCCTCGAGGTCCATCATGAGATCGACCATGTCCAGGGAGTCTGCGCCGAGATCGTCCTTGAGGTTTGCGGTGGGGGTTACCTCTTCAGGCTTAACGTTGAGTCTGCTTACGATGATTTCGGAGATACGGTTTTCAAGAGACATCATTCTTCCTTTCTCAGGTAGTGAGACCGCCGTCAACGGGCAGTACTGTGCCGGTAATATACTTAGCCGAAGGGCTCATGAGAAATGCAACCGCATCGGCGACATCCTCCGGGCTTCCAAGCTTTCCTGCAGGTATCCGGGACAGGTAGTCCTGGACCACTTCAGGGGGAAGCTTCTTCGTCATTTCCGTTTCGATGAACCCGGGGGCTACCACATTAACCCTTATTCCCCTTGCGGACAGCTCCCTGGTGAGGGATTTGGACATGCCTATGATCCCCGCCTTGCTGGCGGCGTAGTTGGCCTGCCCGGCGGCGCCCATGAGACCCACCACGGATGAGATACTTACGATGGATCCCTCCCTGGCCCTGATCAGGGAACGGAGAAAGGCCCTGGTAACCTTCCAGGCCCCTGTGAGGTTCACATCGAGAACCTGGTTCCACTGGTCTTCGTCCATCCTCATCATGAGGGTATCCCTCGTTATGCCGGCGTTGTTCACTATGCCCTTTACCGGGGGAAGCTGGTCAGAGATCGCCTGGGCAACCTTATCCAGTGCTTCGGCGTCGGTGATGTTCACGGTGAACGGAACGAATCCTTCCCCCAGCCGGGTGGCGGCATTTGCCAGATCTTCCTCGAGCATGTCCAGGGCCGCTATCGTCCAGCCGTTCTCCATGAGCTTCCCGGCGATCTCCAGGCCTATTCCCCTTGCGGCGCCTGTTACCACCGCGGTGCATCCATTACTCATCGCTGTACCTCACGACAATTCCTCCCCATGTAAGACCGGCTCCGAAGGCAGCCAGTACCACATTGAAGCCCGGCTTGATGGTGCCGTTGCGGAGGGCTTCGTCAAGGGCTATGGGAATGGATGCGCTGGAAGTGTTCCCATACTGATCGATGTTCACGTAGACATCTTTCCACTCAAGCCTCAGCACCCTGGCGGTAGACTCTATTATCCTCACATTGGCCTGGTGGGATATGAGAAGGTTAACGTCTTTGTAGGTGAGCCCGTCCTCCTCCAGGGCTTTAAGGGCCGAATCCCGCATTGCCCGTACGGCGCTCTTCATTATCTCGGAACCGGACATGTGTATGGTGTTCTTCTTCTGATCGATTGCTTCATGGCTCACCGGCATCCTGGAACCGCTGGCGGGAAGGTCCAGGAGATGGCCCAGCGAACCGTCGGCTCCCCAGTGAATACCTCCCAGAAGGCCGCCCGGGCCCTGGCTGCTTACACATGCCGCTCCAGCGCCGTCGCCGAAGAGGACGCAGGTGTTCCTGTCCTCCCAGTTCACTATGGAGGAGAGCTTCTCGGAACCGATCACGAGGATACGGTCCAGCATGCCTGCCTTTATGAAGGCCTTGGCCTGGATGAGGCCGTATATGAATCCGCTGCACCCCGCCTCGAAGTCGTAGCATGGAACCTTGCCGAGACCCAGCCGGTCCGCCACCAGGGCAGCGGTGTTGGGGAACGAAAAATCAGGCGTAACGGTTCCAAGAACAACTGCCTGCACATCTTCCGGAGCCCAGCCGGCGGCCTCCATTGCCCGTTTCGATGCTTCCACCGACATGTCGCTGTTGGCCATGTCGTCCGGTGCGATGTGTCTCTGCTTGATGCCTGTTCTGGTGGTTATCCACTCATCGGAGGTTTCCACCATTTTTTCAAGGTCATGGTTCGTGAGGGTGTTCTCCGGGGCGAAGTGCCCGGTTCCCACTATGTAGGCTTGTCTATCCTTCAACGGTACTCTCCTCCTCCTCGAGCAGTTCAGCCATTTTGGCTTCGATGGCCTCCACGGCGCCGCTTCTCCTGAAATCGGTTGCCGCTGCTATGGCGTTCCTTATGGCAAGGGCCGTGGAACTGCCGTGGGCTACTATGCCAACCCCTTTAAGGCCCAGCAGCGGGGCTCCGCCGTATTCGGCGGCATCGAATTTTTTCCACAACTTGTTGAAGGAGGGCTTCATGAACAGATAGCCCATCCTTGATGTCCACTGCTTCTTCATCTCCAGGTAGAGGGTTCCCCCCACCATGGAGGCTATGGACTCGATGAACTTGACCAGTACGTTTCCCGTGAACCCGTCGGAGACCACTACGTCGGCCTCGCCCATGAGGATTCCGTCCCCCTCGATGTTCCCTCCGAAATTCAGCGGTGAGGAGGTTAGCATCTGATAGACCTCCTTGACCTCAGGGGTACCCTTCGAAGGCTCGCTGCCCACGTTCAGAAGGCATATCTTGGGAGACTCCACACCGAAAACCAGCCTGGAGTAGATGCTGCCCATGAAGGCGAATTTGTAGAGAAGCTGGGGACGGCAGCCCACATTTGCCCCCACATCAAGGAGTATGGTGGGGTTGCCCACCGTTGGGATGCTGCTGGCCAGAGCAGGTCTGGGAATGCCCTTGATCCTGCCAAGTGCGAACATGCTGGCGGCCATCATGGCCCCGGTGTTCCCCGGGCTTACCATGGCGTTGGCCACTCCCTTCCTCTGAAGACCGGCCATGACCACCATGGAGCTGTCGGGCTTATCCTTCAGGGCCTCCGCCGGGTGGTCATCCATGGTGATAACCTGGGAAGCGTGATGGATCTCGATGGGCAGCTTCTGCCCCCCGGCCCTGGAAAGCATCCGGGCAAGTGTGTCCCTGTTGCCCACAAGGATGACCTTGACACCCTTCTTCAGGCTCCCCGGGCTTTCACGGAAGAACTTCACGGCCCCTTCGACAACTACTCCGGGGCCGTGATCACCGCCCATGGCGTCAAGGGCTACGACTACCTGTTCGCTCAATGCCGCTCTCCGCCCTGACCGGGTCTGCTACTCTTCAACGGGTTCTGTCACCTGGCGGCCATTGTAAAAACCGCAGTGCCTGCATACCCTGTGGGGAAGCCTTGGCTCTCCGCACTGGGGGCAGGCGCTGGTGGACCTTGCGTCTATCTTCCAGTGTCCGCGGCCCTTGTCGCGCCGGGTGGATGAGTGCCTTCTCTTTGGAACTGGCATTGGTGCTCTCTTTCTAACGAGTCTTCGAAGTCAGTCTTCGATACCGTTATCGTGGTTATGGTTGCAGTTTTCTCTGTTCCTGTTGATCCCGCATACGGGGCAAAGCCCCTTGCAGCCATCGTCGCAGAGGGGAACCGTGGGAATGGACAGTATGACCGCTTCGCGAACGGCGTCTAATATACTAAGGGAGCCGTCGTTATGCGAGACCGGCTCAACCTCGGGGTCCTCAAGCATTTCCGGGTCCCAGGAATAGATGCGCTCTATGTATTCCACCACCTTGCAGGTGACCGGGTCGAGACATCTGGCGCACTGGGCTGAGAACTCGGCCTCCAGGTCTCCCCTGACAAGTATCTCGTTCTCGGTCCTGGTCACATCCAGGGTGAGGATACCCTGCCTGGAAAGGGGTGCCACCTCGGGTATGTCCCAGTCGACTTCCTCCATCTCCAGGGTGAAGTTTTCCCTGGTGACTCCCCTGGGTATGGTGTTTATGGCCAGGGACAGCGTTCTCTGTGTGAGTTTCATGCCGGTTCAGCCCCTTCTGAAGTCCCGGGCCATGGCTTCTTCGATGCGGCGGTTCTCTTCCGCTGAGGGAGACTGAACGTAGACCCGAGCCAGAGGCTCGGTGCCGCTGAGCCTTACCAGGACCCATGAGTCCTCGCCGAGAGAGAGCTTCACTCCATCCGTCCTGTCAATCTCTGTAACTGGAAGACCGGCGGCTTCGGTAATGGTGCCTCTGAAAAGGGTTTCCTCTATCCGTGCCCGCATCCCCCCGGAGAGGGGGAGGTCGAGTCTGGTGTTCCACAGCCTGCCGTGGCGGCTCCAGAGGTCTTCCAGAAGCTCTCCGAGCCCCTTCCCTCTGTGACAGACGATCTCGCAGGCAAGGAGGCAGGCAAGCACTCCGTCCTTCTCGGGCACATGGGTGCCAAGTGAGAGACCGCCGCTCTCCTCACCGGCAAGGAGAACCCCTCCACTTATGATCTCAGCTCCGAGGTGCTTGAAACCCACCGGAGTTACCTTAACCTCCATGCCCCTGGAAAGGGCAGCCCTGTCGACGATGCTCCCGGTGGTAATGGAACGAACCACCCTGCCGGTCATGCCCCTGTCCGCCAGGTACTCCAGAAGCAGGGCCATGAAATCATGGGGGGTAACGTAAACACCGTTCTCATCCACCAGCCCGAACCTGTCCGCATCGCCGTCGGTGGCAACTCCTATGGATGCTCCGCTTCTGGACACGGAGGCGGAAAGGTCCCTCAGTCCCTGTTCGTTGGGTTCCGGGTGTTCCCTGCCGGCGAACAGGGGATCCCTGGCGCCGTTCAGCACCCTCACCGCGGCTCCCAGATCTATCAGTTTCCTGTCGGTCACGCCGCTGCCGGCTCCGCTGAACGCGTCGTAAACCACCCTGAGGGAACCGTGTTCCCTGAATACGGAAGGCGTTATGAAACCGTCGATATCCTCAAGATACGGGCTCGTGAAATCGAACTCGGTTACGGAGCCGCCCTCCCTTTCCGGAAGCGCGGTTCCTGCCTCGACCAGTTCCTCTATCCTGGAAGTGTCTTCACCGGAGGCGGGGCCGCCGTGGAACGGGCTGAACTTGATGCCGTTGTAGAGGGGGGGATTGTGGCTGGCGGTGAAGTTGATGACTCCTCCCAGCCCGCCTTTCCTGCACCCGTGGGAAAGAACGGGAGTGGGCACCGGCCCTGGTGACAGGAAGACCCTGAATCCCCTTGAAGCAAGCCGTTCCGCGGTTTCCGCCGACAGTTCCGGGGAGAGGAACCTGCAGTCTCCCCCGACCGCAACGGAATCGTGGCCGGTTTCCGAAATCCTTGCGCCGATGGCTTCCACGACGGCCATGGCCTTGTCCCAGGTGAACTCCCTGGATATCACGCCCCTCCAGCCGGAGGTTCCGAACTTGATGTTCATGGTTTACTCCTCGGTCAGGAAGGCCAGGGCACTGAGGATGACCTGATCGTGGGGGGCCATGACCTCGTAGTACCTGTTCATGGGCCATTCGCGCAGGGCTATCTCCCTGAGAAGGGCCCTCTCGATGTAGACAATGCTCTCCTGGAATTCCTCTTCGGTATACCCCACTCCCTCTTCAGCAAGGTACGCCCTGAACTGGTCGAACACCGGCTGGTCGGGCCAGAAATCCAGGGGAACATCGTTCTCGAGGGTGTAGTCCACGGCAAATCTGAAGAAGTGACCGTCGAACTCAAGGTCGGCCACCAGGTTCACACTGAAGGAATCGGGCTCGATCACCACATCCGGAGTGATGCCCCATGCCTCCTCGGCTCCCTCTTCCAGGAAATCATCCAGCAGTGTCCTGTCGATGCTCCTGCCGCTGGGGGTATAGTACCTGGCTGTGGTGAGTTTCACACCGTAGTGGCCGATTCCAGGGTATTCCCCAAGATCGGAGAGGGACTGCACCGAGCCCTTGCCGAAGGTCCTGCTGCCGAAGAGCGTTGCCACTCCCTGGTCCTGGAGAGCCCCGGCGAGTATCTCCGATGAACTGGCACTGCCGCCGTCCACCAGCAGGGCCAGCTGCCCGTCGTAGAGAACACCTCTCCTGGTGCGGTAGACGAACTCACCCACCGCCTGTCCCCGGGTGGTTACCACCACCGCACCCGCGGGAAGGAAGATGTCCGCCACATCGATGGAGGGAAGCATGAGGCCGCCGGAGTTGCCCCTGAGATCCAGTATCATGTTGTCGGCACCCTGTGCGGCAAGTTCGTTCACCGCGGTGAGCACCTCGTCGGCGGATTCCTCGCTGAACCTGGAAAGCCTGATGTAGCCCACACCGGGTTCCAGCATGAAATGCGCCGAAACCGACGGGAAATCTATAACGTCGCGCTCTATGGGAAACACTATCGGTTCGTCCATCCCCGGGCGCTCCACGGTGAGCTCCACCACTGTTCCCCCGGGACCCCGGATGTGGCTCACCGCTTCGGTGGTGGTGATGCCCTCGGTGGACATTTCGTCTATCATCACTATCCTGTCGCCGGCCTTCATGCCGGCCCTGTAAGCCGGTGTTCCCTCTATGGGTGAGATCACCGTTAGCCATCCGTCGCGCTGCCCCAGGGTGATACCTACACCCTCGAAGGAGCCTTCCAGCTGTATCTGAAGGTTCTCGAACTCTTCGGGGGTGAGAAGAACGCTGTTGGGATCAAGGGACTGGAGCATTCCCTGAAGGGCTTCCTCGATGAGTTCCCTGCTCTCCAGGGAGTCAACATAGGAAGATTTGGCAAGTCCGTAAACATCGAAGAACAGCTCAAGGGATGAAGCCCTTTCAGCTGGTGTTTCCACTATGCCGGCGCGGGCCTCCCTGGGCATCCCCAGCACCAGCGCCGCCGTGAAGAGAAGCGCTCCTGTTACCGCCGCGACCCATCCGGGCACGAGATCCTTCATAATCCAGCTACCTTTCTTTCCTCGCCCCTTCGTATCACCTCGCCGAGGATGAGGGCGTTTTGCTCCCCTGGCGCAAGCATTCCGTCTACCACCAGGAACCTTTCCGGTTCCCCGGAGGCAAGTTCGAGGTATCCATCTCTCACCCTGCGGTGAAAGGCGAGGTCTTCCATCTCTATCCTGTCGAGCTTCCTTCCGGAACTGCTCATCCTGCGAAAGCCCTCCTCCGGGTCGAGGTCCATGAGAACCGTGAGATGGGGCTTCAATCCGCCGGTGGCAAGCCTGTTGGCGGTTCTTATCCCATCAAGGGGAAGCCCCCTGCCGTAACCCTGGTAGGCCATGGTGGCGTCACCGTACCTGTCACAGACCACCACAGCCCCCCGGCTGAGAGCAGGGCTTACCACAAGGTCCACATTGGCGGCACGCCCTGCGAAGTAGAGCATGAGCTCCGTAAGCGGGGGAACCGTAAGACCCGGGTCGAGAAGCAATCCCCGGATCCTCTCGGAAATGTCAGGCCCTCCGGGCTCGCGGGTGAAAACCGTTTCACACCTTCTTAGCCGGAGGGCCTCAAGCAGATCTCTGCACCGGGAAGACTTGCCCGATCCCTCAACTCCCTCGAAGGTAAGAAAAAGACCGGGCAAATCAGCTCCTATTTCTTCTCAGCCTTCTTCTCGGCCTTCTTGTTACCGTAGGTCTCTATGTACTCTTCGGTCATCCTGTGGCACTGGTCGTCGTAGTACTGCACCGGAGGAGACTTGAAGAAGTAGCTGGACGGGGCTTCGATGGCTCCGCTGAGACCGTTGTCAAGCGCAAGCTTGGCGCAGCGGACGGCGTCGATGATCACCCCTGCGCTGTTGGGGCTGTCCCAGACCTCGAGCTTGGCCTCCAGGTTCAACGGAACATCGCCAAAACTGGTGCCCTCCATGCGGATGTAGCACCACTTCCTGTCATCGAGCCATTCCACGTAGTCGCTGGGGCCGATGTGTACGTTCCTGGGCATCATTCCGCCGGGGATCTGGCTGGTGACGGCATTGGTCTTGCTGATCTTCTTTGACTCCAGCCTCTCCCTCTCCAGCATGTTGAGGAAGTCGGTGTTTCCGCCCACGTTAAGCTGATATGTACGGTCGAGCCTTACGCCCCTGTCCTCGAACAGCCGTGTAAGGACCCTGTGGAGGATCGTGGCACCCACCTGGCTCTTGATGTCGTCTCCCATTACGGGAAGGTTCTTGTCGCGGAACCTCTTCTGCCAGTAGGGCTCACGGGCTATGAAAACCGGAATGGCGTTCACGAAGGCGCATCCGGCTTCGAGGATCTGTTCCACGTACCACTTGGTGGCTTCTTCGCTGCCCACTGGAAGGTAGCTTACCACCACGTCGGTCTTGGTCTCCTTGAGAATGCCGACGATGTCAGCCGTGGGGCCGGGGGCCTTTTCGATAACAGGCTTAAGGTACTTGCCGATGCCGTCATGGGTCATTCCCCTGCTTACGGTAACGCCGATCTTCGGAACGTCGCAGAGTTTTATGGTGCAGTTGGGATCGGCGAAAATGGCCTCGCTGAGGTCCTTGCCCACCTTGGTAACGTTGATGTCGAAGGCTGCGGAGAACTCCACATCCTTAACATGGTAGCCGCCGAGGTTCACGTGCATGAGACCGGGAACCTTGTCCTCATCCTTGGCGTTCTTGTAGTACTCCACACCCTGGACGAGACTGCTGGCGCAGTTGCCAACTCCGATTATTGCCACCCTCACTTTTTTAGACATTCAATTATCCTCCCTGACGGGTAATGTCGAATGGAAGCAGCCCCCTAGTCCAGGGGGAGTCCCCTTCCATCCACTGTAACTTTCACAAGCCTCTGAAGCGCAGTGAACCAGGAGCCTGCGGCAACCACCGCGCAGCTCCATAGAATAACCCCCGTTCCCCAGGGCAGCAGGGAAGCGAGAACTATTCCGGCTATCAGAAGGACCAGCCTTTCGGTCCTGGTGAAAAGCCCTACCTTGCACTCTATCCCAAGTCCCTCGGCCCTGGCCCTTACATAACTCACCATGAGGGAGCCTCCCATGGCCGCGGGAACTATAAACAACAAGCTATCATGTTCATTTCCGGCTTTTCCTGCAAGCACCGCGGTAAATATCAGTATCTCCCCCACCCTGTCCAGAGAGGAATCCAGGGCGGCTCCGCCCTTTGATACGGAACCTGTCATTCTCGCTATGCTTCCGTCCACCGCGTCGAACAGACTTCCGGCAATCAGTATCAACCCGCCGGCAAGGAACGAGCCCCTGTATACCAGCCATGAGGCGCAGAGGGTTATGAACAGCCCCGCAAGGGTTGCCCCTGCTGGGGTTACGCCTATCTTCACCAGAAGCGAGACCAGAGGAGTCAGCAGACCCTTCAGGGCGTTCCTGACCTTTTCCAGGTTCATCGGGGCGCTCCTTCTACCAGAAGTGTTATCTCCCCCCTGGGGGAGGTTCCGGAATATCTATCGGCAAGCTCCGAAAGGGTACCCCTCACCGTTTCCTCGTGGATCTTGGTAAGCTCCCTGGCAACGCAGCACCGCCTCTCTCCCATGACCGAATGCAGTTCCTCCAGGGTCCTGGCCAGGTGGTGGGGCCCCACATAGTAGGCAATGGTTCCTGTGTAGGACGCCATCTCCCCGAACCGCTTAAGCCTCTTGCCCTTCTTCACAGGAGGGAAACCCTCGAAGGCGAACCTGTCGGTGGGAAGACCCGAGAGCACAAGGGCCGTTATCACAGCCGAGGGCCCCGGGATCATGGTAACCCCGGCTCCCAGGGAAATGGCCAGTGAAACCGCCCTGTAGGCAGGGTCGGATATACCCGGGGTCCCGGCGTCGCTGGCCATTGCCACGGTGAGGCCCTGCCTGAGGAAGTCCTCGATCTGGGGAAGCCTTCCGGTGGCATTGTGGTCGTGGTAACTGTAAAGCCTTTTCCTGTCGGGGACGAACCGGCAAGTGCGCCTGGTATCCTCCGCCATCACGGCGTCGGCGCCGCTGAGGGCTTCCAGGGCCCTTGGGGAAATGTCATCGAGATTGCCTATGGGGGTTGCCACCAGTACCAGTGTCCCCGGAGCGATTTCAGTCACGGTTCTCCAGCCTCCTGCGCAGGTCGCTGATCCTGTCGATACGGGCACTGGTGGAGTCCTCGTCCTTTGAAAGCACCACCTTCATGGTCATCCCCTCGGTGACTCCGGCGGGTAGATATGTCTCCGGAAGATGCCAGCCGAACCCCCCGGGGGCCAGTATCACAGCTATCCCTGACTCTATCCTGTCCAGGTCCACCTCGAAAACGCTCTCTCCGCTTCTGCCCATCGTGACCTCCCTCCCTCTATTCGTCTTCCTCGTCGTCGCGCCACACGTTCCCGCCCAGGATTGACTGGGCGATGTTCTTGATGTGGTCGCCCGCCCTCTCGCAGTACTCTATGAAGTCCAGGATTGCGAGGCCTGTCAGGTTGGAAACACCGTAGGTGGCCAGGGAACGGCTGTAGTTGTCCCGGGCCTCCTCCTCTATCTGATTCAGTCTGCCCTCCAGTTCAAGCACCTTCTGGGCGGAACCGATGTCATGGGATTCCAGGGCCTGGACAATGCAGCTTACCATTCCCCGTAGGACCTTGAGGGACTGCCCAGCTGCGGACGACAGTGGTCCGTCCTCCTTTAGGACATTGCCCTTAACCCTCTTCCTCGCCTCCACCATGTTCACCGAATGGTCAGAGACCCTTTCGATGTCGTTGATGGAATGGAGAATAACGGGCAGTGTCAGGCTCTGCTCCTGGGAGAGGTTGGTGCCGAAGAGCCTGGTGGCGTAGATGGTCATGTCCCTCTGCATGTCGTCCACGCTGTCCTCCATGGAGAATATCCTTTTCGGGTTGTGCTTGCCGAAAAGGAAATGCTCTGCGCCCCAGATGAGCCCCTTTCCCGAGAATCTGGCCATCACCGCCATCTCCCTGTTCAGGGTGTCTATGGCCAGGGCCGGGGAATCGAGCAGGTTCACGTCGAGGTGAAGCTCCGGATGCCTGCTTTCGATCTCCTCCTGCCCTGCGGGGAGGATCAGCCTGCAGAGCCTGGCGACAAAAGGTACGAGGGGAAGGAACACGATGCAGTTAACTATGTTGAAAATGGTATGGGCATTTGCCACCTGCCGCACCGGATCGTCACTGGTCCTTCTCACGAGGTCAATGAAGAACCCGTTGGGATCCAGTATGAAAACGGCAAAGTAAGCCGCTCCTATCATCTTTATCAGTGTGTGTGCCATGGCTGTCTGTCTGGCGTTCCTGTTGCTTCCTATGGATGCCAGCTGGGCGGTCACGGTGGTGCCTATGTTGTCACCCAGCACCAGGAAGAAAGCACCCTGCAGACCGATGAGTCCGGAACCGGCAAGTGTCATGGTAAGGCCCACGGTGGCGCTGGAGCTCTGAACCAGCAGGGTCACCACCATTCCGGCGAATATCCCCAGCAGAGGATTCCTGCTGAAGCTGGTGAAAAACTCCCTCACCGGCGCGCTTCCCTGCAGGGGTCTCATCACCCCGCTCATGGTGGTCATGCCCAGAAAAAGGAGACCGAGCCCTGTAAGGGCCCTTCCCCACATCTGCCTCCTGGGATTCCTTGAAAAAGCGGAGAAGGCGAAACCAACTCCAATCATGGGGTATGCATAGGCCGTCACCTTGAAGGCTATGAGCTGACCTGTAATGGTGGTTCCGATATTCGCGCCCAGGATCACGCCGATAGCCTGTTCAAGACTCATCAGGGCGCTGTTGACGAAACCAACGGTTATTACGGTGGTGGCGCTGGAACTCTGGATCAGAGCGGTAACGAAGGCCCCGGCGGCTACACCCATTATCCTGTTCTTCGTAAGGGCCTTCAGAATGGCCCTCATACGATTCCCGGCCACCTGCTGGAGATTCGATGACATGAGCTGCATACCCATGAGGAAGATGGCCAGCCCTCCGAATATCTGGAACGCTATCGCCCGTATGTCCAGAGCAACCACATGGAATGTAGCGGAGGATTGAACGCCGTCGTGGTCGGTAACCGTTCCTGTCACCGCCACTTCACCCATTCTGCCCAGGGACAGCCCCACCCTGGCGATGCCGCTGGAATCGGTATGGACCACCAGACCCTCCGACGGTTCACCGCTGAGTGTCAGGCAGCCCTCCGCCGGAAGCAGTTCGGCGCTGCCTCCGGTTACAGCGAAGTACACCGGATAGTCGGGAACGGGATTCCCGGAACGGGCGGAGGTCAGCCTTACCTCCAGCGGGGACTCCAGTTCAGAGCCGGATTCACCGTGGTCGGTGTATTCCAGCCGCTCCAGAACCAGTGCGCTTTCCGCAGAGGCGGATAAAGCGATGACCAGGAGCAGCGGCAGCATCAGCTTCACGAGCCAGCCGCCCTACTCATCGTACTCTTCGCCGTGCCAGATGCCTCCTCCGAGTATGGACTGGGCGATGTTCTTTATGTGATCGCCCGCCCTCTCGCAGTACTCGATGAAGTCCAGTATCGCAAGACCTTCAAGGTTGGAAAGGCCGTAGGTGGCCAGGGATCGGCCGTAGTTCTCACGGGCCTCTTCCTCGATGAGGTTCATTCGACCCTCCAGTTCAAGAACCTTCTGGGCTGCTTCGATATCCTGGGACTCCAGCGCCAGAACGATATTGGCGACCATCTTCTTCAGCACCTTCAGCGACTGGCCGGCTGCTGAGGAAAGAGGGCCTTCGCTTTCGAGGATATTGCCCTTCACCCGCTTCCTGGCCTCCACCATGTTCACCGAATGGTCGGAGACCCTTTCGATGTCGTTCACGGAATGAAGGATCACCGGCAGGGTGAGACTCTGCTCGTCGGAGAGATTCGATTTGAAAAGCTTGGTGGCGTATACGGTCATGTCGCGCTGCATGTCGTCAACGCTGTCCTCCATGGAGAAAATGGTCTTGGGATTATGCTTCCCGGTGAGGAAATGCTCAGCTCCCCAGATGAGACCCTTCCCTGAGAACTTTGCCATTACCGCCATCTCCCTGTTCAGGGTGTCCAGGGCCAGGGCCGGGGAATCAAGGAGGTTCAGATCGAGGTGAAGCTCCGGATGCCTGCTCTCGATCTCCTCCTTGCCGGCGGGAAGAACAAGCTTGCACAGTTTCGTGAGAAGCGGTACCAGCGGAATGAACACTATGGTATTGGCGATATTGAAAATGGTATGCGCGTTGGCAACCTGCCTCATGGCGTCGGAAGAGGTTCGTCGGATGGCATTAAGGAAGAAACCGTTTTCGCTGGATGCCAGGAGGGCGAAATACGAAGCTCCCAGAAGGTTGAACAGGGTATGGGCCATCGCCGCCTGTCTGGCGGTGCGGCTGCTGCCGATGGCGGCCAGCTGGGCGGTAATGGTGGTTCCAATATTGTCGCCAAGCACCAGGAATACCGCCCCCTGAAGACCCACCAGGCCTGACCCGGCAAGGGTCATGGTGAGGCCCACGGTGGCGCTTGAGCTCTGAACTATGACCGTAACAAGTGTCCCGGCGAAGATCGCCAGCAGGGGATTGGTGCTGAACGTTGTAAAGAACTCACGGACAGGGGCGCTTCCCCTCAGGGGCTTCATTACGCCGCTCATGGTGGCCATCCCAAGGAAAAGCAGTCCAAGTCCCATCAGGGCCCTTCCCCACATCCGCCGCCTTGCGTTCTTTGAAAAGGCCGAGAGACCGAAGCCCACGGCTATCATCGGGAAGGAATAGGCCGTTACCTTGAAGGCTATGAGCTGCCCGGTGATGGTGGTTCCTATGTTAGCCCCGAGAACTACTCCAACTGCCTGCTGCAGGGTCATCAGGGAGCTGTTCACGAAGCCCACCGTGATTACCGTGGTTGCGCTTGAGCTCTGCACCAGGGCGGTGACCAGCGCTCCTGCTGCGACCCCCATGAACCTGTTGGAAGTGAGGGCCTTCAGGATGGTCTTCATCCTGTTGCCGGCAACGCTCTGCAGACTCGAGGACATCATCTGCATTCCCAGCAGGAACACCGCGAGACCACCTGCTATCTGGAACGCTATGGCCGTAACATCCAAAGAAACCACGCTGAAGGACGCTGCTGACGGTGTACCGTCATCGTCGGTAACGCCGGCGGTTACCTCGATCTCTCCCATACTGCCCAGTTCCAGGTCAGCCGATGCAATTCCTTCCGCATTGGTGTGCACGATGAGCCCCTCGGCTGATTCCTCGTCCATGGAGTAGAAGCCGGCGGCGGGTATCAGATGGCCGTCGCCGTGGTGAACGCTGAAATGAACTGGATAGTCTTCAACGGGACGGCCGGTAACTGTGGATGTGAGCCTTACGGAAACTCCGCCCTCGAGAACGGTTTCCGACTTCCCGTGGTCGGAGTACTCCAGTGCTTCAAGCTGCAGCCTGCTGTCCGCCAGCGACATGGCCGGAAGAAGGGCAAGAAGGAATAAAAAAACTTTCAACAGCACCCCCTCTGTCGAATGTGGAGAGCCCTTGAACGGGCGTGGGACCGGTCACCTTCGGCGGAATATAGCAAAATTGATGCCGAACCCGCAGCTACTGTGTTTCAGGCCGGAATGATGTTATTTTAGCACCATGAATACCATGAAAAACCTGCTGGAAGCCATGAGACTGAAAGCGTGGACCAAGAACACCTTCGTGTTCGCCGCCCTGCTCTTCGGGAAGCTCTGGACGGTGAACGCGCTGCTGGAAACATTGGCCGCCGCACTGGGTTTCGGTCTTGTCTCCTCAGCCGTGTACCTGATGAACGACACGGTGGACAGGAAGAAGGACCGTCTCCATCCCGTGAAGAAGAACAGGCCGGTGGCCTCGGGAAGACTGTCCCCGGCTGCAGCGCTTTCCGCGGCGGCGTTGCTGGCTTCAGCGGCCCTAGTGCTCTCCTGGGTGTATTTCCCGTGGCTGGCCTTCATCTACACCGTCTATCTGCTCATGCAGGCCGCCTACTCCCTCAGGCTCAAGAACGTTGTGATACTGGACTGCATCCTCATCTCCATGGGCTTCGTTCTCAGGGCCCTTGCAGGAGTAGCTGTCCTCCATGATTCCGGGGAGATCATAGAACTGTCTCCATGGCTGGTGATATGCACATTCTTCCTGGCGCTGATGATGGCTTTCGCGAAGAGACGTCATGAACTGGCGTCCATGCGCGGGGAGGCCGAGCACCACAGGAAGAATCTGAAGGAGTACTCCATTCCCATGCTGGATCAGATAATAGGGATAACCGCAGGCACCAGCCTTCTTGGATACTCAATCTACACGGTCAGCGACAGAACGGCCGAGGTTGTCTCCCCCTGGCTCTGGGTGACGATACCGTTCGTGGCATACGGGGTGTTCAGGTACCTGTTCATAGTTTATTCCCTGGGTCTCGGGGGCAGCCCCGACAAGATACTTCTCAAGGACGGGCCGCTGAAGGTAAACCTGCTGCTCTGGCTGGCCACCGTGGCCATCATCCTCCTCAAAGAGTCCGGAATGATATGAGTTCCCTGGTGGTCCGGGCCCACGCCAAGCTGAACCTGGGCCTGAGGATCACAGGCCTTCGCCCCGACGGCTTCCACTCCATAGAGAGCGTGTTCTCCCAGGTTTCCCTTTACGACGAGCTGACGGTGGAACTCACCGGAGAACCGGGATCAATTGTCCTGAAGTGCACAGGCATCCCTTCCCCGCGGAACGAAGAAAACATTGTGTGGAGGGCGGTGGAGCTCTTCAGGAAAGCCACAGGGAACAACAGCGGTGTTGCGCTCTCACTCCACAAGAACATCCCCTCCCCGGGGGGACTCGGCGGAGGGAGCAGCGACGGAGCCGCGGTTCTCTCAGCCATGGGGGAGCTCACCCGGAGCAGCGCCGTCCTCGGGGAAGCCGGGGCTGCCCTGGGCAGCGATGTGCCATTCTTCATGGCGGGGCATCCCTCTGCACTGGTAACGGGAAGGGGCGAACTGGTGACGCCCTTCACCGTGCCGGGCTACCATGCGGTTCTGGTAAACTGCATGGAGGAGATACCCACCCCCGTGGCCTACAGGCTGTGGGACGAGCACTACGGACACTTGACAGGAGCAGGGCCCGTAAATCATTATACCGCCCTGAATTTTGGAGTTTGGCATGAGGGTAAGCCTTTCCCTGTCGAACTCGGCAACCACTTCCTGCCGGTGCTTTCAAGGCGATACAGGGGGGTGGCGGAAACAGCGGCCGATCTGGCGGAGTTCTCAGATAACTGGGGTCTCAGCGGATCGGGGCCGGTTTTTTACGCCCTTTTCGCCCATGAAGAGGAGGCAATGGAGGCGGAGGATCATCTTCGCGGGAAGTACCCGTGGGTATTCCGATGCCGGTCAAGGCAGATTGGGGCGTCGTCAAATGGTTAAGACACAGGGTTTTGGTCCCTGCATTGGGGGTTCGAGTCCTCCCGCCCCAGCCAGCTTTCCCGTAAGTTACGAAAGGACATAGTAATGCCGATCCAGTTGAACTTGCAGAAGAGGGTGAAACTCGGCTCCAGGGAGGCCAGAAGGCTTCGCAGGGCGGGTTTCCTTCCAGGAGTTATCTACGGAGGCATAGAGAACGAGGAATCCGTGAAAATGGAGACCCACGAGTTCATGTCGAAGATAGGTTACGCCAAATCCCTGGGAATCGTTGAGCTGAACCTCGACGGTACCGTCCACAAGAGCATCATCAAGGACGTTCAGTGGGATTCGCTTTCCGACCAGCCTGTTCACACGGACTTCCAGGTGGTCTCCGACGACCAGCTTGTAACCGTTCCGGTGCCTGTTCACCTCGAAGGCAATCCCAAGGGCGTCCTCATCGACGGAGGCATCCTGGATCATACCATGTACGAGGTGATGGTCACCGTCAGGGCCGCTGATATCCCCCACGAACTGATCTTCAATGTTGAGCACCTCAGGCTCAACGAAAGGCTTCACCTCTCCGAAGTGGCTCTTCCTGAGGGCCTTTCGGTGGATCTCACCACAGACCCCGTGATCGCAACGGTGATACCTCCCAAGACCCTGAAGCTTACCGAAGAGGAAGAAGCCGAGGCAGAGGGAGAAGAGGGCGAAGCAGCCGGTGCCGGCGGCGAAGAGGCCGCGGAAGAAACCGGAGAGTAGCGGATCCCGGTGGATGTTTCAGCCGGGGGCATAGGCATTGTCCTCTGCCTGGGCAACCCCGGGCTGAAGTACGCGATGACATGGCACAACGCCGGATTCTGGGTGGCCGACATACTGGCCCGGGAATCCGGCGTTTCCTTCAGGAGGGGCGGGGCATTCGAGATAACCTGGCTGCCCGGAGGTGTGAACCTGGCGAAGCCCTCCACCTACATGAACGAAAGCGGCAGGGCCGCGGGAGCTATCCTCACGTCGAAGCAGATGGACCCCGGGAACATGCTGGTGGTGTGCGACGACGTTAACCTCCCCGTGGGTTCCCTCAGGCTCAAGGCCTCCGGTTCCGCAGGGGGACAGAACGGCCTGAAGGACATAATAGAAGTGCTGGGAACCCAGGACTTCCCCAGACTGAGGCTTGGCATCGGTCCGAAGCCTGAGAGAATGGACCTTGCGAAGTACGTTCTCTCGAAGGTTCCCAGGCAGCTGCAGGAAACAGCCTCCATTATGGCTCACAGGGCCGCCGACTGCGTTCTGGAAACAGTGAGGAACGGCATAGACTCAGCCCAGTCAATCTACAACGGTACCTGCTCATCCGAATAAAGAAAAAGGGGGTCGCCAGCACGGCGGCCCCCAGGAAGAAAACCACTCTTACATGGTAGCTGAGAGCAGCCCGAACAGTGCGAACCCCGTGGCAAGGGCGTCGGCGCCGTTCAGGGTCATCTCCATGTTGATGGAACCGTTCTCGAAGCCGCCGTTCCACCTGATGATGACATCGGAACCCACTTCAGGGAGATCGGCTCCCGCAGGGCTGAAGGCCATGATCATTGAGATGTAGCCAGCCAGGCTCATCTCACCGGCCATGTCGCCGCTGGCCTCAAGGCTTGCCGGATCGTAATTGCCTGAAACCACACCGGGCAGCAGCATGGGCTCCGGAGCCATCTCTATGAGAAGGGCTCCGTCGTGCACCGTCATCCAGTAGTCGAAGTTCATGCTGGTAAGGGTATCGGCCTCGATGGACATGGACATGGAATAGTAATCCACGCCGTCGAGCTGGACCACGCCCCTGTCCTCCATCGTGAACATACCGTCCACCTCGGGCATGTCGTCGAACATTGAAGTGACTATCTCAGTGTATTCCGTGTAGGTGGCGGCTATTTCCTCCAGCGATACCTCACCGGGCATTTCATAGGCTGCCACCAGGTGCAGGGGATAGTCCCTGTAAAGGGCCACGCCTGCGTTGCCGGCCATCGAGGCCCAGAACCTCATGTTGTCTTCGGGGAAGTCGGCTGCGAATACGTTCATGAAGGCGCTTGTTATGCCGTATGCCATTTCCCCGGGCATCCTGAACCGCACAGTGGCAAGGTCGCCTGCGGGAAGCAGTTCCAGCATGTCCCTTCCGCCAACGGGAACGAGCATTTCCGCAAGCTGGGAGCCTTCTGTGAAGGAAACATGCTTCCTCACGGTGAAGACCTCCGGGCCTATCTCCATGGTTACCGTCATCCGGTCAGCCTGGGTGAGGACCATCTCGATGCCGTCCATGTAAACGTCCATGATCCCGGGGAGGAAGTCGGGCATGGTGGGATCCTCGTTGAATCCCTGCATCATCATTGCCCTGGCCATTGGCATCTGGGCGGCGACCATGGGGCCTATCATGGCGAAGTTCACGTCCATTGTGAGGCTGGTGGGGGGAACATCGTATCCATCGGAAGAAAGCTGCCCCAGCAGGCCTTCCACCTTAGCCAGGGACATGGTCATGATGGCCACGCCCTGCGATCCGGTTATGTATATCGTTCCGTCGCCGGTATCGATGGAGTACACTGGATTGCCGTCGATAGGCTCTTCGTCGGTGAACTCGGCTCCCATTTCCTCCATCAGCGAGAGGAAGAGTGGAAGGTCAGGAGCGGATACCGCCATGCCCATGCTGTTGGGCATTGCGTTCTCCATCCAGAACACTATCACTCCGCTGGGATCGAATCCGTACCTTTCGGGCATCGAATCCAGCGATGAGATGGCGAGCTGTTCGCATATCAGGCCCTCCAGGAGACCCACACCGAGAATGGGCGCGCCCTCCTCTATGTAGCCGTCGATGTTCCTGACCACCCCGGCGGGATCGTTCAGGGTAACCACCATCATGGCGTTCTCCGGGACAAGGGAAAGGGGATTCGCCTGTTCGGAAGGCTCCTCTCCGCACCCCGCCAGAAGCAGCGCCCCAGACAGTACAAGCACTAAGATCCTTTTCATACGAAACTCCCTTCCAAGAGCTCTAAGACCCTATCTCCCATACTGTAATAAAACCGTTACCTCATTGTCAAAAAAACGGGGCTTTGCCGGGGGTTTCCCATCCGTTAGAATTGAAGTTATGAACAGCAGTCCCGATCTTTTCAGCACCATAGAAAAGGGCTCCACAAGGGTCCTCTTCCTGGACACGGAAACAACAGGCCCCGACCCCTCCGCGGCGGAGGTCTGCGAGGTTGCCTTCATCCTGGCGGAGTACAGCGGTTTCACGGAAACCGGCTCCTGCAGAAGGTTCGAGTCCCTGGTAAAACCCTCCGCCCCCATTCCCCCGGAAGCTTCCGCGGTGAACGGAATAAGTAACAGGATGGTCCAGGAAGCTCCTGCGGCGGCGGATATCAGGGATCATGTGGAAAGCATCGCCTCTGAAGCGGACTACATAGCCGCGCACAACCTCCCCTATGACTACACCATTCTCAAAAGGCAGTACCCCGGGGTCTTCAGCAGGTTCTCCCCGAACGCTCATATAGACACACTCAGGCTCTCCAGACATATCTGGCAGGAGATCCCGTCGCACTCCCTGCAGGCCCTGCGGTACCGTTTCGAACTCGACCTCAGCCTCCAGGGAGACGCCCACCGGGCAATGTTCGACACGGAACTGGTGAGAGAACTGCTGCACCATTCCTTCAGGCAGCCCCAGCTTAACCAGGTAATGGATGACTGGAATGGTCTGGTGGAGCTTATCGCCTCTCCCCTGGA
>ERZ795057.615-NODE-615-length-35741-cov-12.795354_pt1 | contig 35741 bp, 38 predicted proteins | sample MGYA00375141_ERZ795057 | MGnify/ENA primary metagenome ERZ795057 (study PRJEB30186, sample SAMN05720163) | activated sludge metagenome | isolation source: Anaerobic digester | place: Hong Kong | collected 2015-01-26 ...
TTGGGGGTTCAAGTCCCTCCCGGGGAGCCATTTTTGTATACTCCAACAGATGTTACCAATAGGGTCGCTATCTATGCCACACCTTTCGTCCTGTCTCTCATGGTGAATATGGCGCCAAGTGTTGAGGGTCGGTCGTCTGTCCGTTATCTGATCAATGGTGTCGTTGATCTCGGTACTGATCAATACTATTCCACATAGGTGAGGAATTTCTCGTACTGCGCGAGAGTGCCCTTCTGGACCTCCTGCATCCTGCTCATGAGCGCCTTTGTTACCGGACCCGGGCATGAAAAGGCGGTATGTTCAATATTCTTGATGGGCTGGACAGGTCTGAGCGTTCCGGAAAAGAACGCCTCATCGTATCGGTCCATGTCGTGGGGGAGGATATGTGTTTCCTTTCCCGGATGACCCATCTCTTCAAGGACCTCCATGATCACCCGCCCGGTGATACCGGGGAGGACGTTCTCCTTTGTCGGGGTATGTATCTCACTTCCCTTTATGAAGAAGATGTTCGATGTCGGTCCCTCCGCCACATACCCGTTGGTATCCAGCATGAGGACTTCGTCAAAGCCCTTGCGTCTGATCTCGGTCTTGGCCAGGTAGCCGTTGACATAGTTTCCCACCACCTTTGCATGTACTGCGGTTGTCTGGGGGTGCAGTTTCCGGTACTGGGATATTCCCACAGATACCGGCTTATACGTATCTTCCTGAGAGAGCCCGACATGGGTGAAATCGAGGCAGAAGATCGCCACGGAGATGTGGTCCGAGGCATCTGCCCTGAGCTCGATATCAGGAAAGTATGCATAGAACTTGGCAAGACCATTCTGTACGGAATTGCGCCTGGCAGTCTGGATAAGGGCCTCCTTGAGATCATGCCTGTCAATGGGCAGGGCCATGTAGGTGCTCTGGGCGCTATAGAAGAATCTGTCCAGGTGCTCTTCGAGGCAGAAGAATGCAGGGCCGCCTTTGGCAGGCGTAATTGCCAGAACCTCGAAGATCGCCGAAGCCCTGCTGAAACTATGAGAGAGCAGAGGAACTCTGGCATCCATGCAATCGATGAACTCTCCGTCAATCCAAGCTTTAATATCAGTATGCATGATGACTATCCCTATACGGGAGCGGGTCTCATGTCAATACACTAACAGCAAAATCAATATCTTAATCGAAGACCAGGAAGTATGAACACTGTCCCGGCTGCTTTTCATCAAGGAAGGGTCATGGATTGTCTACAAGGCGACCTCCTTGAGGGTACTGGCCCGGTGACACAATATCATGGGGTATTTGTTTTGCGCTTGTGCAGCTTCGGGTAGAGTTTCTCTGCGCACTCAGGGCACAAACTGTGGCTGAACTGGGCCTCGGAATGTTCTTTTAGGTACGACTCGATCTGATTCCAGTATCCTCTGTCGTCCCGTATCTTCTTGCAGTTTGCACAGATGGGCAGGAATCCGCTCAGCTTCTTGACTTCAGACAGCGCCTGTTGCAGTTCTGAGATCAGGCGTTCCTTCTCTTCCTCGGCCTGTTGGTATTTCTTTATTGAATAGTAGATACGGTTGAGGGTAATGACGGCAATCCCCCAGGACAGGAGTATTCCGGTCACGATAAAGAGCAGCATTAATCTCTTGGCCTGTTGCTGAGTCTCATCGGCACGGGCAATGAACGAGTCGGCCCTTTTCCGCGCATATGAGGTCAGGTCATGCATACTCTTCTGGATGGTTTCCACATATTGAGCACCTTTTCCCATGGTTATGTGTGCTGCTTCATCTCTCCTGCCTGCAATCGTGAACATGATGACCTGTTCCCTGATGGGTTTCCAGCCATCGAACAGGTCTCTGCTTCTCTTCTCCAACTCCCTCCCTTCTGACCCCAGTATTTTGCTGCGGACGATGTCGAGGTTTTTATATACTCTCGCCTCTTCGATGTTTAATTCTTGCAATATTGTATTCCGGGCGGTTTCTTCATTGGTGAGGATGAGATCTCTCATGCCTGTGCGCATTCGACCTACACTCATACTGGCTCGCAGAGAAGCATTGGATACCTCAAGAGGATGCTGATGCAGGGCGGAGGTCAATTCGCCGAGCACGGTGATCTGCCGAATGGAGAGTGTCCCTATAGCAAGTATCAAGGTTATGAGGAGCAGGAAACCGAGCAGAACCTGTTTTTTTACGCGTTGCAATTTCTTGACTTCCATAGCACTCTGGTCCCCGAGAGCCTTTATGCTCAGTCGTCGTACCTCTCAATTGGGTTTTTGAACGCAGACACTCTCAATCTATTATAATATGGATGCCAAAAGATACTTTTCAAGGTCTTAAGGGAAAAAAGATCAACAGACTTAAAGAGTGCGAAGAACAGGTGTATGAGGGCTTTCATTCCTTATGTTTACTTGACAAACGGAGATGTTTGAAATAGTAGCATGGGCTATTGTGGATCAGGTGACCATATTTGAAAACATAAAATTAATCCCCGACACTATCGGGGAGGCGGGTCTGGAAAAGGACCTCAGGATAAGCCCGGAGGAAATCGGGTTGATCCTGAATAACGAAGATCTCGAAATTGAGGAGCCTTTCCACATTCATTACGTTGTGGTCAGGGAAAAGGACTCGGAAAAGTTTCATGCCCACATCGATATTACAGGAGAGGTGAAGACCTTCTGTTCTCGGTGCCTCAATCCCATGACCCACCAGGTGAAGCTCGACCTTGAAACCGAGTATCTCCCTGCTCTGCCCGGGATGTCCGATCACCTCGAGGAAGAGCGGGTGAGCAGTGAGATAGGATATTACAAAAAAAGCATCTTCTTAGGAGAATATATTGTTTCCGAACTGGTGTTATCACTCCCTATACGGTATATATGTTCTCCGGATTGCAAGGGGCTTTGTCCCGGTTGCGGTGCAGATCTCAACAATGCACGCTGTACGTGTGAAAAGCCAATTGATCCCAGATTGCAGAAATTGAAAGTACTGAAGGAAAAAATCAGGAGGTAACAAGAAATGCCTGTACCGAAGAGAAGACACTCCAGTTCGAGGAGGGATAAGAGAAGAGCACATGATGCAATTCCTGAGCCCGCGGTATCCTTTTGTCCCAATTGTCAGGAACCCAAGGCGCCCCACAAGATTTGTCCCAGTTGCGGGTATTACAAGGGCAGAGAGGTGATCAAAGTCTCTTCTGAATAATGCATGATGCCATACTGTCTGATATTTCCTGGTCAGGGTACCCAGTTCGTCGGTATGTCCCACGGTGTGAACCTCGGAGGCATGGTGGATCAGGAACTCATTGACCTTATGGAAAAGGGTCCGGAGGATGATTTGGGGCTTACAGTACATGCCCAGCAAGCCATATATTCAGTCACCTCTGCTCTCTGGGTCAAAAGCGGCCTCGATCAGCCGGAAATGGTCATGGGGCACAGCCTTGGTGAATACATGGCATTGGTAGCTGCCGGGATTGTTTCATCCGATGACGGCCTGACCCTGGTGAAGAACAGGGCAGTCTTCATGGAACGCGCCATGCCCGCAGGAAAGGGTGGCATGGCGGCTGTACTCGGTTTGTCTTACCGGGACGTATCCAGTGTGATCGATGCAATGGAGGATGTCTGGGTTGCCAACATCAACCAGGCCCGGCAGGTTGTCCTCGCGGGCAGTATTCATTCCATACGTGAAGCGGGGCCCAGGCTGAAGGAAAAGGGGGCGAAAAAGATTGTGCCGCTCAAGGTGTCTGTGGCATCCCATTGTCCGTATATGGAATCCGCGAGAGAAGAGCTTCAGGAATATCTGCGCGGGGTAAGGATGCAAGAGCCGACAACCAGGGTTGTCTTCAATGCCACGGCCCGGGAGGAAACAGAGCCTGACAAGATCAGGACGCTCCTCGCCGATCAGCTCGTATCTCCGGTGAGATGGGATGAATCCGTACGGTATGCAGCGGATGCAGGGATCAGGCGATTCGTGGAGATCGGCCCCAAATCCGTGCTGGCTCCGCTGGTAAAGAGGATCATCCCGGAAGCCACGGTGGAGGTGGTGAGCTCACATGAACATTGATCTGAATTCCCGCATAGCCATCGTCACGGGTGCGAGCCGTGGCATAGGCGCGGCAATTGCAACCAAACTCGGCCTGTGCGGAGCTCATGTCATTGTGAACTACAAAGAGAACAAAGATGCGGCCCAAAAGGTGGTACATGAAATTGTCTCGGGAGGCGGCAGTGCCGAGGCAGCCTGTTTCGACATAACGGATGAAGCCCGGGTGGGGCAGGCCGTCAAAGATATTGTCGAGAAGCATTCCCGCATAGACATCCTTATTAATAATGCCGGGGTCTCACGGGACGGTTTACTGCTGAGGGCAAAAACCTCGGATTTTGACGAGGTGGTGAATACGAATCTTAAGGGCTCGTTTTTCTGTTCTTTTCACGTGGCCCGATATATGTTAAGACAAAAATCAGGAAGGATCGTGAATGTTTCTTCCGTAGTAGGTTTGGGGGGCAACCCGGGACAAAGTGTATATGCCACAACAAAGGCCGGGCTCATTGGGATGACAAAAAGCCTGGCAAAGGAATTAGGCCCGAAGGGAATATTTGTGAACGCAATAGCGCCTGGTCTTGTGGATACCGATATGATACGGGATGTGGATCGTGAGCAGATTATCAAGAATATCCCTTTGCGCAGGATTGGACAGCCTGAAGATATTGCAGGGCTCGTCCTGTTCCTCTGTTCGGACCTCAATTCGTATATTACCGGGCAGACAATTGTTATAGACGGCGGGCTATATACTTGATTTCTTAGGATTTATAAAGAGATAAAGGAGGACTATATTCATGGTAGACGTTCAACAGCGCATAATTGAACTTATCGCGGAGCAACTAGAGAAGGATATCTCCGAAATATCACCCGAAATGTCATTTGCTGATGATCTTGGTGCTGATTCCCTTGACCTGGTTGAACTGATCATGACTGTTGAAGAGGAGTTTAACATCGAGATTCCTGATGAAGAGGCTGAGAAGATAAAACAGGTTAAGGACGCTATAAATTACGTCAAATCGAAGATATGAATCGTAAATGAAAAAAGTTGCTATCACCGGATTAGGTGTAGTTTCCCCCCTTGGAAGCGACATTCAAATACTCTGGGATAATCTCCTTGAAGCACAATCAGGGATTGAACGCATTGATGCCTTTGCAGATCTCCCGGTCACATTCGGAGGACCTGTCAAAGGCTTCGATCCATCGCGGTATCTGGGGCAAAAGGAACTACGCCATTTAGATCGCTATTCCCAGATGGCCGTTACCGCAGGCCTCGATGCCTATGAGCAGTCCGCTCTGAAGGAAGACTCCTATTCTCCCTGCAAGACAGGTGTCCTTATCGGGACAGGAGCAGGAGGGGTAAATACCCTCGAGTCTCAGATCGCTGCATTTACCAATCGCGGACCCCGCAGGGTCTCCCCGATGACGGCACCTATGTTCATCGGGAACTCTGCTTCGGCAGAGCTTGCGATGCGGGTTCAGGCAAAGGGGCCCGGCATGGGGATCGCTTCCGCATGCGCAACCGGCGGCCATGCCCTTGCTGTTTCCATGAGGCTGATCCAGGCAGGTGATGCGGATTGTATGATAACAGGAAGTGTGGAGGCCTGCCTTACCCCGTTTGCCGTCTCGGCTTTTGCAGCAATGAGGGCGCTCTCAACGAGGAACGATGCACCTGAAAAGGCCTGCAGACCCTTCGATGCCGACCGGGACGGGTTTGTCATGTCAGAGGGCGGTGCAGTCCTTGTCCTGGAGGAATATGAAAAGGCAAAAGACCGGGGGGCCCGCATACTTGCAGTCCTTTATGGGGCGGCAATGACGCAGGATGCATATCATATCGTAGCTCCTGACCCTGAGGGCAGCGCAGTCATCTTTGCAATTGAAAAGGCCCTGGCAGATGCGGGCATCTCTCCTGATGATATCGGATACATAAATGCCCACGGGACCTCGACCCCCTTGAATGACAGGGCCGAGACCCTGGCCATAAAAAAGGTCTTTGGTGAAACTGCATACAAGATCCCTGTGAGTTCCACCAAATCCATGACCGGACATCTTATCGGCGGTGCGGCGAGCCTCGAGACCGCAATCTGCGTGAAGGTGCTCAGCACCGGCATGATTCCGCCCACGATAAATCTTGACAAGGCGGATCCTGAATGCGATCTGGACTACGTACCCAATAAGGCCATCAAAGCCGAAGTATCCTACTGTCTCAACAATTCGTTCGGATTTGGCGGTCAGAACGTGGCGTTGATCGTCGGGAGGGACAGTGGATGAAGATCGGTCTTGCCTGTGATCATGGCGGATATTCTCTCAAGGATCCCGTGAAAGAGGCTATAACACGCAGCGGCCATGAAGTTGTCGATCTCGGCACACATTCTACGGATTCCGTTGATTATCCCGATTATGCCGGCAAGGCAATCCGTCTTTTGAAAACAGGCGGGTGTGAACGGATCGTGCTCATCTGCGGCACCGGTATCGGCATGTCCATATGTGCCAACAGGGTCAAAGGGATCAGGGGTACGCTCTGCCATGATGCCTTTACCGCACGCATGGCACGGCAGCACAATGATTCCAACTGTCTTATCCTGGGAGCACGGGTGATCGGCAGCGGTGTTGCGCAGGATATCGTAGAGGTGTGGCTTACTACCACGTTTGAGGGCGGGCGGCATCAGTCGCGTTTGAGTAAAATAGATGAACTTGCTTAAGAAGCAAACCTGCTGATTAATGAGAACAAAGAGATAGGAGATCTACATGAGTATGGAAAACATTCGGAACACGGACCCGCAGATATACCAGGCCATAATGGATGAGTTGGGAAGACAGCAGGATAAGCTGGAACTCATTGCCTCTGAGAATATCGTATCCGAGGCAGTGCTCGAGGCCCAGGGCTCTGTCATGACCAATAAATATGCCGAGGGATACCCCTCCAAGAGATACTACGGCGGCTGCGAGTATGTCGATGTGGCCGAAGATCTGGCGATCGCCAGGGCCAAGGAGCTCTTCGGTGCCGAACATGCCAATGTCCAGCCTCATTCAGGTTCACAGGCAAATATGGCTGTCTATTTCACCATCCTTGAGCCGGGAGATACCTATCTCGGGATGAGCCTGCCCCACGGAGGGCATCTGTCCATGGGATCTCCGGTGAATTTCTCGGGAAAGCTCTATAATGTTGTCCCTTACGGGGTGAGACAAGACACGCACCGCATCGACTATGACCAGCTCAGAGACCTGGCGAAGCAGCATAAACCGAAGCTTATCATTGCAGGGGCAAGTGCCTATCCCCGGATCATCGAGTACAAGATCTTCAGGGAGATCGCAGATGAGGTTGGGGCATACTTCATGGTGGACATGGCTCACATTGCAGGTCTGGTGGCCACCGGTCTGCATCCGAGCCCGGTTCCCTATGCGGATTTCGTTACGACTACAACCCACAAGACCTTGCGGGGACCCCGCGGCGGCATGGTGCTCTGCAGGGAAGAATTTGCGAAGAAACTGAATTCCGCCCTGTTCCCCGGAATGCAGGGCGGTCCGCTCATGCACGTGATCGCTGCCAAGGCTGTGGCGTTCAAGGAGGCCATGAGCGAAGGATTCAAACAGTACCAGTCTCAGGTCATCAAGAATGCCCAGGCATTGGCAGGGGCACTCATCGACCTGGATTTCTCACTTATCTCGGGCGGCACCGATAATCACCTGATGCTCGTTGATCTCACGAACAAGGATATTACCGGAAAAGACGCCGAGGCCTTCCTTGATCTTGCTTCGATAACAGTGAACAAAAACACCATTCCCTTCGAGACGAAAAGCCCGTTTGTCACCTCAGGTATCCGGTTGGGTTCCCCGGCGCTGACCACACGAGGCTTCCTTGAGGAAGACATGAAACAGGTAGCCTCGCTGATCTCTCAGGTCATCGCTGCCAAGGGTGATCCGGCGGTGATTGAAAAGGTGAAGCAAGGGGTGAAGGAGCTCACCTCGCGGTTTCCCATCTATCAAAGGATGTGACCCATGAGATGTCCCAGATGTTCTGGACTTGAAGACAAGGTGACCCAGTCCAGGATAAGCCGGGATGGGAGTTCGATCAGACGCAGGAGGGAATGCGAGCACTGCGGGTACCGCTTCACCACCTATGAGAAGGTGGAGGAGTTTTTCCCGCTCGTCATCAAGAAAGACGGGAGAAGGGAAGCATTCAATCCTGACAAGATCATATCCGGTATGATCACGGCATGTGAAAAGCGGCCGGTGAGTATCGAGGACATAGAGACCATCAAGGATACGATTACCCAGGACATTCAGTCAAAATGGGACAGGGAGGTCCCCACATCATATATCGGCGAGAAGATTATGGAGGAACTTCATCGACTCGATCCGGTGGCATACGTCCGGTTCGCTTCTGTATACCGAGAATTCAAGGATGTCAGTGAATTCATGGATGAGATCAAGGGGCTGGACAAAGACAAGAAATGAATGATGATAGCACCTATATGCAGCAGGCGATTCTGCTTGCGAAACAGGGACTGGGGAGGACTGCGCCGAATCCCCCGGTAGGGGCCGTTGTTGTAAAGGACGGCCGTGTTGTGGGCGAGGGGTTTCATCCAAAGGCGGGCATGCCTCATGCCGAAGTATATGCGCTCAGACAGGCAGGAGACGATGCGCAGGGCGCCACCCTGTACGTCACCCTGGAGCCCTGTTCCCACCACGGCAGGACTCCACCCTGTACCGAGGCGATCATCGATGCCGGCATAGCACGGGTCGTGACGGGAACGCCCGATCCGAATCCGATTGTTGCAGGCCGTGGTATTGAACGATTGCGTACCAGCGGCATCGAGGTGGAGGTCGGGATCGAACGGCAGGCATGTGAAGACCTCATCAAGTGGTATGCCTTCTGGATGAAGGCAAAGAGACCGTTTGTCATTGCAAAGGCTGCAATGACCCTTGATGGAAAGATTGCAACACTTTCGGGCGATTCCAAGTGGATCAGTTCCGAAGCGTCAAGGCAGGCCGTACATGAATTGAGGAATCGTGTGGACGGGATCCTCGTGGGAATCGGCACCGTGCTCAAGGACGACCCGCAGCTTACCTGCAGGACCGCAGGGGGGAGGGACCCGCTCAGGATTATCCTGGATAAGGATTTCGAGGTGGGCCTAAGTGCACGGGTTCTCGGCGAGAACTGTATCGTCTTTACTGCCACAGATCCCGAAAGCAGGCCGGAGATAGCCCGGACAGGGACGAGGGTTGTCAAAATGCCGCTGGATGGAACAGGAAGATTTGCCTGGAAGGATATCCTCGCATATCTCGGGGAGAAGGGGTTCCATGCACTCCTCGTCGAAGGAGGCAGTTCCATACACTCGGGGCTTATCCTTTCGAAGAACGTGGATCAGATCCTTATCTTTGTGGCGCCCAAACTCCTGGGCAGGGGGATCCCGCTGGTGGACTGGGAGGCACCTGAAAAGATTGCAGATGCCCATGGCCTTGTGATAACAGGGGTGAAAACCATCGGAGGAGATGTGCTTGTCGAGGCATCTCTGGAGGGTCCATGTTCACAGGATTGATTGAGTCAGTCGGTACGGTGATTGGAATACGGCCCGTTGAGAGGGGCTATGACCTGGATATCGATACCGGCACTACGCTGAGCGAGGATAAGCTCGGAGACAGCATCGCCGTAAACGGGGTATGTCTGACCGTGACACGGATGAAAGGCGCCGTCTTTACGGCCACCGCATCGGCGGAAACCATATCCCGCTCCACCCTGGGCACACTCAGGCCCGGAGCCAAGGTCAACATCGAGCGGGCAATGACGCTCTCATCACGTCTGGGCGGCCACCTTGTACTCGGGCACGTGGACACGGTTGGTGTGATCACATCTGTCAGGACCGTCGGAGAATCCATTCAGATAAAAATACAGTTCGACCAGGCATTCTCCCGGTACATAATCGAGAAGGGATCCATTGCGGTGGATGGCGTATCGCTCACCATCAACCGCATATATCCGGATGCATTTGAGGTGAATATCATCCCGTATACGGCAGAGACCGTTTCCTTGACACTAAAAAAACCTGGTGATAGGGTGAACCTGGAATTTGACGTGATAGGAAAATACGTCGAGAAACTACTCCGCCAAGACAGTACTACGAGCCTCGAAGACCTGTTGAAAAAGCAGGGGTTCGTATAAGAAAGAAAGGATTAATGACATGCCTACGAGCACCGTTGAAGAAGCACTGGAAGAACTTAAACAAGGCAGAATGATCATCCTCGTGGATGATGAAGACAGGGAGAACGAAGGCGACCTCACCATGGCCGCAGAGTTCGTCACCCCTGAAGCGATCAATTTCATGACAAAGTATGGCAGGGGACTGGTTTGCCTGGCCCTGGAGGCTCAGGTCGCCGACAATCTCGAACTCCCGTTGATGGTGAGAGACAATACGAGCAAGTTCGGTACGGGCTTTACCATATCCATAGAGGCCAAGCGGGGTGTCACAACCGGGATATCAGCTGCTGACAGGGCCATTACCATCAGGACCGCCATAGCTGAGAATGCCAGGCCCGAGGATCTTGCCAGGCCCGGTCATGTGTTCCCGCTACGTGCACGGGAAGGGGGCGTACTCGTCAGAACCGGCCAGACGGAAGGCTCCGTCGATCTGTGCAAGATTGCAGGATTGCGGCCGGGAGCGGTCATATGCGAGGTCATGAACGATGATGGTACCATGTCCAGGCGTCCTCAGCTCGAGGCGTTTGCCCGGGAACATAATCTGAAGATATGCACTATCGCGGACCTCATTGCCTATCGGATAAAGACGGAAACCCTGGTGAGGGAAGTGGTGCGGGCACAGCTCCCCACATCGTACGGCAGTTTCCAGCTCATCGGATTCGAGAACGATATCGATCACAAGGAACATGTGGCATTGGTCAAGGGAGAGATCGATCCAGAAGAACCTGTTCTGGTACGGGTCCATTCGGAGTGTCTGACCGGAGATGTTCTCCATTCGCTTCGGTGCGATTGCGGCGATCAGCTCCACAGGGCCATGGAAATGATAGAAAAGGAAGGGAAAGGCGTCATTGTCTATATGAGGCAGGAAGGCAGAGGGATCGGTCTGATCAACAAGCTCAAGGCATATCATCTCCAGGACCGGGGAAGAGATACGGTGGAGGCCAATGTCGAACTGGGATTCGAACCGGACTTGCGTGATTACGGTATCGGAGCACAGATTCTCGTTTCCCTGGGAGTGAGGAAGATGAGGATGATGACCAACAATCCCAAAAAGATCATCGGTCTTGACGGATATGCGCTTGAGGTTACCGAGAGAGTCCCCATCGAAATTCCACCAACAGATGAGAACAAGAAATACCTGAAGACCAAGAAGGAAAAAATGGGGCATATACTGGAGGTTGTATAAATGGCTCACGTGATAGAGGGCAAATTAATCGGCAAGGGGAAGAAGGTTTCAATCATTGCCAGCAGGTTCAACGATTTTATTACTGCACGGCTCATAGAAGGCGCCATGGACGCATTGGCCAGGCATGGGGTGGATGTAAACGACATCACCATCTACCGGGTTCCGGGTGCTTTTGAGATTCCCCCGGTGGCCAAACGACTTGCCGGCAGTAAAAAGACCGATGGCATTATCTGTCTCGGGGCCGTCATCAGAGGCTCCACCCCGCACTTTGACTATGTGGCGGCTGAGGCCAGCAAGGGGATCGCACAGGTTTCCCTGGAATCGGCGTGCCCGGTCATATTCGGAGTACTCACCACCGATACCATTGAACAGGCAATTGAACGGGCAGGCACGAAATCCGGGAACAAGGGCTTCGACGCTGCCATGGCAGTTCTTGAGTTGATGGACCTGTATGCGCAGATCTGATTGCCGATATGAGACTCAGAACAAAGGCACGAGAAATAGCACTGCAATACCTGTATCAAGTTGACGTTACGTGTAACCATACGGACAAGACACTGGATGATTTCATTGCTCACTTTGTCGATGATCCCGAGATAATACCCTATGCACAGGAGCTCATCCAGGGGGTGTACACCTATCTTTCCCGTATCGATGCATTGATCGATAAGGCATCGAAGAACTGGACTGTGAGCCGTATGTCAAGCACTGACCGTAATATCCTGCGCATCGCGACCTACGAGCTTGCATACAAGAGAGACATACCTTATAAGGTGGCAATAAATGAGGGGATTGAACTCGCGAAGCGGTTTGGGTCCCCGCGATTTCCCGCCTTTGCCAACGGTGTTCTTGACAGGGTGCGGACAGAGGTTGCCTCAGATGGAAGTGTATGTTGACAAACGGGATATCTACGAAATCCCGTGTGAGCTCTTTGGGTTGTGGCATTTCAGTGATGAGAGGCCGCTCAAGGGTATTAACGGTCTTCTGGACTGGAAGCTCGACGCAAAGATTTCGCAGCTGATCATGTCCGGGAGAATACAGGGGGCCTGGGGCGAAAAGGTAATGCTCGGGTCGATTGATGAACTCCCCGGAAAGGAGATCATCTTTATCGGGCTCGGCCCAATCGGGGAATTCGAAGCCTCCCGCATGCAGGATGCGGGAAGGATCATGGCGGATACCGCGCTGAAACTGAACAGACAAACCATTTGCCTGTCTCTGCCGGGAAGCGGGATCAAGGACTTCGATATGACTGTGGTGGCGGAACAAGTTCTTTTCGGCCTTGCCATTGAGGCGGGTGACAAGAAACTCACCCCATGGATCATGTGCAGCCCTGACGAGATGGATGAAGCGCTGCTTGGTTTCCAGAAGACAAAGATTTCATTGAAATCCAGGATCAAGGCGGATATTATTCAGGTGAAACCATGAGTGTACTTATCGTCGGTGCCGGTGATGTCGGCTTCATGATCGCCAAGCGTCTCACAGAGGAAGACATCGACGTCTATGTCGTGGAGAAGGACGAGGCAAAAGTAGCAAAACTCTCGCAGATGCTTGATGCACAGGTAATATGGGGCAGCGGCTCAAGTATCAAGACGCTGAAGAAAGCCAACATCGAACATGCGGAGATGCTTATTGCGGTCACCGACTCTGATGAGGTGAACCTCGTTGCCTCCTTTATAGCCGGCTCGTTCTCGGATATCCCCACCAAGATCGTCAGGATCCGGGGCAAAGAATATGAATCCGCACGAAAGATATTCGAAAAGGAATACCTGGACATCGATCTTATAATAAACCCGGAACTGGAGGCCACGCACACCATCGAGAACATCCTCGACATTCCCGGGTCCCAGGATTCCGTCTCGGTCGCCGACGGGAGGATCCGCCTCGGCGGATTCAGGATCAACGAAGACTCAGCCCTGGTAAACAAGAATCTCCAGGAGATATCCACCTCGAGCAGCGGGGTCAGTTTTCTGATCGCCTCCATTCTCAGGCAGGGGGAACTCCTCATTCCCAAGGGCAAGGACCGGATCGAAAAGGGAGACAGGGTATACGTGGTGCTCGACCAGGAGGATAACCGGGAGATCCTCACATGGATGGGAGCCAATACAAGGCCGACACACAATGTCATGATCTATGGGGGCAGCATTACCGGTGAGATGCTCGCAACGAGGCTCGAGAGAAAGAACATGAACATCAAGCTCATCGAGCATGATGAAAAGCGCTGCATCGAACTCAGCGAGAAACTCTCCCGGACTACGGTGTTGAATTCCCCCACCATGAACAGGGAGTTGCTGGAAAGCGAGAGAACCTCGGAGCAGGATGCATTCATCGCCGTTTCAAACGACGAGGAGGCAAACATCCTCTCTTCACTCCTGGCAAAAAGGATCGGGAATCGTCATGTGATCTCCCTGGTGAATAACATCGACTACGTGTCGCTGGTAAGCGATATCGGCGTGGATGCGGTGGTGAACCCCCGCATGGTGGCCGTGGCAAGGATCCTGCAGTTCATCAGAAAGGGGAAGATCTTCTCGATAACGAGCCTCTCGGATGTCGAGGCAGAGGTTGTCGAGGTTGAAGCAATGGAGACCTCGGACCTGGTGGAACGGCCCATAAAAGATATAAAATGGCCACGGGATGCAATTATTGCAGGTGTGATCCGCGGCGGACAGGGAAGGGTTATTGTACCGAGGGGAGACACGGTGATCGATCCCGGAGACCGTGTCATCATCTTTGCCAAAAGAGGCGTAATGCCCAAAGTGGAAAAGGTGCTCAGCGTCAAACTGAACTATTTCTGATCATTGAAGGAACCACGAGGGCTTTAAAGAGGCAATCAGATTTCTTCCATCCGGGTGTGGCTCTCATGGAGGGTACGGTTTTACTCGAAAGGGGTATGCCGGAAAGTGAACAAGGGCTTATAATGAGATTGATTTTTCCCCTGACGTGCAGCTAAGATACGTATCAAAACACTGAGATGAATATACGTATTGTCGTGAATCTTTTAGGAAGGGGCGCACTTTTCTTTGCCCTTGCAATGGTGGCACCGCTCCTTATCTCATTCTACTCTCATGAGGATGATCTCTATGGACTGGCAGTTGGACTGCTGGTATGTCTGACGACCGGTACGGTGTTGATGATACTGTCCCGCAGGCCGGGTGGAGAACTGAGGCACAGGGAAGGATTTCTCTTTGTCACGCTTGCATGGACCCTTGCCGGGTTCCTGGGAGCCATACCGTTCAGAGTCAGCGGGTATTTCCCGAGCTATATCGATGCGCTCTTTGAGACCGTTTCCGGATTCACCACGACCGGCGCATCAGTGCTCGTACAGGTGGAAGTGCTGCCGCATGGCCTCCTCATGTGGAGATCGTTGATCCAGTGGCTCGGCGGTATGGGGATCATCGTGTTGACAATCGCCATTCTTCCCTATCTGGGGGTAGGGGGGATGCAGATATTCAGGGCGGAATCACCCGGACCCACCATGGACAAACTCAAGCCGAGGATTACGGAGACCGCGAAACTCCTCTGGGGTATCTATGTCGGGATCACCTTTGCCGAGATTGTACTGCTCTACGTAGGGGGCATGGAAGGGTTCGATGCATGCTGTCACGCTTTCACCACCATGGCAACCGGTGGATTCTCACCGAAGACGGCGAGTATCGCAGCATATAACAGCGCGTATATCGATGTGGTAATCACCGTATTCATGCTGATTGCCGGGGCGAATTTCGCCCTGCACTATGCGGCATTGAACGGCAATGTTTCCAAATACTTCAAAAGCCAGGAATTCAGGTGGTACATAGGCATCTTTGTGCTTGGCTGCCTCTTCATTCTCTGGTCGACAAGAGGTTCCTTCTCCTCGATCCCTGAGGCATTGCGCTATGTCACGTTCCAGACATCATCCATCCTGACTACCACGGGCTTTGCCACCTATGATTTTGTGAAGTGGCCTGTAGCCGCCCAGTCCATGCTGTTGTTCCTCATGGTGATCGGCGGGTGTGCAGGTTCCACAGGCGGAGGCATGAAGGTGATGAGATTAGGGATATTGATAAAATATGCCCACAGGGAGATCTTGAAGCTCGTTCATCCCCATGCCGTGGTGTCCATAAAATGGGACAAGATCCCTGTCTCCGCCGAGATCCTGCAGGCTGTGGTGGGGTTTTCCATATTCTATGCACTGCTCTTCATCCTTGCATCCCTGATCATGGCCACGCTGGGGCTCGACTTCACCTCGTCGGTCTCATCGGTAATCGCATGCATGAGCAATATCGGCCCCGGTCTTGCCAGTGTGGGGCCTGCAGCGAATTATGCGCACATACCGGATGTGGGTAAGGTGCTGCTCACCTTCTGTATGCTGGTGGGCAGGCTGGAAATCTACACGGTGCTGGTAGTCTTGAGCCCGGTCTTCTGGCGCAGGTAAATATTCCGGGTAAGGATTCAAGAGACTTCGGTGCCGGGGGCTCAACGATATCAATAAGTTTATTATTCTGAATTCCTGGATACTGGATTCTGAATACTTTCTTTTACAGAAAAATGCCTATCTCTTCAGGTTCTTGATCGTTGCCCTTTCCATAATGATGCCGCGCTGTCTGCTGTCCGTAACGTCAAATCCTTCGATCTGGGCAAGGCTGAAGTCGACTATTTCCAGCGTGCTGTTCCTGACCTGGACATCTTCGATAGCACAAGCCATAAATGAGGTCTTGGAGAGGTTCGCATTGTTGATGGTGGTGTTTTTGAACCGGCTTAACCCGAAATTTGTCTCGGACAGGTTACATTTATCGAGGGTGCACGATTCTATGAGGCTGAAGAGGATCTTCATGTCCTTTAGTTCCGAGTCCGAGATATCAAGGTCTTTAAATGTCGAATAGATAATGGTAGACCCGGACAGCCGTGATTTTGAGAGATCCTGGCCCGAGAGGTTGATCCTGAGAAAATGGCTGTTCAATGCGGTTATCCGTGTCAGGATGCAGGAACGCATGTCCATATCTCTCAGCGTTATCTCCGATAAGTGGGCCCCCGTGAAGTTTGTCTCTTTGAGGATTGCTCCCTCCAGCTTGACCCTCTCGAGGTGGGATTCCTCAAAATTCGTCCGTGTCAGGTTTGTGTCCCGCAGGTCGGATCCCCGCAGGTTCGCACCACCCAGATCAAGACCGCTGAGGTCCAGCCTCCTTAGGTCTTCACCTTCTATAGGTTGGCCTATGGATACTGCCTCATAGAGTTTTTCTCTGTCGTAGACCTGCATTATTCTGACTCCAGGTATTCCTTGATTTCCGGCAACATGACAAATTCCGATTCGGTGATCTCGTAATTATCTAAAGAGAACTGGGTCTTTATACGCGATTCCGTAATCTCCCTTGTTGCCTTGCCAAGTATTATACTCGTCCCTGCATTCGCGATCCCATCGATATAGATATTCCCCGAAAACACGGTATTGATTTTTTCAGTGATCTCATGGATCCGTTTGTCGGTATCAATGATATGGTGACGAATCGTCTCGATGGCATTGAGGATCTTCTCGTGCAGGCTCTCCTGTTGCGAGGAGAGCGTGGTCTTTGCCTTTATCATCCGCAGCTTTGTGATGGATGCCTGGAGCTTGAGAAAGTCGCCGATCTTCTCTATGAGCTGCGCCTTAAGATTTTCCCGTTCATCAATGAGCCTCGGATTGTGCCCGATGATGAGACGGGTATCCAAGGGGTTCGTTTCATGTCCGATATTGTGACAGTATATCCATGCCTCTGATGATACTGAAGAGCCGGTGATCCAACCCGACGGACTCTTTACAATGACTGGACCGCTCGCAGTGATCTCGCTGTTTCTGACATAGTCTTCAACAATGATTTCCTTACTGGCCTTCAGGTGGGCATCCTGAATGAATTTTACCTGGATGGACCCTTCGGCTGTGATCTGGGCCTTTTCCTGTCCGAGAATACCCCCTGCAATCTTGATATCCCCTCCGGCATTGATTATGACCCTGCCGACACTCATTGCCACCGTGACATCTTCTCCGGCGTGCACCTCAAACCCGTCACCAATTTCACCATTGACCACCACAGAGCCGTTGAAGCGCACATTACCCGTGCTGGAGTCCACCTTGTCAACCACATAGATGGGTTCCACGTGGACCTGAGACTCTTCGCAGACAACCATACCGTCAATGGAGGCGATGAGCCTGTTCCCGTCTTCAGAGACCTCGACATTTTTTCCGCTCGGGAGTTTCCCGGGTGCACCCACCTTGCCGAGTATCTCTTCGCCCTTCACGGACATGCCGCTCTTGCCGATCTCCGGGGGTACAAGTTCACACAGGATGTCTCCGTTTTTTACGTTGTCGATGAGGTTCATATCCTTGATATTGACCCTGCCGGAGGCATCCTCTTTCAGCTTTGCCCTTCTTCCGTCTTTGTTGAAATGATACTTGACGTACCCGTCCTTGCCTTCGGATGGTTTTTCGCCCTTGGCTATCGTAACCCATTTATTGACAGGTTTGTCATGCGCTATCTGGCTTATCACCTCGTTCCAGATGCCATACTTCACACCCGCTTCATTGAGTTTCTCATAGATATCCGATGCACTTAGAGTGGTGATATCGTCTGTCCGCGTAACGACCTTGATGCTGGCAACAAGGTCTCCCTGAGATATACTGACTTCTAAGTTGTATTCTTTTTCCACACCTAATTGATTCGGATTCGCGCAGATAAAACTTTAAACCATGGGATATTTTTCTTAAAATATGCAATATATTGAAATATCTTATAAATCGTCAGGACTTTTCCCTTGACTTTGCTTGCCTGCATTCATTACACCTTTTGTCATTCCATAGAATAAGGAAGTAGATGAGATGAGGGTTGAGGACATTGCAGCCATGAATATCAAGGGCTTTCTCGATGAAGATGAAGGAACGAGACTGTATGAACTTGCCCTGGAGGCATCTCCCCTGGGGCCTTGCCTGGAGATTGGCGGGTACTGCGGGAAATCAACCGTGTACCTGGGGCTGGGATGCAAGGCTAAAGGCGGTGTGCTGTATTCCATAGACCACCACCGTGGTTCCGAGGAACAGCAGCCGGGCCAGGAATACTTTGATCCGGAACTCTTTGATGAGGCTTCCGGCAGGATAGACACATTCCGCCTCTTTCGAAAAGCTATTGAGTCTTCAGGACTTGAGGACACAGTGGTGCCCGTTGTCGCGCCATCGGAGCTGGTGGCCCGGATGTGGAAGACCCCGCTTTCGCTGGTCTTTATCGACGGCGGGCACAGCTATCCCACGGTATATACCGACTACACCTCATGGATGCAGCATGTTGTGCCCGGTGGCTACCTCGCGATACATGATATCTTTCCTGATCCGAGCCAGGGAGGGCAGGCGCCGTACTACATTTATAACCTGGCGAAGGGATCGGGGTTGTTCGAGGAGATGCCCATGCTCAAAACCCTGGGCGTATTGAAGCGGCTGAAAACCGGAGAAGTCCCCGAACATATCAGAAGCCTACGGGACTGGTGATGTCTCCAGGTCCTTGTTAAAGGTCCAGGACCATCTTACGCCGCTATTGTCCCGTCTGTGTTTTATATATCCCGCGGTCATGAGGCTCTTCATGGTGCGTTCCACAAGTTTTGCATCCATCTTCGTGGTCTCTGTGATTCTGCTGATAATCGATGAGGACGGGTCATCTCCTTCATAGGGAAGCACGGGCGCATTATCTATGAGGTCCTCGGACAGCAGGGTATAAATGAGGTTCATTCTGTAGTAGCCCTCAATCATGAAGAATTCCTCTGCCGAGCAGGTTCCCTGCCGGTAACGGATTTCCATGGCCTGTGATTTCTTTTTATGGCCACTGTAGATGTTCTCAACAAAATCATCCATTTCCTGCGGGGTCAGGGAAGATGTCCTGACGATGGCCTTGTTGGCATCGTAACGGTCCCAGTCGTCTGTAAGGATTTCCAGATCGTAGTCTTCCACCTCTTCCCGTATCGTTGTCCCCGGGAATGGTGAAAGGAAGTGGTATCCGTGCTCGATATCCAGTTCTTCCGCAAACCTGCGGGAGTCCATGAGCGTCTGCGGTGATTCTCCGGGCAGGCCCACCATGAATGAGGCATGGGTCCTCAATCCCGCCTGTTTGCAGGCCTTAACCGCCTTTCGTGCCTGCTCGAGGGTGATCCCCTTCTGTACCCGCTTGAGCATCTCTTGGTTGCCCGACTCAATCCCGAAGCTTACGCTGTCGCACCCGGCCTCCTTCATCACGGAAAGGATTTCCACGTCAACGGTATTGACCCTTGCAAAGGCACTCCATGCGAATTTGACCCCCCGGTTCATGATTTCTTCACAGAGCGCCATCACCCGCTGTTTGTTTGCCGTAAAGAGATCATCGGCAATATTTATCCGGTTGAACCCGTACGTGAGTATTTGTTCTATCTCGTCCACTACGAGCTTCGGCGTTCTGTAGCGTCCCTTGAACCCCACCATGCGCCTGCCGAGGCAGAAGATGCATTTGTTCGGACATCCGCGGCTCGTGATGATGCTCACCGGGAACCCCAGCGCGAGGTAGCGGGACATGGGCAGGAGGTGCCTGGCCGGCAAAGGCAGGGAATCAAGATCATGAATCAGCTCCCTCTCAGGGGTGATGACTATTTTATCCCCTTTTCGGAAGGCTATTCCCTTGATCTGTTCCCATTCCTCCGGAGAGGTAAGGACAGGAACGAGTTCAGCCAGCGTCTGTTCCCCTTCGCCGATCACGATGAGGTCCAGTTCGGGGTAACCCGAGAAGGTGCCAGTGACATCGAATGACACATGCGGACCGCCCATCATGGTGATGATATCCGGATTATGCCTTTTGACATCCTGGATGATCCGGACTGCCCCGAAAAAGTTCATGGTCACCGACGTCGCACCCACAACATCCGGTTTGAAGGCATCGAGCGAGGCCTTGAGTTTTTCAGGGGTATATTTGCTGACGATATAATCGAGGATGATGACCTCTGCACCTGCCGCTTCGCAGGCGGCGGCAACGTAACACAATCCAAGGGGAGGGGACGGCGCCTCCTCCAGTGGGTATGGCGGGGCAATAAGTGCAATCTTCATAGACGGCTTTTAGCACCCTTTTGCGGGAAATACCAGAGATCTTATCCACCCCATGAGGGTGTTTCCCTTGAGCATGTCCCTGTCGATCTGATCAATATTCGCTTCGAGTTTTTCCGGGTCGGCAAACCAGTCGGCCCTCGTCGTAATCGGGTGGTCCTTGTCGAGCGTTTTCACGATCACCGCAGGGTTTCCTGCTGCAATCGTATTCTCCGGGATGTCCCGGGTAACGACGGAGCCTGCACCGATGATTGAATTATCACCGATTCTCACTCCCTTGCAGACGATGGCGCTGTCACCGATCCAGACATTGTTGCCTATGCAAACCGGAGAGGTCTTCCCGATGTAGTCGGTCCGGTCGTAGAGGCCATGCCAGTCCGCATCGGTGATGTAGACGCTGCTGGCCATCATGCAGCTGTCACCTATGGTGATGGATGTGGCGGCGCTGATCCTTACTCCGGGGCAGATCAGGCAGTAGTTGCCGATACGGATGAGGGCCTCGGTGTCCTTTTCAGCCCAGACGGTCAGCCTCACCTTGTTTTCCGGTGTGGTAATGACGTTTGCGTAATCCCCCAGTTCTATGGGCCACCCGAACACCTTGATGTGCCAGGGCTTCATGAAGGTGCCCCCCGTGCCGAGGTACTTGAAATGAGGTCTGAGGAAATGATCCACGTACCAGTCGCGAAAGCGCAGGTCGAGTTTCTTCATGTAGTATGGTCTGTAATCCCGTATCAATGATGTCTAACCTCTCATGTCCTGGACGGTCGAACAGAATGCATCCCGGATGCTGAATACCGGATGGTTCTTTTTCAGGAATCGATACATGTGTGATTTCTTTCCCTGGCCGATCTCCCAGAAGGAATGATTGAACAGCTGCGATGCCGAGGTAATATTGTACAGGGCATCGGAGGCCATCATGATAGCGGCATTCGTCCACGTGAGCCTTTCTTCAGGCCAGATGACCATATCGGGAAATGTCACGCCGCAGTAGAACGTACCGTCGTCAAATGTCTTATTGAGGATCCAGGAGAGGATCTTTTCTGCCAGCCTGTTTTCCCCCATGGCTGCCAGGGTGATGACGAGTTCCGATGTCTCTGCCATGGTTATCCAGGGACTGTCGGACACGCATCTGGCGCCGAGTCCTTCTACGACGAATTTGTTCCAGTACCTGTCTATGCGCTTCTTTGCTTCACTCCCGGTCAGCGCCCCGCACAGAACCGGATAGAACCAGTCCATGGAATAGCGCGATTTGCTTTTGTTGAACAGATAGGGCCGGTAACGGATTGCATCTCCCAGCCTTCGAAGCGCCTCCTGCCAGAGCGGTCTGCTCTCACCGAGCAGGAGGGCAAGAACCAGGGCGCACTTGAGACTCATATAGATGGAACTGGATCCGGTCAGGAGCGACATGGGATCTACTTTTCCCTCGGCGTTCCTCGCCCAGTAGATCTCTCCGCTCAGGCCCTGGAGGCGTACTGCGTAGTCGATACCCGCTGATACGCTCGGCCAGATATACTCGAGGAAAGGCCTGTCCTGCGTAATGAGGTAGTAGTGGAATACACCGACAGCGATGTAGGATGACTGGTTGGATTCCTTCGTCTGATCTTCGGGCACCCCGTCTCGGTAGGAGGAGTACCAGCTCCCGTCGGACAGTTGTGTGGATGCCAGCCATTCAAATGCCTTGCGAGCCTCTTCAAAGTACCCTCCGATACTCAATCCGATAGCTGCCTCGACATGGTCCCACGGATCGGTTTTCCCTCCGGTATGCCATGGTATTTCCCCGGTATCGCGTTGTACCTGAGCAATCGATGCCGCAAGCGTCTCGATGTCTACAGGATACGAATACCTTTTAGGGGACAGTTCAATCTCCATATCAATCACCCTTCCTTAAATATAATACAATACTCTTCGAAATGAACGGGTTCAGTATTTTATCGAGGACCCTGGTGAAAAGGGGTTTCTTGATGATGTCCCACACCAGGAATTTATGGTAGAGCTTCACCGGCAGCGATTCATCGTTCTTGTGTCCCACGAGGCATTTGAGCCACCAGTAAGGGCTGTGAAGCGCATGAGCTCTCCCGCACTCGATACACCGAGTGCCCGCACTCTCCAGCAATTCAATCAGTTCGCGTTTCTTGAAGATCCGTATGTGGCCGCCCTCTTCGTTGTGATATTCCTTTGACAGTGCCCAGCAGATGCGCTCCGGGAGGTAGCGGGGTACACTGACCACGAGAGATTTCCCCGGCTTGAGCACGCGGATGATTTCCCGGACCGCCTGGTCCAGGTCAGGGATATGTTCCAGTACCTCGGAGCAGATGACCACATCAAAGCTTTCATCAGCAAAGGGGAGCCTGGTTATATCGCTCGCGCAGACGAGTTTTGCCCCGCCCCCATCTTCGCCTTCGTGATGCATGACATTCAGCGTCCTGTTTGCCACATCGGCATCGTTCTTGTTCATGTCGATGCCCACGACGTGCACGCCTGCGTATCTGAATGTTTCGCTCAGATGGCGTCCGGCGCCGCAGCCTGCATCGAGCACAAAGGAACCAGGGGGAAGGTCAAGCTTCGTGAAATCAACAGTGAGCATCAAGGGCCTCTCTGTATACCTCCACGACATCCTTTGCCGTGTTGTGCCAGGTAAAATGTTTCTTTACCCGGTCATATCCGGCCTGACCCAGTCGGTCTCTCTTGTCAGGATTGTCGAACAGGTCAATGATCGCATCTTCGAGGGCTTGTGCATTCCCCGGCGGCACGAGAACTCCGGCATCACCGACTACTTCCGGCAGGGCTCCTCCCGTGGTGCTGATAACCGGTACACCGCAGGCCATGGCCTCGCCAGCCGGCAGGCCGAATCCTTCGTAGAGCGAAGGAACAACGGCCATGGTGGTCTGTGCGTAGTAACGGGCGAATTCGTCATCCTCAATCCGTCCGGTAAAGTGAACGTAGTCCTGCGCACCCAGGTTGCCCACGAGGTTTGCAATGACCCCGTTTTCCTTGGGTTTGCCGATCACGGTCAGGGTGACATCCCGTCTCTTTCGTATGGATGCCACTGCCTCGATGAGATACTTCAGTCCTTTGAGCGGTGTGTCCGCACTATTGGTGACCATGATCTTGTTGCTGCTTCTTTCCACCTCCGGCAGGGGGTGAAAGATATCGGTGTTGATGCCGTTTGCAACCACCCTGAACTTATAGGGGGGGATGGCGAACGCCCGGCCTATGTCGTGCTTGGATGCCTCGGAAACGGTTATGATATGAGAGAGTTTCCTGGAGACACGCTTTTGCATGTTGATGAATGAATACCACCTGAGGACCTTGAGCTTTTTCCACCAGATTTTTTCAGACTGTATCTCCACGTCCCTGTCCACGGTCATGGGATGGTGTATGGTGGCGATGGTGGGGATCCCGATGGACTTGATCCCGAGGAGTCCGTAGGCAAGGCACTGGTTGTCATGAAAGATGTCGTAGTTGGCGGCATTATGACGCATGAAATTCCAGACCCTCATGCCCGATGTGAAGGGTTCCGGGAATCCCCCGCTTGACACACCGAGCCACTCCATCAGGTTCACCGGAGACGAAAGTTCCTTCAGCGTCGGCACCCTGAAGAGGTCGTCGGGATTGTACAGGTCAAGGCTGGGAAGTCTGTGCAGCCCGATGCCGTCATCAAGCATGGGGTATGGAGGACCTGAGACGACATCGACCTTGTGGCCAAGATCGCGCAGCGCCTTGCTGAGCCTCTTGATATATACCCCCTGGCCGCCGCAGGTCGGGTTCCCCCGGTAGGTAAAGAGACAGATCCTCAGAGGGGAATCTGAAGGGATATCCTTCCTCGCTCCACCGTTCGTCTTACTGCCCTGAGACCATAGCATATCAGCTTGCATTCCTTTTATGTATTGGCACTAGCGCACCTACCCCAAAGTATAGTCAATCCAGAAGCGGTAGCAACACACAATAGCAATAATGATGTAATAAATCAACGAAAATTCGAACACTCTGTTGAATGACGACTCATTAATACATCAGGGGAAAACCCGTGTAAAAAAGATATGGATCAGGCCGTCCGATGGTGTGATGAAAGGTGCTGTCCTGCCGGCAGGTTCAAGCGGAGGTTTCACAATGGCGGGGCAGGGATGCGGTGTCATGCACGGTCCGGATGACACCGTGAGCAATCAGGCATCATCCAGGAATCTTACTTGGAAAAGAGCCGTTCGTAGAGCAGTAATGTGAGCCTCTGAATCTTTTCAGGACTCACACAGCACGGGGTTTCAACCTGTCGGGACAGGGTTACGGTCAGCGAATATGTCCTGAAGAAGATCGCGCATCGCTCACATTCCTTGAGATGGTTGTTCAGTTCGTTCATGAGATCTTCGGAAATGTTGTCTTCCAGGTACTCTTGAAGGAGTTTTGAACATATTTTGCAATTCATATGAATTCCCCCGAAGGATCGGAATATTTCCTGAAGTAATCGGAAAGGATCTCCCGCAATATGGTCCTTCCCCTGTGCAGTCTCGATTTCACTGCCGGGACGGTCAACCCCAGTGCCTGCGCTATGTCCTCATTCTTGAGTCCCTCGACATCCTTCATGATAACAACGGTACGCATGGTCTCGGGCAGCGTGTCTATGGAATCCCTCAGCACGGTTCTGCTTTCCTCCGAAAGGAGAACATCGTCCGGCAATGTGGACCAGTCGTATGTCACGGTGGACTCGTTATTCATGTCTTCGACAGAGGTCTGGTCAGAGAATTTCTTTTCTTTTCTCAGAAAACCATAGGCGGCATTTGTGGTCACCCGGTAGAGCCATGTTGCAAAGTATGCTTCATTCGTCAGGGTATGTATCTTTGAAATAACGGTAAGAAAGACTTCCTGCATGATCTCCTCTGCTGCTGAAGCATCTCTTGTAAGATGGAATGCCAAGTTATAAACCTTGTTCGAAAAACGTTTCACAATCTCCTCCATGGCCTCGGCATCGCCATGTTTGATTTGAGAAACCAATGCAGCAACAGAAAGTTTTTCTATGTTGTCTTTCATTTAGATACCAGGTCTTCCCCTTTGGATTCATTCATGCTCCAGGTGAGCAAGAGATTCCGTGCGGCCCAGACCTCATCCACCCGGGTGACCGGACACCCCCGCGGGGTATCGTGGAGACTCTGCGGGTCTTCCGAGCTTGTCCGGGCGATTGTCTCCATGGCCTGAACGAACCTGTCGAGTTCTTCGATGGGTTCTGTCTCCGTGGGTTCAATCATGATGGCCCCCGAGACCACGAGCGGGAAATAGACAGTGGGAGGATGGAACCCGAATTCCATAAGCGCCTTGGCCATGTCCATGGTGGTGACCTCTGCAGCCTTCTGAAGTCTGTCGGACAGGACAAATTCGTGCAGTGTAGGTGTGGCAAAGGGCAGATCGAACGACTTCTTCAGCCTGCTCTTGAGGTAATTCGCATTCAGGCTTGCCCTGATGGAGGCATCCTTAAGGCCGTCTGCCCCAAGACTCAACAGGTAAACCAGTGCCTTGATAAGGACGTTCACGTTGCCCAGGCATGAATGTACCATGCCGATACTGTCGGGCAGGTCCCACGACAGGGAATATTCCCCGGAATCGTCCTGAACGATAACGGGAGCAGGGAGGAATGGTTCCAGTTCTTTTGTCACCAGGACTGGTCCGCTTCCCGGTCCTCCTCCTCCGTGGGGGGTTCCGAAGGTCTTGTGCAGGTTCACGTGCATACAGTCCACGCCCATGTCTGACGGTCTGGCGATTCCCATGATGGCATTGAGGTTCGCCCCATCCATGTAGAGGTATGAGCCGTTTTCATGAAGGAGCCGTGCGATCTCAGCGATCTCGCGTTCAAATATCCCCAGTGTATTGGGGTTGGTAATCATGAGTGCGGCAACATCCTGACTCAGATGGTCCTTCAGGATCGAAGCGGTAAGGAAGCCTTCTTCCCCGGAAGGGATGGCCTTTGTCGTAAAACCCGCGATGGCGCACGAGGAAGGATTCGTCCCGTGGGCCGTGTCGGGTATGAGTACCGTATTCTTTGCTGCGCCGCTTTTTTCGATCGCCTTCTTTATGGTCATCATGCCGGTAAGCTCGCCATGAGCACCTGCAGCGGGCCACAGGCAGCATGCATCCATCCCGCAGATTTCCTGGAGATATCGCTGGAGAGACTGGCAGTATTTCAGGATGGAATTCATCGCGATAGAATCGGCAGGGTGAATTGCCTGGAGTCTTCCCGCTATGTCCTCTGAAATCTTCGGGTTGTATTTCATGGTGCATGATCCAAGCGGATACATGCCATGATCTATGCCATAGTTGAGCCGTGAGAGCCGGGTGAAGTGCCGTACCGTCTCCACCTCCGACACGTCGGGTAAGTCCGGCAGCTTCTCTGCAGGATCAAGGTCATGCAGCGCGCAGTGTTCAAAGGGGGCGGGGCAGACCCTGGTATTCTTGCCCGGTGAGCTTCTCTTTATCAACAGCGGCTCTTTAATCTCGGGAAAATGGCTTATAGTCTTCTGATCAGACATTCGCAGTCCTCTTTCGTGTTCATTTCTGTTACATTCACCAGGCACGCATCTCCTATCTCGGGGTAATGAGAGGAGATGGGAATACCCCCGACGATGCCGTCCTTTCTCAGGGAGTCGAACTTCTCCGGAGCCAGGGGGATGACGAATTCATGGAAAACCGGTGCGGAAAAGACCGGGGCGATCCCCTTGTCTTTCAGCGCGTTCATGAGGTAGCGCGCGCCTGATGCGCACTGCGTTGCTGCCTGACGCAGACCGGCAGGCCCCATGGCGGACAGGTACAGGGCCGCTCTCAGGGCGCACAGTCCCTGATTGGTGCAGATATTGGACGTGGCCTTTTCCCTGCGGATGTGCTGCTCTCTCGTCGCGAGCGTGAGGCAGAAGGCCTGTCTTTCACGAGTGTCTGAGGTCAGCCCGATAATCCTGCCCGGCATACGCCGCACATGCTTTTTGTTCACGCAGAAAAATCCCAGCAGAGGCCCGCCCGCACCCGGCGGATTGCCGAACGATTGCGCATCCCCGATCACAACGTCCGGGTTGTACGATCCGGGGTTCTTCAATAATCCCAGAGAGATTGCTTCGGTGACGACCATACCCCAGAAGCCTGCATGAAATGCTTTTGCGGCGATATCATCCATGGGTTCGATAACGCCGAAATAGTTCGGCTGCTGGACAAAGACCGCCGCGTCGGTGTCTACCATCTCGGCGAATGCCTTCATATCTGTCTGTCCGGAATCAGGGTCAAAGGGAACTTCCACAAGGGAGATGTCCTGCATATGGGCAAGGTAGGTCTTCAGTACCATCCTGTAGGCAGGATGGGTGGCGCGGGAGACGATGATCCGTTTTATCCCTCTGATCTTCGCGGCCATGAGTGCCGCTTCGGCAAGCGCCGTTGCGCCGTCGTACATGGATGCATTTGCGACATCCATACCGGTCAGCGATGCCATCATGCTCTGGTATTCAAAGATGGCCTGGAGCGTACCCTGACTTATCTCCGGCTGATACGGGGTATAGGCAGTGAGGAATTCCTGGCGGGAGGCAATGGCATTCACGAGTGCCGGAATGTGGTGACGATAGATGCCTCCCCCTGCAAAAACAACATTCGCGGTATCGCAGATGAATTCCCTTCGCAGAGACTCTTCGTCAAGGGGACCTTTGATATCGAGCCGAGAGTCGTATCTCAGATCTTCGGGTATGGAAGAAAAGACCTCCTCGGGCGTGTCAATCCCGATTGCATCCAGGATTGTTGCCAGGCATTCTTGTGTCAGACAGGCGTACGACATCTATTTTGCCTCTGCTGCGAGGTGTTCCCCGTATGCTTGTGCATCCATGAGGTCATTCACTTCGGATGGGTTTTCCATTTCGATGACAACCATCCAGGCATCGCCGTAACAGTCCTGGTTGACGAGTTCAGGGGTATCGGCCAGTGCGTCGTTGATTTCAACAACGGTACCACTCACCGGCGCGTAAATCTCCGATACCGCCTTGACCGACTCGACGGTTCCGAAAGATTCCCCCTTGGTTATGTGTGTGCCTGTCTCGACAAATTCTACAAAGACGATATCACCCAGTTCGCCCTGCGCATAATCGGTGATTCCGACCCTGAGCGTAGAGTCCTCGACTTTTCCCCACTCGTGATCCTGTGTATACATCAAGTCATCCGGTATGTTCATCTCTCTCCTCACATTGTATTATTTTGATATGGTCCCTTGAACAAACGGGGGTTTCTTCACCAGGGCCCTCAGGTGTTTTGACCGTATTTCCACGGCGATCTCCTCGTTGTCCTGGACAGAGACATCAAGATATGCCAGAGCGATTCCGCCGCCTGTGACCGGGGAGATGCTTCCGGATGTGATGATCCCCACCTGGGTCTCGTTCTTCATGCAGGGATATCCCTGGCGGGGCACCCCCTTGTCCAGCAGCTCTAATCCTGTCAGTCTTCTGGTAAGTCCTTTTTCCCGTTGCTCGGCAAGGGCTTTCTTCCCGATAAAGTCCGGTTTGTCCATGTCCACGGCAAAGCTCAAACCTGCTTCAAATGGTGTGGTTCCCTCATCGATATCATTGCCGTGGAGGGGATATCCCATCTCGAGCCGCAGCGTGTCTCTGGCGCCGAGTCCGCAGGGGGTCGCTCCGGCACCTACGAGGCTGTTCCATAAGGAGGCCGCCTTGTCTGCAGGGAGAAACAGCTCTGCGCCTCCTGCACCCGTGTACCCTGTTTTTGAGACAATGATGTCCCCGTACTCAGGGGTATTCAGCTCAGAGAACGTGAAATAGCGGATGCTTTCCAGATCGAAATCCAAACAGGCTTTGAGAATATCCCCGGCATTCGGTCCCTGCAGGGCCAGCAGTGCCGTTACCGGGCTTTTGTCTTCTATGACGGCGTCGCCCAGGTTCTGTTTTTGTATCCACTCAAGATCATGAGGAATATTTGAGGCATTCACGCAGAGCATGTATCGCTCTGACGGAGTTATGCAGTAGACAGTGAGATCATCGATAATGCCTCCTGTCTCGTTCAGAAAGAAGGTGTAGAGCACTTTGCCGGCCTTCATCGACGATATGTCCCGGGTGAGGATGTTCTCTAAGAAGGCGACTGCCCCATCACCGCTTACAAATATCTCGCCCATATGGCTTGCATCAAACAACCCAACCGATGTCCTGGTGGCCATATGTTCATCCTTGATCCCGGTATACCAGACGGGCATTTCCCATCCGTGAAAATCCACGATTCTCGCATTCAGTGCAACATGCTCTTCAAAGAGTGGCGTTCTCATATGTAATTCTCCATTCCCTCTCGTATTCCTGCCGCACGGGCAGGGAAAATACTTCCCCCTCTCTTTGACGCTAGTCCTTCTCTTATGGCATGCGAGACAGTATTCACGCAAGAGATGTTCAACAATATTTTGATCACGTCATTGCACAAGAGTCAATGATGGATATCAAAGACTCTCAAGAATACAGGGGTATTGCTGCTGTCAATGTGTTTCCCGGCTTCACGGTGATTGTCATCTAAGCCCCACACCGCCTTGCACCTGTGTGATGAGACCAGCATGTTTCATCGCCTCACCATATTCCACATGTCTTTCTGCCGGTGTCCTGTCGATGATTCCGTTTCCTTAAATAAAACGGCTTGTCTACTCTCAGGTCCTGTACACCCATTTGACATGGAGCGGTCTGAAGCTCACTGCATGAGGCATGGGCAGGATCATCTCCATGTCAACCGCAAGCCAGCTGTAATCCGGTTTAAGTATCCTGAGCTTGCCGTCTGAAGGGGGTGTCCCCCATTCAGTATGCTTGTAACTCACGAAGAGGATGACATCGAAGTGGTTCTCCGATTCGCCGAGTGCATAGCCCTGACGGAAACTCTCTTCCGTGAGGTTGTTGTTTTCACAGATCTGCTTTGCGTAGACCTTGTCGAATTGAATAATTGCATAGCGGGCTACCCCTTTTTCCGAATACCGCGTCAGGGTTTTTGTCTCGGCACTGGAGATGTATACCGTTGCAAGCCCCGGTATGCTCTTGAGGTACTGGGCGGCGATCAGTGCAGCTGATCTGCGGCCGCCGGATGCCTGATGGTGACATCCGTAGAATTCGAACAGCTTCTGCTGGAGGATTTCCGCATACCGCTCCCCCTTTTCATAGAGGCTCTTGGAGACATACCGCAGTTCCCTTGCCAGGCTTTCCGCCGCCTCAGATATGGGCCAGTCCACCTTCACATGAAAATGGGTCAGCGAATACCGGTTGCGTTTCTTGTACCGGTTGTCCCGCTGGATGAGCAGGCAGTAATCCACATCGATGAGCTGGTCGAGGAGTTCGAAGAACGAGTCGCGCTCGAAGAATCGTACTGCTGAGTAGAACGATCGGTGGAGTCCGATATCCGGCACAAGGGAGATCGTGTCCTTCCTCACCCGGTTGGAATTTGAAAACCGTATATATTTCTGGTGGATCTCATCGATGGTGTCTTCGCAGAAGATAATGAAAAACGGCCGTGCCTGCGAGGATTCTTTTGAGAACTCCTTTTTCTTCGGCCGCATTTCGCTGGAGTCCACATAGGGGTAGGGGATCTTCTGTTCCTTGCATCTCAGGTACGGTTCTTCAAGGGCGATGGATTTGAGCCTCCGTTCCAGCTCATCACGCAAAAAGACATAGATGGAGCGTCGAATCTTTTCCGTGTGGCCAAGCTCGAATCTTGATTTTTTTTCCATGTAAAAACAATAGTCCCCAACATTAACATTACGATACAAAGGGGTTAAAGCAGTCCATAAGCCGGGTTCTGTTCCTGGAACAGGTCTCCCTGATCCAGGTGGTGATCATTCATCTAGGACAGCAGTTGCCTGCTGCCTCGAGCGACCCACCCAGGGGCGGGACGGGCAATCCCATACACCCCTCTTTTGGTCTTGCTCCAGGTGGGGTTTACCGAGCTTCCCCGGTCACCCGGGGAACTGGTGAGCTCTTACCTCACCGTTTCACCCTTACTACCCCTATAGGATAGCGGTCTGTTTTCTGTGGCACTTTCCCTGGGGTCACCCCCGGTCGCCGTTAACGACCACCATCGCCCTGTGGAGCCCGGACTTTCCTCTCGTGTCCGCATATGCGAAGCACCAGCGATCACCCGTACTGCTTCAACCTATTATAATCCTTACAAGATGAACACGTTAAATTCAAGTATGAAATCTTTTCAGAGATCAGGCCGGTATTTTGTCGAGAAGGCCTTCGGGATGATATGCCCGGATCGGGAAGGAGAGAGACACTCATTGCACAAGTAGTGAATACACGGTATATTATGTAAAGATAGGCATTAGGCTGTAGGCGGTAGACGCTTGGTAAAGACTGAGAAAATTCGAAATGCGGATTTCGGATGTAATACAAAATAAAACCAGACATCAGGAGGATCTTGGGAGAAAGTGGATTGTTCCGGTGATGGGCAGGAGTAATGTATACTATGCCCGTTTTAACACTGTGGTTCACACCCAGGAATATTTATATATTCAGAACATGGATGCGATAAGTACATAAAGGAGTAACCCTGTGGAGAGCAGTTCTAGCTTTTTCAGTTTGTATCGTCACGGTTTTATCCGTGTGGCTGCCTGCATCCCCGAGCTCAAGGTCAGCGATCCGGCCTTTAATGCGGACAAGACCCTGGACCTGATCAGAAAGGCACATGAGAACAAGGCTGTTCTGGCTGTCTTTCCCGAATTGGGCATATCGGGGTATTCGAATGAGGACCTGTTTTTTCAGGATGCCCTGCTCTCTTCGGTACTGGTCGCCATAGAAACCCTGCTGCAGGCCACCTCGGATCTGGACATGGCCATCGTCATCGGCGCCCCGCTGAACATCATGAATGGTCTGTTCAATTGCGGTATTGTCTTACATAAAGGAAAGATTGCCGGCATTGCCGTGAAGAGTTATCTGCCGAACTACCGGGAGTTTTACGAGGCCAGGCAGTTCAGGGCTGCGCATGAACTTCCTGCCCAGACCATAGACCTCTTTGGTCAAGTAGATATCCCCATCGGGTCTGATCTCATATTCAATGTGGAAAAAATCCCGAACTTCAGGTTCTTTGTAGAGATATGCGAGGACCTGTGGTCACCCCTGCCGCCGTCGGGGTTCGCCTCCCTTGCGGGAGCCACGGTCATGGTGAATCTGTCCGCATCCAATATCACCGTGGGGAAAGACGAATACCGTCATGATCTGGCTGCCAATCAGTCAGCACGATGCCTGGGGTCATATATATACACCGCTGCAGGATTCGGAGAGTCCACCACCGATCTTGCCTGGGACGGACATGCCATCATCTATGAAAACGGCACGCTCATTAGCGAGTCGAAGAGGTTTTCGTGGGAATCACAGGTCATCTGCGCAGATATAGATCTCGACCGTCTTGCCCAGGACCGTATGCGCCAGACGAGCTTCCACAGTACGCGGGCCCTCAACAGACCCAGTGCGCCAACGTTTCGCAACGTTGTGCTCCCCATAGAGATCCCGAAGGGGGAGATCCTCCTCCAGCGGGAGATATCGAGGTTTCCCTACGTGCCTTCCCAGGCGGAACTCAGGGACAAGCGGTGCTATGAGGTGTACAACATCCAGGTGCAGGGCCTTGCCAAGAGAATGAAATCCGCCGGAATCAGGAACCTTGTCATAGGGGTGTCCGGAGGCCTTGATTCCACTCATGCGCTGATCGTATGCGCCAGGGCGATGGATACGCTGGGCCTGCCCCGCACCAATATCAAGGCATATACCATGCCGGGCTTTGCGACCTCGGACAAGACCTATGCCAATGCCGTCCAACTCATGAAGGCCATCGGGGCGGAGGTGGGGGAGATCGACATAAAGCCCTCGTGCATGCAGATGATGGAGGATATCAAGCATCCGTATGCAGGCGGTGACGAAGTCTATGATATTACCTTTGAGAATGTACAGGCCGGCCAGAGGACATCTGTCCTGTTTAGGATCGCAAACTTGAGGGGCGCCCTGGTGGTGGGCACCGGCGATTTGAGTGAACTTGCACTGGGGTGGTGCACGTACGGTGTTGGTGACCACATGTCCCACTACAACGTGAATGCCAGTGTCCCCAAGACCCTTATCCAGTACATCATCCGGTGGGTAGCACACAAGGATCTGCTGGGCAGGGATGTCTCGGTGTGCCTGACAGACATACTCGCCACGGAAATAAGCCCGGAACTGATTCCGGGGACGGTGGACGGTCAGCCGGCCCAGAGCACCGAGGCGACTATCGGTCCGTACGAACTCCAGGATTTCAATACGTTCTACACCACACGGTACGGATACCGGCCCTCGAAGATCGCATACCTGTCCTGGAACGCGTGGCGTGACAGGGATAAAGGATCATGGCCGGATGTGCCGTCGGAAAAAAGACACGATTATACGCTGAAGGAAATAAAGCACTGGCTCGAGGTATTCCTCCGCCGGTTTTTCCGTTTCAGCCAGTACAAACGTTCGTGTATCCCGAACGCCCCGAAAGTGGGTTCTGGCGGTTCGCTCTCTCCCCGGGGAGATTACCGGGCACCGAGCGACAGTGAGGATGCCCCGTGGATTGAAGATCTCAAATCGATCCCCGATGGAGAGTAACAAGGCGGAATTCTTAAGGGAGCCAGGCGGTCCGGGAGGTTGGGGCAATCCCCCGGGATCTCACGGCAGGTGAGCATGGGTATGAACGGACTATGAGGCCTTCCTTTATTCCACGACTGGTGAATACGGAGCTGTTCGATCCCATTGTCTACATCTGTATTCTCAACGAAAAGAAGGCTCTCATGTTCGACTGCGGAAGGATTGAAGGGCTTTCGAACCGTGAGATCCTGGCCCTCGACGCCGTATTCGTCTCCCATACCCACATGGACCACTTCATCGGGATTGACCAGGTCCTGCGGATCATTCTGCACCGGGAAAAGCCGCTGCACATCTATGGACCTGAAGGCATTACAGAAAGGATGCTCGCAAAGCTGAATGCATACACCTGGAACCTCACACAGGACTACCCGCTCGAGGTCATCGTGCATGAAATACTCGATTCGACAATGCACATAACGAAAACCTGTGCATCTGCAGGATTTGAGGTGGTCTCTCAGCAGATGGAGGAACGTGAAGGGAATACGATTGCATCTGAGCCGAGATATTGTGTCGATGCGGTCATCCTCGATCACAACATTGCCTGTCTCGGCTTCGTGCTGAAAGAAATCTTCCATGTAAACATCAGGGGTGATGTGATTGCAGACAATGCATACATACCGGGACCCTGGATCGGCAGGCTCAAGGAGTGCATCCTGGCAGGTGTGACGGACGAGGTCATTGAGGTGCCGGCGCAGGAGCGGACAAAGATGATGTCGGTAGAGGAGCTTAGAAAAGAACTCGTTATCATTACCACCGGACAGAAGATAGCGTTCTTTACGGATATCGGTTTTTCTGAAGAGAACATCCGGCGCATCGAGACGATCGCGAAGGACGCGGACATACTCTTTATCGAGGCGTACTACCTGGATGAGATGAAGGATCTGGCAGGAACCAAAGGCCATCTCACCGCCCTGCAGGCAGGCCAAATCGCTCGGAGACTCGGGGCGAGACGCACAATCCCCATGCATGTCTCTCCCCGGTACCACACCAGGATGGACGAGATTTACCGGGAGATAGAGCACGCCGGCTCATGAATCAGGAGGAGCCGGACGCGAAGTCGGATTGATATTTCTGTAAGTCTGCGGTAATGATCATGCCATGAGGAGAACCTATGAACTTTATTGAGACGGACCTGAAAGGGGCTTATGTCATTCAGCCCGTGATCCATAGAGACGATCGGGGGTTTTTTGTTGAAACATTCAATCAGGAGATGTTTGGGCGCAACGGGATCCAAGCGGGTTTTGTCCAGGACAACTACTCCTTCTCAAAACAAAAGGGGGTGCTCAGAGGTCTTCACTTCCAGCATGCTCCTCATGCCCAGACAAAGCTGGTCGCAGTGATGACAGGGTCTGTCTGGGATGTCATCATTGATTTGAGAAAGGATTCTCCGACATTCCTGAAATGGACCGGTGTGGAATTGAGCAGCGACGATATGACCATGCTGTACGTTCCAAAGGGATTTGCACACGGATTCTGCACCCTGCAGGAAAATACCCGGGTCCTCTACAAGGTGGATGCTCACTATGCACCTCAGGCTGACGCCGGCATCAGGTGGGACGATCCTGACCTCGCCATACCCTGGCCCTGCTCATCTCCCATACTCTCGGCCAAGGACAGTACGCTGCCGGTGCTCAAAGACATCGCGTTGTGATTCCCGGGGGTGTTGTTT
>ERZ795057.618-NODE-618-length-35611-cov-38.831871_pt1 | contig 35611 bp, 39 predicted proteins | sample MGYA00375141_ERZ795057 | MGnify/ENA primary metagenome ERZ795057 (study PRJEB30186, sample SAMN05720163) | activated sludge metagenome | isolation source: Anaerobic digester | place: Hong Kong | collected 2015-01-26 ...
AGGAGGGGGTCGTCGTTGAGAATGGGGGTTCCAGCGGTGCTGAGAAGATGCTCCAGGGAGGTTCCGCCGGATCCGTACAGGAGCACGGGGTCGTCGGCGGTGAGGCCGTTGCCCAGGGTGGTGTTCCCCGGGATGAAAAGGGGAGTTCCAGGGGGAATGGCCAGGCTGCCCTGGTATTCCGGGTCGATTATTACTCCCGGGGCGTTCTGAAGGAGATAATCGCCGCTCTGGAACGGCAGTATCTGATCCACGGCGTCGCCGTCGGTGAAGGAGCACCCCGCCAGGGGAAAGGCCCCGGGGCCCGTATAGAGCACCTCTATGAACTCTTCGGTGTCTTCATTCAGGGGGTTGGCCATTACCTCGGTGATCACAGGGTTCACACCTCCGCCGGTGGAAAAATGCAGGCGTTCCTGCACCCCGGGAGCTATGCAGACCGCCGGATACCAGCCCTGTTCCGGAGCCGCGAACAGCACCTGGATGGTGTCGCTGGAACCGGGCTGGAGCTGCTGGGCGGGGGTTGCCAGGAGCACCTCCCCGGCCTGTGCCGAGGAGTCTCCGTTGCAGTCGAGGTAGAGGATGACATCCCCTGAATCCGGGGATGCGGTGCCCCAGCAGCTCACCACGGCGCCGAAGGTGACCCCGGTGCCTGGGATGGGATCGGTGTGGCTTACGTAAAGTGAATCGATGGAGATCACGAAGGTGTCCGGCGGCTGGTCGGGGGGCGCCCCGGGGGTGGGGGCGCCCTGGAACCAGAAGCCCTCACCGTCCGGGGCTTCCAGCGGGTACCTGAAAAGGGTATTCCCCTCTCCCGGGTCGAAGGGGATGGAGTCGAGGCCGTCGTCGTCGCGGTCTTCCCAGTTCTCGGCATCCACAGGGGTGCCGAATGTGGAAGCGACATGTTCCGGACCGGTTCCACCGGAGAGGAACAGGGTGAGGGGATCCGATGAGGCGGCGAGACCGTTGCAGACGGCGTTGTCGCCTGTGGTGAGGATCACCGTTCCAGGGGCGAACTCCAGCCAGGGGTCATTAACGTACCCCTCTTCCAGGAGCACGGCATAGCCGCCCGGGGGAATGTGCGTGGATTCGAGGACCACACCGCTGTGGGGGAAGGAGCCCGACCAGCCCGAAAGGTCATCCAGAGCGTCGCCGTCGGTAATGGTGAAGCCTGATACGTCGATGGTGTCGGCGGAGCCGTTGTGAAGCTCCACGAATTCCCCGGAGGTTTCGTCAGGAGGGTTGGAGCAGACCTCTGAAATGGAGAGGGAGCCTGTGAACAGCATGGCACATAGAAAAAGCGTTGCTTCCATGCTTCATAGTTACCTCCGCCTCCTCCGTTTTTTCAAGGAGCTCGAGAGGCAGTGATCTCACAAGGGGCATCAGCGAGTCGGGGGTTCCGGAGTCCGGGGCAGCCGGGGAGAAGTCCACCACCATGTCGTAGAAGTCCCGGGGACCCCACAGAAGAACTTCGTCTGGGGAGGCCTCGAGACCTATCTCAGCGAAGAACATTCCCAGCTGAGCCGGTTCAGCCGCCTCCATGAGCGATTCTATCAGGGCCAGGGAGGAGTCCAGGTCAGCAGGCGGGGCTTCCACTAAGGGAAACCCCGCCAGAAGGCTGAGAAGGAGCATGCTCTAGTCTATGGCGAAGGAGACCGAAACGTTCATGGTCACGCCGGTGTTCCCCGGGGAGATCGGGGGAGCGTCGTAATAGTATTCCCCGTTGCCGTAGTAGCCGTATCCGTAGGGGTCGTAGGAACCGTAATAATCGGTCCATTCGCTTACGCTCACCGGGTCGCCCAGGTCTATTCCAAGCCCTTCCGCCAGCTGCTCCGCGGTGGTCCTGGCGTTCTCCAGGGCCAGGGTCCTGGCCTCCGCCACCAGCTCGTCACGGTTGCTCACGGTGAACTGAATGCCTCCCACGGTGGTGGCGCCGCCGTCCACCAGCGCGGCGAGTACCTCTCCCGCCGTTTCAATGTCGCGAACATTGACAACGAAGGAGTGGGTGAGGTTGTAGACCTTCTCACCGGTGTACTCGTAGGTGTTGTAGTCGTACACGTCCTCCATGTAGATGCTGTAGCCAACGGTCTCGATGTCGTCCTCGCTTATGCCCAGGTCCACCGCGGCCTCTATGGCGGACTCGGCCATTTCGGTGGCTTCCCTCACCGCGTCGCCGGGATCCTCGTCGGAAACATTGATGCTGAAGTTTATAACCGCCATGTCGGCTATTCCCGTTGCGGTGCCCACTCCGGTAACACTGATGGACGGGGGATAGGGCTGATACTGTGATGACGCGGCTCCGCCGGCTCCGCCGTCGCAGCCAAGGGTCAGGACCAGAAGCACTGCCGCTGCAGCAATCGTTCTCATCTCTCTCCTCACTCTCCGATAAGTTTTACAAGTACCCTTTTCCGTCTTCTTCCGTCGAACTCGCCGTAGAAGATCTGTTCCCATGGGCCCATGTCCAGCTTTCCGCCTGTTACCGCCACTACCACTTCCCTTCCCATTATCTGCCTCTTGTGGTGGGCATCTCCGTTGTCCTCTCCGGTGAGGTTGTGCCTGTACCTGCCGGGGTCGTGGGGAGCAAGCTCCTCCAGCCACCTCCTGTAGTCGCTGTGCAGGCCGGGCTCGTCATCGTTGATGAACACGCTGGCGGTGATGTGCATGGCGTTCACCAGGCACAGCCCTTCCTGTATACCACTGGCGAGCAGTTCTTCTTCCACCTGATCGGTGATATTGATGAAATCCACCCTGGAGGGGGTGTCGAACCACAGGTATTTCGTGTGCGATCTCATAAGCGCCTCCTTCGTGGAAGAAGTATACGCAAACCCCTATAGGGGTGACAGCACTGTGCAGGAAAGGGGCTGAAGGTCCAGCACCAGCGAGTGGGAAAGGCCGTGGAAAGACTGCTTCGAAGCTTCCATCTCTCCGCTTACAGGCGCTTCGCTGTGGAAGGCGGTCCTCCATTTTCCCCCATGGGGAATCCCGACCCTGTAGCCCCGGCGCTCCACAGGGGTCATGTTGAACACGCACAGTACAGGGGGGAGGCCGTCGGCGAAGCGGAGGAAGGAAATTACCGTTGAGTCCCTGTCGGAGAAGTCCACCCAGCGGAAGCCGTCCGGCGAGCAGTCCTTCCTGTGGAACTGGGGCATTTCCCTTGTGAAACGGTTCAGCGAGGCAACATACCGCTTCATGTGCGGGTCGCCTTCGGGGAGGGGCGCACGGAAGTCCCATTCGTTCTCCAGGGCCCTTTCACCTCCCATGAAAAGAAGCTGCTTTCCCGGGAAGAACCACTGAAGGGCCAGAAGGGTCCTGAGCTGCCGACCTCTGTCGCCGGGCATCCTGCCCAGGAGGGAACCCTTGCCGTGTACCACTTCGTCGTGGGAGAGGGGAAGGATGTAGTTCTCGCTCCAGGCGTACACGGCGCTGAATGTGATCCTGTCAAGCATGTGCTTCCTGTAAACGGGGTCGGCCTTGAAGAACTCCAGGGTGTCGTTCATCCAGCCCATGTTCCACTTGAAATGGAATCCAAGGCCGCCTGAGGATGGAGGTCTGGTAACTCCCGGCCAGTCGGTGCTCTCCTCGGCGATCATCACAGCGCCGGGATACTCGGTGCCCACATAATGATTCAGCTCCTTTATGAACTCCACCGCGTCGATGTTCTCCCTGCCGCCATGCTGATTGGGCAGCCATTCGCCCTCTTTGCGGGAGTAGTCCAGGTAGAGCATGGACGCCACCGCGTCCATCCTTATGCCGTCAGCGTGGTATGTGTCCAGCCACTGGAATGCGCTTGCGAAAAGGAAGTTGCGCACCTCGTTCCTGCCGTAGTTGAAGATCAGGGTGTTCCAGTCGGGGTGGTAGCCCTTCCTGGGATCCTCGTGTTCGTAGAGGCATGTGCCGTCGAAGCGGGCCAGTGCCCAGGCGTCGGCGGGGAAGTGGGCCGGTGGCCAGTCGAGTATGACTCCTATTCCCTGTGCGTGGCAGCTGTCCACGAACCGGCAGAAATCCTCCGGCCTGCCCATTCTGCTGGTGGGGGCCAGGAACCCTGTGACCTGGTAGCCCCAGGAGTCGTCGAAGGGATGCTCCATGACCGGAAGGAGTTCGATGTGGGTGAAGCCCATGTCCCTCACATAGGGGATGAGCCAGTTCGAAAGGTCACTCCAGGTGCAGAAATCATGACCCCGCCTGGTCCAGGAGGGGGCGTGAACCTCATAAATGGACATGGGTTCCGTGAAAGGATCCCTGCTCCTCCTTTTTTCCATCCACTCACCGTCGGACCACTGAAAGGAGAAGGGATCCGATATCATGGAGGAGTTGGCGGGCCTCTTCTCGAAGCAGGTGGCGTAGGGATCCGACTTTTCCAGCACCGTTCCGTCGGCGGCGGTTATCACGAACCTGTAGTAGTCCCCGGGCCCGGCGTCGGGCAGGAAAAGCTCCCAGACCCCGCTGGACCCAAGGCTCCTCATGGGGTGCCTCCTCCGGTCCCAGTCGTTGAAAGAGCCTGTCAGGCTCACCGCCCTGGCGTTGGGGGCCCACACCGTAAAGAGTGTGCCACTTGTCTCCCCGGCGGTCCATGTCCTGGCTCCCATGAGCCTGTGAAGCTGACGGTGCTTTCCAGCGCTGAAAAGGTGAAGGTCAAGCTCCCCCGGCTGGGGCAGGAAGGAATAGGGATCAGCGGTCTCCCAGGAGGAACCGTTCTCCAGGGTGAAACGCAGCCTGTACGCGAAGAAGTCGGATGGCCCGGGGGTTTCCCAGGTGAATATTCCGCCCGGATCGGCTTTTTTCATCACCTTCACGCCCAGATGTGAGACCAGTTCCACCTTCGAAGCGCCGGGGCAGAGGGCCCTGACCTCTATGCCCTCACCCTTCCTGTGCATTCCCAGGATGGAGTGGGGGCTGGCGCATGAGCCACTGAGAAGCGCGCTCTTCTCGCTTCCGGTCATGTCAGGTTATCATGGCCATGGCCAGGCCCAGCAGAAGGAGATAACCTATGGAGTCGGTGCACGCCGTAAGGAGTATGTTGCTTCCCAGGGCCGGGTCCCGGCCCATTGCCCTGAGGGTGAGGGGAATGCCTGCACCCAGAAGACCGGCGAGTCCCATGTTGGCCACCATGGAGATGAGTATCACAAGGCCCAGCCTCAGGGCCAGGGCGGTGTCGCCGGCGGTGGTGAAGGCCACCACCGAGGCCACGGTTCCCGCCACGAGACCCATCAGCAGACCCAGGCTGGATTCCTTCATGATGGCCTTTCCGGCGCTGGAGAAGTCCAGCTCTCCCAGGGCGATGGCCCTTGTGATCACCACGAGGGACTGGTTGCCGATGTTGCCCCCCATCCCGGCCACCACAGGCATGAAGGCGGCGATGGTGGCCACCTGGGCGATGGTCCCCTCGAAGGCGCGTACTACGGTTGAAGCAACGAAGGCGGTGACCAGGTTCACCAGTATCCAGGGGAACCTCTGCCGGAAGGCGGTGGGAACAGGGGTGAAGACGCTGTCCTCCTCCGAGAGGCCGGCCATGCGGAACATGTCCTCGGTGGCTTCCTTTTCCAGTACGTCGAAGAGGGAATCTCCCGGTATCACTCCCAGGAGATGGTGATTGTCGTCCACCACTGGCACCGCCATTATGTCGTACTTGCGGGCGATTGCGGCTGCTTCCTCACGGTCGTCGGTGGCGTCCACGGTGAAGGGGTCTTCCACCATGAGCTCCCTTATTGACGTGTCCGGGGGGCAGGTGACCAGCCTCCTCAGGGGGACCACCCCCAGGAGCCTGCGGTCTTCGTCGGTGACATACACATAGAATGGAACGTCGACGTCCTCGCTCTGCCCCCGTATGCGTTCCACTGCCTCGCTGGCGGTTATGTCGGGAAGGATGGACATGTAGCTCGAGGCCATGTACTGACCGGATGAGTCCTCAGGGTAGATGAGCAGCTGCTCTATCCTGTACCTGGTCGCCCCGGGAAGCAGGTTGAGTATGGGCTCGTGTCTCTGGGGCTCAATCCTGGAGAGGAACTGAAGGGCGTCGTTGGGATCCTGCCTCTTGAGTATCCTGGCTATGCTCCCGTCGTCAAGCTCGTCGAGAACTTCTGTGAGCAGGGAATCAGGAAGCTCCGAGAGAACGTCGCCGGCCTTCAGCTGGTTGAACAGAAGGTCCACCAGCATCCGGGTCTCCGACGGAGTAAGGCTAACGGAGAACAGGTCGGCGATGTCCGCCGGGTGGATCTTGCTTATGGCCACCGCCGCCCTGCCCGTGGCCTTCTGGGCCAGGAGTTTCCTTATGTAGTTCAGCTGTGCGGGTGTAATGGCCACTGTCGCTTCCCGTTCCCGTCCCTGCTAGTCGCCGTCCGGCCTGCAGATGTTGAATGTCCCAGCCATATGAATCCCCTTAAAAGATGGGGGGGCGATAAAAACCGCCCCCCGGGAGAAAAAAGCCGCTGACTTTATTCTACATCCGGTGAACCGGGGGCCTGAGGAGCGGCAGAGGTGGCTTCTTCTGGCTTCAGAAGGTTGAGCTTGAATGCATATTCCCCGATTAGGGGAAGAGGCTTGACCAAGCCTTTAAAGCCATTCATGAGTCCAATAATGAAGAGTATGAATAGGCCAATACAAGCAAGAATGAAGACTATCTGCCCAAGGATGGGGATGACATTAAGGATTCCTGCCGCAATACCTATAAGGGACATTAAGAGGCTTTGCTGTGCATGATACACAACATACTTGTTTTCCTTACTAGTTAAAAAAGCGATGAGGAATCCAACTATACCAAAGTAGGCGATTCCGCCCATGGTTTTTCCCTCTTCGATCTCCTTGGTGGAGATTCCATACTCAGCCATGATTACCTCCTCAAAAACAAGAGTTGAAACTCCGTCTCACATGCACCTAAAAGCACATGGCAACATCTTGCGAAATTAGAGCTTTGTCAACCTCCTTGATTGCATGACAAGCATTGGAAACTTTGTATCATCAAATGATTAGAATCTAAACGCCCCATCTTCTCCTGAGTTGTATTTTGCATCAAACTTACTATCGTCCATTGTAAGATACACAATACCTTCAATTAGCCCCATTAATGAAGGCACGTATGTCCAGCAAAAAAGTAAATATACAATACCCCAGCCCCAACTTCCCAAGTAGAACTTGTGTATACCTAAACCTCCAAGAAAAATAGCCCAAAGACCTGCGGCAGTTTTAGTTTTGTAATTGCTTCCAACAGAGTTTGCCTTGGATTTTCCAAGAGAAACCCCGCAACTTGTGCATACTATTTGTTCTGGGTTTGTCTTTGCACCACAATTGTAACAAAAATTACGCTTAAGCTTTGGTGGTAAGCCACAGCCAGTACAAGCAATGGCTTTCTCATCAATCTGAGCTGCACAGTTTGAGCAATGCATTTTCTCCTCCTGGTCTCGAGTTTGCTTTCTAGTTACCTAAGGTTGCTGTGATTTCTTCTATGAGTCTTACCAATTGATGCATACATTTCTTGTTGAACCGTGTCAATGAGCGAGATAAATCTCTATTTCAAGAATGCGTACAGAGGTGCTTGCTTAATTCCAATACTATGAGCATGATACAGACGCTGGAAAGGAAGAATGTGGAAGGTATAAGAGAACCAGTTGTGTCCGACGATGTTCTGACCCTTGTATCGGTCTTTCACTACGTGTATGGAGGGTTTCAGATCCTGCTTTCCCTCATCGGGGTGCTGTACATCGTCATGGGCATACTCATGGGAACGGGAACGCTGGGCACCGCCAAGTCTCCCCCTCCTCCAGAGGCTATGGGCTGGATATTCGGCGCCATTGGTGTGATCATCACCGTGTTCTGTCTCACCCTGGGAGCAATGTCGATAAAGGCCGGTACGAACATCCGCAGAAGGCGGAACCGTATGTTCTGTATCGTGGTTGATGCTATATTATGCCTGATGGTCCCGTTCGGAACCATTGTAGGTGTATTCGGGTTAGTAATGTTGACAAGACCGGAGGCGGCCGAGGAATTCACGGGGTAGGGGTAGGAAAGAGCTCAATTGGAACAGGAACGAATCTCCGAGAAAAGACGGGAACAGCGGTACCAGGGAGCCATTGACGTTGTGATAGGCACCCAGGGAATGCCCGGCAGGCCGGTCACCGCGCTTAACGTAAGCGCTTCCGGTCTGTACTGCGTCTGCGACGAACCCCTGGGAGACCTTACCAGGGTTGACGTATCCATCAATCTCGACGACCATCAGGTCATGGCCAGGGCGGTGGTGATACGAGAGGAGGAACTTCCCGACGGTAACTGGGGTATAGGTTTGTTCTTCACCCGGATAAGGTTCGAGGACAGGCAGCTTTTTGCCAGCTATGTGAACGGGGAGTGATTCACTGTGAAAAAGACCACGGCGGTTCTTCTGGCGGCTATGGCCGTGCCTGCACTTGCCGACAAGTACGCAGGCGAGTTCATGTACATCGGAGCAGGGGCCAGGGCCCTGGCCATGGGTGGTGCGTTCGCGGCGGTGGCCGACGACATTTCCGCAGCCTACTGGAACCCCGCAGGTCTTCCATCCGCTGACAGAAGGTCCGCGGCATTCATGCACTCCGAACGGTTCGGTGGTCTCATCTCCTACGATTACCTGGCATACTCGCAGGAATACGCCGGCGACGTGTATGCCGCCAGTTTCTTCCGCACCGATGCAGGCAAGATAGCCGATACCAGCGACCTTCAGTGGTACGACACCGGCTCCGACGGCGTTTTCGGCGAGGACGGCACCGGAGAACCCGGTGATTCAGGGAACGACGACTTCGACCCCTCCACCAACCCCGACGGCACCGAGGGCAACGGAGAATGGGACCCCGGGGAGGAACTCATATACGACGAGGGCCGCATCACCTGGGACAGCGCTTCGGACAACGCCCTTTACCTTTCATGGGGCAGGGAGCTCTCCGATCAGCTTGCAGTGGGGGCAACCTCGAAGATCATATATCGCAAGCTCATGACCTACAGCGCCTGGGGAGTGGGCCTCGACGCAGGAGTGAAGTGGTCACCCACCGAATCCTTCGCAGTGGGCCTGAACCTGCAGGACGCCTTCGGAACATGGATGTTCTGGGATTCAGGGGTCACGGAAAGCGTTTCTCCCACTGCGAAGCTGGGCGCATCCTTCACATGGCCGGTCTCCAGGTTCCACTCGGTGATAACCTTCGCCGCCGACGGCGACTTCAGGTTCGAGGGCAGGGAGTACGCGGCCCAGTACAGCATCCCGGGGGCAGGCATAAGCCTCGACACCCATCTCGGTGCGGAACTCATGATTAAGAACACCGTGGGAATACGGCTGGGTTCCAGCGAGGGCAACATGACCGCCGGACTGGGCTTCACGGTTCCCATAAGCGGTTATCCCGTTTCCCTGGATTACGCCTGGCTCAGCCACGACCAGCTCGATAACACCCACCGCATCTCCGCAGGAGTGGGATTCTAGCCCTTAATGGCCTACATCGAGGAAATACTCCGCAAGAGCATTCATTTCGGCTCCATCGTAATCCCCATATCGGCGATTTTCTTTCAGCGCCGGGAGATGGTTCTTTTCCTGGCGGCCCTGGGGGTGGCGCTCTTCCTCGTCGACCTGCTCCGCTCCAGGAACCGGGTGTTTCGAAGGTTCTTCCTGGAACTGTTCGGGAAGGTCCTCAGGGGCAAGGAGCAGGAGGGCGGAATGGCGGCTTCCACAGTGCTCGTTGCCAGCGCAGCACTTACCATACTCGTGTTCCGCCAGGAGATAGCCGTGGCAGCCCTGGTGTTCCTTTCCACCGGCGATTCCTTCGCAGCCCTTGTGGGCAGGAAGTTCGGCACCACTCCACTGGTTTCCGGGCGGACGCTGGAGGGGAGCCTCGCAGCGCTTCTGAGCTGCCTTCTGGTCTCCATTCCCCTGCTTCAGCTCTCCGGCAACATGGGCTGGAGGCTCACACCCCAGGGGCTGGTGGCCGGGGCCATAGCCGCGACCCTTGCCGAGCTCTTCGAGGTTCCGCTGGATGACAATCTGAGAATACCCGTATTCGCCGGTCTGGTGATGGAACTGGTGGTTCCCGGGTGAGGTGCTTCATAGAGGTCTACGGCTGTCAGATGAACGTGCACGACGCGGAGATACTCTCCGGTATCCTGGGATCGGCGGGGCACCAGATAACAAAGGATCCCGAGGATGCGGAAGCGGTGTTCGTCGTGACCTGCGCGGTGAGGGAACACGCCGAAACACGGGCCATGGGGCGGATAACCCACCTGGCAGGCATGGCGGGATGCGGCTCGAAGCCACTTGTGGCAGTCTGCGGCTGCGTCGCGCAGGAGCATGGGGAGAGGCTTCTGGAGAAGGTGGATGTCATAGACCTGGTGGTGGGGCCCGATGCCTACCACAGGATACCGGAACTGATGACGGAGGGAGTGAGGACCGCGGAGGTGGACCAGTGCTCCGAGGAATACGAGGACGTAACGCCGGTAAGGACGCAGTTCCCCCGCGCCTTCGTGAACGTGATGAGGGGGTGCGACAACTACTGCACCTACTGCATCGTACCCTACGTGAGGGGAAGGGAGAGGAGCCGCAGCGCCAGCGATATAATCTCCGAGGTGAGAAAGCTGGCTGCCGGTGGTTTTCGGGAGGTTACGCTCCTGGGTCAGAACGTGAATTCCTACAGCAGCGGAGACACAGGCTTTCCGGAACTCCTCGAGATGGTTTCCGACGCCGCGGGCAGTGATTGCTGGGTGCGTTTCGTAACCAGCAATCCCCGGGACCTGACACCCGGGCTCGCCGAGGTAATGGCTTCCAGGGAAAACATTTGCAATCAGTTCCATCTTCCGGCCCAGTCAGGCAGCGACTCGGTACTGAAGGCCATGAACAGAGGCTATACCCGAAACGGGTACATGAAGAAGGTTGCCATGCTCAGGGAGCTGATGCCGGACATCGTCATGTCAACTGACATCATAGCTGGTTTTCCCGGGGAGTCCCCCGGGGATTTTCAGGACACCGTTTCCCTCCTGGAGGAGGTGCGCTTCGACTACGCCTTCCTTTTCAGATACAGCGAGAGGAAGGGAACGGGAGCGCTTAAGCTGAAACCCCCGGTGCCTGTGAAGGAGAGGCTTTCCAGACTGTCGGTCCTTCAGGAGCTGCAGAGGGAGATCACCATCGAGAGATCGAAGGAGCTTCTGGGGAGGGAGATGACGGTGCTGGTCACCGGCCCGGCAAGGGTGAAGGGTCAGACGGCGGCGCGAACCAGGGGGAACAGGATGGTGATACTGGAGGGAACAGGGTATGAACCCGGCGAAGTGTTCTCCGTGAGGATAACGGGGGCGGACGGCTACACACACTTCGGGATGCCGGTCATTCCTCCAGTTCGCTGAGCATTCCGCTCACTGATTCCTCGGTCTTCCTCAGTTTCTCCTTCATTGTCTTTATGAGCATGGAAGCCCTTTCCACAAGGCCTTCAAGCTCTTCCACCGGGCAGTCCTCCCTGGAGAGCTTCTCCACGATGCCCTTGAGCTCCTCCAGCATTGCGGTGTAGTTCTCGGTCATTTATCCCTTTCCTCCGCTCTAACGGGCACTTCTCCGCCCTTCATGGATATCCTCAGCCTGTCCCCGGGGCAGATACGGCGGGCGCTTCCCACCGGTTTTCCCTCGAGGTCCCTCACCACGGCCCAGCCCAGCTGGAGCATTTTTTCGGGGTTCCGTACCTCCACCGCCGCGTCCAGCGCGGAAAGCTCCCTCTCGGCTCTCCTGAACCTGTTTCCCGCAGCAAGGGCTATTCTGGATCTGATCTCCTCGAGGGTCCTCTTTCCCCGTTCCGGGACGGTCTCCAGGTTCCTCATTGCCTGGGAAACCAGGCCGTCCAGCCGCATCTTCTCCATTCTCAGCCTCGGGGTCACCGAACCAGCAAGGATCCTGGCCTGCCTGCTCACCGAATCGTCGAAGGCGGCCACGGCATCCACCAGAAGCGAGGCGGCGTGGGTTGGGGTCTTCGCCCTTGTGTGGGCGGCGTGGTCCGGCAGGGTGGTGTCGACTTCGTGGCCTATGGCGGAGATAACCGGCCAGGGAAGCTGGGCTATGGTCCTTGCTATTGCCTCGCTGTTGAACCAGGCCAGGTCGGTTGCGGACCCGCCCCCCCTTGTAAGGACCACTGCGTCCAGGGTTCCGCAGATGCCGCTCATCAGGAGGCGGTTGAAGGCCCCGCACACCGAGGATGACGTTTCGGAGCCCTGCATGGTTGCGCTGCTTGCATATACCCTGAATGGGTAACCAGATTCCTCCAGTGTCTTCATGAAGTCTCTCATGGCGGCGGTGCCCCGCGCAGTGACCAGGCCAACCGTAAGCGGCACCGCGGGGAAGGGGAGGGTTCCGTTCTCCGCAAGCACTCCCTCCCTGCCAAGTTTCTCCACCAGCCTGGCAAGGTGTATCGCCTGGGAATCACCGCTGAAGAAGGGATCGTAGCCCTTCATCACTATCTGGAACCTGCCGTTCCGCTCCCAGAAGTTCACTGCGGCCAGTATCCGCACCTCGGAGTTGTTCTCAAGGGAGAAGACCCGCCCCTCACGGCCGGTCTCTATGGAGATAGCCGCCCGGTCCCCGGCAAAAAGTGCGCAGTCCACCACGGCGGGGGGCTGTTCTCCGGGGGGTGACGGGTCCGCCAGCTGAAAATAGGTGTGTCCCCGGCCGGAGGCCTGCCTGAGCCCGGTAACGACCCCCCTTACCCAGAATTCACCTGGAAAACCGCGGTGCAGGAGGTCCTTTACAGAGCGGTTGAGCTCCAGGACGGTGAGTTCTTCGGTGGACAACTGTGTTTCGCTCTAGTGCAGGGTGAGGGAGTACTCCCCGCCGCCATGACCTGCGTCGTGGACCACTATATAGAATGGCCCGGAGTATGCGGCGGAAACGGTCACGGATTCATCTCCATCGGTTAATCCGGTGGCGACGGCGAACTCCATCGCGTAGATGAAGTCCTCTCCATAGGGGAGGGACATGAAGTGGTCGAAATCCATCTCCTCGGAGACCGCAGCCAGGTTAAGGTCGGTGGCTCCCTCAAGGGAGACCAGAGTTATCCAGTAAACGGTTTCTTCCCCCAGGGAGACCGTGTAGACCGCGGTGCCCCCGCGCTGGATGGTATCGGTTACCTCCAGCAGGGGAGAGGAGGTGAGCACCGTTGAAACGAGAATGAGCAGTACCGTCATTTTTCATCTCCATTCGCCTGAAAAATACAATGGCGAAAAAGCGTTCCCGGGTCAATAGAGCCAACCTGACTGGCCCATGACCTGTAACTGACCATTAAAAGAAGAGATGATCCCAAGAAGAATCGGAACCGAAGCCGTGCTCCCACAAAAAGGCCCCGCTATTCTCAGTTTTTATAGAAGTCGTTTTACTGGCAAATTAAAACAGGACTAATGACAAAAAGCGGAGGAGTATCCGCCCTCCCAGGGGGAAGGTCCAGCCATGAAAGGGAGTTATCCCATACGCTGTGGAGCGTTTCAAATGGGAAGTGTCCCATGGCACAAATCACCACCGGAAGAAATGATAGCTTATCGCAGTATCCAGGGGGACTGTCGTAGTGGGGCTTCCCCGAAACCCCTTGGCGGTGTATTATCACCTGACAGAACGAAAGGAAGACCAATGAAAGAGGAGTTCCTCAGAAGCAGAAAGTCCATAGCCGTCCGTGACATCTCCGGCATCACGATGCCCCTTGGATCGGTGGATGGAGAGCCCGTTCCCCCCTGGGTCTCCGAGGGGAGGGAGGTTTACAGGCGCGGTCTGATACTGGCGCTGGACCAGGCGGTGAAAAGGGCGTTCCCCGAGTGCAGGCTCTGGGTGGAGCACTCAATAAGCCTGGGCTACAGGTTCAGGATAGAGGGCCTGGGGGCAGGAGGGGAGAGGGATGCCTGCGCGGCCATCGAGAGGGAGCTCTCCGCCATAGTGGAGGAAGCATTGCCCATCGATCACTATATATTGTCTTCGGAAGAAGCATTAGGGCTTGTGGGCGAACACTCACTTCTGCCCAGATGGCACAAAGGGAAGGATGACTACAAGGCCAATGCCCTTGGGGATTCCTGGGCGTTCGCCATGGGACCCACCGTTCCCGATACTTCCTGGCTCACCGTCTGGGAACTGAAACCCATGGATGGCGCCTTCCTCCTCCGTTTCCCGGGAAGCGGCAAGTGGCCGGAGATCGCTCCTTACATGGACAGCCCGAAACTCTCCCGGGAACTCGACCTGGAGGAGAAGCACATATCCAGGATGAGGGTTCACACGGTGGACATGCTCAACCGCAGGATACGGGAGGACAGCGGCAGGCAGCTTGTGATGATGAGCCACTTCTATCAGAACCGCAGGATCGTTCAGATAGTCAGCAGGCTGGGGGATGAGTTCCCTCACAAGCGGATAGTGATGATCGCCGGACCTTCCTGCAGCGGCAAGACCACCTTTACCAGGATGCTGGCAACCTACCTCCGGGCGGAGGGGTTCGGAACCAGGATGATCAGTGTGGACAACTACTTCCACAACCGCTCGGAAACCCCCAGGAACAAGGACGGCAGCTACGACTTCGAATGCCTGGGAGCCCTTAACACTCAGCTCTTCGGTGAACATGTCTCCAGGCTCGTGACCGGTGAAACGGTGAAGCTGCCGGTCTTCGATTTCCATACGGGTACAAGGCAGGACGGCGTTGAGCCCATGACCCTCAGGGACGACGAGTTCCTTCTGATAGAGGGCATACACGGCCTGAACGACAGCCTCACCCCGGGCGTTGACGCAAGCAGGAAGTTCAAGGTTTACATAAGCGCCCTGACCACACTGAACATCGACAGGCTGACCAGGATGTCCACATCCGACGGCAGGCTGATGAGAAGGATAGTAAGGGACAGCTTCCGCAGGGGCTACTCTGCCACGGACACCATAAACGGTTGGGCCAGCGTGAGAAGGGGTGAGAGGATGAACATCTTCCCCTACCAGGAACAGGCGGACATGATGTTCAACTCGGCCCTTCCGTATGAGCTGCCTGTACTGAAGCCCTACCTCGTTCCACTGCTGGAGGACGTTCAGGAGGGAACGGCGGCCTGGAACGACGCAAGCCGGCTGTTGAGGCTTCTGGACTGTGTGGAGCACATAAGCGAAGATGTAGTACCCAGATTGAGTATTCTCAGGGAGTTCATTGACGGCCTCCTTCTTGATTGGAGCGAATGATGCATATCCTGCTGGTGTTCCTCTGTGCCTGGAGCCCCAGGTTCAGCCCCATGGTCCTCACCAGGCCGCTTACCCCATCTCTGGAACCCCTCTACCAGGAATTCGAACTGGAACCGGTGGACGTTCTCCACTACGACCTCTCCATTGACATCGACCGGGCCCAGGAGACCATAGACGCAGTTGCGGAGATAACTCTGGTACCCACCGAGAGCGGTCTCACGGAGTTCAAGCTCTACCTGAAGCAGCTCACCGTCACCGAAGTGACAGGCGCGGCTTCATACGATCATGTGGAGGACTCCCTGTTCATAACGCTGCCAGGTCCTGTGTCTCCTCCTGATACCGTTGAGCTGGTGATCTCCTACGGCGGAACTCCCCCGGAGGAATCATGGGGCGGGTTCCACTTCCATCCCCATGCGGTGTACCACATGGGGGTGGGGTTCGTCACCGATCCCTCCATGGGGAAGTACATGTTCCCCTGCCACGACAGGCCCTCCGACAAGGCCACCTTCGATTTCCATATCACCGTGCCTGACACCCTCTATGCAGTGGCCAACGGCGATTCAGCCGGGGTAACCGACAACATGAACGGGACCCTCACCTACCACTGGGCCATGGCCCAGCCCATGTCCACTTATCTGGCCGCCCTGAGCGCCGCGGACTACGAGGTTCTCCACGATTCCACCGATTCCAGGATCTTCTACTATGTCTACTCCTGGGACGTGGAGGACGCACTGGGTTCCTACGTTCACGTTGACCAGATGATGGCAGCGTTCGAGGCCGCATACGGGCCCTATCCGTGGGACTGCAAGTTCAGCTACGTTCAGACGCCTATTGGAGACATGGAACACCTTTCCCAGGTCTATCATCTGGCTTCCGCTGTGAACGGAAACACCAACTACGACTGGCTGCTGGCCCACGAGATGGGCCACATGTGGTGGGGCGACTGCGTCACAGAGAGGTACTGGACAGACGTGTGGCTCTCGGAGAGCTTTGCCACCTATTCCGAGGCGATATGGATGGAGACCTGCGGCGAGGAAGAGTATCTGGACTACGTGGTCAACAACATCATGAAGCCGTACCTGAACAGCGGAGAGCTTTTCCCCATCGTGGATCCCCAGACACCCGCCGAACTCTGGAGCAACACCACCTACGAGAAAGGCGCTTCTGTGCTCCACATGCTCCGGATGATCATGGGGGACACCCTTTTCTTCAATGCCTATGAAACCTATTTCAGCGCCCACTCATACAGCACCGCCACCACCCAGGACTTCATCGATCACGCAGAGGCACAGTACGGGGATCTGAACTGGTTCTTCGAACAGTGGCTCTACGGGGAGGGATATCCCATATACGACATGGGATATGCCTGGGAGCAGCAGGGCGCGCAGTGGCTTCTCACCATAACCGTGGACCAGATACAGATGGTGGACAACTTCTTCCAGATGCCTGTGGAGTTCCTGGTGCACGGATCCTCCACCGACACCCTGATAACCTTCATGAACGACCAGGAGAACCAGCTGGAGACCTTCCTTCTTCCGTTCCAGCCCGTGTCCGTGGAGTTCGATCCCCAGGCGAAGATCCTGAGCACCGCCGTCCTCGGCGTGGATGAGCAGTCCTCGCCTCCCCAGGGCGGGGTGAGCACCATGTACCTGGGTCCCAATCCCGCAGTGGGCCATTCTTCCATCAACTGGGGCGGTACCGGGGATATGGAGCTTGCTTACTCGGTCTACGATCTCAGCGGCAGGGTGGTGCTGGAGGGGGTGCTGGAACCTTCTGAGAGAAGCCTCGACCTTTCAGGCATTCCATCGGGAACCTATATAGTGGACGTAACAGCAGCCGGCGGCATACGCCAGGCGGCAAGACTGGTGGTCCTGGGAGAATAGGAGGAAAGATGGCCGGCGAAGGACTTCTGGAGAAGGCCGAGAGGGAGCTGGAGAGCAGGGAGCAGGGTAAGCGCCTGGAGAAAGCCCCCCGGAAAAAGCCCCCGGCATTCAAGTACTGGATCGCCGCTGTTCTGCTCCTGGTCCTTGCGGGAAGCGCCTGGCGGGCCTGGAACGAGATCAGGCGGATGAACACCCCGCCGGACGTACCTGAGGAGGTGCTGGTGGAGAACATGGGCGGCTATCTCTTCATAACCGTATCCAAGCTTAACTCCCACATCGAAGGGAGTGGGGAGATACCCGCAGGAGAGGAGGACTTCCTGGGGTGGGACGACCCATCCGTGGAGTACGCGGTTAATGGAAGCGAGTACTCCGTATCCGTGATCCACACGGACACCACCCTGGTGTGGCATTCAGGGGAGGACCCCGGCAAGTATCTGACCGAGGATGCGTTGAGGCGTATGGGAATAGCAGATTAGTGCAGGATTAGCAAGTACATCAGCTCTTACTTTCTGGCATCTATCTTGCTTTATCTGGGCAGAGGAGGTTTGTCATGAAAAAGGGATTCACACTGATCGAGCTGATGATAGTCATCCTGATCATCGGCATACTTGCTTCCATCGCCCTGCCCAGGTACATGGACATCACCAAGAAAGCAGAGGCCGCCAGGGTGATAGCCGACTTCAGGGTGATACTGGCGGCTTCCCAGATGTGCGTCACCCAGACCGGGGAATACCCCCCCGACTACTACCCCGGTGGTATTCCGAACCAGCTGAGGCCCTACCTGGCGGAGGATTTCTCATTCGATCTGAGGCCTGAACTGGACGTGAGGTACGACTGGGAGAACTGGGTAGTAAACGGGCGGCCCAAGCATCCCCACACCGGCATACTCTACGGCGTTTCGGTAACCACCACCGACATCGCCCTGGTGAACGCCATAAGCGAGCTTTACGACGGCGGCTTCCAGTACTCGCTGAACAGCAACTACACCTTCGTGATAGAGTTCATTCCAGAGGACTGAGCAGCCATATCTGCTGGAAGCCCTCCTGGGGCTCCTCGGCCCATGCGGTGATGTTCCCGCCCTTGAAGCTGAAGTTCCAGGAAGAACCATCTGTGCGGTCGGTTTCCACCGTTGCCCTGGCATGGAGTTCCCCGGAGGGGTCGAACACCAGGAACTCAGGGGAGACAGGGCCTCCCAGGAGCACCCACAGATTCCCCTCTTCATCCACCTCCAGCCCCCTGATCATGGGCTTGTATGGATCTGGCTCCAGACTCGGGATGTCATCTCCCATCACGGACGCCTTTGCGGTGAGTATGAGCCTTTCCGTTTCCAGCTCCTCGGGCGTTCGAAGCACCGGTTCCAGATCCAGTTCGATGGTGAAGCTCTCGGCACCCAGGGAATCATAGGCGAAGACCCTGGCGTCGGTGCTGCTCCTGGGAGAGATGTAGTAGTGGCCGTCATAGTCGCATGCCATGTCATACCCGAACCAGACAAGGCTTACCATGGAGGCCATATCGCCTGGATCGAAGGGAACCCTTTCCTCGAGAAAGGTGAGCAGAGGCTGATCCGAGCCCACGGAGTCAAGGGTGACCGTTATCACTATCTCCGGTTCTCCCGAGGACTGGTCCAGGTCAAGGTTCTTCCTCATGTAGGTGTTTCCGGAAGCACCCTCCAGACATGTGGGGGGAGAGCCGAAGGATGGTTCGGAACCAAGCCATTCGCCGGTGGCGTAGTCGAAGAAGTGAACACCAAGGATCTCGCTGCCCTCTCCGGTGAGTGCAAGTACACCGCTCTCCGTAATGGTCAGGAATGCATTGCCGGCAAGTTCCCCTGGGCCGTTCCCTTCCCGGGAGATCTGCCTGAGGAATTCCCCCTCCGGGGTATAGACCCTGATGCAGCATGCAGCCCTGTCCAGCACAGCTATATTGCCGTCCGGGCCTGTGACGACTCCCTCTACAGCTCCGAATACCTCCTCCGGCGGCCCCATTTCCAGACCTATGGCTCCTTTGACGGCAAGTTCCAACAGGGGAGCGTTCAGGTCATCTGAAGCTCTTCCTGTACCTGGTGCGGTGTTCTCACATCCCACAGTCAGAATGGTCAGGGATATTGCGGCGCAGATCGTTCCTTTCATCAGTCCTCCTTGTTTTTCTACAAGGACCGTCAAAAGGCTGAAAACGTTACTTGCAGCCGGAACCCTGCGCTTTTTCCCTGAGGAGCCTGTCGGTCCTCTTCACGGCCTTTACCCATTCCAGGGCAACTGGAACGTTCAGGGAATAAAGGTAGTTGTACTCCGGGTAGCAGGACGCGGCGCAGGCGTGGCAGGGGAGAGCATGGTCGGCCAGGTTCCGGAAGGCCTTCTCGAACCCGACTTCCAGGGCGTTCAGCATCCCCGGGTACTCGCCCATGAGCAGGGAGCAGGGGTAGACGGTGCCGTCCACGTCTATGTTGCAGTAGGTCCTCCCGGCCCTGCATGAAGGGCCGTAGAACCGCTGGGGCAGCCTGGTCCTTCGGTAGTCGGGCCATTGGGCCGCCGCCTTCAGGTACCTGCTGCTCAAGGCGATGGGCGCCCCCGCCTTCTTCAGGCGGTAGAGTTCCATGAATGCTTCCGAGTACTCCCCGGGGGAGGGCATCATCTCAGCGGTGTTGCCTCCCAGGGTGTCGTTGTGGTGAAGGGTCTGGAACGTGGTAAGGAAGCCGAATTTCTCCGCTGTCTCCATTATCTCCGGGATGAAGCGGATGTTGTTCTTCGTGAGAACGGTGATCGACCAGAGGCGCACCTTTCCCGAGGCCGTCTCGAAAGCCCTCATCACCTTCTCCCAGCTTCCCTGCTCCCTGTTGGCATCGTGGGCCTCCCTGGGGCCGTCGTAGGAGAGCACCAGGTGGTCGATGTTCGAAAGGATCCCGTTTCGGGATGGTATGAGGTAACCGTTGGAGTCAAGGCTCACATAAATACCCAGCGACCTTGCGTGGGCGCAGAGCTCCTCGATGTCGCCCCGGGCCATGGGCTCACCGCCCCATACGCCGATCCGCATGGTGCCGGCCCTGGCCATTTCGGTGATGATCCGTTTCCACTGCCTGGTGGAGAGGTCAGGCCGGCACCTGGAAGGGATCTGGCAGTATGCGCACCTGCTGGGGCATCTGTCGGTAACGGAAACCATCACGTTAAGGGGTATCCTGGCCCCGAAAACGCTTCTCAGGGCACCCAGGCCCATCCTCAGCTGCCCTGCAAGGTCCATGTTCCCTCCGGTGGCATGTGAAAAAGACTGCGGCGGTCAGTTAATATACTAAGGGAATAGGGAGGGGCGCCCCGGAGTATCACCACCAAGGAAGACGGCCATTGACAACGAACCGCCTTCTGAGAATTATCCATACAGTGTCCTGTTCACTCTGAAACAGGAAAACGCCGAAAGGCAACAAAGGGGAGGTAATCTTGAGAAGATCCGCAATACTCATGCTGACGCTCATGGTGGCGGGAGCCTTCGCAGGCACCATCAATATCACCAATGACACAGGCAGCTACGATTTCTACTACGTTTACATCTCGCCATCTTCCTCCGACTCCTGGGGCGACGACTGGATGGGTTCCACCGAGATCATCTATCCCGGCAACACCAGAAGCTTCTCGGTGAGCAACAACACCTACGATGTGATGATAGAGGACGAAGACGGCGACACCTACACCTTCTGGAACGTCCGCGTCAACGGAACGGTGAACATGGTCGTAGACCTTGGCCACCTGGGCGAGCAGAACTGGGGCGGAGGCTCCTCCAGCTCCGGATCATCAGCCGGTCTTGCCCCCATCACCATCGAGAACGACCTTGGCAGCTGGACCATCTGGTACATCTACGGTGATCCCAGCGATTCCCCCTGGGGCGACGACCGTCTCGGTTCCGAGCTCCTTCACCCCGGCGAGACAATGACCTTCTACGTTCCCGCAGGGGACTACTACGACTTCAAGGTCGTTGACGAAGACGACGACACCTACACCCTCTGGGAGGTCTGGGTAGACAGCGACGGCTTCTACTGGAGCGTCGATCTCTCCGATATGGACTAGTAAAGGCTGAATGCCTGAGGGAGGGGGCTTACACGGCCCCCTCCTTCTTTTCTGTGTAGAGGCAGAAGCCGGCGAAGGGGCAGATGCCGCACCTTGGATTCCTGGCCCTGCAGACCTGCCTTCCATGGGTTATCAGCCGGTGGCTGAACATCGTCTGTTCCTCCTGGGGTATGAGACCCTTCAGGTCCATCTCTATCCTGTCCGGGTTGTCGCTCCCCGAGAGGCCAAGCCTGCCGGAAAGCCTCTTCACATGGGTATCCACCGTAATGGAAGGTTTGTGGAACACCTCCCCGATTATCACGTTGGCGGTCTTCCTCCCAACGCCGGGGATCTTCACAAGTTCCTCTATGGTTTCCGGCAGGCCATTGTCCCTGATCCACGCCGCGGCGCCCACGATGGACTTCGACTTGTTCCGGAAGAGGCCTATGGTCTTCAGCAGCTCCTGGACATCCTCAAGTTCAGCCTCGGCCAGGGACTCCATGTCAGGATAGCGCTCCCAGAGTCCGGGAGTGGCCTTGTTCACCGCCTCATCGGTGGTCTGGGCCGAGAGGATGGTGGCTATAACCAGTCTTTCGGGCACCCCCTGGTACTGAAGCTTGCAGAAGGCCTCGGGATAGAGCTCTTCCAGACCCTGGACGACCATTTTCGCCCTTTCTTCCCTTTTCATCGGGGCTCCTTTCCTCCATAATCACCGGACACGGAAAAACTGAAAGGTCACACATGCCGTTCAATATTGCCTCTGATGAAATCGAAATCCAGGGAGTGCTGCTGGGGAACGTTGATGCTTTCCCCGACGAAAGGGGCAGCTTCAGCGAGGTGTTCCGCTCCACATGGTTCCCCGGGTGCAACTACCCCGGGGAGACCCAGCTCAACCTTTCCAGAACCGTGAAGGGAGCCCTCAGGGGGCTTCACTTCCACCGCATACAGCATGACTGGTGGATACCTCTCCAGGGTGAGTTCCAGGCGGCGCTGGCGGACCTGAGGAGGTCGTCCCCCACATTCGGAAAGACCATGGTCTTTACCATTTCAGGAGAGGGTTCCCGGTGCGTTCTAATCCCTCCGGGGGTGGCCCATGGTTTCCTGGCCCTGGGGAGAGCTTCCCTTCTCTATGCCGTTGACAGGTACTACGACGGCTCCGACGAGCAGGGAGTGGCCTGGGACGACGGAAGGCTTGCCATACCCTGGCTGAACCCGGAACCAATACTTTCGGAGAGGGACCTGATCAATCCCACGCTTGATGAGCTTGAAAGAGATGGTCTCCTGCCGGACTAGATCTCCCAGTCGAATGATGGTTCCGGCATGGGAAGGGCTTCGTCCAGCATTTCAAGAAGCCCCGGTGAGGCGTCCACCCGGTCGGTGAAAGGGAGCAGCGATGGCCTGGCGGAACCGTTCCATAACCTTGTGAATGAGTTCACCGAGCACTCCAGCACAGGCAGCCCGTGGGTAAATCCCTGGGATGCCTCCGTTTCCACTGACAGGTGAACCGTGTAGTCCCCTCCGCAGCCCCTCCAGCCCGGGGAGCCCAACAGGTGCTTTCCCACCGGGTCGTGGAGCCTGAGGTTGAAGGATACCGGCTTCCCGCGGCATTTCATTCCGTTCAGGGAGCTTTCCACGGACAGTATCCTGCACTGGGTCCAGGAGAGGGTACGCACCTCGACCCTTCCTCCGGGGGCCCCCAGGGTCCTTCTGCGGCTCGCCAGGGGCTTTCTGAGAAGCGGCTGCACCTGGATGCCCGGAGGCTCCGAGAACCTCACCAGGTCGATCTGATCCCCCATGGAAGCCAGCACCAGCATCAGGTCGGTGAACTCCGCGGGTCTTCTGAAGTTGAGCCATCCCACCGAGACGGGGCCGTTCTCTCCCTCCATTTTCTCGATGAACAGGTGATGGGTGAGTTTCCCGTCCCTGTTCCTGAAGCCCAGGGCGAAGCCCCCCGGCGAGGTCTCCATGGCCACCTTCGTATAAGCGGGGGTGAGGTTAAGGGAACCGTGGAACCTGTACCTTTCCCTTCTGTTGTCGTGGATCTCCCGCCAGTCCTCCCCGGTGAGCCTTACGGGCCTGGAGCTCAGTTCGCCGGGAACTGCGATGTCAGAAGGGCGGACCTGGAGTATCCTCCAGTAGGGCATGTTTGAGAAGCCCAGCCTGTTGTAGAAGCCCTGCTCGAACATTCCCAGCCCGGCGCAGGCGTCGCCCCTCTCGGCGGCCTCCGCCAGGAGAGAGGCGGTGAGAGTGCCGCCGTGGCCCATCCTGCGTCCGTGCAATGCAACATTCACTGTGTTAATGGAGCAGAAATCCAGTTCACTCCCATGGAGGCAGTGATGAAAGCCGCCCCTGCCGGATGTGGCCAGGGCCACCGCCCTCCCCCCCTCAAGGGACACCAGGGCGCTTCCCGAGGAGATGAACTCCCCGGCGGCCTTCTCCATTCCCTTTTCCAGCCATCCCGAGTCCCGCCATGTTGTCAGGCAGTCCTCCAGGTGCTTTGCAGGGTCGTAACGGACTATATCCATGGGCGCTCCCTTCGGTGGGTACCGGGGAATATAAGAAAGGGCCGCAGCCTGGGCTGCGACCCTCTGCTCTGGTACCGTGGGGGGGACTTGAACCCCCACAAGGTTGCCCTCACCAGGTCCTGAACCTGGCGCGTCTGCCAATTCCGCCACCACGGCTTCGATACCAATCGCAGGCGCAATTATGCAAAAACCCGTGCAGAAGTCAATCCCCCCTGGTATATTTCCTCCTCGAGAAAGGAACGACATGACGGAAGAAACAAGGGTCGTTGCCCGTAACAGGAAAGCCAGGCACGACTACCACATCCTGGAATCCATAGAGATGGGGCTGGTGCTCCTGGGCAGCGAGATCAAGTCCCTCAGGGAGGGGAAGGCCAGCCTGGTGGGGTCCTATGCCCAGTTCGACGGGAATCTGGAGTTGTGGGTGCACGGCATGCACATCGCAGAGTATGCCCTCGCCAGGGACAACCACGAACCCCTGAGGCCCAGAAAGCTCCTGGCCCACCGCAGGGAACTGCGGAAGATCAGGCGCAGGGTGGAGGAGAAGGGCGTTACCCTGATACCCCTCGATGTCCACATTACCCCCAGGGGGATAGCCAAGATGCAGATAGGTCTCTGCCGGGGCAAAACGAACTATGACAAGCGCGCCGACATAGCCGACCGCGACGGCAGGCGGAAGATAGAGGCGGCAATGAAGCACGCCCTGAGGGAGAGATGAGGGAGCTCATCCTGGCAACGGCGGTGGTCTCCGCCACCCTTACCCTCTTTCCCAGGTACGACGGCGTGGTGATGGAGCTGGCGGGCACAGGAAGGCTGTCTGCGGCGGTTGAGGCCTCCGGCCGATCCGTAACCGTTCAGGTGAACCAGGAGGTCACTCCGGCGAATCCGCTGCCCCTTCCTCTGTGGATAGACCAGATGGAGGCCGGGGATTCCTCCTTCACGGTTCTCTTCGATCCCCTTGTTGGAAATGTGGACTACGCCCTCAGCGGCGACTCCATGGTGTTCCTTCTCTTTGCCAGGGCCCATGAGCCGGTGGAACTCCCGGGGGTTGCCTGGCAGGGGCCTCCACCTCCTCCGGACACCACATCGTTCTCCGACTCCCTGGTGTTCCAGGCCTTCGAGACCGGGGGAACATCGCCCTGGCTCGCGGATTTCGACTGCATAGTGATAGATCCCGGCCACGGAGGGAGGGACCCGGGGGCCATAGGCCCCGCTGGAAGCCACGAGAAGGACAGGACCCTGGAGATAGCCCTGATGGTAAGGGACCTCCTCCGAATAAGGATGCCTGATCTCAGGGTTGTCCTCACCAGGACCACCGACGAATATGTGTCCCTGGGCTCCAGGACCCGTCTTGCCAACGCCAGCAGGGCCGACCTCTTCGTGAGCATACACTGCAACGCCGCCGAGAACAGGGAAGCAAGCGGGTTCGAGACCTTCTTCCTCTCCAGGGCCCGCACCGACGACGCCAGGGCGGTGGAGATGCTGGAGAACGGGGTACTGGAGATGGACGAGATCCCTCCGGTCCCCGACGATCCCCTTTCCTTCCTGCTTGCGGACATGGCCCAGTCCATCTTCCAGAACCGGTCCAGCATGCTGGCGGGGAGGATACAGAGCGGCTTCAGGGATACCTTCCCTCAAGGAAGGGACCGCGGGGTGAAGAGAGCCGGCTTCTATGTACTCCGTGGGGCTTACATGCCCGCAGTCCTTGTCGAGGTGGGGTTCATCTCCAACTGTGAGGAGGAGAGGAACCTTCTTTCCCTGGACTTCCGTTTCCGCGCGGCTCAGGCTATTGTAGAAGCCATAATGGACTACTCAGAAAGAGAGAACCCATGACCGGGAAGAAGAACGAAAGCACCGCCTCCTCATCCAGGGCGGTCAGGTCCCTCATCATAGTGGTGCTCATCGCGGCCTTCTTCGGCTTCCTGGCAAAGACCGCAATGGAGATACTGAACAGGAAGATGGGCCTGGAGGCCCCTGCTGCGGCCATGGAGGACGAGGGGTACGGCGAGGACTCGGTAGAGGTGGTCATACCGGACATGCAGTCCTACGAGCCCCCTGAACTCACCGAGTCCGGCTCCGCAGTCTGGAACCCGGACTGGAAGGCGACTCCATGCTCGCTGTACATCTCAGGAGAGGGCGATATCGTTCTGGACTCGCTTCCCCAGGCGCCCGACCAGTCCAACAGGGCCACCGAGCTCCAGCTGCTCATGGAACTCTGGGCCAGTCATTCCGGCTACAGTCAGAGCGAGATCGATAATGTATGGGCGTTCTCAAGGGGAGAGACCTGTTTCGTCGACCTTCCCAGGGCTCCCGACTGGGACGCCGTGGTCCGGACGATAGAGGCAAGGTTCATCTCCTACACGCTGCTTTTCCCCTTCGTGGCCGGAGAGGCCGCCGGGAACTACGAAGGAGGTATCCCCGTAAGGGGCATATCCTCAAACAGATAGAACGGATACTATGACAACTGGACCAATGGATAAAGAAAGAAAAGACGGCAGGCTTCCCGGACATCTCAGGGACATAACCCTGGAAACCGGCTTCCAGCCCGGCCCCCACGGCAGCGTACTGGTCTCCTGGGGGGAAAACAGGGTACTCTGCTCAGCAATCGTGGAGTTCAACGTTCCCTTTTTCCTCAGGGGCAAGGGCAGCGGCTGGGTTACCGCCGAGTACGACATGCTCCCGGGCTCCGGCGACAGGAGGATACGCCGCGACCGCACCGGGAACGGCATCAAGGGGCGCAGCCAGGAGATACAGAGGCTCATCGGAAGGTCGCTGAGGCAGTGCATCGACCTGAAGGCGATACCCGACAAGACGATCACGGTGGACTGCGATGTTCTGGTTGCCGACGGCGGGACCAGAGTGGCCAGCATCACCGGCAGCGTGGTTGCGCTGAGGCTGGCAGTGCTCAGGCTCCTCTCGGCGGGACAGCTGGAGAAGGACCCCTGGAAGCAGTACATCGGCGCCCTCAGTCTGGGAGTGGTGGAAGGCGTACCCCTTCTCGATCTCTGCTACGAGGAGGACAGCAGGGCGGACATGGACATGAACATAGTCGCCGGCGAGGACGGCAGGCTCATAGAGATACAGGCCTCCGCCGAGGCTGACCCGGTGCCCATGGACACGGTTTTCTCAATGGCCGGCGATGCCCTGGAGGCCATAACCGAAATAGTCATACCGGCCCAGAGGGATGCGGCGGGGGAGTGATGAAGAATATTGTCCTGGCCTCCGCCAACCCCCACAAGCTGGAAGAGCTCAGGGCCATGCTCCGGGAAACGGTCATCCCGGTGGGGGAACTGCTCCCGGGGTGGGACGTGGAGGAGACAGGGGCGACCCTTGAGGAGAACGCACTCCTGAAGGCCAGGGAGGCTGCGAAGGCAACCGGAAGGCCCGCCATCGCCGACGACACCGGCCTCTTCGTGTGGGCCCTGGGGAACGCCCCCGGGGTTTACACTGCCAGGTACGCCGGGGAGAACTGCACCTACCGCGACAACACGGAGAAGCTCCTGAACTCCCTCAAGGGGGAGGAGGGTGAGAGACGGAAGGCGGTTTTCAGAACGGTTATCGCCCTGGTTACCCCGCAGGGGGAGGAACTCACCTTCACAGGGGAGGTTGAGGGGTGCATCACCCATGAGCACCTTGGAGAAGGGGGCTTCGGCTATGACCCGGTGTTCTACTCCTGCGAACTGAGGAAGACCTTCGCCGAGGCCGGGGCAGATGAGAAGCACAGCGTCTCCCACAGGGGCAGGGCCATGGAGAAGCTGAGGGGGTACCTGGAGGGATCCACATGATGCTTCTGCTGTGCCTCCTTCTATCACCTGACCCGCCTCCCGATGCAGATACGGTGACAGGCTATCTCATAACCGTCCTCACCGACGCCATGGTCTACGAAGAGCCTTTCCCGGAGCATGTGATGTTCATCGTTGAGAACGAAGACAGCACCACCTGCAGCGGCAGCTTCGACCACTACTTCGACTTGGCCCTCAGGGAGGTCCATACCCCTGATACAGGGGGAGACCCGAACACCGCGCCTGTCATAGACCGCTTCAGGGTGTACGTCGACGGCACCATCCTGTGGTGGAGTCCGCTTCCGGGGATGTACGTTCCCTGGGAGGACTTCCTCCGGGGCAGGACGGACATGTAGATGAGGGCGGGAGGAATCCTTTCCGCCGTTCCTGCGCTTCTTCTCTCAGCATGCGTCTCACTGGCGGATCAGGTTGTACTTTTTCCCACAGACGACGCGGATGTCTGGCAGTTCCAGCCGGATTCATGCTTTGGTTCCGCCCAGAGTTTTCAGGTGGGCTTTTATGTGCAGTACTGGCGGAACGCGCTGATCCGGTTCGATTTGTCACCATATACCGGGGAAACGGTGAACAGCGCCGTCCTCAGGCTCTATGTCCTCAGCGCCTACGGCGAGTTCCCGGCGGACGGCATCCTAATATCCCGGAACGATGCCGCCTGGGATGAACTTTCGGTTACCTGGAACAGCAGACCCGATGAAACCGACAGTCGCCCGATAGATGCTCCACTGGAACTGGAGCAGTGGTGGGAGATCGATGTTACCGAATGGGTGCAGGATATCCTCGATGGCGCTTCCCCGGACTTCGGCTTTCAGATCTGCCAGAACGACGATGACTATTCCGGATTCGCAATGACCACCAGTGAAGGGGTGTACATTCCCGAGCTGGTCCTGGACATTTCTCCCTCGGCTCTGCGCTCTTCCACTTTCGGCGGGATAAAGGTCCTTTTGCATAACTCACCCAACGATTGAGACGTGCAACCTCCGAAGGAGCTATTTATTAACGGCAGGATCGAGATACCGGAGACCGGTCAGAGGGTTTCCCTGGAGACCACGGGCCTCCCCGGGGGACTGGATCCTGAAAGCACCCTTTCCTTCATGATCGATCTCACAGGGGGAGCGGTGATCATTCATGTGCCGGGGCACAACATGGGCCCGGACAACTACACTCCCCACTGTGAACTGCAGGAGGCCTGGCTTGACTCTCTTGAAAGCCTCATGCGCCGCTCGTGGGGCTGTCAGTGGACCATTCATGACAGAGAAGCTCTTGAAAGCTTCATGAAGATACTCTGGCCCGTTGTGAAGACATACAGGATCATCATCGGCTGAACTCCCGGAAGGATACGCATTGAGCCTGGACCTGCACGGATACACCGTTCCGGAAGCGCTGGACCTTTTCGTTTCCCACTACAACTCAAGGGTGGCCAGGGGAGACCTTTCCCGTTTCCAGGTGATACACGGCTGGGGCTCCGGGGGAAGCGGCGGGAAGATACGGACCGCCCTGCGAAAGCTGCTTTCCTTTTTTCAGGAGGAGCTTACCCTCCAGACTGACCCTGTGAACCCGGGTATGACCTGGGTCCTGCCGTCACGCAGGCTCCCCGAAGGGGCAGGATTCCTCTACGGAGAGATACTGGAGTACTGCGCGGTACCCAGGACCGAAGGGAAGATATTGGGCAGGTACCGCCGCTACGGCGATCTGCGGGTAAAGAACGCCCTCAGGCAGATGGAGAGCGCGGGAAAACTGGCCAGGTCCCGGAAGGGCAGGCACACGGTTTACGCCGCCACCTGACCCCTTATGTAAAGACCTGCTATGAAGGCCGCCAGCCCTGCGAAAAGGTTGATCAGAACGAACAGGGACGCGGTGACCGCTTCGCCGGAGGTCCAGAGCTTGACCGCATGACCGCTGAGGGCGCTGAAAGTGGTCAGGGCACCCAGGAAACCGGTGGCGACGAAAAGGGCGAATTTCGATTCCTGTGAAAGAAGTCCCAGGACAAGGCATCCGGCCACATTTACCGAAATGATCCCGACCGTAGACCCGGTGAGACCCACCACAAGATGACGTACAACCGCACCGGCGAAGCCACCGGCGCCAACCGCCGCCGCCTCACTCAGAAGGGGTTTCATCCCTTCTTGCGTTCCTTGACCACCTCTTCGGCTATGGAATCGGGCACCGCTTCATAGTGCTCGAACTGCATGGAGAATGAGGCCCTTCCCTGGGTGGCGTTCCTCAGGTCGGTGGCGTAGCCGAACATCCTGGAGAGGGGAACCCTTGCCTTGAACTCCTTGGCCCCGGACCTGTCGTTCATGGCCATTATGGTGCCGCGTCTCTCGTAGATGCTGCCTGAGACAGCTCCGGAGTAGTCCTCAGGGCTGACCACCGTGACCGCCATCACCGGCTCGAGAAGGGATGGGCCGCACTTCATGAAAGCCTTTCTGAAGGCCATTTTCGCGCATGCCCTGAAGGCCATCTCCGATGAGTCAACCGCATGGCTTGAGCCGTCGGTGAGGGTCACCTTCACATCCACCACGGGAAAGCCGCAGTAGACCCCTTCCTTCATGGCGTCTATGATGCCCTTCTCCACCGCTGGTATGTACTCCCTGGGGATGTTCCCCCCCTTTACCTCGTTCCTGAACTCGAAGGCGCTTCCCGCCGGGAGGGGTTCCAGGGTGAAGACCACATGGGCGTACTGGCCCTTGCCTCCGGTCTGCTTCTTGTACTTCTCATTCCAGTCGATGGAGCCTTCGATGGTCTCCCTGTAGGCGACCTGGGGCTCCTTCTCCTCCACCTCGACGCTGAACTCGCGCTTGATCCTGTCGACGATTATCTCCAGGTGGAGTTCGCCCATACCGGATATCACCGTGTCGCCGGTCTCCTCGTTGGTCTCCACCGTGAAGGTGGGGTCCTCCTCCGCCAGCTTTGCCAGCGCTTCGGTGAGCCTGTCCCTGTCCTGGCGCTTCAGGGGCTTCACGGCTATGCTCAGTACAGGGGTGGGGAACTCGATGGCCTCAAGCACTATGGGTTCGTCCGGGGAGCACAGGGTGTCGCCGGTGATGGTGTCGGAGAGACCTATCAGGGCTCCGATCTCGCCTGTGTTCAGCCTGTCCACGGCTTCCCTGCGATTGGCGTGCATTCGAAGTATGCGGCCCACCCTCTCCTTCTTCCCGGTAACCGAGTTCAGTACATGGGTGCCGGCTTCCAGGACCCCTGAATACACCCTTGTGTAGATGAGCTTGCCTGTGTGCCTGTCGGTAACGACCTTGAAGGCCAGGGCGGCCAGGGGGCCGTCGTTCCCCGGTTCCCTCTCCTCGAGCTTTCCGGTCTTGCTCTTTCCGCTGATCGGGGGAAGGTCCACAGGGGAGGGGAGGTAAGCCACCACTGCGTCAAGAAGCCTCTGGACCCCCTTGTTCCTGTAGGCGCTGCCGCAGAGCACCGGGCAGACCAGACCCTGGTGGGTGGCCTTCCTTATGGCCAGCGACAGCTCCTCCCGCTCCACAGGTTCGTCGGCGCAGAACTTCTCCAGGAGGCTCTCGTTCACTTCGCTGACCTTCTCGATGAGGATAAGTCGCTGTTTGGCGGCTATTGACTCCATGTCGGCGGGGATGGGCCTCTCCTCGAACTTCATACCCCCGGAGGACTCGTCGTAGAAAACTGCGCAGTTGTCCACCAGGTCTATGATTCCGATGAACTCATGGTCCGGTCCCAGGATGGGAATGGTTATGGGTATGGCATTGGCGTTCAGCCTGCTGTGAAGCTCCCTGAGTACCCCGTAGAAGTCGGCGCCGGAACGGTCCATCTTGTTTATGAAGGCGATCCTGGGAACGTTGTACTTGTCCGCCTGGCGCCATACCGTTTCGCTCTGGGGCTCCACTCCTCCCACGGCGCAGAAAAGGGCTATGGTGCCGTCCAGAACCCTGAGGCTCCGTTCCACCTCCACGGTGAAGTCCACGTGCCCCGGGGTGTCGATGAGGTTGATCTGATGATCCTTCCAGAAGGTGGTGGTGGCGGCGCTGGTGATGGTTATACCCCTCTCCTGCTCCTGCTCCATCCAGTCCATTGTGGCCTGGCCGTCGTGTACCTCACCCAGGCGGTGGGATTTGCCGGTATAGAAAAGGATGCGCTCTGACACCGTGGTCTTCCCGGCGTCGATGTGTGCCATTATCCCTATGTTCCGGATCCTTGAGAGATCGTACTCCCGTGACATCTATGCACTTCTCCGTTCATTTCATGTAATTGGAAGCTCGGGTGGAGCCCGAATATACACCGTTCCCGGTGAACCGGGCAAAAATCCGTATATTCCGCCTTCAAAGCGAAAGGAGAACCCTCTTGGAACGAGATTACTGCGCGGTGATAGCTGGGGAGCTTTCCCTGGGCGGGGACAGGGTGTCGGCTGTGATGGCACTGATGGACCAGGGAGCCACCATACCCTTCATAGCAAGGTACCGGAAGGAAGCCTCCGGGGGTATGGACGAAGTGGTCCTTGCGGAACTGAAGGCCCTCAGGGAGAAACTCACCGCCCTGGACCAGAGACGCCGTGCCATAGTTTCGTCCCTGAAGGAGAGGGACCTTCTGGACCCGGAGCTGGAGAAGAAGATAGCGAGGGCCTCCACACTCACCGAACTGGAGGACATCTACCTTCCCTTCAAGCCCAGGAGGAAGACACGGGCTTCGAAGGCCGTGGCGGCTGGTCTTGAACCCCTGGCCGACGCTCTGATGGTCCAGGGTCCCTCGGATCCCTTGGAACTGGCGGGTCCCTTCGTGAACCCCGAGGCCGGCATCGGGAATCCTGTTGAGGCCCTTGCAGGGGCCAGGGATATAATCGCCGAAAGGATCACCCTGGATTCAGGAGTCAGGGCCCTGATCAGGAAGCTGTACATGGAGCGGGGGGTCTTCCGAAGCAGGGTAATAAAGGGCAAGGAGAAGGACGGAAGCAGGTACCGCGACTGGTTCGACTGGTCGGAGAAGGTCTGCGACGCCCCTTCCCACAGGATACTTGCAATGAGGAGGGGGGAGAGGGAACTCTTCCTGAACCTCTCGGTGCAGGTGGACGAGTCCGTGGCCATGGGTCTTATTCAGAGGGTATTTCCACTGAAGCCATGCCCCTGCGGGGAAGAGGTCCGCACCGCCATGGAGGACGGGCTGAAGAGGCTGCTCGGCCCGCAGATGGAGACCGAAGTCAGGCTCTCCACCAAGGAGAGGGCCGACAGGGAGGCCGTGGGGGTGTTCGCCATGAACCTCAGGGACCTGCTCATGGCCCCGCCCCTGGGTCAGAAGGCCGTGCTTGCCATCGATCCGGGATTCCGCACAGGCTGCAAGACGGTGTGCCTGGACGGTCTGGGCAGGCTCCTGGAGCACACCGCGGTCTATCCCCACACCGGCAGGGCCGAAGCCGCCGGGGAAGTGATCAGGACCCTTGCGGCGAAGCACCGCATCCAGTGCGTTGCCATAGGGAACGGAACCGCGGGAAGGGAGACGGAGGCCTTCATACGAGGGCTCTCCCTGGGAATACCCGTGGTGATGGTGAACGAGAGCGGCGCCTCCATCTACTCCGCTTCAGATGCGGCAAGGGAGGAGTTCCCGGAGCTTGACCTGACTGTCCGGGGGGCGGTCTCCATAGGCAGGAGGCTCCAGGACCCCCTGGCGGAGCTGGTGAAGATCGACCCGGCCAGCGTAGGGGTGGGGCAGTATCAGCACGATGTGGATCAGAAGCTCCTGAAGGAGACCCTGGATGCCACGGTGGTCTCCTGCGTGAATGCAGTGGGGGTGAACCTGAATACCGCCAGTGCAAGGCTGCTTTCCTATGTATCGGGCCTTGGGCCGTCCGCCGCCGCGTCCATAGCGGAGTTCAGGGAGAAGAACGGGGCATTTCTCAGAAGAAGCCAGCTCATGAAGGTTCCCGGGATCGGTCCGGTGGCCTTTCAGCAGGCTGCGGGTTTCCTAAGGATCCCCGACGGGACAGAACCCCTGGACCGCAGCGCAGTGCACCCTGAGAGCTACGGGGTGGTGGAGGAAATGGCCGCCGCGGCTGGAACCACCGTGGAGGGTCTTCTCAACCAGCCCGGTCTTCTCGAAGGAATCGATCTGAAAAGGTTCGTGGACGATCGCAGGGGCATGCCCACCCTTCTGGACATAGCCGGGGAGATAAGGAAGCCCGGACGGGACCCCAGGGAGCGGTTCGAGCCCTTCTCCTTCGCAGATGTGCACGGTCTCGAAGATCTCCGGGAGGGAATGAAACTGCCCGGGATAGTCACCAATGTCACCGACTTCGGCGCTTTCGTGGACATCGGGGTTCACACCGACGGGCTGGTTCACGTGAGCAGACTGAGCACAGCCTGGATACGCCACCCGTCAGAGGTTGTCCGGGTGGGGATGAGGGTTGATGTTACCGTAACAGGGATAGACTCCGAAAGGAAAAGGATAAGCCTCTCCATGGTGTAGCCCCTGGAACACCGAAGGCGGGTCAGGGTAGACCGTTCTGAAGGAGGACGAGCATTACATGAGAACCGCTGCTGCGGCGCTGCTGCTGATCACCGCACTGGCCATTGCCGGGGGGAGCGCCACCGTTGAGATAAAGAACTGCACATCCACCGACTTCTACTTCGTCTGGGTAACCGAATCCGGCCGGGAGAAGTGGATCGACATGCTGGGGCTCTCCATACTGCCCCCGGACAGCTCCGCCATCTTCCAGGTAACGGAGGGTTTCTACGATTTCAGGATAGAGGACTGCGAGTGGAGAACCTACTCGTTCTCCAATATTCCCATCGCCGGGGGATCATCCTTCGTCTGGGAGGTCCTTCCGGTTCATGAGGACACCGATTAGGTACCCTCGAGCTCCATTCTCACCGCTTCATGCATGTTGGCGATGGCCCTTTTCAGGGTGCTGTCCTCGCTGGTGTCCAGCCCCTGGTCCCCATAGGCCACCTGGAGCAGGGCGTCGTTGGCCATTCTGAGCCTGCGGCAGACGATGGAAGAGAGGAACCGCATGAACTCCACTGCGGTCTTGGGGTCCTTGTCCAGCATGGCGCCGTACTCCGCCGATCCCATCCTCAGGATGCTTCCGGCGCCCACGGCGGTAACCGAAGCGGAACGCTCAGTCCGGTCTATGAAGGTCATTTCTCCGAAGATGTCACCACGGTTCAGCATTGCAAGTACGAAGTCCTCACCGGCTGAGTCGTCGTGGACCCTGAACTGACCCCTGGTAATGATGAAAAGCTCGTCTCCGGGGCTGCCCTTCTCAATAACCGTTTCTCCGGCCTGCACGTTAAGTCTCGTGCAGAACCATACTATCCTGGAAGCCAGTTCCCTGGGAATCGTGTTGCTCACTGGTGCTCCATCATCGTTTCCGGCTGGATGAACTCAGGGGGTGTTCCGAGATAGCCAGGGTAGTAGAGTCCTTCCCTGAGCGCTCTGCGCAGGAATGCGGCCCTTGCCCTGTAGAAAGCCGCCGCCGGATCGGCGGAATCCGCAAGGGCCTCCCTTACTTCGGCCATCAGGGTGGCCGACGAGGCCTCGCAGTAGGGCTGTTGCAGGTCACCTCCCGCGTTCCTGAGCAGCCGTCTGTAGTCGAGGCACTCGTTCATTATCTCCAGAGGGGTGCCGGTCCCGGTCTGCCATAGAAGGTAGGCGTACTCATACCTCACGTCCAGGCTGTCGGGGTTACTGGCAACGCCCTCCCTTATGAAGTCCATTCCCTCGGTTACCTGACCCAGGTTCACCGCCAGGTGAAATGCGGCGTCGGTGTACACATCGGTGAAGTGGGGGTCCAGCCTGGCAATGAGCCACATCTGGGGCAGATAGTCGGTGACCTGGTTCCAGGGGATCCCCTGGTACATCTCTATGTGGTGGTAGTCGTCGAGCTGCAGATAGAGAGCGCTTGCGGCAAAGTGCTTCAGTCTCTGGAACCCTGAGCCCACCGTTTCCACATGGCGGAAGGTGTCCACCCTTATTCTGGAAGAGACCGATGCTCCCGATAACACCGCCCCGGCAAGGAAAGCCAGGGAGAGAACCAGGGGCAGAACCCTTTCCCTCACCTTCGCCGCCTCCTTCCCGACAGGAAGAAGATGATCCCTGCAAGGAGCAGGAACATGGCGCCGTCCCTGGCAAGCTTGCCCCATATGAACCTGGCCGCCCAGGGCTGGTTGAAGAACCACTGGGTTCCGTGGTTCCTTACACCGGATCCGTGGCTGTGTCCCGATGGTGTTGCGTCACCTGAATGGTGAACTCCTTCTTCATC
>ERZ795057.619-NODE-619-length-35556-cov-8.006338_pt1 | contig 35556 bp, 25 predicted proteins | sample MGYA00375141_ERZ795057 | MGnify/ENA primary metagenome ERZ795057 (study PRJEB30186, sample SAMN05720163) | activated sludge metagenome | isolation source: Anaerobic digester | place: Hong Kong | collected 2015-01-26 ...
TAAATTAACCGTAAAAAAACTCAAAAACCCTCTTCCAAAAGAAGAGGGTTTTTTTCTATTATAACATAAAAATAAAAGAATTATAAAAATGTCTTCCCCCTGCAGGAGTTTAAAATGGAATATATTCTGCTATCCTCACTAGTTCTCTCAACTTTTACTATCGCATCCGTCTCAGGTTTCGGCAGCAGTCTCCTGCTTTTAACACTTGGGCTTAATTTTTTCAGTTTAAAGTTTCTTCTTCCGGTTTCTCTTCCTCTCAATATAGCATTAAATCTTCTGATAATAATAAAAAATTATAAATTTGTATCAAAGAGGATTATTGCTACAATAATAATACCCTATTTCCCTGCCGGCTTTATTGCAGGTGTAATTGTTTTTCATACCATCCCGGTCGAAAAATTTCTTATGGTCATTTTTGGTCTTTTTATTGTTCTAACTACCATAAGAAATATGCGAAATAAAATTTTTGTATACGACAATACTGATTCGAATATCATAAAGGGCTTTATTTTTGCTGCAGGAACAATGCACGGACTCTTTGCAACCGGCGGTCCCCTTCTTGTCTACGCAATAAACAGGCTTAACCTTAATAAAAATGAATTCCGGAGCACCCTCCCGGTTGTCTGGTCAACGATGAACACTATCCTGATAATTACTTACATACACTCCGGCATAATGACTCAGGATAAATTGATTTACTCTCTAACGCTTCTTCCTTTCGCAATAGCAGGATTTTTTGCCGGGGAAATATTACATGCAAGGATAGACGAAAAGATGTTCAAAAAATTTGTAGGAGTTCTTCTTATAATTAGCGGTATTTCAATCATTATAAAAAATTCAGGAATTACAGAATTTTTAAAATCTTTTTTTTAAACTCCATAGTTTGAAACTTCAAAAAATACATTTTGGCATGGACTATACCCTGTTAAATGCAGGTGCTCCGGTATGAGCTAATCCATGGCTGGTGAACAAAGCCAAAGTACGGTGCGGGTAAATGATGGTATGTCCCCCTGGCTTATGGGGTGCAGGGGACTGAAAGTGTTTTAATATGCGGAGTTTTTTATGTTAAAATTCCGCTCACGCCCTCCGCGCAAGCCTGCCCAGAGTCATCCCCTGAACAACGATTGAGAATACAACAATGATATATGTTATTGTGATTACTGTACTCCTTGCAGGGACCATGGGAATCGACAGAGCGAGGGCAACGGAAATCCCTCCGCGCAGCCCGCCCCAGGTGAGAATCTTTACAGCGCCGGGGCTGAAAGCCCTGAATATCGACATAAACAGTACCGCACCTCCTGCACTGACCCATCTTGCGAATAATGTGATCAGGATCGCTGCGACTCCCGCAATAAAAAGCTGAGGGGTGAACGGCATTATAAGGACCTCAAGGCCGATCATCATGAAGAGTATAGCGTTGAGTATCTCATCCATAAGTTCCCAGAAGTCATCAAGACGGACCCTGGTCTTTTCAGACATCGCGAATGCACGGCCATGGTTTCCGATTAGAAGCCCGGCGACCACAATCGATATCGGCCCTGACGTATGAATTGAATCGGCAAAGGCATAGCACCCCATCACGAGGGCCAGTGTAATAATAATTTCGACCTGATAATTATCAACACGTTTCAGCATATGATAGGCGAGGAGTCCTGCAAGAAAACCGAGAAAGGCTCCCCCGACCGCCTCTGTCAGAAAGAGCAGAAAAACCCGTCCAGCGGTAACATCTCCGCCGCCTACGGCAAGCTCGAGTATTATCAGAAAAACTACAACTCCAACACCGTCATTGAATAGAGACTCTCCGGCAATTTTTGTCTCAAGGCTCTTCGCCACACCGGCTGTCTTCAGAATACCGATGACTGCCACAGGATCGGTGGGGGAAATAAGCGCCCCGAAAAGTAGGCAGTATATAAATGAAATTTCGATATTCAGCAGACCGAGCATTAGCCAGGTAAGGAGCCCCACAATAAAGGTTGATACCAGAACTCCAACAGTAGCGAGTATGGCGACAACAAATTTCTGGCTCTTAAGATCATCGAGCTTGATATGCATCGCTCCTGCAAAGAGGAGAAATGAAAGCATCCCATGTAACAGTGTCTGGTTAAAGTCAATCTCCGACAGAAGTACTGCAACATGTTTCTGCCCGAGGTCCATGCCGAACCATCCGAAAATTACGATACTCAGCGATGACAGCAGTGAAATGAACATAACCCCGATTGTTGTGGGCATCTGAAGAAACCTGTAATTTATAAAACTGAAAATTGCGGTTAGGGCCATTAATATAGATGTTATTTCAAATAATGACATTTTTCGTCCCGTAATGGATAAATTTTAATTTAGAGAACCATTATCGGGGCTTGAAGTCAAGCATTAACGGTATTATAACTACCGGCAAAAATCAGTAAGTCCCCGGAATCAGGTGCGATTCAGGGGACTTACTGATTTAATAAGCGGTGGTTTTTAATTTTATGAATCGAGTAAATGATGAGACAATGTTCATCTCTTACTCGATTTTCATGCTGTCACCTACATGCATCGGCTTTGTTATTTCATCTCCAAAAACATCTTTAAAATATGTAATGGTTTTTTCACCGGAGCAGTGGTTAAGATACAGCTTTGGTGTATTGTGATTTTTTTTCAGGTTTGTACTTATATTTTCCAGGTCTTCTTTTTTAAAGATCATCATGTGGGTGCCGCCTATTATGGCTTCAATATTTTTGCCTGGCCATTGTTTTTCTATTTTTTTTAATGTGTTTAATATGCCCGCATGGCAGCATCCGCATATCAGGGCAAGACCGTTTTTTGTTTCACATACAAGGGAAAGGTCGTCCATAACCATGTCTTTTCCCCATTTATCATTGTCATTGTCTTTCTGTAATAAGAATTGTGTTGCGTCTTTTTCCGGCCTTTCTGTGATTTCGCCAAGTGAATAAAGTCCTTTAATAATTTCATGAGTGTCTGTTATGAATTCAAAGGTAATTTTATCTTTAAGGTTCTCGGGTAATTCAGTAAAGCCAAAGTCTTTTATTTTTTCTTTTAATTTTAAAGTCATTATAACCCGTGCAATAAATGAAGCATGTTTCTTTTTTAATGCGTCAGGGTGTAAAAAGACCTGCAATGGCTTGTTTTTTGTCCTGCTTTGTAAAAATTCTTTCAGGCCACCTGTGTGGTCAAAGTGTCCGTGAGAAAAAACCAGAATGTCAATTGAATCGGGATCTATGCCGGCTGTCTGAAAGTTATGCAATAGTATATCCCCTTTCCAGCCTGTATCATATAATATCTTCCTGCCATCTGATTCAATGATAAAAGCATTACCATAATCGGCTTTATATCCTTTATCTGTTAATGCAGTATTACCATAAATATTTGTAACATGAAAACTCATTAGAACCTCCCTAAACGTATTTCTTTATAATTAAACGTTTTATAACAAGTGTCAATTGATTTCTTTAAATATTTAAGTTTGTATGAGTATACAGTTCAAATCGTTAATCCGGGAAAAGGCGGTAAATGAAGGAAGAGGTAAGGCCTACAGGGCATACAACATTGAAACTGCTTTTAAGATGTTCGTTGCGCATGTGGCCTGTATTGTATTCGTTATTGTTTCACCAGGGCCTCTTCTTTTTTTAGAATATTAACATTTCATACACTTGAAGTTAGCTGCCTGCGGCATCCGGGAGACTGAATGGAAAGTTGTTTATGCAGCCGGGAGTGTTTAATGAATGTGGTTTACTGTATAATGGAGATCCAGGTGAAAATTTTGTCCCTGTGCTGCAAAAAATTACCGGAAAATTATTTGAATGGGAAAACATTTTATCCTCAATTAATTAAAACAAAAAACTCCAAAAATGTAATTTTTTAAAGATTTATTGACTGAATAAATATAAATATGAAAAGTTGAAATCGTATATACGGGGTATTCAGGAAATCGGGGTGACATATAAATAGAAGTACCGGCCGCTCTTTTTTCTGCAATTACGGTTACAGAAAAAACATCAATCAGTAATAAGAACCGGGCAGGAGTTCCGGGGTTTTTCGCTGCTTCATGATGTTTCTTTTTAAAGGTACATCAGAGCATTACATCAGTCACTGGTTCCAATTAATACCCGGATTTTGATTATAAAGGTAATAAGGAGGATAAAATGGCTGACAATCAGTCAGGAAAGACAACTTTCGGGGTCAGAGAGACCTTCGGAAACAGGTTCGGCGTAGTGGCTGCTGCAGCCGGTTCGGCAATCGGGCTGGGTAATATCTGGAAGTTTCCTTACATTACAGGTGTAAACGGCGGCGCAGCATTTATTATTGTATATCTTTTATGTATAGCAATTATCGGCCTTCCGGTAATGCTTTCCGAGTTTGTAATAGGGCGTAATGCAAAAAAGAACGCAATAGGTTCATTTAAAAAACTGGCTCCCGGGACTCCATGGTTTCTTACAGGATGGATGGGAGTAATTGCGGCATTCACAATTCTGTCATTCTACGGTGTTGTTGCAGGCTGGACTCTTGAATACATCTTCAGGGCAGTGACAGGATTTTTTGACGGCAAGAGCGCTGAAGAAATTGGAAAGGCTTTCGGGTCATATGTTTCATCACCGGTAAGGCCCGTATTCTGGCAGCTTATATTTATGGCAATGACAGGCTATATTGTGTATGCCGGTGTTAAGGACGGCATTGAGAAATATTCAAAAATTCTTATGCCAATGCTTCTTGTTATGATAGTTATCCTTGATATAAGAGCGCTTACTCTTCCCGGCGCATCAAAAGGTATAGATTTTCTTTTTAAGCCGGATTTCGGTGCTTTAACAGCTAACGGGGTTCTTATGGCTCTGGGACACGCTTTTTTCTCTCTTTCCCTTGGTATGGGTACCATGATTACTTACGCCTCATACATAAAGGATGATGAGAATCTTGCCACATCGGCTGTTCAGGTTACTATTGCTGATACTGTAATAGCCCTTCTTGCAGGACTTGCGATTTTCCCGGCTGTTTTTGCTTTTGGCATTGAGCCCGGTGCAGGCCCCGGCCTTGTATTCATTACACTGCCGAGCATATTTAATCAGCTTCCTTTTGGCGATTTGTTCTCGTTTATATTCTTCCTGCTTCTTGCAGTTGCAGCCCTTACCTCATCTATCTCGATTCTCGAGTGTTTTGTGGCATACATTTCTGAGGAGCTTAATCTGTCGAGGCACAAGGCGGCAATTATCGGAACAGTTTCAATTTCTATTATCGGTGTAATTGCTTCTCTTTCCATGGGACCGTGGTCAGGCTTTACTATTCTTGGTAAGAACATCTTTGACTGCCTTGACTGGGTGTCTGCGAACCTGCTGCTGCCTCTTGGCGGAATGTTCATAGCCCTGTTTATAGGATGGTTCTGGGGAAGAAAGAGGCTGGAGGACGAGCTTTCCAGCAATGGTAAATTCTCTGTCTCTTATGTTGGTATTCTTATTTTGCTGTGCAAGGTTATTTCACCTGTTGCCATACTCTTTGTATTTCTTCACGGAATCGGAGTGCTTGACAACATCCTTGCTGTATTCGGAATCAGTATTGGATAAAATGGGGGATAAGTGACTGGTAAGGAGTTACAGGTCACTTAATACTTCGGCAGGCTCATTCAGGATGAGCGCAATGCAGGCAGTGCATAGCCTGAAGGGAGTTGTGAGCGGATAGCGGCTGGTTCAACTCCCGGAGTACTGATTTTGTTTTAAAAAATGATTTTATTTTTACGGTGTTTTTAAAAAGACATGAAAGGTTAGTTTTTATAAAACCTTTAAAGCAGAATCATTGACTTGTATTCTGCTGGTGGTACGTCCCCTGAATCAGTGGTGGTTCAGGGGACTGAGAGTGTTAAAAAAACTATTACTGGTTATGGACCGGCTTTATTTTATTATTCATGTGAATTACCAGTTGTTGCCGGTTTCAGGATATGACCCTGTTCCTTCCGCTCTCCTTCGCCCTGTACAGGTTCTGGTCTGCTTCATTTATCAGTTCATCAACAGTTTTAAATTCCGGTTTCATCTGCCCGACTCCGCAGCTTACTGTGATTGTGCCTATTCTATGAAAGTTGAATTCGGATATCTCCTTCCTCAGGTGTTCCGCTACAGTGGCTGCTCCATTTTTATCAGTTTGGGGGAGAAGTATAATGAATTCCTCTCCTCCATACCTGCCAACCGAGTCTGTATCCCTTATGGCTTTTTTCATTATGGAAGCAACAGCGGATAGAATAATATCTCCGCTTGCATGTGAGTAACTGTCATTAATTTTTTTGAAGTGGTCAATATCTACCATTATAACTGAAAATATATTTCCATACCTCTTATATATTTTGTATTCCAGGTTGAGTTTTTCATATAAGGTTCTTCTTGTCAGCGTTTTCGTCAGATAGTCATGGGTGATCATTTCCTGAATTTTATTCTGTGAGTAGTTGAAATACAGCAGGAACATTATCATGCAGATGAAGAGGAGAAGCATTAACCCGAGAAGTATATAAAATGAAACTGATATTTCCCTGAGCCTTTTATCCGATGAATAATTGTATATGTATGCAACATGTTTTCCCGTTATGTTTTTCACGGGGATAAATGTCAGTATTATTCCATGACCATCTATTGTTATACGGGTACAGAAAGGGGAGGCTGAAGGGGAGTATCTGTTAATGTCATTTTTTATTTTCAGGGTGTCTTCAGGGCTTATATGGCTGTCTGTAATGTTTTTTACAGGTATGGACTTATCCATAAGGTAGTGGCTGTCTATTGTCCATTCAATGTAGTTCTGCAGTTCATTTTTGAAGACTTTTTTTTCTACAACGTTTTTCTTTATAATAAACCGGGTATTCTGTCCGAAGAGGTTTTCAAACTTGTCGATAAGTGTTTTCATGGATACACTTATTTCAACAGATCCGATATGTTCATTCCTGTACTGCATGGGGAATACAAATCTGTACCCGTTATAAATGCGGCCCTCTTCAAATCCTGTCATCTTTTTCTTTTTCAGGTTTACGTGTTTTACAGAATCACGGAATCCGGTCAGGTCATCACCGTATTTTTCAGGCCGGTGAAACCTTAAAAAACTTATGTTGTTTTTGCTGTGGAAGTGAAGCTGCCTGAAATTATATAATGTAATTTTTTTATACAGGGGTGTAAGAGTTTTTAAAAGTTCTTTCCGGTATCGGTTTTGCAGATATTTATTCTTTGTTTTGACGCCCATGGCAAAGGTCTTTTTTACCGCATCAGTATCTATGTAAAATTGAAAAATGAAGTCAGCCATTTCAGAGTATGTACTCATGCATATCTGGAATTCAGTATTGAATTTATTGATGTATGCGTTTTTTATTTCAGTCCTGTTCTGCCTGTAATTGTTGATATGAAGAATGATAGAAACAAGGAGGAGCAATATAAACAGGATCAGGGCTGAGTAACGGTTTTTAGATGAAAGTTTCATTAAATACAACAGTCCTTTTATTGAAGATTAATTGAATAATGACAGCATATCTCATTTGACCGGATAGTTCAATTATTTTTGCTGAAAGTTCACAGAGGGGGAGTTTCGGCGCAGGCTCTATAATGATAAAACAGTGATTGATGAATATTCGGAAAGAGCTTCAGCATCGGCAGTGTTAAAACATGTCAGAATCCGCTGTTTTAAGGGGGCAGTGCTTTAATGCGCGGAGTTTTCTATTTTATCAATTCAGTCACCGCATTGCTAACGGCATCAATGGCCCTGTCGATTTCCTCTACAGTGGTCATGCGCCCCACTGAAAAGCGCAGGGTCCCTTTGGCCCATTCTAAAGGTACCTGCATTGCTTCAAGCACATGTGAGATTGCAACAGTGTCAGCGTGACAGGCGGCGCCTGCTGAGGCAGCTACTTCAAGACCTATTTCTTCTAAAATACTGTTCGCTTCAAGTCCTTTGAATGACAGATTGAGCGTATTGGGCAGTCGATTTTCATGATGACCGTTTAGCCGGACTTCAGAAATCCTTCCGGAAATGCCAAGGTGAAGCCGATCTCGCATTTCCCGCATGCGGGTCATGGCTGCCTCTATGTCCCGGTCTGCTATTTCGCAGGCTTTTCCCAGAGCTGCAATTCCCGGTACGTTTTCTGTGCCGGCCCTCCATCCGTTTTCCTGCCCGGCTCCATGGCAGAATTTTTCCAGGGTAATCCCTTTTCGCACGTAGAGAGCTCCAATGCCCTTGGGCGCGTAAATTTTATGGCCGGCGATGGAAAGCATGTCCACTCCAAGGGCCTGTACATCGACAGGTATTTTTCCCAGCGACTGGGCCGCGTCAGTGTGCATAACAATGCCGTGCTCCCTGGCCAGCCTGGAGATTGCTTCTATGGGCTGTACTGTGCCCACTTCGTTGTTTGCGTGCATGACAGTGATCAGGATGGTGTCACTTCGCAGGACCTGGTTTACCATTTCGGGATCGAGCATTCCTTCTTTATCAACAGGCACCAGTGTTGTTTCAAAGCCTTCAGATTCCAGATAGCGGCATACTTCTATTACTGCAGGATGCTCAAAGGCACTGGTTACTATGTGCCGGCCTTTATGCTGCAAAGTACGGGCGATCCCTTTGATTGCATTGTTATTTGATTCAGTCCCGCCCGAGGTAAAGATAATTTCTTCCGGCAGGCAGTTAATCAGTTTTGCCACCTGTTTTCGTGCCGCCTCTACGGCCTGTTTCGGCCTGATTCCGTACCAGTGAGAACTTGAGGGATTGCCGAAGTTTTCTTCCAGAAAGGGGCGCATGGCTGTAATTACCTCCGGGTCAAGGGGCGTTGTGCCATTATAATCAAGATAGGCTGGCAGGGTCATGGTACCTCCCGGGAAATAATGTGGTTTCAAATTCTTCGGTAACAGCAGGTATATATGTTTGCTATAAAGGATAAAATTCAAGAAAAAAAGTGTAAAATTTTTCAGCAGTTTTGTGAGTTGTATCTTCAGCAGAAAAAGTATAATTATCTGTATCAGGTATAATTTGATTCACAGAATCATTACCGGGATTAAAATTTAAGGCCGGTTTTGTCTCAACTTTCTGTTGCAGTGCCGGCAGGCGGTTATCGAGACTTCACCATGAAATTATATTCTACGGAACATGCTTTGTTACAGGCAATGTTGCGGCTGGAGAATGAAAGGGAGTCACGACGTATGTAATTAAAGGTACGTCCTTTGAATCATAAGTGGTTCAGGAAACTGAAGGTATTTTAATGCGGGGAGTTTACTGTATTAATAAATGAGCTCCCGGTTCTGTCCGGTTATTATTATTTAATACAACTGATGATTGTTACCAGATGAAATTATTTTATTACCGGAGAACTGTGGAAAAGTATATTAAAAAAAATTTTAAGAATGAAATGGAAAATATAAATCTCCCTTTTTAAGGGAGATTTATATTTTAAGCAGTAATCTTATAATTAGATAAGTGTAACGTTTACAGCCCTGGGGCCTTTTTCACCCCTTTCTGTTGCAAATGTTACTTCAGCTCCTTCAGGGAGAGTTTTAAATCCCTGTGAATTGATACCTGAATGATGCACGAATATATCCTGCCCTTTATCGGATGTAATAAATCCGAAACCTTTCTGATCATTAAACCATTTAACAGTACCTTGTGATTGTGTCATATAGAGACTCCTCTTCTTGTGATATGGGAATATTCCCTTCGAAGTACGTTATTAAAAACTGCTATAGAATTTGCCCGGGAAAAAACGAGGAAAGTAATAGTAGAAAAAAATTTTGTAATCGATATAACCATTGTTATTTGTTTGTTAAAAGTGTCAATATAATTAAATTTTATTTAAACAAAATAATTGACGGGATTTCCAGTCAGGTGCAGTAAATATATACTGCTGACTATAAGTAATTCTACGTCCCCTGAAGCAGGGCGGTTTAGTGGGCTGGGATTGTTCTAAAAAGCAGATTACCTGTATTTAAAAAATTTTCTACATTCCTCCGTAACCGCTGTCCTGCCATTGGATGGCTTTGAAGCCCTTTATTTTTTGTCTTTTCAGGTAGGTTTTATGTTCATCGTTGATACTGACTCCGCTCATGCGGGCATTAATAAAAATCGTTTTGTGGATGATTACTGATGCCATATCTGCGCCAGACAGATCCGCATCCGTGAAGTCGGCATCAGTAAGTTCCGTCTGCCAGAATTGTGCCTTTCGCAGGTTTGCACCTTTTAGTATTGCTCCCTTAAGTGTTGCCCGTCCTAATTGTGCCATGGAGAGATTTGCTTTACTTAAATCGGCATTTTGCAGGTTTACCATATATAAATTATATCCTGACAGGTTAAGCCCCTGCAGCTTCGCGCCGGACAAATCAGGATTTATTTTCTGGTTTTCCTTTCGCCAATGGTTCCAGGTCTCTTTACCTTTTTTAAGAACTATCAGATGGTTTTCATCCAGAGCATAAATCCATGTGCTCGCTGTTATCAGAAATATTAGGAGGATGATTATTTTTTTCATACCCTTCTCCTTTATTAATATTAGTTATTATTGCTCTGCTTTTACATTGAGCTATCATTATGAAATTTTATTTGTATAAGATTAAAAGTAATGTTAATTTACAGAATCATTATGGGGTTTTCAAGTCAGGCTCGTAATTTGTACATTATTTCGGTTTTTTGCAACGGGTTATCTGCAGGCTTCTCTTTCCATTTTAATCTTGCCGCGATCTGTTTCATCTTTAAGTGAACAGACAACAGGAGCAATATCCGCCCTCCACGTGTTGAGTAATTAAAACTATCCTGCCAATATTTTGTATTAAATTTTTTTTCCGGGAAGTGAGATAAATTATATTTTTAACAAACGGGCGATATATTATAATGTGCTATTTCAGGGGAAAAGCCCGTAATCCTGTGTTCTGTTAAACTCCTGCATTTTTTTCGCAAGGGTTTCATCCCCTTCACGAATAAAGGAACCGCCTTCAACAGCGAGGCCTTCATCATCCAGACCTATGAAGAGGGAAATTTTTTTATCCTTTGCATGCCTGATTATTTCAGTAACACTTTCAAGTTCAGGTGGGGTGTATGTTCCCTGCCTGAAAGCATCTTCAAGGGGCGTCCCCCTGGCAACATATGTGGGATTAAGATGCATATTGATATCGAGTCCGTGCCTGCAGGCGATATCATGGAGATAATCGACCCCTTTTTTTATGTCCTCAACCCCTTCCTCTTCAGTAATCTGCGGTACGGGTTTAAGCATAAAATATGTTTTCAGCCTGAATTTATACTTTGCCATCCTGGCTGCGAACTCCTCGAAAATTTTAAGTTCCAGCCCCTTCCTGAAATAATCGTTTCGTATTGTATCATCAAATGCTTCAAACCCTATGGCCACCTCAAGTTTTGTCTGCGTGTCACCCTCTTTAAGTGCCCGGGATAAAACTTCCAGTTCCTCCCAGTCAACATATTCAGGCCTTGTCTCAAGTGTAAGGGTTTCGATGCCGGGACAGTTCATGTTCATCATGGCTATGAAGTACATGAGTGCTGTTGTTGAAAATGTTTTTTCATCCAGAACTGAGCCGTTATTCGACAGTATTATTTTTTTAAGATCTTTTTTCTTAGTGTCATCGAGGATGGTGTTGAATATATAATCAATCTGCTGCATGATGTCCCTGTAACTGATATGATGTTCAGACATGAGGGAGGGGAGATTGCATCCCAGGCACCTTGACCATCGGCAGGTCTGGGTGTAGAGAACAATGAACAGTGTAAGTCCTTCGGGAGGCTCCTGAAACCATGAATCTGCGGGCAGCCCGGGCTCATGATCATTGTTGTAGGAATAGAATTTGTTTATTTCTTTCAATTCGACCATATTATATCGGTTTAACTCCCCTGGTTTTATAATGTCATTTCAGTCTTTTATGCATTCTCTCTCTGGTACTTTCACATCAGTGTTATTTTAACCCACAGAGATATATTGACCCCGTAGTACGGCACTGAATTAGGGTAAGAATAAAAGTAATATAACATGGAAACAAGAGATGTGCAATAAACAAAAATCATCCTGCTGATAATAGGATGGTTTTTGTTTATTATAGAAGAAGCCGTTACTGTTAAACGACTTGACTAATATAGAGCAATTTGTCTTATAATAGTGTAAAAATTTATCTGGAGAATAATCAATGAAAAAGATGCAAATTGCAGCAGTTATTTCCCTGATGGTTCTTCTTCCGGTTCAAGGCAGTTCCTACAATAATGATGACAGGGTATTTACAAATATTTATTCTTTTATTAAAAATAAACTGGATAATAATAAAACTGTATCACTTGCAATATACGCTCCGGTAAATCAGATCGGGAATTCATGTAAAATTGAAATCGATAAAAATGAATGGAAACGGGCTATTGCTGATGAGCTCGAGCATATACTTGCCAAAGCATATATAGATAGATTTTCATCATACCCTGAATTTACTATAGTTGATAGAGACCGGTTTTATATTTTAATCAAAGAGCAGGAACTGGCTCAGACCGGATTGCTGGATGACAAAATGAGGCTGAAGATGGGGAAATTATTAAGTATTAATTATCTGGTAACAATCGGGTACAGCAGGTATTGTGTTTCCGGCAATGTCCAGAACAGGGCATTAAGAAAACTTATAAATATTGAAACCGGTAAAATTGAGGCAATTGATACAATTCAGGAGTTTCAGGAATCAGGCTGGAAAGGGAAAGACAGAATAAAGATAACCCGTTTAGTTGTGAACGGTATAGATGTTGAAAACATAAAAGGGGATTTATATAAAAAATAATTTCGTGCATGAAGAGTATAATTGATCCGGTTTTCAGGGCGATATAATTAATAAGCAGAAAGGCTAATAGGGCAACCGGTTGACCTATTAGGATTAGTTAAATATTGTTTTTTGAAAGCAGCAGAATCAGAAAACAGAAAGAGTTTGCGGTGTGTCGCGTGAGGGATTGATGCGGTACCCCGCAGCGGTGTGCTTCGATGACCGCATAACACATTCAAAAGTCTCAGAGCCCTGCCTGCAGCCGGTCCGCGAGGGGTACAAGCGGAAAGCCCGACCCTGCCGGGGTAAACGAAGCGGGCAGGTCGCGACCTGCCCATACATGTAAGAAAAAAATACCGGAACATAGAACACGGGCGTATGGCAATACGTCCTTATTGGCTTAATGTGGCAGGGACACGCCCGTTAAAAACAGCAGGCGACAAACATGGATGTTTTAGTATAGCCGATCGCATGGAAGCGAAAGAGGCAATTGCCACGCCCGACAGATAAACCTACAGTTTTTTTAAATATTTTTCCAGGCTGTCACAGCCTTTAACCAGGTAAGGGAATAATTTCATGGTCTTCTTTTCATCCATGGCGCTCTCACCCGGCCATTCCTGCAGGGCTTTTGCCCCGTCAAAATCTACCGAAGCCACGCGGACCCCTAAATGTGTTGCTGGTAAATAAAAATCGGCCCCTGGCAGCATGGCTACGTGGGCTTTTTCCTGTACGTCTTTGCACAATTGATTGCAGGTTATGATCCCCTTTGCTCTTAAAGGTTGTTTGTAATTTTCAAAGTCCGGGAATAAATAAAATGAACCTTCAGGTCTGGGGCAGTTCATGCCCATTGCCTTAAATCGTTTATACAGGTATGTGCTGGCATATTTATGAATATCACTGTGCATTTTTATGGTGGGGCGCAGGTTATCGAAATTCTGATACGCTTCGAGTGCGGCAAACTGGATAGGGGCACTTACGGAGCTGAAGGTTTCACTTATAATTGATTTAAGCGCATCCACCATTATATGCAAAGCCTGCGGGATGAGCATTACGCCCAGGCGATATCCCCCGGCAGCAAATGATTTTGATAGACCGCCCGATACGATGGTTCCTTCCGGGTAATATTTTGCGATGCTGCTTTGCGGATATTCTGTAAAATCAATTTTTGCGTAAATTTCGTCAGAGATAACAATGACCCCGTAAGCCCGGCAAATTTCTGCGATCTCTTTAATTTCCTTTTCGTAATATACGGCCCCGGTTGGATTATTCGGGTTATTCAATATTAAAAGTTTCTGTTTTTGTCCCAAATGATGACAGACGCGATCAAGTTCATTGGCTGTAAGTTTATAACTGTTATCCCTTTCGGTATTTATCGGAAAAACATCTTTCCCGCGCAGTGATGCCTGCGGCCCATAACTTACCCAGCTGGGAGCAGGAACTATTACCGGTCCTTCCATCAGGTAAATGGTCTGAAAGATCAGTTCCTTCGAACCGGGGCCTATTAAGACATCATTGCCGGAATAAACATATCCGAATTCTTTACGGTAGTATGCGGCAACTGCATCACAGAGTTCAGGTAAACCCCGTGACGGCAGATAATCCTTTTTATGTGAATTGTTTCGTAAGGCCTCCTGAATAGGTTCAGGCACCGGAAAGGGTGACTGCCCGAAGCCGAAATGATACACTTCATGCCCCTGTTTGCGCAATTCAAGTGCTTTTAAATTAATATCGAGTGTGGCCGATTCTTTTAAACCGGTAACATATGGATTTAATGACAGACTGCTCATATCATAATTTCTTTAAGTTAAATTTATAGATATTCTATATACTACAATATACTGACATCCTGTTAAGGAAGTATTTATTTTTAACATTTTTGAAGTTCTTTTTTGTAAAACCTGATTAAAGCAGACTCTTAATTATATTCTGCAGACCCTGGTTTATGATACCTCCACGGAATCAGGGATAGTTCAGGAGACCGGGAGTGTTTTAATACACGGAGTTTACTATATCATAAGTTTAGATATTGACATCTTTCAAAAGACCGGTTTGTAATGATACAAATTCAAGCGAGGGAAAGAATATGACAAAAATATATGTACTGACAGATAATCACGCGCAGAGGGAATTCAAAGCAGAATGGGGGCTTTCTTTTTTCATTGAAACAGGCGGGACATCTATACTTTTTGATTTTGGAGACTCGGATCTTTTTCTTAAAAACGCCGCAAAACTCGGCATAGATCCGCTTTCAGCCGAACACTATGTACTCAGTCACGGGCACTGGGACCACGGCAACGGGCTGCAGTATATGCCTTCACGAAAACTTGTCTGCCATCCGGAAGTTTTCATTAAGAGGTATAGAGGAAAGAAATACCTGGGACTTCCATATAGCCATGAGGAGGCTGAACAGAAATTCGACCTTGTGCTCACCGCTTCACCATACAGGATTTCAGAAAATGCATTTTTTCTTGGAGAGATTACAAGACAATTTGATTTTGAAGACATTATAAATGACTTTGTGAAAGAGGACGGTTCTATGGACCCGGTGGTTGATGATTCAGGAATCGTCCTCACCGGAGATAAGGGGCTCATAGTAATTTCAGGATGTGCTCATGCAGGGATCTGCAATACTGTTGAACACGCAAAGGCCGTGACAGGTGTCAATAAAGTCCAGGCCGTACTGGGAGGTTTCCACCTGAAGGGGGGAGACAAACAATGCGCTGAAACAATATCCTATCTCAAGGGGCTGAATGCGGAGTATATAAGCACCAGCCACTGCACCCAGTTCCCTGCACTTGTTGAATTCGCAAATGAACTGGGCAGCAGGCCGTTTATGGCGGGACAGATTATAGAACTTTAAAAAGTCCGGAACTACAGCCAACCGTTTTTCTTTGCCTCAAATGTCAGCTGGTCTCTGAAATCCGGGTGAGCAATGCCGATAAGGGCTTGTACTCTCTCCTTCACAGTCCGCAGCCTTAGATTGGCAACGCCATACTCCGTGATGACATACTGGACCAGGGTCCTTGGAGTTGTTACCACCGTACCTACAGGGAGTGTGGGCATAATTTTGGTCTGCAGTTTGCCCTCCTTGTCAGTGTACGTTGAATTAAGGGCCAGTATACTCTTCCCGTTTTTCGATTTTCTTGCCCCAAGTATAAAGTCAAGCTGTCCCCCTGTGGCGCTGTACTGCTTTATTCCTATGGACTCGGAGGCTGCCTGGCCTGTCAGGTCCATCATGAGGGTATTGTTTATTGAAACAAGGTTGTCATTCTGGGCTATGATATCGGGATTGTTTACCCACCCTACCTCTTTAAAATAGAAATTTTCATTATCGGTGATCTCTTCATAGAATTTTTTTGTGCCCACGGCGAAAGCGCTTACTACTTTTCCGGGCATAAAATTTTTTTTCGCTCCATTAAGCACGCCCATTTTTACCAGTTCAGCAACGGAGGGGCTAACGACTTCAGCATGCATCCCCAGGTCATTTTTCTCATGGAGAAGATAGCCGACAGCGTTGGCGAGTCCCCCAAGACCGATCTGTATGCATGAACCGTCAGGGATAAGATCAGCTATATACTGCGCGATTAGTTTTTCCTCATCCATAATCGGTATTTCGGGAAGTTCAAACATGGGGAAATCGTTTTCGATTATCATATCAACATCTGATACATGGATTTTGAAATCGTCACTGTTGAGTCTGGGGGCGTTTTTGTTTACTTCGACTATAATTGTTTCAGCAGGCCTTACGCATTCCTCGTTGGGGAGGAAGGAACCGAAACAGGATCTGTTCATATAACCGTTTTCATCAGGCGGACTTGCCACAAAGGCAACCCGTTTGCACTGCGCGTGAACTGCAGCTGCGGGGATTTCACTCAGATGCATCGGTTTAAGCTGCGCCACTCCCCACTCCATGCATATCCTCTCCATGGGGCCGACAAACATAGTTTCGATCTGGAACCTTTCTTTGTTTTCAGGTTTCATGTAATCAAAAAGCCCCATGGCGTAACCCTGTGAAATTGTTATACCTGTAAGTTCATGGGCCCTTTTGCCGAGCGCTGTCGCGAATGCTGTGGGTATACCTGTGCCCCCTCCGAAGAATACGCTCTCCCCTGACTGGACAACCTTTGCCGCTTCTTCGGCTGTTGTCAGTTTAGCCTGGTACTCCTCCTTCCATGTGCTGTAGTTTTCTTTACCCCTTTTTTTAATTAAAGCCAGTTCTGACATATAATCCTCCCTGTGAACGGCATCTCCTGCCATTTCGATTTTTCATTTTTTATCCGGTTTTTCCGGTCGAATCTGATACCCTGGTTTCAGGATAAGATACCGGAATCGGGCATACTTATAATGTATGCATATAAAATTTATAAGATAATAGATACAGTATTAACAGCTTTTAAGCAATTGTCAGAAATGGCAATTCAGCGTAAGTGATTATATAATTTGTTATGGAGTATATTTAAAATTATCTGTGGTCAAAAATAGTCGGGTTATATTTATAATTATACTACATGATTCTTCTTGTGAAGGTTTTTAGCGGATTTAATTTATTAAGTATAAGGCGGAAATTCGTACCCGGAAATTTCTGTTTCCGGGTACCCGCTTTATATTTTATTGCCCGCCGAATTTATTGAACTCAACGTTCCCTGTTACTTTATCAACTAACACTGCCTTGTAGTTGCTGACACCGAGCGGCCACTGCTGTGCGTGATTCTCGAAAATTTTATTAAAGGTATAATTTACATCAACATAGTCCCCTGTCCTGATAATAGATAAAATACTAAGACCTTCATATTTCAAATAATCAGGATTGATAACTACTACGAGCATATATTTATTAAAATCGATTTTAGGTTTCTTCAGAAGGGGATCTTTGCTTTTTGGCATATCACCCATGCCGATTTCATATTTAGGTATCCTCTTTATGAAGCTATAATACCGTGACTTAGACCTGATTACGATATTTTGTGTTAATGCGTCAGGAGCAAGTCTGCAGTAACCGTTGTATTCTTTAATTACTTCAAGCTGAACGGAATCCTCCTCATCAACAGGGCCGCCTGCAAAAAGGTTGAGGCAGAAAAGTATAGTTGTAAAAATAACTGAAATAGACAGTGTTTTTTTCATACACCCTCCGGGCTGATTAATTATTAATATAATCTGATATAAGACCGTTTTTTCAGAATCCGGTTCTGAGAATTTCTGATATGGGGAACAGAAATTTCTAACATGGATTACTATGTTCTGTCAATCCTTTAATGTATTCAGGAAACAGTACAGCCTGAACATAAAAGATAAGGGGCCTATAGAGAACGATAGGGACTTTATTTTAACAACGTTTGATTTCTTGTTTGGTATATAAAAAAGTTTGATTTATTATCTGATATCTGTTTTAATATGATGAAACAGGAGGCAATTATGACACAGGTCAGCGCAGAGTCGGTTATTACCGCAGTTACAGTCTACAGGGACAGGGCCCATGTTACAAGGACAGCTAAGGTTGAAGTTGATAAGAATACATGCGGAATATCCGTGGGCGGTCTGCCTGCTGCTCTTGATGAATACAGCCTAAGGGTAAAGGGGAGGGGGAGTGCCCCGGTAAAGATAGGGAGTATTGAGATAAAAAGAGAATTCAGGGGTGAGCCCCTTGCCGAGGAGAAGAAAGAACTGCGTGATGCGATTATTGCTGCTGTTGATAAAAAAAAGAACCTTGAAGACGGGAAAACCCTTATTGAGGATAAGATAAAATTTCTGAAGGAGACCGCCATTGCCGGTCACAGTGACCTGTCAAAGACCATTTCACGGAAAAGGATAACTGTTGAGGAGGGAGGAGCGATAATGGACTTCTACTTCGGCAGAATTTCTGAACTGACCGCCTCACTTGAAGAAAACCGTGTTGCATTGAGAGATATTGATGAAGAGATTAATAAACTGAATCTCCGCTGGAAAAAGATGGAGAGCCCCGGTATTCTTGAAGGTAAATCCGTTCTTGTCCGCGTGGAGAGCATGTCGGAGGGTGAATTTTTTCTGGAAGCCTCATACGTGATTTTCGGTGCAGGATGGGAGAGTACTTATGATATCCGGTATTTAAGCGGGGAGAAAAAAATTTTGCTGGAATATAAGGCTGCGGTAGTTCAGCAGACCGGTGAAGACTGGGAGGGAGTTGATCTGAAATTGAGCACGGCAAGTCCCGGTTCCGGAGCAAATCCGCCTGAACTGGTCCCCTGCTATGTGGACTTTTTCAGGCCGGTGAGGCCTCCTCTTCCACGTTCAGCCCCTGCACCTTCGGGGATGAGGATGATGAAGGTAAAAGAAAAAAGAAAAGATATGGATGATTATATGGAATGCGCTGTGGCAGAAGATGACGGTGAATTTGATCTTCCTGCACCTGAGCCTGCGGAGATACTGTCAGCTTCAGTGGAATCAACGGGCGGTCCATCCGTGACCTATACCCCTGCAGGGAAGGCTGATATACCTTCAGACGGTGACCCTCACCTTGTTTTTATTACAGGGGAGGAGTTCGAAGGGAAAACAGATTATGTTCTGGTGCCCGAGCTTGCGGAGAATGCATATATCAGGACAAAGGTTGTAAACAGTTCGCCTTTTGTGTTCCTTGCCGGTGCGACAAACATTTTCCGTGATGATGAATTTGTGGGAAGGGGGGAGATGAAACTGGTTAACCCGGGCAGTGAATTTACCTGCTATCTTGGCGCGGATGAGAGGCTGAGGGCGAAGTATGATGTTAAACGGTATGATGATGATTCTGCGGGTCTTACAGGGGGCTCCAGAAGGCTTAACCGTTCCGTGTCGATAAACATAAAGTCTGATTTTGAAGAGGATGTGCCTGCATTGGTAAGGGGGAGGTGTCCTGTACCACAGAACAGGGACATTAAAATAAAGTCACTGAAGTACCGGGAGAAACCGTCAGAAGAGAAGGATAACGGAATAGTAATATGGGAAATTTCTGTTAAAGCCCGTGAAGAGAGGAAACTTACCATGGAGTACACTGTTGAGTTTCCAAGGGAAGAGGTTATTAAAGGGATCTGACTGAAAATCCCTGTTTTTCCCCCTGAATCGTGGCAATCCCCATACCTGCTGTTAATATGCCGGAAATCATTGAATCTCCGTGGGGGATTGCCTGGTCAGATTTAAAATTTAAGTGAAGTTTTAAATAATGGAGCTGAATTAGCGTATGCGATAAAATTACAGGGGCCCCTCCTCTTTAAAAAAACTGTGTTTTTACAGTTGTCTCATCAGAATGTCATATTCTGGTTTGCATTTGAACTATATAATCTGCGACAGAAAATCTCACAGTCAAGTTTTGCTTTTTTATTTTATCTCTTTTCCGTTTTTTCTAAGTGTAAAGGTCATCAGCCTTCTGTGCATATCATTTATTACGGCATTTTTAAAATCTCTGTCAAATGCTACGCGGAGAATCTGCCCGCTCCGAATCGTTATGTTTTCATAGATTTTTTTGCTGGTAAGGTCGTAGATATAAACTATATGGTAACAGCCGCCTTTGCATTTTTCCTGCGTAAAGATTATCTGATCACCCCTGTCGTTCAAAAGATAATCGCTTCCCGGAGTAATCCCTTTTATAGTATCTATTTTTTTTAAAAGACGGAGCCCTGAATTAGATACATCATATACAGAATAGATCCTGTTTTTTCCGTCAAAAAGCAGAAGCCTTTTGCTGTTTCCTGAAAACTTCAGTGTGCTCTGCGGATTGCTGGAGTAAGGGACGGTAAAACCGGGAAGAGGTGTCTCCTTCTGGCCGGATACTTGCACAATAGCACAGGCTCCTTTCTCCTTTTCCACAATCATCAAATTGCCGTCTGGTGAAATACATTTAACCTCAAACTTTTCATAACTCCTGGCATAGCCGCTGCCTGACATCTGGAGTTTTTTCGTGAAAATAACCCTGCTGCTCCGGGTTTTTATATTTCCGGATTTTACTGTAACAGAGTCTTTTTCTTTAACAGAGTAGATTATCTCATTATTATTTTTCCATGTATATTGATCTACAGGGTCCGGAAATATTTTTGAAAAATTTCCTTTGAATGAGGAGCCGATGTATAAATAGGCCGGGCCGTAGTATTTTTTTCCGTCTTTTGCTATGAAAGCCAGTTTAGATCCATCCGGTGAAAACTGCATGTCAGGGCCAAGCATATATTGTCTCTGTTTAAAGCCTGCAATTGTCTTCCCGGTGAGAACTGAGATCCCTCCGAATGTAAGGACAACTGCAAACATTAATGTAATTATTTTTTTCATGCTGATTCCTCTCTATAGTATTTTCTTCCATTCCATTTAATGGAGCAGATATGAGAAAAATATTAATATAATAATATCGCGAACAAATAATATTTGTCAATGCGATTACTTCCCGGGATGTTAATTACTGAATTAAAAAATTTATTTTATACGTTATGGTTATTCCGTCAGAACTGAAAGCGCCTGTATGTTTCGGCAAATACAATTATAATTCCGGCAAGGAAGGTGAGCCAGGAAAAGAGCCTCCTCCCTCTGCCAAGTGCAAAAAAAGTCCTGTACGGGATATAGAAAAGTCCCATGGCAAAGAATGTCGCCAGCCAGAAGGGAAAATAGCCTTGACCGGGGTTTTTAAAATTTGTAATTTTTAAATATGTTTTCCAAAAAAGCGTTTATATCTGTATTTTTATTTTTAATGCTTTTATCTCTTTCAAATTACGGGAAGAGTATAAAAGTTCCGCGGGAACAATATAGTTCTCCCTATTCAGTGGAGTATTCCTTTACTATAGATGACCTGGTTGGAGATATAGTTGATTCTCCAAGAGGAGCTGTTTCCATACAGGCGGCAATCCCCTATGATGAATGGTATTCTTCAAAAACCCTGAGCAGGTATGGCAGCTGGGGGCCGCGCTCCCGTCATTACAGTAAACCCTCCGCAATGGATTCCTGGTCTGTGGAGAAATGCAGAGAACGGGTTATTGCAGTTGGATTACTGTTTAAAGGGTATCCCTATCAGCATCATCATATACCTGACTGGGAACATCCGGAAAGCTGGCCGTGGAAGCCTGTTTCATCAGGTAAAAGAGGGAAGGGGCTTGACTGCAGCAATTTCACAAGTTTTGTCTATAATCTGGCCTTTGGTTTGAAATTTACTTCTGATGTTTCAAAACAAAGCGCTATAGGGGATGCAACAGGTCCGGGCCCTGGAACAAATAAATGGATAGTTAAACGAATTCCTCTGCCTGAAAAATATGAGGATCAGATAAAAGTTTTGCGTACCGGAGACCTGGTGTTTTCTTTCAAGAAAGGCAGTAAAAGTATAGGGCATGCTTTTATCTGGGTGGGCAGGATCGGGAAATCCCCGGATGATACACCTTTATTTCTTGATAGCGGAGGGGGAGCAACACCGGATTGTAATGGAATTTATGTGCCGGATGGAGTCTATCTGCGGCCCTATAGAAAAAAGTACTGGCCGTATACGCATGTAAGCCATGCTATTCGTTTTTTTTATTCTAAAGAAAATAGAAAGAACCTGTCGACTGAATAATCTTTTTTTGATGCGTTAAATGAATTTTTAAAAAATATTTTTCCACGGGCAGTTAATTATTCCTGCCCGGGATTTGCATAGTATTAAAGATTTTTAAATAATGTTTTTTATTCCGCCTCGTTGTCTTTCTTTACTCCGCTTAATTGAAGCAGTTTTTTTGCATTTTCAGCTATTTTTGAAAAAGATTCGGCTACATTATTTACACCGTCCGCCATCTGTGTCATCATTTCATTTACATGCTCGATCGATACGGATGTGGATTCTGTGGCAATTTTCTGTTCATTGGTTGATGTCCCGATATTTTTAGAAAGTTCCAGGTTCTCATCCATCTGCCTGTTTATTTCTTCAAGGAAGGACTCCTCCTTTATCGTGAATTCCTGCAGCTCCCTTATCCGGTCTGCATTCTGGGCTATATTGTCTATCATACCTACTATCAGATCCGAAGCCTCATCTATGACTTTAACACCGTTACTTGTTGTTTTGCTGTTCTGACTGAGAAGGTTTTCGATCTCCTTTGTGCTGTCAGATGTCTGCGTGGCAAGTTTACCTATTTCATCAGCAACAACCGCAAAACCTCTGCCGTGTTCGCCGGCTCTGGCGGCTTCAATACTTGCATTAAGGGAAAGGAGATTAATCTGATCAGCGATATCTATTATTATAGTTATAGTCTGAGCGATCCGGCTGCTATGCTCTTTCATTTCATCCATGGTTTTTACAACCCTGTCTATCTTCTCCTTGCCAAGGCTGGTTTTATCTACCACGGATTCTATTTCTCCAAGAGTTTCGTCATATCGTGCCTTTATATCTTTTTTCAGATTTCTGAATTCATCAATTTTGCGGTTAAGCAGAGAGGAGGATTCTTTCTGATTTTCCGCGGAGTTTGAAATGCTTTCAGATGAGCTCTGCAGTTCCTCAAGGGTCGCGGATATTTCTTCAAAAGTTGAAGCCTGGTTCTGCATCCGTTCATTTATATCATTTATTACGTTATTCTGTTCATCCAGTTCGGAAAAAAGTACACTTATGTTATTTTTTATTTCATTCGCAAGATTCTGCTGTTTTTCAGACTGCTCTTCAATAATCTGCCGCTGCGTTGATGTGCGAAGGTCAAAACGTTCAAGCTCGGGGATATTGGAGAATGAAGCATAAGCGATACATATCATAGTTATGATGAAATAGAGCTGTCTCAGCAGCACTATTCCTATATGAGGTTTGCCATCCACAAATGCGAGGAAGGGCATCTCTACTCCGTGAGCTGAGGCCGCATAAAGAAAGAGTGCCCAGTTAAGGAAAACCCAGAATATAAAGAAGGCATAGAGTTTTTTGTTATAAAAAAACTGAAGAATTATCAGTGAAAGCATAGACAGGCCGTAAATGTGTATTCCCTGTGTTGCATAAAGCCAGTCTATATTGACCGCATAATTGTATTTAGCAAGAATAGGAAAGGTCGTAAGGAAAAAACCTGCAACCCATACAATTGCCCCGACTGATTTTCTGACTTTTTTACGTCTAAATGCCCAGTATATTAGGGCTATTACCATGATAAAAGGAACTGATGTGGTTGCAATAGTGATGAAGGGGACACCTGCCAGCTTCTGGAAAAAGGCTGCAATAAAAACCATTATTGTGGTTAAAATTAGAGCTCTGAAAAGGCCTCTGATTTCAAGATATTCTTTTGCCGAGTAATGATAGTCCATTTTTACCTCATGATTCTTTTTTTTTCAGGGATAGTAATTGAAAAGATTTTCAAGCCGTTACTCGTAATAATTAATTTTTTCGTGCATTGAACAACAGTAAGTTTGATGGGCATCTTTCATATGAGTTTATACTGACTCGGTAGTCAATAAAAATTATGAGTTTAATATAAAACATAGTTAAATAATACAGGCAACGCATTGATGAGATAGCATGAATTGAATTATTTCATCAGTTTGAATTTGTGATGTTCTATAAATGCGCTTGTCAGTATTTTTTTTCTTCAGGTTTGGTGTTTTTTGTTATGTTGATTAAATTTTTGATTTATATCGCGGTAATGAAATATTTTGTTTCCGGACCCGTTTATGTTGTATGTAATATTATTTGAACGGTGTATTCTATTATAAATTTATAATAGAATGCGGGAGCGTGAGGAGAATGTCTGTTGTTCTACCAGCTGTCGTTGTTTCGGATGCCGTCACTGTCATACCAGTATTCCATTAGCTCTTTCCAGTTTTCCACTGTCCCGTCACTGTCAGATGTGCAGGAATCTATATTGCCGTAAAGGTAGGATGCTCCGTATTCTGAGGCGGTATCAAGAGCAGTATACCACCATTGATACTCATAGTCGTCTGAATCTTCTGTGAAAAAAATTGACAGCCCTTTTTTTACTGTACTTCCGGAGCCGTAGTATCCGCCGTATGATGAGCCCGCGTAGGCCAGGATTACAGTGTCTGCCAGTGATGACAGAACATCATCAGCTAGTGTCCTGAGCGTGGACGAATATACAGCATTGCTGTAAACCCGGCACGCGAAGTCACCCAGATCTATGTAGGGATAACTTCTCGCCTCCGCGGCTGTTGTATAGAAACAGTGTGACTGATCTCTGGTACTTTCAATTGTGCTCTGACTGTTTTCATTTTTCAGGCCTGCGGCAAAGGCATCAACAGCAGTTTTCAACTGGTCCAGTAAAGAAAGGTCAACTGCAGACATGGTCTGGTTTGAAACCGAATATGTACTATTGCGATATGATGATACAGCAAGTTTTGCAAGGGTTTCCGGTGTTGAGATGCCAGAGCTGTCAATAGTCATGGCTGAGAATATTCTGTTATAATCCCATCCGTAACCCCATTCACTGGCCATGGAGGCGCACATGTATGACGCAAGGTCTTTCAGTTCACAGGCAACTTCGATTGTTCCCATAAGGCATGCGTCAAAACCTATTGCATCGATTTTGGGCCGGGCCCCTCCGAAATTGGCAGAAACCGCCTGCTGCACTTCATCTATGTACAGGATGTCGCTGCTTGTGTCATCCTCGGCGATTGCTTTTGTCACTTCGGTGTAGGAAGAGTCTGAATATGATGAGCTTTTTTTTCTTGTCCCGTCGCCATGGTTCCAGATTATAAGCATGTATCGGTCCGCAGGGAAGTTCGTTTTACAGTGGCTCATAAAATCAGAAAGTACCGCAGGGTCCCCTGTGTTTACCTCGCCGAGAGATGATGTATGTCCCGTACCGGAGTCCCCGTCGTCAAGGCGTTCATATGTATCGGGAGCGATTCTGTACATTGCGCTGTCATTGGAGCCTGATTTGTCCTGGAGCACTATTATGTTGACGTGACTGTTATACGAAGAGTTAATGCCGTTTCTTATCTCATCTATATCCAGGTCATCATAACCGTCGAGATTGTTGTCCGCGGCAATATAGATCATAAAGGTCCATGTCTCATCCTCTGCGGGAGCAAAGTGGGCTGAAGCTCCGCCGCCGTCATTGCTGCCGCCTCCGCCTGAACAGGAAATTAACATTAGCAGTGATAATGTTCCTGCTAAACAGAATATAATAAATCTGAATTTCATCTGAAGTTGCCGAAAATGATTTAAGGCTAAAATAAAAACTTTTTTTAATAATGTCTACAAAAAACCGGGTGTGTGTTGTTTGAAGAAAAAAAAAGAGATTATGTTTTTTTGCTTAAGGAGCGGCAATCTTTAAACCCTGTTAATGTAAAAGAAACCCCCTCTATGAAGAGGGGGAACAGTCTGTTGTTGTCTGTAAAATCAGGTTTCAGTAGATTATTTAAGTGAGTACATGTTATCAATAACAGGGGCATACTTTTCAAGTATGATTCGTTTTTTTGTTTTCTGTGTAGGGGTGAGCATCCCGTTCCCTTCAGTAAATCTTTCTGAAAGAATAGTATACTGTTTAATCTGCTCAAAGCCTTCAAGCTCACTATTTGCCTTTTTAACCTCTTCAGCGATCAGTTCTCTGATGTTGCCCTTTTCAATAAATTCAGGGCCAACTTTAATAACCAGAGGAGCGCCGGCAGAGTTGTCTATAACTACCTGGCTTTTATCATAATCGACCCCTTCGTTGTCGAATTTTTCCATAAAGTAGTTGAAGTTCGGCACGAGGAGTGTGGATATAACCGCGCGTTCATCACCTATAGGGAACACCTGGTCAATATAAGGACTTGTGGCGAACTGAGACTCAACTTTAGCAGGCGCAACGTTTTTCCCGGTTGCAAGGCAGATTATGTTTTTAATACGATCAACTATTTTATAGTAACCGTATTTATCGACTTCGACCTTGTCTCCTGTCTTAAACCATCCGTCAGGTGTGAATGACTCAGCTGTTTCCTCGGGCTTGTTCCAGTATCTCTTGAAAACACCGGCGCCGCTTATTTCCAGTTCTCCTATATCCGATACACGGAGTCTGCTTCCGTTTGATGCAAGGCCTACAGATCCGGGCCTGCATGCCAGGAGAGGCATGTTGGAGCATGCGTTAAAACTTTCGGTTGAACCGTATCCTTCACTTACCCTGATTCCGATTATGTAGAAGAATTTAAGAAGTTCAGGAGAAATAGAGGCGCTTGCCGAAAATGAGTGCTTGAAGTTCTTGCCAAAGAGGGCCCGTACTTTTGCGAAGAGCTTGTCAGCTATCTTATACTTTATCTTCAGGCCCAGAGGGAGATTGCCCGTTATATCAAAATCGTGGCCCATGTTATAGGTATCAGTTTCAGGATCATATCTCTGCATGAAAACCTCTTCACCGACCTTCAGTGCCCAGTCGAAGAGTTTCCTCTTGAGGCCGCTTTCACCCATCTTCTGCTGAAGCTGAATATATATCTTTTCATAAAGTCTTGGTACACAGTTTATCCAGTGGGGGTTGTATTTCTGTAAATCGTCAAGAAGTGTTCCCGGAGAATCCGCGTAGGCCATTGTACACCCGTTATATATAGCCGCACCCTGACAGGAGCCTCTGTCAAATATGTGAGCAAGAGGTAGAAAGCAGAGGGTAGTGTACTCGGTCTTGAACCCCATTCCGCAGTAGTCAAAAAATTCGTTGACCCCGTACATCCTGGAGGAACAGTTATGCTGTGTAAGAACAACTCCTTTACCCTGGCCAGTTGTTCCTGAAGTGTAAAGTATAGTATAAATATCTTCAAGTTCTACACCATCACGTCTGGCTATATACGCATCATAATTGGCTTTATCTTTTTTCCATTCAATACCTGCTTTTTCAAGATCGCCCATGCTTATTATTCTGTCGTCACTGCTTTTGTATTCACGGTCCATCATTATAATCTTTTCCAGTTTTTTCATTTCGCTAAAACCGGAAAGTATCATATCAAGAAGATTTTCTCCTCTTACGAAGATAAATTTACACCCTGAATCATTTACGATATAGGTTACTTCTCTGAGAGAGAGTGTCGGATATATTGCAACGCTGACACCGTTGGCACAGGCCAGTGCAAAGTCAGCATGAGACCAGTATGGTCCGCTCGGGGCCATAATACCCGCCATATCCTGTTTTTCGAGCCCTATGCTCATAAGGCCGCACGCGTAGTTTTCAACGCGTTCGTAAACCTCGCCCCATGTCATTCGGCCGTTGCTGTCTCCGTTATAAAGAGCTGCATTAAAAAGCTGCAGGTCTTTTGATGCGTAGGTTTTAGAGTTTTCAACGTATCTCTGAGTAAAGGTCGGGATCTGTACTTTTTCCCATTCCCATTTATCTTTCCATGGAAGGTTGAAATATTCGATAGTTGACATAAAAATCCCCCATTTTTGTTTTTTTGCCTGTTCTGTATAAAATAGCCAGAATTTATAGAAATTTTACTCTAACGATCCATCTGGCCGGTAGAATGTCAAGCAGTAATCGGAATAATGTTCCGATAAAGTAAACAATTGTCGTATAAAAGATTTACTATCGTATTTATTGTAAATTGTTATATAAAAGGGTGCTTGCATTTTGTTAACTTTGACAGGGAAATATTTGTATTGATGAGAGGTATAATTTATATTTTCATGCCTCCTGAATTACAGGAGGCATGAAATGGCTGCCGGAGCAGTTAATCAATAGGGATCCCGTGAAGTGGTAGCGTCTATTTTCCCTTTTTTACTGTTGAGTATAAGCTCATCTGTCTGTTTTCCTTTACCGTTCATGCTGCTTCGTACACTCATATAGTTCTCAGGTGCAGGGGGGTAGTTTTCACCACCGTTTTCTGAAACAGCCTTTTTAAGAACAGCTATTATATCATCTGTGTTTTTCAGCCAGGTATTATTGTCTTTTATTTTCTGTAGCCTGTCTATATCGGCCTGTGTCGGTTTTGCCCCTTTACTTATCAGAAGCCTGGCAAGGTCAATATCCCATTTATTTCGTCCGTAGAGTGATACAAAAGCAGTGCCGGGGTTCTCAATATCAATAGCTCCGTTGTTTATCATGTATTCAGCGATTTCCTGCTGTGAGTAGCTGACGGCCCATCCGAATTCAGTTAATCCACCGCCACATCCCTGGCTCTGGGCGTTGCCTGCCTTTGCCCCTCCGTCAACAAGCGCTTTAGCAATATTTTTTTTATAGTATACTATGGCGTCCCTGAGAGGTGTTATCCCTGCGAAATTCTGAACATTGGGGTCAGCACCTGCATTAAGGAGAGCACGTACTATTTCAACATTGTTCGCTTCAACCGCGTAGTGAAGGGGGGTGAGGTTTGAAAGTGTTTCTTTCTCATTTACGTTTGAGCTGTTTGAGATAAGGCTCAATGCCCGGGAGGTGTTTCCGCTTTTGATTGCGTAATTAAGCTGTGTTTTATAATAATTGGAGCTCTGACCGTCAAGTTCAAGAGCCAGGTCCACGTGTCCTCCGAGACGCGCGTAATCAGATGCACTGCACTGTACGTTATAGTTGCCGCTGATGCACCAGTCACCTTTGGTGCGGGGTGTTTTACTTGCTCCTCTGCTGAGCAGCATGTTCACAATTTCCCTGTCTCCCAGATCCGCTGCGAGCATCAGGGCTGTTCTTCCCGTGGACTGATCCTGATGGGTTACATCAGTTCCCATGTTGATCATCCTGATGGCCTGTTTGCGCATGGAATTACTCTCCAGAGGTTTCCTCACACTTCGTAATGCCCACATGAGCGCGTTGTAACCCTTTTCATCCGGGTGGTTAACTTCTGCACCCTTATCGAGAAAGTACTCCACCTTTTTAGCATTCCCTCCGTAACAGTAGGAGGCCATTGCAAGGGGGTATATGCTACCTGTTTTTTTGTCTATTTCATATTTGCTGCTGAACATACGCTTCACTGTTTCCAGACTGCCGTCACATATGGCGTCATGGCGCTCTTTATCGGTGTATGCGTACAGAGCTGTTAATGAAAGAACTGTAATTAAAATAAAGATTATTCTTCCTAACTTCATTTTTTTCTCCATTATAAAAATATTGATGCTGATAGTTTTCCGGTATCCACAATATTTGCTGCTGCGAAAAAAGAGTATATGCTGATCTTGTGACAGAGTAATGTAATTATGGTTTTTATTTTTTATAGCAAAAAACTTTTTTATAATAAAATTTAAATTTATTACAGGAGCGCAATAATTGCGTCAGAATTAATAATGAGCTTTCATTTGGATTTAAAAATACCACTCCGGAATTAAAGAAAAAATTTTTTATTTTTTATACAATGAAGAGGGTAAATAAATCTCTGACAGATAAGCGCGGCATTTCCCGCGCTTATCTGTCAGGTCCTGTATGAAAAAACAGTTTTTATAGAAGCCTGCTGGCCAGTTCGGCAAGATAGCTTCTCTCTCCTTTTACCAGGTGCACATGGGCAAACAGCTCCTGACCCCTCATCTTCTCAGTCATGTATGCCAGACCGTTTGATCCCGAGTCGAGATACGGAGTGTCTATCTGTTCTATATCTCCGCAGAATACAAGCTTTGAGCCCTCGCCGGCCCTGGTGATAATTGTCTTGATCTCATGGGGAGTGAGGTTCTGCGCCTCGTCAACGATGAAGAATATGTTGGAAAGGCTCCTCCCTCTTATGTAAGTCAGCGGGGTTATAACGAGTTTTTCGTCAGTAAGCATCTGTTCAATTTTTCTGAACTCCTTGCTGTCCGTGGGGAAGCGGTTTTTTATTACGCTGAGGTTGTCAAAGAGCGGCTGCATGTATGGGCTTATCTTCTCCTGTATGTCCCCGGGGAGAAAGCCGATGTCCTTGTTTGAGAGTGGGACCACGGGGCGGGCAAGAAATATCTGCTTGAATTCGCTCCTCTGAGAGAGGGCCCCGGCAAGCGCGAGTAGAGTTTTCCCTGTACCGGCCTTCCCTGTCATTGCAACAAGCTGTATGTTATCGCGTGTCAGTGCGTCAAGCGCGAAGGTCTGTTCAGCGTTGCGGGGGTCTATACCGTAGCAGTTTTTTTTCATCACCCGTTCAATGAGCCTGCTCTGGCTGTTAAAGTAAGCGAGAGCGCTGGACTGACCGTTTTTCAGAATAAAATATTCATTGGGAACAGGGGGGCGGTCGAAACTGAAAGTTTCGGCAGGGAGACCTTCATGGGCTGAGTAGAGGCTGTTTATAAGTTCGGAGGAGAGGCCGCTCTTGCTTGTTACAGGCCTGTATATGGCGTCAAGGTCCTGTATCTTGTCAGTGGTGTAGTCCTGGGCCATTATCTGGAGAGATTTTGCCTTTACCCTGAGGTTGATGTCCTTAGTTACAAGTATTACAGGGCGGCGCGGATTTTTTTCTTTAAGGTGTTCCGCGATTGCGAGAATTTTATGGTCAGGTGTCCTTTCAGGGAAAGACTCGTTGAGCGTGCTGGAGAATGGTTTTCCTGTTTCAATGAAAAGCCTCCCCAGCCCCTTGCCCAGGGGGATGCCTTTAAGGTCAAAGGAATCATCTGAGATGTTGTTGAGCTGCCTTGTGAATTCCCGCGCCTGGTAGTTCAGGTTGTCATGCCCCCTCTTGAACTTGTCAAGCTCCTCGAGGGCCACTATGGGGATTACCACGTCGTTGTTTTCAAAGTTGTAGATGCAGAGATAATCGTGAAGAAGAACATTGGTGTCGAGTATGAAAAGCTTTTTTGTTTTAGCCATTTATTCACCTCTGGTTATAACATATATTATGTCTCATAAAAAATCAACTCCTTTATTGTAAATTTTATGTTAATAAAGGGACCATCGCCTGAACTGAAAATTTTATCTGATATTTTTCCCCGCATAAAAATTTTATATATTGAAATTCATGAACTGCTGATTTATTCTATACAGCGGAATTTCTGCAGATGTGATTAATGTCAGCCGGGTAAGGAGGATTGATGGAGGAGCATAAAGTTCTGGGCAGGGTGTCTCAGTCGCCGACAGTTCCGGGTAAGAAACATGAAAAGAGAAAGTTTGATATAGCGGATCTTTACAGCAAACCTGTAAGTACAGGTGAGGAGAAGAAAGCCGGTGAGTACGGCCTTGATGAAAAGCTCCGCAAGGCATATTTCTGGATTGCCAATTATGCTATTATAAATCCCTTCTGCGACATCGAATATAACGATGCACCTCCAAACCGGTACGCAATGGGTGACAACAGGTCTGACCTCACCCTTGCAACAGATCAGAGTTATGCCAGTTTTATCCTCTTCCCCCTCCTTACCCTTGTGACAAGGAAGAAGTGTCTCCTTGTGGGAGGTCCCGGGCGCGGCAAGACTTCAAGCGCGATGATCATGGGGCTTCTTGCCGGATATTCAATGGAAGAGATTAAACGCGCGGTGCAGCATGGCCAGCCGCAGATGACTGTTTCCGACCTTCTGGGTAACCCTCTCCCCTCCGACATGGTGAATGCGAAGAGTATGGACGAGATAAAGATCGCATGGCGCAAATGGCTTGAGATGAAGGTAAAGATAATAGATGAGTACAACAGGATACCTGTTCGAACACAGTCAGCCCTTCTGAACGTAATGAGTGAGAACTACGCCGAACTCCTTGACCAGGTTTACGACTGCCCGGAGGCCGCCTGGTACCTTACTGCCAATGACGACGCCGGGGGAGGTACATACCAGGTGATAGAGGCGCTGAAGGACCGTATAGACGTGGTTGTAATGGCGCTTCATTTCAATACCCGTTTTCTTGGCGACCTTCTTGACAGGGTGGAGAGGGGGATTAAGCCGGAGGAGGCGATCCCTCCTGAGATAATATTCACTGAAGATGAGATAGAAAGCATAAACAGGGAGATCCTCGAAGTGGAGATACCGGACAAGCTTATGCGCAGAATTGAGTACTTCGCGTCACAGTTTGAGCTTCTTGAATCGGGGGGTGATCAGTTTGAATATAAGACAAAGGACAACGTTAAACTTTCAGGGTTCCCCATACCTCAGGTGATGCAGGGAGAAACCGGCAAGGACCAGCTGAAGGACCTGAGTTACCAGACACTGAACGGGCTATCAGTGCGTGCCTTCATGACATGCCTTACATTCATCAAGGCGCTTGCATACTTCAGGGGTAACCATAGCGCGGAGTTCAATGACGTGAGGCATATACTCCCCTTTGTCCTGCATGACAAGCTGGCGCAGAACAGCGACTCACCCTTTTTTGAGCAGCCTGAAAATATGGTGTACAGGTATGACCGCGTAAGCTGGATAAGAAAGCTTTTCGATCTCTCCTGCGCTGAGTACGACAGGGCCGGCCTTGACAAGAAAGACCCTGTGGGGGAGATGCTTGCCTCGTTCAGAAAGGGGCTTGAGGGCATTACAGAAGCTGAGGTCGCAAAGGTGCTGCAGCAGATCGAAAAGATGATGGGGGAGGTGTCGGCAGGGAGAAAACTTTATGCTCCGAAATTTGACGATGTACTGACGCTCAAGTATCTCCACCAGAGATATACCAACTACCTGAACTGGCTGAAATGGAAAGAATAATCCCGCCGCTCCTGAAAGAGTCCCTGGAGAGAAACCGCACTGCCCTGAACAGTATCTATGAATACCACAGGTCGGTTTTCCGTGAGCCTGATGGGGAGGATATACTCTCCCTTTTCCATAAAATAGTCCTGCCTCTCTATGAGAGAGGTATGTCCCCCCCTGATGATGTTTTATGCGGCATCTTCACTTCAGTTGTGGCGCTTGCGTGCAGGGGTTACGCCGGGAGAGAGGGGCGATACAGGGAGGTGGAGAAATCCCTCCTCCTTATGCTTGAATCATTCCCTGAATTATTATATTCAGAAAAGGGTTTTGTAACTTTGATCTTTAATGTACTTTTTAACATCTACGTGAAGGGTGCACCTGTAATGGATATGTGGCGTGACCGTATGCTCCGGCTTAAAGGCGGTGACGCTGATTCTTTCAAAAAGAGGGGGCTTGTTTTAGCGTGGAGGTGCGGGGCCGCAAGGTTCAGGGATGAGGCGCTCTCAATGCTTCATCTACTCGGCGCGGATGAGATAAAACTTATCTTTGATCTTGATGAAAATTCAGATACTGAAAAATATATTGCGTTATTAAAAAGAGACCCATGGTTTAATAAGGCCGGGGAGGGGGGAACTCCGTTTTTCCTCCACTCCGGGGGGTTCACCGGTTACGGAGGTGAGTTCAGGTCTATCCCTGATGTTTTTTCATCCGGCGGTTCTCTCTTTGCAACTGACGCTGAAGGGCTATACAGGATCTATGCAGACTCTTTCGGTGTTGAGATTGTTCATGAAAGGGAAGCTGTTCCGGTTGGCAGCAGGAAACAGGGGACAGGCACGGTTTACGGCCAGAGTCGTGAGATTATATTCAACGGCAGATCCTATCCTTTACCCGATTCTGTTGAAGGGAATGTGAGAAACAGCGCAACTGCAGGCAATACTGTTGCATGGACAGAACAGAACAGCTACAGGGTATACATCGCAGGCCTGGAGGGGAACAATGGATGACCCACGGGGGATGAAGGCGCTGAAGGAGAAGTGGCTCTCCGCATGGGAGAAGGCCGTGGCACTCTGGAGCCCCTATGTGCAGATCCGCCCCCCAACACTCTGCGAGACAGAGAAGGAGGCCCAGGCTGAAGGTCTCACCTCATCCTTTGCCATGATAAGGCTCACTGACTACAGCGTTGTTGTCTCCCTTAAACAGATTAACGACCTGGGACTTCAGGATTTTCCCATGGAGATACTTGCTCATGAGGCGGGTCACCATGTTTATACGCCGGCTGACCTTACAGATCTGGGAAGGCTCATCGCCAGGATACAGGCAGCGATCCCCGGGTATGAACAGCATGCGCCTATGATAGCCAATCTCTACGAGGACCTTCTTATAAATGATCGACTCTACAGGGAGAACGGCCTCAGGATAGACACTGTTTATGAAAAGGTAAAAAGCGGAAACAGAGACAGGCTGTGGAATTTTTACATGCGCACCTATGAAATCCTCTGGGCCCTCCCGGCAGGCACTCTCACAGCAGGGCCTCTTGAGGTGGAGGAAGAGGGGGATGCCATACTTGCCTCAAGGGTAGTTAGAAATTTTTCACGGGATTGGATTAAGGGGGGAGGGGAGTTCGCCTCCATATGCTACAGGTACCTCCTTGAGTCCGGTGAGCCTGTGAGGAGCGCGGATATATGGCTCGATTCAATTGAACCGGGTGACGGTAAGACTATACCCTCCGGCCTTACCGGGATGGATGATGATGAGCTCGCAGGAGGGGGGCTTCCCGATGAGCTGGAAAAAGTTTCCGCCACGCCATCTGAGGTGCAGGGTAAAGGGAGCAGAGGGAATTTCAGGGAGCCCTTTCAGTACGGACAGATACTCCGCGCAATGGGGATAGATCTTTCAGACCGTGAGATAGCCGCAAGGTACTACCGCGAAAGAGCTGTTCCCTACCTGATAAAGTTTCCCTCAGTTGAGATGCCTGAATCTGAGGAGCCGATCCCTGAAGGGGTGAAAGACTGGGAGGCGGGAGAGGCCTTTGAAAACCTCAGTATATTCGACTCCCTCCTGCGCAGCCCTGTACTTATCCCCGGTTACACAACAGTTGAGCGCGTAACAGGAACTTCAAAAGGGAGGGAGCCTGAGAGGGAGCCTATTGACCTTGACATATATATTGATTCAAGCGGGTCCATGCCTGACCCTGCGGTCCACACCTCATACCTTACCCTTGCAGGCGCGGTAATATGCCTCTCCGCTCTCCGCAGCGGTTCAGCGGTGCAGGCGACCCTCTGGAGCGGGACAAAACAGTTTATGAAGACCGATGGTTTTGTCCGTAACGAGAAAGAGATTATGGGTATACTTACAGGCTTTTACGGTGGGGGGACAGCCTTTCCAATACATGTGCTTCGGGACACGTACATGGACCGCAGGCCGGGATCAAGGAGAGTGCATATACTTGTCATATCGGAT
>ERZ795057.620-NODE-620-length-35548-cov-12.095286_pt1 | contig 35548 bp, 28 predicted proteins | sample MGYA00375141_ERZ795057 | MGnify/ENA primary metagenome ERZ795057 (study PRJEB30186, sample SAMN05720163) | activated sludge metagenome | isolation source: Anaerobic digester | place: Hong Kong | collected 2015-01-26 ...
CCGGTGAGGACCTCTGCACATGATATTTGAAAACAGGTTTAACTTTTACAACATGCAGCTCTTCGACGGGGAGAGAGGCAGGTTACATAGCCACAAGTCAGTTCTTGTGGAAGGGGACAGGATCGTTGCCGTACAGGACGGTGACGGTGCTGTGGGCGTATCGGGTATCGAAGCAATCGACCTGAACGGGCTCACCCTCCTGCCAGGGCTTATCGATGCTCACGTGCATATCACCGTACCGTTCATGCACAGGGTCACTCCCAGGGCATTTCTCAATATCACGGCACAGATAGAGCGCAACGCCAGGACCTGCATCGATGCAGGCATCACCACGGTGCGTGATGCAGGCGGGTTTCCCCGGAGACTGCACAGCCTGATCCAGGCAGTGAACAGCGGAGATCTGCGCGGACCCAGGATCATCAGGTGCAATTCGTGCATAACCACTCCGGGAGGATGTCCTGACTGGGTGCCGTATTTCAGTCCTGTCATCAGGTATGTAATGGGCGGGCAGTATGCCGAACGGGTGAGGACCCCGGATGAAGCACGGTCACGGGTGGAGGAGATGCTCCGCCTGGGAGCGGACTGGATCAAGGTCTACTGCCAGCACCGCTCGTGGCTGCTGGGAGGCGGAGACCTGCCTGTGTTCGACCCGCAGACCTTTGCAGCGATCATGGAGACCGCTCATAAAAACCACAGGAAGGTGTGCGCCCATATCAGCTGGCTCAAAGACCTGGAATACGCCATGTCCATGCGGGTGGATACCTTCGAGCACTGCCCCATGGAGGAGATCCCGGAGCAGGTGGCCGGAGAGTTTGCAGCACGGGATATGGCACTGAACCCGACTCTGGCCTGTCTCGATCTGGGCAATGAGAATCTGTGGGAGATGCTGGAGGAGAAGATTAACGTGGAGGGATCGTCCTTCCTGGAACCCGAGCCTTTGCGGCAGGTAAAAGAACATATCGCTACATACCGCAAAAAGCCGTATCCTCCGCCTGAGAAACAATATCTGAAGAGGCCCTATTTCGATATCCCGCTCTTTGCACAGCGATATGAGGTGGTCCTTGCCAACATCGGCCGGATGCTCCGTGCAGGTGCCCGCGTTGGCGTTGCCAGCGACTCGGGAGGGTCGCCCATGGCTTTGTTCGGCGTGTTCTATCTGGAGGAGCTCAAACGGCTGATGCAGGCAGGGCTCTCCTGCACGCAGGTGCTTATGGCCGCAACATCGGGCAATGCATTGATCCTGGGGATTGACAGGACCCTTGGAAGCATACGGCCGGGCAAGATAGCGGACATGATCGCTGTGGAGGGAAATCCGCTCGAGAACATCGATGCCCTTCAAAACGTGAAAATGGTCATGAAGGGCGGCAGATTTATAAAGAGGGAACAGGAAAAGCCATCAATCTCCGTGATGACGAAGTGGGGGCGACGGTGAGGTAAAGACACCGGGAGCCCTCGTGCGGGGAGAAGCCGGTTCATGTACCGGGGTTGAATCTTTCTCCGGGACTGATTCCAACAGCGGATTTTGCCTACGGGGAATGTCCACATGCTGGATATTTTCGTGATTCCGATGAGTTGTCCTGTCAAAAAGCAGGTGCAGCCGTGCACCCCTTGCATTGCCCTGAGCCGGGGCTACTATTATTTGTCTATGGATATGGCTGTTGCCGCAGCTGTGTCAGGGAGGAGTGTTTTCAAAAGACAACAGGAAAACAGAACCGGAGAGAAGAGAATGCCCCACCGGATAACAAAGGAGGGTGTATGAGGAAAACAAAGCTGATCATGTCGATGTCCGGCGTTATGGTTTTGACTGCAATCTGGATGTTTGCCTGCTCTGTCGTGTCTGCTGCCGATGCGCCGAGGATGTCGACAGAGGAGCTCAAAGGGCTGCTTGGCAATCCGGATGTCATCATCCTGGATGTACGAACCGGCGGAGACTGGGATGCCAGTGATTCCAAGATAACCGGTGCTATCAGAGAAACCAAGGAAAACTTCGAAAACTGGACGGACAAGTATCCTAAGGACAAGACGTTAGTATTGTATTGTTCCTGATTCAGAGAAGCGACTAGTGCCGGTCTGGCACAGAAACTCATAGATCGCGGCTATAAAAAGGTATTCGCCCTTAAGGGCGGATGGCAGGAGTGGGAGAGTAAGTCCTTTCCTGTCGAGCCCAAATGAGATGAGGGGAAAGGCTGTCCTTTTAACAGTCTTGATCCCCCATAAGCAGCCACTATTGTTTTTGTAATCTTTGCGCCTGCAGGCGGATCCTGTTCATTTCATCTTTGTCTGAGCGTTTTCTCATCAGGGCCTGTATCTGGAATACGAGCCGGGGGTTGGCCTTGAACTTGTCATAATGGCGGTCGAGGAAATCCCAGTAGAGTGTGGTGAAGGGGCACGCATTCGTTCCTGAAGAGAGATGGCAGTCGTAGGGGCAGTGTGTACAGTAGTTGCTCATCTTGTTGATGTAATTTCCGCTGGCGCAATAGGGCTTGGTGCCAACGATACCGCCGTCTGCATACTGGCTCATGCCAATGGTGTTGGGCAGTGAAACCCAATCGACGGCGTCGAGGTACATAGCCATGTGCCACTCGTGAAATCTCTTCGGATTGACCCCCAGCAGCAGGGCATACAGCCCCATGATCATGAGACGCTGTATGTGGTGTGTATAGGCGTGATTCAGGATGGATTGCATGGTCTGGCGCATACATTCCATGGCGGTGTTTCCGTCCCAGAAAAAGGAGGGGACATCGAGCAGGTGTCCCAGGTGGTTCATATCAGCGTAGCCCGGCATGTGCAGCCAGTATATGCCCCGGATAAATTCTCTCCACCCGATGATCTGCCTGATAAAACCCTCCACAGAGCTGATAGGGGCGTGACCGGACTCAAAGGCATCCACCGCTGCGGTAACACATTCAGCCGGGCTGATGAGTTTGAGATTGAGTGGTGCTGAAAGGCGTGAATGGTAGAGGAACGGGTGATCTGTCCACATGGCATCCTCAAAAGTGCCGAACAGGGGCAGGCGATGTGCAGTAAAATCATCCAGGGCCTTCAGGGCATCTTCCCGGGTTACCGGAGCGGTAAAAACATCGAGGTTCCCCGGATGGCGGCTGAAGCGCAGCCTCACCATGTCGATAACCTCCCGCGTTGTCTTATCAGGTGAAAAGGATATGGGCTCAGGGACATGTTCCGGCCCGCTTTTCCCAAAGGCCCTTCTGTTGTCGCGGTCGAAATTCCATGCCCCGCCCGAAGGCCTGCCTTCAGTGTCCAGCAGGATGTGGTGAGCTTTCCTCATCCTGCGGTAGAACGTTTCGAGTACGATCTTCTTTTTCTCTCCTGCATAGCCGGCGAACTCATCGATATCAAGGTAGAAAAGCCTGTCATGCCTGATCTCCAATTCCTTGTTCAGTCGCCGGGAGAGCCTTTTCAGGTCTGAAAGGACCCGGTAGTCGCCCGGCTGCACCATGATGAGTTTCTCAGGATCGAGGTTTGCTATGCTCTGTTGCAGGATATCCGCCAGGGTATTACCCTGGTCCTCTCCCTGATTCTTAGTCAGGCTCTGGTATATGACATGGATGTCTCTCTGCCGGAGAAGATCGCGGAAGTGGCGCATGGCGGAAAAAAAATACGCGATACGGAGCCTGTGGGACCACACGTATGCCGCTTCATGGAAGACCTCCGCCATCCACACTGCGTCATGGTCCCTGTCGAATCCGTCAAAGGCCGCTGAATCAGGGTTTAACTGGTCACCCGGAACAATAACGAGGTTCCTTATTTTTTCCTCCTTTTTCTCCTTGGGCCTTCCCATAGGTAAGATAATAATCCGGAGAGGTCTTAAAGGTAAATGTCGGGGATAACAAGATGATATTGCGAGGAAACAAGGTGAGCATCATGATCGGCGGTGCCGTGGTGAAGCAGGAGTATGCAGATGAGACACTGGCTGATTTTTATGGACCCGATTCGGTCTCGGCCATGCGCTATGTCCGTTCATTGGTTGGAGATGCACATGGCGCTTAAGAGACAGAACCGGCTCTTTTTTTGATGCAGACAATTGAAACAGGGGACCGGGTGGATGATCCCGGCCTCCTGTTTTTAGCAGTTACGGCTTGAGTTTGGGCATGAGGATGATTTCCATGCGCCTGTTTTCCGCCCGGCCTTCAGGGGTCTCGTTATCGGCCACCGGCCGGTATTCGCTGTAGCCGCAGGCACCCAGGACTCCGGGGTCGACACCGTCGTCCACCAGGATCTTGACCACGGATATGGCGCGGGCAGCCGAGAGCTCCCAGTTGGTGGGATAGATCCTCGCAAGGTTACCCCCGATCTGGACATTGTCGGTATAGCCGGCCACAATGATTTCCTGATCGGCGATGTTCTTGAGCACATCAGCGACCTTTTGTAAGGCCTGTCGGCCCTCCTCCTTCACATCCGCCTTGCCGGAATCGAAGAGTATCGATTCCACCATGGTCAGGGTAAGCTTGCCCTCGAGTTCCTTGAGTGCAACCTGCTTTGAGGCGAGCTCGGCCTTCATGGCTTCCTGCATCCTTTTGAAGGCCTCGCTCTGCTGTCTGGCTGCGGCCTCTTGCTGCTCGAGCTCGAGCTCTTTTGTCTTCAGGTCGATCTGCTGGATTTCGAGTTCTCCCTGCGTGGTTTTCAGCTCCTCCAGGGTTTTTGCCAGGGCTTCCTGGCATGCCTTGTTCTCCGCGTTGAGCTGTTCGATCGTGTTCTTCTGTTCAGCGGTTTCAATCCGCAGCTGCTTGAGTTCCGCACACCCCGTCAATGACAGGACAAAAAAGACCAGCAGCCAAACCAGCGTATACCTCATAAGAGAGTCCTCCTTTGTCGCCTTTTCCTGCAACAGAATTTTTGCGGTCAACCCTTCCTCGTTCATGTAAGCCAATACGTTCTAGATATAATCAGCTCATACCTTGCAGACAAGGGGCTCTCATCCGGAAAGAAGCTCTTAAGGGCTGGAAAGTTTCGAACGCAGGGTTATTATAGTGAAATAGTTGGCAGATATTGTGATGAGGATGTCGCTCGCTGCAGGGCGGTTTATGAATGAGGGTTCCGGTCTGTGAACACAAAGGCCCTACCTGAAGGATTCATCGTACCAGAGGTGTCCCTGTGGTCGTTTCATCCTTCATGCCGTGACAAAATGAACTATGGGGAGGGCGTATCACGATGGAAGAGAAAATCGCCAGGGTAGGCCAGGAACTGTTTGATGCAATCAAGGGGGAGACCGCCAGCATATTCAGGCGGGATTACTGGAACGGCAAGGTGATGGACTGGTGCATGAAGAATCCGGACTTCAAGCTGAATATGTTCCGGTTCGTCGATGTGCTTCCGGTGCTGCAGAGCGACAGGCAGATAGCCGATCATCTTCAGGGGTATCTCTGCGGTGAGGGCGAGGATATCCCCGCTGTTCTGAAATGGGGGATCACAACTGCAGGTGCTACCGGGGTCACTGCCTGGATAGCGGCAAAGAGTGTCAGAAAGAATGTGGCCTCCATGGCCAGGATGTTCATTCCGGGCACGGATGCAAAGGACGCTTTTGACGTATATGCGCAGCTGAGAAAGCAGCGGTTGTGCTTTACCGTGGACATCCTTGGAGAAAAAGTCGTCTGCGAAAAAGAGGCAAGGCAGTACCAGGACCGCTACATAGAACTCTTTCACAGCCTCAAAGCCGAATCGGGAAAATGGGAGGACGACCCGCTTCTCGATACAGACCACACTGGTCCGATACCCAAGGTCAATGTATCGGTTAAGCCCTCGAGCCTGAGTTCGAGGATCTATTCTCCGGATTTTAACAATTCGGTCAAGGTGCTCAGAGATTCCCTCCGCCCGATCTTCCAGGCGGCAAAAGCCACACAAAGTTTTGTGAACATAGACATGGAAAGCTATGGGCTCAAAGACATCACGCTGAGGGCATTCACCTCACTCCTCGAGGAGGACGAGTTCAAACAGCAGGCACATGTGGGCATTGTGATCCAGACATACCTGAAGTCAGCCCAGAAAGACATGGACTACCTGATCCAGTGGTGCAAAAAAAAGGACCGTCCACCGGTTACGATTCGCCTCGTCAAGGGTGCATACTGGGATTACGAAGTCATTACTGCAAAGCAGCGGGGATGGCCGGTCCCTGTCTTCACCACAAAGGCACACTCCGATGCGAATTTTGAGGACATCACCAGGCGTATACTCCAGCGGCATGACCTGTTCGGCCTGGCAATCGCGAGTCACAATATTCGAAGTATCGCCAATGCCATTGTCCTGGCTGAAGAGCTCAAGATCCCGAACGGGGCCCTCGAGATTCAGATGCTCTACGGCATGGCCGAACCCATAAAAAAGGCGGTGACCAACATGGGGTACCGCTGCCGTGATTATGCTCCTGTCGGCGAGCTGATCCCCGGTATGGGCTACCTCGTGAGGCGGCTTCTGGAGAATACCTCAAACGAGTCGTTCCTGCGGCTGAAATTCACCACGGACACCCCAACACGCATTCTGCTGCAGTCACCCGGACAGGCGCCCGTATCCCCTGAACTGATCGGAACGACATTCCCGCCGCCTGGCAAACAGGCTCTGGAACAGCCATTCGTGAATGCACCCTGCTCGGATTTTATCCTCGAAGAGCCCCGGGAACTCTACAAGAAAGCCCTGAAAAAGGTGCAGTCAGGCCTGGGTTGGGAGGTAACGCCTCATATCAACGGCAAGCGTATAAAAAGCAAAAGTAGAGTGGCCTCCGTGAATCCCTGCAGGCCTGATGAGGTCGTTGCGCAGGTATGCTCTGCCACGAAAGAAGATGTGGCAAAGGCGCTGGACTCTGCCTGGAACGCAAAGGAACACTGGGCAAAGCTGCCGGTAGAGGAACGTTCGCTCATGCTCCTTCGCACTGCAGAACTGCTTAGAAAGAACTGGTTCGAACTGTGCGCTCTGGAGACCATGGAGGTTGGTAAATCCTGGCGGGAGGCAGACGCCGATATCGCAGAGGCGGTGGATTTCTGTGAGTACTATGCCCGCATGGCCGTTGAACTTTTTTCAGGAAAGAAACTGATGCACATCTCGGGTGAGGACAACCGTTATTTTTACCGGCCCAAGGGTGTGGGTGTGGTCATTGCCCCGTGGAATTTCCCCATGGCCATACCGGTGGGAATGACCAGTGCGGCACTGGTCGCCGGCAACCCTGTCGTGTTCAAGCCGGCAACCCAGTCCGCGAAGATAGGCGAGCGGATGTACGAGATCTTTATCGAGGCGGGCTGTCCCAAGGAAGTACTCCAGTTCATCACGGGCCCGGGGTCTGTTGTGGGGCCGCCCCTGGTGGGCTCAGCAAAGACATCTTTTATCATCTTCACCGGCTCGAAAGATGTGGGGACAGAGATTATCGAGAATGCAGCAAAACCTGTTCCCGATATGACTTCGCCAAAACGGGTCGTGGCAGAGATGGGCGGGAAGAACGCCCTGATTGTCGACGAGGATGCCGATGTCGACGAAGCTGTGGCCGGGGCGATCAAATCCGCCTTCGGGTTCCAGGGACAGAAGTGCAGCGCCATGAGCAGGCTTATCATTCACGAGGCCATCTATGACCGTTTCATGGACAGGTTCCGTGAGGCAATCGGCGATCTCCTTGTCTGTGAAGCGAGCGACCCGAATTGCGACCTCTCAGCAGTGGTGGACAAGGCATCGTATGACCGGATCAACAGGGTCATTGACGAAACCAGGAATCTCGTTGAACGGGTGACTCAGGGCAGCCTTCCTGAAGGCCTCGATCCGAAAGGGTACTACATCCCTCCAACGGTATTCGAGGGGGTTCCGAGAGATTCCACTGTTGCGGTTTCCGAGCTTTTCGGACCCGTGGTGGCTGTCTTTAAGGTGAAGACCATCGAGGAGGCTGTGGATCTTGCCAATTCAGTGCCGTACGCCCTGACCGGCGGGGCATTCAGCCGCAGACCGTACACGATCGAGTACTTGAAGAAAAATCTTGAAGTGGGCAACATCTACATCAACAGGAACATAACCGGCGCAATCGTCGGGCGCCACCCGTTCGGCGGGTATAAGCTCTCCGGTGTCGGGTCCAAGGCGGGCGGACCTGACTACCTGCTTCAGTTCGTGGACCCGGTCACTTCTGTGGAAAACACACTGCGGCGCGGCTTTGCTCCGGACTTCGATATGTGAGTACAAAGAACGCTGGCATACAGGATGGTTACAGAAAGAACAGACTTCATCATTCTTTAACGGAGCAGAAAAAGCCGCTTTTCTGAGAAAATACGGGGCACGGCACACTTTGCCGTGCCCATGTGGCTCATCAGAATTTATAGGCCAGGTCAGCCTGGTAGAGGGTTACCTCGTTCTGGTTGCTGCGTTCCAGTGCCTCATAGAGCAGGACATTCCCGCCCACGGAAAAGTTCTTGGTGATGTTGTAGTAGAGACTGATCTTGTGTCCCTTGATATCGGTAAGACTCACCCCGCTGCCGAAGGTGGCGTCTTTCAGTCCGCCGACACAGGAATCAGCTCCCACCTGAGCATAGGAATAGGCTGCTGAGATTGAGGCAATCTTTGCAGATGCACCGATTACCCAGCCCATGTTTTCCTCTTCGGGATCGAGCGTTCCTCCGAGAACACCTTCTCCCTCTTCACCTTCAGCACCGAAATTGTAGAAGGTCTGAGCATACAGTGTGAGTTTCACATCACCAACGGGTATGCCTGCTGAGCCATAGATATCACCGATCATATATGTATAATCCGGGTTCGGCCGCTCATTCCTTTCAAACACTCCGTCAAGGCTGTATAATGAGCCTGCGAGCATGATCTTGGCATCATCTGCTTTCAGGTTGGCACCCAGCTGCACGGCGTAGAGCATACCGAAATCGGTATTACTATTGCTGAGGGTGTACTGCTTGACATCATATGCTCCCAGGGTGACAAAAAATGACTTTGCCCCATACTGTGCCGTAAAGCCGGTGGGTCTCAGATCGCTGTCCCACAGCAGCCAGCTGGTCTTGAAGGGATTCTTCTGCTGGCCGGCTGTCAGTTTCAGTGCCCCGTAAGTGTGCTGTGCATACGCATAATCCAGACGGATATCGCCGGTTTCGAAGAATTCGTTTTCTCCCCAGGTATCGAATGCCCCGGTGCCCTTTTCACCACCGGTCGTCAAACCGGCTCCGATCTCCCAGTTCTCGGCGCTGTTTTTCCACAAAAGGCCTGCCCTGAACCGTGCGCGCATACGTTCCAGTACATCATCCCCTCCGGCAGCCTTGTCGCGGTCACGCCGTTCATAGCGTACACGCAGATCTCCGTTGATCTTGAGATTGTCGATTTGTTTTGAGAGTGTCAGGGTGCTTTTTTGTGCACTGAGCTCGTCGATGGTTTTCTGCTGCTGGTCTACCTGCTTCTGTAGTTCGTCAACACGTGTCATGATATCCTGCTCTGAACCAGTCGCAGCATAACCTGGAGTAGAGAGAAGAATGAATAGCCCGAGTAGAACAACAAGTGAAATACAACCTTTTTTGCCCATTAGAAGATCTCCTTTCTCGTAGAAGTTTAGGTGTGCAATACTAAACATAATAATTATTATGCGTCAATGTTCATAATAAAAAGACATAGAGAACCTGCGCATGGAAGGAATTCACGCTCAAAGGGAGCAGAATGTTGATTTCTTCCCCGGTTTCATCCTTGTGAATTCAATGTTTTCTGCTCTGCGGCCGAATAAGATGTCTATGGATGCGTTTCTGTTCCTCGTAATAGGCCCGAATAAAACGTTCAGGGTCGTCAGGCTGGTCTTCTTTGCATTGTTTGTTGGGCTGGTGCTCTCAGGCTGCGCAAAAAAAACCGTAGTGAAGCCTCCGTCAGTCCTTCCCGCCCATGTGGAGAACATGGGCTACACTGTTCAGGTCGGGGCTTTCTCGCAGATGAACAATGCAGTCAGGCTCAATGAGACCCTTGAGCGCAGGGGCCATGATGCTTATTACTTTCGCCACACCTCCGGGCTCTACAAGGTGCGTTTCGGCAATTTCTCCTCCTTCAGGCAAGCGCAGGAAGAGGCAGCCGAACTGAAACGTTTAGGGATTGTCGATGCCTATTACATTGTCCCGCCGGGATCCTATCAGGCGGCAAGAGGTGGTAAGGGTGGGACGCTCCGTGACGAGATCGTCCGGACAGCCCGCAACTATAAAGGAATCCCCTACCGATGGGGAGGTACATCTGCCAAGACCGGTTTTGACTGCAGCGGGCTCGCTATGGCTGTCTACCAGCTCAACGGGCTCAACCTGCCCAGAACCTCAAGGCAGCAGTTCAAGGCCGGCAGGCCCATTGCCAGGCACCAGCTGAGGAAGGGCGATCTGGTCTTCTTTGCCACGGGAAAGACCCGCAGGGTGACCCATGTCGGCATATACACGGGCCGGGGATATTTCATTCACGCACCGGGCAAGGGCAAGAAGATTCGCACCGACAAGCTTACAGACAGCTATTACCTGGGCAACTACGCAGGTGCGAGGACCTACCTGTAGGATATTCAGGGATTACCCGGCAGGCGCTGCCTGATTATTGATTTTCCTGATATGGAGCACGGTATTCTGCCGGTTCGTTCCCGGGTGCCATGATCCCTCTTCGTTCCAGGAGCGACCCCTCGAGCCGGTACAGTTCAATGAGTGCCTTGAGGTAATTGATGGTGGCCCGGATCTGGGCGATACGGCTCGAGAGGAGATCGCGCTGGGCTTGTGCCACGAGGAGTGATGTGGATTTGCCGACGCGGAACTTTTCCCTCTCGATGCGTGCCTTTTCCTCCTGCAGCGCCATGGTTGCCGAGGTTGCCGAAATCTGTTCCTTTGCCCGGTTTACCTCTATATAGGCGGAGCGGACATCCACCTGGACCAGCTGGTCGAGGTTCTTGAGTGATTCTTCCGCCTGGGAGCGGTTGATAAGTGATGCATGGTACTGGGCGCGGGCCTGCCTGTTCACGGGAGGGAACTGCAGGGAAAGCCCTGCGCCTATGTCATAGGAGTCCCCATCCATATCCCGCAAAGAACGGCTGAAGGAATCCGCATATCCTGTTTTGCCCATATCGATGAAGAAGTCCATCTTGGGCAGGAGGCCGTTTATCGTCTTCACGATCTGAAGATCCCCCTGTATGACCTGCAACCTGGCCTGATTGAGGTCGGGTCTCATTTTCATGGCAATCTCTACGTGAGAGTCGACTTCATCAAGAGTCACGTTGGGGATTGCAGGCTCATGAAGGAGCACGATCTCGCGCTGCCACCACTTTGAATCAGGGGGATTCAACAGTCGCAAAAGCTCGAGACGGGTTTTGTCCAGGTTGCTCCGGGCATTGATCAGGCCTTCGCGCTGCAGTGCAATCTCGGCCTGGGCAGCGGCAAGCTCCGATTCCGCCAGATACCCGATTTTTATCATTTCCTGCGCTTCGTCTTTCTGCTGCTGCGCCAGTTTCAGGGATTCAAGGAAGATCTCGATCTGACGCTGAGCAAGGGCATACTCCCAATAGGTCTCTTCCACCTGCGCCACCAGGGCCTCGGCAAAGCCGCGCAGTTCATAGAGCGATATGTTCGTGTCGAGACGTGCCTGCCGGAGACCGGCAAGGTTGTAGCCGAGACCCGCACCCTGGAGCAGGGCCTGGGTAACGCTCAGCCCGAGCCGGGATTCATAGAGGTGGTCGCTGTACAAGTCGGACCAGGTCTCCTGGTTTGATACCCCGATGCCGATTTCGGTCCCGCTCGGCAGGTACTGGGAAATGCCGAGCCCTGTGTTTATTTCGCTCTCCACGCCCTTTCCTGAAGGTCTCAGGTCATGGTCGGTCCTTTCCCTCAGACGTGAATACCCGCCTGTCACGATGGGATCGAATTCTGAGCGTGCCTCTTCCTCTGCAGCCCGATTGAGCTCGGGATTATATTTTTCCACCTTCAGTGCCCTGTTGTTTTCCAGTGCCAGGAGGATGGCAGCCTGCACGGTAATCTGCAGCGGACCTTCATCTTTGATAGGGGGGACATCTTTTTGTTGGAGCATGCCCTCCTGTTTCGAGGGTGCCGGCTGGGGCCCGATATAGTCTTTTGGTAGTTCAGCCGGTGCGGATGCACAGGAAAAAAAGGCAAAACACCCCATGAGAAACAGGCCGTGTACCAGAATATTTCTGAGAAAATCTTTATCTGTCATATCTTAAACAGTGTCCTCCATGGAAGATGTGTCTGAGGATTTCCTCCGCACCAACCGGGTATCGAACAACAGATAGACCGTGGGGATGATGACCAGGGTAATGAGCGTCGAACTGATCAACCCTCCAATGACTGCACGGGCAAGGGGTGCCTGGACCTCTCCCCCCTCGCCAAGTCCGATTGCCAGGGGCACCATGGCCAGAATCGTTGTCATGGCGGTCATGAGTATCGGCCTCAGACGCCGCCTGCCTGCTTCTTCTATGGCATCACGCAATGCCATCCCGTCCCGCCTCCTCAGCAGATTGATATGATCCACCAGCAGGATAGCGTTGTTCACCACGATCCCCCCGAGCATGATACAGCCGATATAGGACTGAACGTTAAAGGTGGTACTTGTGATAAACAGCATCAGGATGACCCCGATGGCGGCAAAGGGGACCGAGAACATGACCACCAGGGGATACCGGATGGATTCATACAGGGATGCCATGACCATATAAACCAGGAGCACGGCAAGGATGAGGCTCAGCAGGAGTTCCCTGAAGGCCTTTTCCTGTTCCTCGTAGTCGCCGCTGAAGACAATGCTGAAGTTCCGTGGTATTGCCACTTCCCTGAGTTTGTCACGGATATCGCTCAGGATGGACCCCATATCACGCCCGCTGATATTGGCCGAGACTGTCACGATCCGTTCCTGATCTTTTCGCTCGATGCGGACCGGGCCGGTCTTAGGCTGGATGCTGACCACGTTTCTCAGCACCACGGGCTCCCCTTCGGCGCCGGTTAGAGTGAGGTCGAGGATTTCACGGACAGGCATCTTGTCGGCATCCTTGATCTTGACACGGATGTCGTATTCATCGCCGCCTTCCCGGTAACTGCCGGCCGTGGTTCCGGACAGAACGGTCTGGAGCATGTCGGCGATACCGGAGACCGTCAGTTTCATGTCGGACGCCTTTGCCCTGTCCACAAACACAAGTTCTTCAGGGCTTCCTGATTCCCTGCTCAGCTGGGCATCTGTCACCCCGTCAACACTCTCGACGATCTGTTTCACCCGCTGGGCAAGAACATCTGCCGTCTCCAGGTCATACCCCCGGATCTCGAGCTGCACCTTTTCCGTATCACCGCCGCTGAATATCCGAAGGATGAACAGCCCCTGACCGGCACGGGTTCGTATAATCACCCCGGGGATTCCCATCAGCTTTTCTCGAAGATCAGCGGCGATCTGCTCGCTGGAGCGCAGTCTCTCAGCCCTGGGCTTCAGGGCGATCTGCATTCTGCCCGTGTGAGATCCGCGGGAGCGTCCGCCTGATCCGCCGATACTCGTGACTATGTTTTTTGCCTCAGGGACTTCCCTGCTTACGATGGCCTCGATCTGTTTGAATTTTTCCCCGAGGATCTCAAGGCGGGTGCCCACTTCCATCTCCGCATTCACCCGGACTTCGCCTTCGTCTGTCGTGGGCATGAATTCCACACCCACCAGCGGTATCAGCGCCAGGCTTGCTGCGAGGATCAAAACCGTAGCTGCAATGACCGTCCCTGCATGATTGAGACAGAGGTGGAGCAGGCGCTTGTATCCGTCCTCCATGCTTGTAAAGAAACGGACACTTAAGGTGTAGATCCTGTTGAGTAATGGTTTTCCCGAAGCAGGACCCCGCAGATGAAGCAGCCGGGCGGTCATCATGGGAACAAGGGTGAGGGCAACCAGGAGCGCACATAGAAGGGCGAAACTGACCACAAAGGCAAGTTGTTTGAACATTACGCCGGACATGCCGCGGATGAAGACCAGGGGAAGAAAGACCGCCAGTGTCGTAAGCGTACTGGCAATGATGGCGGAGGTCACCTCGGAGGTGCCTGTCAGGGTGGCCTTTTCAGGTGCCTGTCCTGATTCCCGCAGGCGATAGATGTTTTCCAGCACTACGATGGCATTGTCCACCAGCATGCCGAGACCCAGGGCCAGACCGCCTAGTGTCATGATGTTGAGCGTCAGTCCCCCGAAGTACATCAGGGCAAAGGTGGCAATGATGGAGATGGGGATGGCGGTTGCGATGATGAGCGTAGAGACGACATTGCGCAGGAAAAAGAGCAGGACGAGTACGGCCAGGATGCCCCCGTAAAGAGCCATGGAACCGACGTTGGTAATGGAATTGCGTATGTAATCCGATGTGTCGATGATGGGTGTCAGGGTAATCTGTGGGATATCCCGGTTGATCTTCTCAGCCTCTTCAAGCGTCAGCCTGGCCACCTCAACGGTGTTCATTCCCGATTGCTTCCGTACACCCAGGCGGACTCCGGGTTTGCCGTTCACAAAGATCAGGCGCGAGATCTTCTTCCATGTGTCATCGATCCGTGCGATGTCATGAAGCTTGATCGGTGCGCCTTCCCTGATGGCTACCACGGTCTCACTGAGCTGATCCAGGCTGGTATATTCACCCAGGGTGCGCATGGTAATCTCGAAATCTCCCCGGTCGATGGTCCCTGCGGGCAGCGTCACATTACCCTCTTGTATCCTGGAGAGGATCTGGTCAAGGGGCAGCCCCATGGCCTTGATCTTGCCGGCATCGAGATTGACCTGCACCTCGCGTTCATAACCGCCCCACACATCAAGGGATGCCACACCGGGGATCCGTTCGAAACGGTACTTGATCTGATCGTCGATGACTTTGCGCATCTGCAGGGGGCTGAGATTGCTGGAAGCCCCGAAAATCAGAATGGGGAAGTTGGCGAGATCAAACTTGTACAGCGTGGGCCTGTCGGCATCATCGGGCAGTCGTGAGATGATGCGGTCCAGCCGGTCACGCATATCATTGGAGGCCGTATCGAGGTCTGTCCCCCATGAAAAGGAGACGCGAACATCGCTGGACCCCTCCGAAGAGGTGGAATAGACGTTTTCAACACCGGGAACGGCACTCATCGCCTCCTCGATGGGGCGGGTAACCAGTTCCTCAACTTCTTCCGGGCTTGCATCCTCGTAATTGGTACGAACCGTCAATGTAGGGTAGGTGATGTCGGGCATCAGATCTATGGGAAGGCGGATGAGAGAAACACTCCCCAGGACTATGACGATAAGGATCACCATGATGGTGAATATAGGCCGGTGGACAGCGAATCGAGAGAGATTCATACCCTAGTACCCCTGATCAGGGAGCGGTTCCTTGTTTCGGATGTTCCTCCCCCTGCGTGCTCCCGGCAGGGGAATCCATAGTTGCTTCCGGCAGGGTGATCCCGGCGCCGTCATCCAGGAGGTGCTGCCCTACGACAACCACATCGCCGGAAACCGCCGGAGTGATAATTTCCGCCATATCCCCGCTGATGATGCCTGTTTCAACCGGTACAAGTCTGACTCGCATGGTCTGCCTGTCCGCCAGAAAAATGTTTGTGGTCCCACCTCGTTTGATCAGCGAGTTCACGGGAACGAGAGTTGCATCGTCGTGCCGGTCATACTCTATCTCCACCCGTACGAACATGCCTGGTTTGAGGACATTCTCGGGATTGGAGATGATAATCTCGACCCTCGCCTGACGGGCGGCTTCCTTCAGGATCGGGGCAATACGTTCGATAGTGCCTGTAAATTTCCTGTCAGGATATGCATCGGTGGTGATAACGGCTGTCTGCCCCGGGCGGACCCTCGGGTAGTCGCGTTCGATAACATGGATCACGGCTTTGAGCCTGTGGATGTCGATGATCGAGACAATGGGGGTGTTGGCCGGCAGCATGGCGCCCTCATCCACAAACCGTTCACCCACAAGTCTCGTGGCCCCGCCGTTTTGCCAGAAGGCCCTGATACGCGTATAGTCGAGACGGACCTGGGCTGTCTTCAGCTCTGCCTCTTTTTGCGCAACCTGGGCAAGGACAACCTTCTGTTTGGCAAGCGCAGCCTTGAACTGGGCCTCGGAGGTATCGAGCACTGATTCGGAAACGATCTTCTTTTCCCTCAGCGTCTTGGCCCGTTCAAATTCACGTTGTTTCAGGTCGAGTTCGCTGCGGTTCTCCTCTATGTTTGCCCGTGCCACATCCAGTTCGGCCTTTGCCTGGTCCACCTGCTGAACGAATTCATCATCATCCAAGGCGGCGATCAGCTGGCCCTGGGTAACCTCGTCACCTATGTCTACCAGAATCTTTTCCAGTTTGCCTGCTATCTTGGGGGCAACAATGAACTGCGATTCGGGCAGGAGCGTGCCGGTATAGATTCCCACCTCCCGGATCGTTGTCTTTGTGACGGGTGTCACCTCGACCGCAACAGGCAGGGTCTGCCTCTGCGGTAAGAGGTTCGTAGGCTGAAGGTTTTTCTGATACAACTGCCAGACGATCAATGCCGCCACAGCGATAATGACACCAACAATCAATTTTTTCTTCATGCTGATATTCTCATCCGTAGTGTTACCATATTTTATTCAGAAATGCAGTGTCGTGAAATGTATGTTTAAGCTATATTCCAGCAGGCAGCAAATACAATTTTGAGCTGCCTGGATTCCGGTAAGATTCTAAAATACCACATCCTGGCTCAATAGGGAATGGAACATGGGATGCGGGGCTGCATTTGATTCGTCAATCACGAGACTTATTATATCCAGTGTGCGGCACAATGAAGGAGGGAAACTATGAAACTGTTTGCATTCACTCTCTTGGTATCTACAGCCCTGTGTGTGTATCCGGCCTTTGCGCAGGAGCTTTTTGAAACAGACATTCTTGAAACTTCTGCCGGTGATCTCGAGATCACGTTCATCGGTCATGGAACGCTCATGTTCGAGATCGGAGGGAAAATCATCCACATCGACCCCTATGGCAAACTGGCTGATTACAAAACCCTGCCCAAGGCCGATATGATTTTCCTGACGCACCATCATGGCGATCATCTCGACATGGACGCCCTGCAGCAGGTGCGTACCGACAAGACGGTGGTCGTGCTCACTCAGATGTGTGCGGTAAAGGTGGATGGGGGTATCATCATGAAAAATGGCGATACTGCAACAATCGAGGGGATCAAGATCGTTGCAGTTCCTGCATACAATCTTGTGCACAAGCGGGATAACGGACAGTTTTTCCACCCGAGGGGAGAGGGAAACGGGTATATACTGAGCTTTGGCGACAAACAGGTCTATGTAGCCGGGGATACGGAAAATATCCCGGAGATGAAGGCCCTGAAACAGATCGACTGCGCGTTCCTGCCCATGAACCTCCCGTATACCATGACCCCGGAGATGGTCGCTGATGCAGCAAGGGCGTTCAGACCGAAGGTGCTCTATCCCTACCATTACGGGGACACGGACCCATACGAGCTTACCGGATTGCTCGAAGACACCCCTGACATTGAAGTGCGCATCCGCAAGATGAAGTGACCGATTGTTTCAGAGGGGGCTCGCTCACAACACGCCTGAGTGCATAGTCCGGCCGGATCTTCCTGCTCCGGCACATACAAGGCCCTGAAAATGTATCCGCGCCATGGACACAGTATCAAACTGTGTTCCTGCTGTAAGACTGCCCGGAGCTGGTTTTGAAGGGTTGAATGAAAAAAATAGACAGTAGCTGTCATTAGGCCTTGATTTTTTATTATCTTTGCTGTAAGCGTTTCTATACATAAGAACATGGGGCATGGGCATGGTTGTAATATTCGATACGGATTTTTACTGGTGTATGTAATTCCGGATTGAAACACGTGGGGCTGTTCCCCCGTCTGTGGTCTCATCTTTCAGATGAAACAAAGCCGGGGCTATTCATCAAAGTCTGAGCCAAGGAAATCACCAACTTCATCACGTGGATACAGTAAGGAAAGGTCCATGCCCTTTTCGTCTTGCCCCGCAAGAACCAGCGATAGGCTGAAGTGAAGACGGATTGAATGATGTAAGGAGGATTCAAGATATGAAAAAACAAGTATGCGGTGGTATCGCACTGGTGATACTGGTATTTTTCCTGTTACTGCCCGGAGGGCCGCTCCTGGCTTCAAAACCCATAAAACTGTCCTATGCCAATTTCCCGCCGGCGCAGACGTTTCCCTGTGTTCAGATGGAGCACTGGAAGCAGGAAGTGGAAAAAAGGACAGACGGCAGGCTTGTCATCCAGACGTTTCCCGGAGGAACGCTCCTGGGGGCAAAAAACATGTTTGACGGTATCGTGATGGGGCAGGCCGATATCGGATGTTTTGCCATGTCGTATCATCCGGGGCGGTTTCCTCTGGCCGAAGCGGTGGATCTGCCGCTTGGATGGCCCAATGCCGTCGTGGCAAGCCTTACCCTCCTTGACCTCTGCAACAAGTACCAACCCGAGTCTTTTGAGAAGGTCAAGGTGCTCACCATGTTCACCTGCCCCCCGGCCAATATCATGTCCATCAATCCGGTCCGCAGCCTTGCCGATCTGAAGGGCATGGAAATCCGTGCTGCAGGTACGGGGGTGAAGATCTTTGAACTGCTGGGCGCAAGCCCCATCGGCATGCCCCAATCGGATGTGCCCGATGCCCTGCATAAAAAGGTGATCAAGGGTATGGCCTCGTCCCTGGAGGTCATGAAAGACTTCAACTATGCGGAATACTGCCGCTATATCACCATGACCAATCTGCAGGTGGTCTCCTTCGCCGTGGTTATGAACCGCTCCAGCTGGGACGCACTGCCGGATGATATAAAGGCCGTGCTCGAAGGTATGAGCGCAGAGCAGGCGGAGTGGACAGGCCGGTATGTGGATGAGCATGTGAACCAGTCCGTTGCATGGTCGAAAGATACGTATCAGGTGGAGGTGATCACGCTGGCCGACGAAGAACGTTTAAAAATGGATGAACTTCTGAAACCCCTTGTAGATGATTATATCAGCCGAACCCAAGGAAAGGTTCCCTCCGAAGATATTATCAGGGATATCAGGTCGTTGAAGGCCAAATACAGCGGCGATCTGGTGGGACAAAGCAAATAATGCCTTCCCGGGTGTGAACCATGACTGCACATCTTGAAAAGCTGAGCCTTTTGCTCAACCGATCCCTGATGGCCATCGCTGGTGTTATTCTTGTGGGAATGATGACGATTGCCTGCGCAAATGTAATAATGCGCTCATTCTGCTTCCCCTTAAAGGGTACTTTTGAGCTTATGGGTTTCTTCGGTTCGATCATCGCGGCCTTTGCCCTGGGCAAGACCCAGATCAGCCAGGAGCACATCGCCGTTGATGTTCTGATCCGCATGTTTCCGCAGAAGCTCAAGTTGGTGGCCGGCAGTATAAACTGCCTGATAGGCATTATGTTTTTTGTTGTGGCGGGATGGCAGACAGCCAGGTGGGGGATCAATCTTCAAGACGTGGGTGAAGTGTCCGAGACCCTGCGCATCATCTACTATCCTTTTGTCTACTGCGTCTCTTTAGGATGCATGATCATTGCCCTGGTTTTCCTGGTGGACATGCTCAAACTGGCAACTTCGCAAAAGAGGACGGATTTATGAGCCTGACGGTCATGGGTGTGGCAGGGATACTCTTTCTGCTCTTTGTCATGCTTTTTGTAGGGATGCCCGTGGGTATTGCAATGGGACTGGTGGGGTTCTGCGGGATATGCCTCGTGGTCTCGGTCAATGCCGCCCTTGGCATGATCGGGAGCGAATTGTGGAACACCTTCTCCTCGTACAGTCTTACCATGGTGCCGCTCTTTGTCTTCATGGGAGAGATCTGCTACTACTCAGGGCTCAACCGCAGGCTGTACAAGGCGACCCACACACTGACAGGTCATATCCGAGGAAGCCTCGCCGTGGCATCTGTCATGGCATGCGCGGGATTTGCGGCCATCTGCGGATCCAACACGGCCACTGCCGCCACCATGACCGCCGTAGCCCTGCCGGAGATGAAGAAATACAAGTACGATCCGGCACTGTCAGTGGGTTCCATCGCCTGCGGTTCCACCCTTGGAGTGGTGATTCCTCCCTCTACGGTGCTGATCATTATCGGGCTGTATACCGGCATATCCATCAGCAAGCTGTTTTACGGCGGGATTCTTGCCGGACTTGTTCTTGCCGGCTCTTTCCTCCTGACTGTTGTTGTACTGTGCCGCATGAACGCTCACTGGAGTCCTTTGGGTGAGCGCAGGGCCATCCTGGAAAAAGTCCGGGTTCTCCCATACTTTTTTGAAGCACTGCTGTTGTTTGCTCTGGTCATGGGCGGCCTCTACGCCGGTATTTTCACCCCGACAGAGGCCGGTGCCGTAGGCTCTCTGTGCGCACTCGGCATAAGTGTTCTGGGACGGCGGCTTTCCTGGCAGGGATTTGTATCGGCAGTAACCGACACCCTGCAGATATCATGCATGGTCTTTGTCATTATTGCGGGAGCAGTCATGTTCTCCCGCTTTCTAGCAGTGACCAGGATCCCGTTCGACCTTGCGGACTGGGTTGTGACACTCAATGTTGCTCCGGTGGTCGTTCTCTCGGTGATATTTATCCTGTATGTCATCGGCGGGGCACTCATGGATGCCCTTGCACTTTTGCTGGTGACGATCCCGATCTTTTTCCCCGTGGCTGTCAAGCTGGGGTATGATCCTGTCTGGTTCGGGGTGATGATTACGGTGATAACGACCCTGGGTGCGGTTACCCCTCCGGTGGGAGCAACCACCTATGTCGTGGCCGGCATGGCAAAAGATATCGGCCTGACCACGGTCTTTCGCGGGGTCATGTATTTCCTCCCGGCGTACATCCTGGCCATAATCCTGTTGATGGTCTTCCCGGAGATCATTACGTTTCTGCCGGGACATATCAGGTGAGACGCCGGGGGGGGTATCGCTTAGGCAATCACGGGTGCCGATAAGGACCCTTGTTGGATAATGGCCATGCCGGTCCCTATGGCATGGCCATTATATGGATCCAAGAACGGGCCCTGCAAGACGTTTTCGACCTCAGTCTACCCCATAATCCTTCCCATAGGTCTGCGTGACATAGTCGATATCCTTGTCCCCCCTGCCGGAGAGATTGACAAGGATGGTCTTATTCTTTTCCAGCTCTGCGGCCAGCTTCATGGCAAAGGCCACTGCATGGGAGCTTTCCAGGGCGGGGATGATGCCTTCGACCCGGGACAGCTCAAAGAATGCATCGATGGCCTCGTGATCGTTTGCCGTGACGTAGTTGACCCGGCCGAGATCCTTGAGGAGGCTGTGCTGGGGGCCGACGCCGGGATAATCGAGTCCGCTGGCCACTGAATACACCTTGAGAGGGTCACCCTTCTCGTCCTGCAGCAGGTATGACTTGAATCCGTGGAGTACACCCGGTTTGCCCAGGGTGAGCGTTGCCGCATGTTCGCCGTCCTTGAGGCTCAGCCCCGAGGGTTCGACACCGTAGATCTTGACTGCCTCGTCTTGTAAGAAGGCGGTGAAAAGCCCAATGGCGTTCGAGCCGCCGCCCACGCAGGCCACAAGGTTGTCCGGAGACGAACCGGTCATCTCACTGAACTGGGCGCGTGCTTCTCTGCCCACGACACTCTGAAAATCCCGCACCATCATGGGGAAGGGGTGAGGCCCTACCACCGAGCCGATTGCATAGAACTGGGAAACAGGGTCACCGAGGTATGCCTCGAATGCCTCGTCAACCGCATCCTTCAATGTCTTCGTGCCGCGGGTAACTGCAATGACCCGTGCCCCCAGGATCTTCATCCTGATGACATTGGGCCGTTCCTTTGCAATATCCACCTCGCCCATGTAGATATCGCACTTGAGGCCCACGAGTGCGGCTGCCGTTGCCAGGGCCACTCCATGCTGGCCGGCCCCTGTCTCTGCAATGAGTGTCATCTTGCCCATCTTCCTGGCAAGCAGTGCCTGACCGAGGCAGTGATTGATCTTGTGTGCCCCGGTGTGGTTGAGGTCTTCCCGTTTCAGATAGATCTGCGCCCCGCCGATCTTGTCTGAGAGGTTTTTTGCATGGAAGAGGGGGCTTGGGCGCCCCACGTAATGTTGGTAGAGTGAATGAAGCTCTGCGAGAAATCCTTCGTCATCCCTGATTGTAAGATATGCACTGGTGATTTCATCGAGTACCTCTTCAAGCTGCGGCGGTACAAAGGTTCCGCCGTAAGGCCCGAAATACCCGTGTTCGTCGGGGAGCTGGTACGATTTCAGATCTTTTTTCATGATAGTCTTTTCCTCCGTAATATATATCGAACAGTTGTTATAGCAGGATTTCGCCAAGGCGCCGGAGACTCGGGAAACAGGATCATAAGTTCCTGGTGCAGATTCCTGGCTGTTCCTGGTTTCTGTTGGCAGAAACAATTAGATGAAAACGTCCGCTGTGTCAATTGATTCTTGGATAAAAAGTCCGAAGGATTGCACAGCAATTTCCTGCTTGACCTGAGTGTCCGGTATGTATAGTATAAAGCTTAAAGTACAACTTTAAACTTCATGGAGGAGCTCTCATGCTGCTGGACCCAATAGAGATTGGAGGGATTAACATACGAAACAGGATTGTCATGCCTGCAATGCATCTCAATTACACCCCTGAGTGCGAGGTGACCGATCAGCTCGTGAGCTTTTATGAGGAGAGGGCACGGGGAGGGGCCGGTCTGATCGTTATCGGGGGATGCAGGATAGATGAATACAGCGGGGCTTACGGCATGATCGGCCTTGATGATGACAGGTACGTTCCCGGCCTGAAACGGCTGACTGACGCCGCGCATAAACACGGCGCCCGCATCTCTGCCCAGCTGTATCATGCGGGCCGCTATGTCCATACGTTTTTCATCGGCGGCAAACAGGCCATTGCCCCGTCAGCAGTCACATCCAGGTTTACCCGTGAAGAGCCGCGTGAGATGACAAGAGAGGATATTGCGACAACCGTTGAGAATTTTGCCCGGGCAGCCGTCAGGGCACACAAAGCAGGCTTTGACGGTGTCGAGATCCTCTGCAATACCGGGTACCTGCTCAATCAGTTTTTATCCTCCATCACCAACAGGAGAGAAGATGAATACGGCGGAGACTTGTCCGGCAGGATGAGATTCCCCCTTGAAGTTGTCGAGGCAGTCAAGGCTGTGGCTGAGAATACCTTTATGGTGCAGATGCGGCTGGGCGGCAATGATTTCATGCCGGACGGCAATACCCTGACAGAGACCAGGATATTTGCCCGGGAGCTTGAAAATCGAGGGATCGATGCCTTCAGCATCACTGGGGGGTGGCATGAGACACGGGTTCCACAACTGCCCATGGAGGTGCCCCGGGGCTGCTATGTGTACCTGGCGCGGGCAGTCAAAGAAGTGGTGGACAAGCCCGTGATCGCCTGTAACAGGATCAATGACCCTGCCCTGGCTGAAAGGATCCTTCGTGAAGGGAGCGCTGACATGGTCGGTCTGGCGCGGGGCCTGCTTGCCGATCCCGATCTTCCGCTGAAACTGAGCCGGCACAGGTCTGATGAAGTCATGCCCTGCATCGGCTGCAATCAGGGATGTTTTGACCATATCTTTGCCCTGGAAGGGGTTGCGTGCATGGTGAACCCGCGGGCAGGCCGCGAAGGAGAGATCCCGCATGATCTGCACTCCGGCACGCCCAGGAACGTGCTCGTGATCGGTGGCGGGCCGGCAGGGCTGAGTGCCGCTGCAACAGCAGCCGGTCTCGGCCATGAGGTCACACTCTATGAGAAATCGGATGTCCTGGGCGGGCAGCTCAATCTTGCCGGAGCACTTGATGAGCGGGCAGAGTTCCTTGCGCTCAAGGATGCCCTGCTGGATAAGGCCAGGAGAAACGGCGTCAGGATACATGCCGGGATACAGGCAGATGAGAGACTGATTGAAAGCTTAGAGCCTGCTGCCGTAATTCTGGCAACTGGAGGCAAGCCCGTCACCCCGAATATTCCCGGCATTGACGGAGCGAATGTAGTCCAGGCATGGGATGTGCTGGCCGGCAGGGCCGCTGTAGGTGAGAACGTGGTGATCATCGGCGGCGGTGCAGTTGGGATTGAAACAGGGGTCTATTGTGCAAAGATCGGCACCCTCGAACCTCATTGCCTGCATTTTCTCTTCCTGAATCAGGCCGAGGACACGGAGAAGCTGCGGGATTTGTGCACCAGGGGCATCAAGAAAGTTACCATCATCGAGATGCTGCCCAGGCTTGGCAAGGACATCGGAATGTCAACGCGCTGGGTGGAACTGAAGATGCTGAAGCTCTACGGCGTGAAAACCATGACAGACAGCATTGTAACCGAGATCACACCTGATGGAGTTATTGTGGACCGGCAGGGTGTAAAGGAGTCTGTCTCCTGCGACACGGTTGTGGTTGCAGTGGGAACGTCGCCCGTGAACCCTCTGGAACAAGTGATCCGCAATACAGTGCGTCAGCTGTTTGTTGTGGGGGATGCCAAGAGTCCCCGCAAGGCATATGAAGCCATCAGAGAGGGATATGAAGCGGCAGTCAATATATCGTAGGTTGCCAAAGGCGGCCTTTTCAATCGCCATGGAGCTTACTTACCAGCGCATGATCGCAATGGGGATCACCATGGCCGCTTCTGATGCGACCCCGATACTGCCGTGACTCTTATCCGCGTTTCCCTTGGAGACGGTTACAAAAAAGCCTATTGTGGCAAGCGTGGTGAGCACAGCATGCATATTGTACCTGGTGATGCCCCTGGAAAGATCAATGTACCCCCCGTACTTGACGGCACCGGTGCCCCATGTGAGGCCTGCAAGGCCGGCTGTTGTGAAGCCGGCAGCCTTGTGAAAGCTCTCGCTGGAACTTGAGACGCCTGCAGCAAGGCCTGCGAGTGCCGTTGCATATCCGAGGTATCTGTGGGTCCGGCTCAGTCCCCAATGGCTCATCCGTGACGGCCGTTCTGTCCCAGGTGTCTTTGTATCGGGCGATTGGAGAGTCAAAAGATTTCTCTCATACAGGCAGTCTGGCCGGTATATGCTCAAATCAGCTTGACCGGCCATTGCGGCTGCCGGAAGAAATACCATCAGGATTGTAGAGATAACCGGCCGTAGAATTGTCCTTCTCATAACCGGACCTCCTTTCTACCACCATGCACCTTCCGGATATTCCTGCATGCTGTTGATGAATCAGGCTCGGGGAGATGTTGTGCAACTCAGGTGCCGGGGTGTAAATCCGGGACAGGTACAATAATAACGTGGCCTCCGGTCAATACAATCCTGTCGGCATGTATCTTCTGCATGGGTCTTAATGGTTCCTGCTGTTGGTATACAATCAGGGAAAGGTCTCAATATCGACACTGCGTGTATCATGGAAGTGATTGCAGGTTTTTTTATAATATTATCAATATACTATATTTTGCCGGAAATGGCATGGCACTTGCTGTGCATCAGGTGGGGATACATGCGGATGGAGGTGTATCAATGAACCGTCTGCACATTCAATTCCCTGAAAAAATGATAAGGAGACAAGTATGGACCTGGGACTTAGGGGAAAGGGAGTCGTTGTAACCGGTGCCAGCAAAGGTATTGGACGCGCAATCGCGCTGGAATTCGCCCATGAGGGTGCGAATGTGGCCATCTGTGCACGGGGGGAGCAATCGCTCATGAATACCCGTACCGAGCTTGAAGCCACAGGCGTCAAGGTGTTTGCCGCAACGTGTGATGTGGCAGATGCGCAATCACTGGCAGCGTTTCTGGATGACGCACATGCAGCACTGGGAAGTGTAGATGTCCTGGTAAACAACACCTCGGGCTTCGGCATCTCGGACGACGAAGCAGGGTGGCAGAAAACGTGTTCCGTGGACATTATGGGGACAGTCAGGGCCACGAAGAAGGTGATACCATGGATGGAAGCACAGGGCGGGGGAGTCATCATATACACATCGTCCATTTCGGGGATGGAAGCAGGTTCTCCGCCTGCCTATGCCGCTGCAAAGGCAGCGGTGATAAGCTATTCAAAAACACTGGCTGCCAGCCTTGCACCCAAAGGGATAAGGGTGAACAACATTGCCCCGGGGTCCATTGAATTCCCTGGAGGGATGTGGGCCCAGATCAAAGAGCATGTGCCCGATATGTACAACAGGGTGGTTGGAACGATCCCGTTCGGCAGGCTGGGAACTCCTGAGGAAGTAGCCGCTGCCGTGGTGTTCCTGGCATCATCTCGTGCCAGCTGGATCTCGGGCGTAACTCTGCCGGTCGATGGGGTGCAGCACAAAGGAAACTTCTAAAGAGATATATTCCCATTCAAACTCTTAAGCGGTCGTCCCCGGGTTTCGAGCACTGGTGGAGGACCGCTTAACCCCCCCTCAAAGAATCAGAAACGCTTAGTATTCGGCTGCCGCCTTTTTGTAAAGCAGTTGTGTTGGAGACTCTCCGACTCGATCATCCCTGCGCAAAAACAAGACATCTTACTCATTAAGGAGTGGCTGAAGGGGCATGATTGAAAGGCAGCAAACTGCAGTCATGCATATCTTGAGGACTGCGCATACTGCCCCTACAATATAAAATATCGGTTGCCATATCCTGTGATGAAGAATATGAACCGGTGGTGCGGCAGCTTGATATGAACAGCACAGAGAACATGATGAGCATGAATGGACCGGAGCTCAAATAAGGAGAAAACCTGAGATGTTTACGATCAGCCCTGAAGCCAGAGAGTATATAAAAAAGAAGGGTGGGGTGATGACTGTCTATATGGAGAGCCACCACTCCGCCGGCGGGTGATGCGCTTCGCGGAATGTCACCACCCGCACCCCTGCGGTCCGCATGGGGAAACCATTCGAGAACATGAACAATCGGTTTGCCGAGCATGATGTTGACGGCATCACCATCCTGGCTTCAAGCGACGTTGTTCCGGACCGGCCCGACGGTGTCATAAGGATAGGTCTGGAAAAGTTTCTGCTGGCGCGTGAAATAACGGTGAGCGGAGCACAGATCAGCGTGCAGACGTCCTGAGGAGAACAACCCTACCTCGACAATCTGCACGTTCGTGCAGTACCTGGGCACGGCTGTTGTTTATCAGTTGGAAGAACTGCTGTGCCGGTGTCCGCCAAACGTATCCCCGTATTTCCGTGCATAGTATGCAAGGCGGTCTTCAGGGGTTGAGCCTTTGTGGGCTTTTGCTTTATGGACCTTTGCGGGAGCCTTCTCGGGTCGTTTCTTGGGACGCTTCGGGCGATCCGTTTTCTTGTGAGACGCATGCCGTGCGTGCATTGGTCTTCCCGACAGTCTCTTTGCATCGTACTGCAGGCGAAATCTCATGCCCGCGCTCTTATCCTCGGCAAAGAGGTCGTCATCAGCCCACTGAACAGGTATCTTCTGCTGGGTGAATTTCTCAATCGCCTCCAGGCCATAGGCAAATTCTTCACAGGCGAGTGTAATTGCCTTGCCAGACTTGCCTGCCCGGGCAGTCCGTCCGATTCTGTGCACGTAGTCTTCACAGTCTTCAGGGACATCATAGTTGATTACCAGTTCGAGATCGTCCACATGGAGTCCTCGTGCCGCAACATTGGTGGCAACGAGGAAACGGATATTCTCAGACTTGATATCCTCGATGACCTGCAGACGTTTTTTCTGGGGGAGATCGCCGATGATATAGTTGGCGTCATAGCCGTTCGCCATCAACCGGTGGGCAACTTCAAATGCTGCCTGCTTGGTGTTTGTGAAGATCAGGGCGTTTCTTGGCTGCTCCTTGTTCAGGATTCCCAGCAGCAGGTTTATCTTCTCATCGAGACTAACGTGGTAGAGCACCTGAGAAACGTTCTCCACGGTGACCTGCTCCGGAGCTATCTCTATCTCAACCGGATTGTTCATGTACTCCCAGGCAAGCTCTCTGGCCCGGTAGCTCAGCGTTGCGCTGAAGAGCATGGTGAGCCGCTTGGAATAGCTGGGCATCCGGCGCAGCAGCTTGCGCAGGTCCGGCAGAAAGCCCATATCTAATAGCCGGTCCGCTTCGTCGATCACCAGGTAGGTTGCCCTGGACAGATCGAGCTTGCCCGACGCACTGAGATCCAGGAGCCTTCCCGGCGTACCGATCATGATATCCACTCCCTGTTTCAGGAGCTGTTCCTGGTTCTTGTAACCCACGCCGCCATAAAAGGTGCCGATGCGAAGATTGGCAAATCTGCCCAGCTGTTTCGCTTCAGCCTCTATCTGCGATGCAAGCTCCCGTGTTGGAGAGACAATGAGGGCTTTGCCCCTTTTACCGGCAGGTTCCCGGGAGAGGAGATCGAAGAGCGAGATGAGAAATGCTGCTGTTTTTCCCGTCCCGGTCTGTGACTGAACACATACGTCTTTGCCCTTCAATGTGTGGGTGAACGTGGCTTCCTGTACCTTGGTACAAGTGGTGAAGCCGGTTTCCTGAATTCCTTTGAGGATGTCTTGATTGAGTCCGAGTTCTCTAAATTCCATTCGATTCATTCTCAGGTGGTGTTTTAAGTATGCAGGACATGCACTAGCAGGTGATGACAGTGTGTTTTGTTGGTATACCCTGAGATTCCTTTTCTTTTTTATTCTTCTCTCTTTTTAGTTGTTCTTTTATTAGGGTATAATATCCCAAAAAGCAAGGAATTATTTTTTCAGGCCCCCGCCGGCAGGGGGTTCCTGGATGACCTCTGATGTTCAAAAAATGTTCAGGAACCGGAACTGATTGCAGCACGATCCGATTTTTATGTGTTCATACGGGTGTAAAAGTATGATATGTGGCCTTTCGCACACATCCTGGGGGTGCTGCGGAAAAAGGCAGGATCTCCCTGGGGATACATCAGGGAAGACTGGAAAGGCAGCGAAATGGTAACACCACATATTATTGGAGTGATATTTGCCCTTACATCTGCCGTGGTGTGGGGCACCGGCGATTTCTCCGGCGGGATGGCCACCCGGATTCAGAACCAGTTTCAGGTGCTGTTCCTCATGACAATCCCGGGTATCGTGATGCTCGCCGTCATTGCCGCAGTTATCGGTGAACCCTTCCCGTCTTCAGTAGATGCTGTCTGGGCTTTCTGTGCCGGTACGTCGGGTGCGCTGGGCGTGGCAGCCCTCTATAAGGGCCTTGCAAATGGCAATGCAGCCACGGTTGCACCCATTGCAGCAGTGATCGGTGCAGGGATTCCGGTGATGTTCAGCTTTTTCTTCCTGGGTATACCCGACATATCGCACATACTGGGCTTTATAACGGCCATCTTCGGCATCTGGTTCGTGTCACGTCCTGTTGACGGGCACGGGCATGAAAACTCCCAGGGACTGATTATGGCAATACTCGCCGGGTGTGGTTTCGGTGGGTTCTTTACCATGATCGCCCAGGTGGAGCAGGGGCTGGTGTTCTCCCCGCTCGTCCTGGCCAAGACCGCCGCGCTCATCCTGGCCCTTGTACTCATCTTTTTCCGCCGGGACCGGCTGCCGTCTCCCTTAAGCAACCCCATCGCGGTATTTGCAGGATTTTTCGATGCAGGCGGCAATATCTTCTTTCTGCTCGCAAAGCAGTTCACCCGGCTCGATGTCGCAGCTGTGCTTGCCTCCATGTATCCCTCAGTGACGGTGATCCTCTCCTGCCTGATCCTCAAGGAGAAGGTCTCCTTGGCCCAGTGGGGCGGCGTTGTGCTCTGTGTAATCGCCATTGCCCTGATCGGGATGTGAGAGAGTCCGGGTAATTGGAATCAGCAGTGGAACATGGGGCAGACTCTTTCTTACTCGTACCGGTCTTTCTTGGATTTGATGACCTTTAAGGTGTCGTCATGGCGACTGCCTTCGATGAGATCTTTTAAATGGAGACGGTCGTCGATATACTGCAGGTGAATCCTCCAGCCTGAGACCTTGGTGATATCTGCACGGTAGACTGCCTCCTTTACCCCTGTTACCCTGTGCAGCCTGGTCTTGGGGAAGGAGCGTTTCCTGTGGCACTCGTTATCCTCCAGTTCTGCCAAGGCCTCGAAGAAGGCCATGCGCAGGGTGTCGTCAGGGAGTTTTTTCTGTGCCATGAGGATTATCCCGTACTCGTCGAAAAGAGGTTTTATCTCAGCCATGGGTCTTGTCCTCCCCGGGGGTATCGGAGATCCGGTGCTGGTAGATCTTTTGTGCCACGCCCATGTATACCTCGGTGCAGGTGGATGATGGAACGAGACGGATTAGGGTGATGATCAGCTGGTCGAATATTGGATCTTCGTCCAGGGTAAGGATAATCGCCCTGTCACGTCCTGCCGGCATGACGTAGAGGGATGAGCAGCACCTGTTTGTGAGCTGTATCTCGTGCGGCTGGTGTACCAGAGAGAGGAAAGATTCCCTCTCGCACATAAAGTTCGGGCAGTGCCCGTTGATCGTCTCGATGATCCCGCTGCGCTCCGATTCACTCAGGTCGTCCAACTCCTGCTCAAACTCCTGGGTTGATTGAAAAAGTAGGTGCATAATGGTGTATTCTCGCGTGAACTCGTGGACAAATCAAGTCATTTCCCGGTATGAACTTCAGATTTTTCGGTGCTGGCGAACCTTTCTTTCCAGAGACTCTCTCATGGTGTGTGAAAGAGAAAAACAGAAACTATGTGGGAAGCTTTCAACTGCGATTTTGTTGACCCCGGATGCGGTTTTACCTGTAAATGACAGGTCGAGGAGAAAAAGATGCCCGGGTCTGTAGGGGGAGCTTAAGAAACAGGGCCCATGGCCTGTTCTTCAGGCAGGTCTTCCGTATTACGTGTGTCCCGGTGGATTTCGCCTCGACTGAGCGATATGAATACACCTGCTGTACACAAGATGGTAAAGATGATGAAGGTGGTGTGCATGCTCTTCATGAATGCCGGGTAGGTGTGAACTGCGATCGGTTCGTCCCCGATATAGAGGGAGAACAATACCAGCACGGTTGCCATGCTGATCATCTGCCCGGTCAGCCTCATGGTTGAGAGAACGCCTGAGGCCACGCCGTAGTGTTTTCGTCCCACCGAAGACATGACGGCATTGCTGTTGGGCGATGAAAACAGTGCATATCCCATTCCCATGAGGATGAGGATACAGATGATCGTGATCAGGGAAGTATTCTCGTTCAGAAAGATGAGTCCGAATATGCCCAGCGTTGTCAGTGCCATCCCTGTTGAGACGAGCAGTCGGGGCTCGATCCGGTCGGAAAGGCGGCCGGCAGACGGGGTCAAGAGTGCCATGAGAACCGGGTAGGCCAGCATAATGGAGCCGGCGGTCTGGGGTGTGAGCCCCTTGATATACTGCAGGTAAAGACTCAGCAGAAAGATCAGCGCAAATGATGCGCAGTAGTGGATCATTGCGGTGAGATTCGAGAACACGAAGAGCCGGTTCTTCTTAAAGAGGTTGACATCAAAGACCGGGTACTTCGTCTTCTGCTCCCATCGGACAAATACGACAAACCCTGCTGCAGCGCCGCAGATCAGCCAGAGGCCCGCAGCAGAAGGAACGAGAGAGAGCCCGTATATGAAGGCCACCAGGGCCAGACCATACAACACCGAGCCGATATAATCGAGGGTCTCCCCCCTTGCATCGGCCCATTCCCCGGAGAGTCTTGTGCAGGTAAGATAGACCAGGACCGCCCCGAGCGGCGCCGTCAAGGTGAAGATGCTTCGCCATCCCAGATGCCCGGTCAGTAATCCGCCGATAAATGGGCCGAAGGATAGCCCCAGATAGATTGCGGCTATATTGATTCCAAGGGCCTGGCCTCTTTCCCGGGAGGAAAACACCGAGGTAATGATGGCGATGGACGGGCCTGCCAGCATGGAGCACGAAGCCCCCTGGAAAAAGCGCAGGATAACGAGTGTTGCTGCATTCGGTGCCAGGGCGATGAGCCCGGTGGTGAGGGTAAAGAGAATCAGGCCGAGGATGAAGATTTTCTTTCTCCCGTGGATATCCGCGATACGGCCGATGGGGAGCAGGAAGATTGCGGTGCCGAGCAGGTAGGCGGTGGCAACCCAGTTCAGCATGACCGCGCTCATGGCAAAGTCTTTCCCGATGGAAGGCAGCGCGATATTCACGGCAGACACCATGAATGCAACGAGGAACGCAGGCAGCGCCAGGATGACCTGCACCAGATGTTTGTTGAGCGGGGTGTTCATGCGTTGTCTGCCTATCTCTTCTCTTTGTGTAAGAATTTTCTGTCGGCAAACTCTAGTAGAATAATGCTTCATGGTCAACAGGTCCGGGAATAACTGACGGGTAAAATGACTGTGCCACCGACCACACGAAGTGTCTGAATCGAATAAAAAGACTATTAAAACAGAAGGATAAATGAAAAAGTAGGACAAACAACCATATCATATGGGAAATGGGATGATACGAAAAACATCAAAGCGCTGATAGGCTAACGTACTGAAATATGGTCTATAAAACACACTCTGTTCCAAAGAGTGACCTCTTTCATGCCAGAAGAAGGAGCATAGCCTTCCTATTCTATGCTCAACTCCTTTAGCCCTCTTCTGGCATTTTTTTTATGGTTTTTTCTTGTTCAGCAGGTCTGCGAGTGCGGCAAAGGGCTTGTGGGTAATGGAATCAGAGGATTCTTCACTGACATGAGCGGTTTCATCCGACATTTCGTCAGCATATCTCCCATGCTCGTTGTCATGGCAATAAACGCAGAGATTTTCCCAATTGCTCCCGTCAGGAGGATTGTTGTCGTGATTGTGATCCTTGTGATGGACCGTGAGCAGGTGGAGATTCTTACTGGTGAAGTGTCTGCCGCAGCGGGCACATACCCAGGGATGGATCTTAAGCGACTGCTCGCGGTAGCCTTCCATTCTCTCTTTTTTTGCCTGGCGCACCCGTTGAGCGAATTCGGCCAGTTCCTCGCTTTTTGATGCCGTACCGGCCGTCTTCGGTGGCTTCGGTGTTTTCGAGTCCATAATCAGCTCCTGTAAAAAAATCGATTATTCATGGATCATGGAATAAGATCCCTGCCTGCTCTTATTTGTATTGTGGATATGGGGTTAACTCTGCCATATACCCAGGAATGAGAATAATCAAAGCGCATGATTGAGTCAACTCTGTCTTTGCCATTCGAGCCTTTGTAATACACCGGGATTGTTTTGACTGGAAGAGGAGTATGTCTGGTGCCCGGAGCCGGAATCGAACCGGCACGGCATCAAATGCCGAGGGATTTTAAGTTCAGAACCGCAGATTGATAGAGGGGGTCACAAACCCCCTCTATTCCTTGCAATGAGAGTGATTAAGCTCTTTTTTGAATGTGCACAACTTTTGGTTTTATTCGGTAAAAATAGGGTTTTTGATGAGCCCGTGGTTACATTTTAGCTACAGTCAGCGCTGTCATTCTTCACATGGAACCACCCCTCGTGTCGTTCGACAAACTGCCATACCAAGTATTTCATGCCTCAGAGTCACATTCGGGATTCTGGAGCACAACGTAACTAAATATGAGATCAATGAAGTATAAGCAATATCGAAAAGTTGTCCAGTCAGATTCACATAAATAATTGAGGGGTTAGGTGCTGTTGTGTAAAATTGAATATTGTACTTTCAATCTTACACAACGGAAGTGCTTTCATGGAGACATATAAGAAGATCCCAACTGTTCATGTTGGTCAAGCATTTTACCTCAGGTTGAGAAATCAAATTGCAGCTATTACACTTTATTCGAAAGTATCAGTTCAAGACGATCGAACTCAGCCTCCCTCTTTGTCGGGGCCATCCTGTTTATGTTGATGAGCTTCCACTGGAGAGCAGGGAAGCAATCAAGGTTCTCTATACCCAATCTGTCCCACTCGGGCTCTCCCCGTTTCATTGACAAGAGAAATGCCCGTTCATCGTCATCAAGAGACTGAAGAAGCATACAAGGTAGGTCTTCCTGCAGCAGCTGCAGCTCATAAAGGGGAACTTCCTCCTGGGTCATTCCCCTGAACTGTTCCTCATATAGGGACCTGATGTCGAGGGTATTCGGTGATAGAAGCTCATTCATTGGCCTGTTGTGGCTGGCAAGGTACACAACGAAGGAACGTCTGATTTCAGGTGTGATCCCGGTATCATCTAGCAGCAGCTTCACATCGAACAAGTCCCTGGGATGTTGACGATCCAGGGTAGCGCAGATTTTTCCTCCATAGAGGTCGGCGATGGACAATACCGGAACGCTGACGAAGGTTCCGAACTGATCCTGTGCAGCCTTACACAGATCTTTGCTCTCAAAAGGATGTACTGCACCTCTGAGTATGAGATTGGGTTCTATTTTGATGACAGCATCACTGACTGAGACCTGGAGTCTGATCGCATACCCTCTATCCCTACTCACTCTAACACGTGCCCCTGGCACAAGGCTCTCGATATCGTGCCCAATTGACAGGATGCCATCGCTTATCTCGGCAAGAGCTTCATCCCTGGGCTTCAGGTGCAGATACGTAAGATCAATGTCAACGGAGATCCGGGGCAGATCCCTTATAAACAGGTTGATCGCTGTCCCACCCTTGAGAGCGAAGCAGGAGTACCGACTTATCACCGGGAGGCAGCGAATGAGTAGCCGCACTTGGGCCTCGTATCTTCTGTCAAACACCGGGAAGCTCTTCTTGCCTAGGGACAGTTATCTGATACCGGTGATTGAACAGACCGCCCCTGTATATCTGACGCTTACCTTTTCCGAGGTCAATCTTCGAGGTATCGAGCCGCTTGAACCAGTCGTGTCCTATCGTCTCTGCACTCCACAGGAAGAACCTCTTTACCCGTACAGAGCTGCAGTTCACCAGGAGCTCCTGCACAACATACGGCCTGAGTGTGTTGAGCCCCTCCATAAGCTGGTAAGAATATTCTACATCATCATTGCTTCCTATCAGACGCATCTGCTCCATTACTGCACGTTCAGCACTTGACGCAGCAATCTCAAAACCACCACTGTTGTATTTAACTACAGACTCTCCTGGTATCCTCTTGAATAATGACATTCGTACATGGTCGATGATGACACCCCAGTCCCTTTTTCTGAACCAGGTCGGCAACTGCTCGGCTTGATCGCTTATCAGCATTACACGCCTGTGTCCTCCGAGAGGGACATAGTGGGACAGCCCCAGCAGCTCCAGAGCAGTCTTTCCTCCAGCATGAACACTCATGCCGAGCTGGGTCTGCAGGGCATACAGTCCACCCTGCCAGTCCACCTTGTCTCCGGGCTGAATGAATGCCCTTGGACCAAAATCCTCCAGCCAGCCGGATCTCACGTGCCATCCAGCCAGCCTCGTGGATACACCAAGTGTATTGAGCCATGACAGGGTAGCTACGGTTCCCTTCGGCCACGCCCTGTAGACCCGGTTCATCCTCGATGGTTCATTCTTCTTCATACTGGATCATCTCACTCTTACTCCACCCTTTCACAGACAGGGATGGGGATGGTTTAATTATTTATTCATAAAGCCAGGATTACTTGTATCTTGTCAATAATAATAAACCAACCACCCATTAAACCTGGGAAACCTCACCTTTGAATAATGAACAGGTAGGAAGTATATCTAGGAAGTCAAATGGTTACAAAGAAGGCACAATCGGGAAATATCAGAAAATCAGAAGACCTGTAAAGTGGTGCCCGGAGCCGGAATCGAACCGGCACGGCATCAAATGCCGAGGGATTTTAA